>Ga0308007_10000239_pt1 | contig 24890 bp, 28 predicted proteins | sample Neamet71_FD_203152 | JGI IMG/M metagenome (GOLD analysis project Ga0308007, IMG submission 203152) | Marine microbial communities from water near the shore, Antarctic Ocean - #71 | ecosystem: Environmental > Aquatic > Marine > Unclassified | place: Southern Ocean | collected 2014-06-07
CGCAGCTTTCGTTGTTGTTATAGCAGGCATTAAAATGGCTGAAACGCTTATAATTCCTTGTTTGTTATCTATATTCATAGCTCTAATTTTCTCCCCCCTCTTGTCTTGGTTAAAAGGTAACAAAGTGCCGAGCGGAATTGCTATTTTATTAATCATAGGATTGGTCGTCACTGTAGGCTGGCTTATTGCATTACTAATACAGTCCTCTGTAGGTGATTTTCGAAAAAATATCCCTATTTATGAGGGTAGAATTCAAGAATTAAGCGGAATTTTCTTATATTGGTTAAGTGATCTTGGGCTTGCATTTGATAAGAGCCAAATTGAAAACTTTTTTAAGCCAGCAGTCATAATGCAGATTGCAGGTAACACATTGGCGTCATTTGGCGGCGTCTTGACTAATATTTTTATGATCTTGCTGACTGTAATTTTTATTTTAGCTGAAGAAGTAGGGTTCAGTAAAAAATTACAGCTTGCAACGAATAAGACAGAAACTGCTAATAAAGGCCTGACGCGCTTCCTGATAAGCGTCCATAATTATTTAGGAATTAAGTCAGCTTTAAGTCTGTTGACTGGAATTTTAGTTGCAGTAACTTTATGGGCGTTTGGAGTAGATTACCCTATTATGTGGGGTTTAGTTGCGTTGTTACTGAACTTCATTCCTACAATTGGATCTATAATAGCAGCTGTTCCAGCGGTACTTTTGTCTTTAATACAACTGGGATCTTTTACTGCTCTTTTAGTAACTTTGTGTTATCTCGCTATAAATATTTTGGTGGGAAATATACTTGAACCTAAGTTGATGGGCAGGGGTCTGAACTTATCACCTCTGGTTGTATTTTTATCTTTAGTCTTTTGGGGGTGGATTTTAGGCCCTGTCGGTATGCTTCTCTCGATACCTTTGACAATAGTGATTAAGATCGCGCTAGAAAATGATCAAAACACTCGCTGGATAGGGGTAATGTTAGGTTCTGGAAGCAAGCTACCAAATCTCGAATAAATTTTGACGGCGAGCAGCTCTTTACTCAAGACGAACAACTCACAGCTATTTTTTTACTCCATTCCGGAGGATGTTTTGCATATTCCTCGCAATCGGTATGTTCATCGTATGGTTTTTGAAGTAATTTAAGCATACGTTCAATTTCTGTATAATCTTTTTCGTCCTCAGCCTTTCGAATAGCTATTTCAGCCATATAGTTACGAAAAATATACTTTGGGTTGCAGCTAGTCATTTGATGCATTCTTTCTGCACCATCTTTCGGCTCGATAGCTAGTCGGTGTTGATATTTTTGTAGCCACTTATTGAAAGTATCTCGCTCTATAAATAAATCCTCTAAATTTTTATGCCCATTATCTAGATGGTAAAAACAAAGACGCCTAAAGAAAATAGTATAATCAACCTGATTGTTTGCAAGTATTTTCAATAACTCATCTATTAGACTTTGATCGTTAATATTAGGGGTTAGCAACCCCATTTTTTTTCTATAAAGTTCAAGCGTAGCGCTTAAGAATATAGGCTGGTAGTCTTCTAATGCTGCCGTTAGCTTTTCTGTTGGTATAAGGCTTGTCAATGCGTTAGCTAGTATATTGCAATTCCATAAGCCTATATTTGGTTGACTCTCATAGGAATAACGGCCGCTAGTATCAGAATGATTGCAAACAAAACCTGGGTCATAATTATCCATAAATCCAAATGGTCCATAATCCATAGTTTCACCAAGAATAGACATATTATCAGTGTTCATTACTCCATGTGAAAATCCTACAGATTGCCATTTCGCGATCATAACAGCAGTTTTATAAATTACGCATCTAAACATTTCAAGATATCGATCATCATTCTTTTTAAGCTCTGGAAAGTATTGATCAACTACATAGTCAGCTAGTTTTTTAACGCACGCATATTGATGTGTATTATGAAAGTATTCAAAAGATCCAAATCTGATATGGCTTCGAGCAAGACGAACGAGCATAGCAGCACTCTCAATTTTTTCCCTATAAACAGGCTCTTCGCTAGAAAAGATACTAAGAGATCTCGTTGAGCTAATGCCAAGTGCATGCATGGCTTCGCTACAAAGATATTCTCTGATTGTTGATCTTAAGACAGCTCTCCCATCTCCAAAACGTGAATAAGGGGTTATACCGGCTCCTTTCAGATGAACATCCCACTTACCTGCTGGCCCCTCTATTTCACCTATGAGCAAGCCTCTACCATCTCCAAGTTCTGGTGAGTAGCCACCAAACTGATGACCGCTATAAACCATAGCTAACGGATCGCTTCCTTCAGGAATTTTATTTCCAGAGCATAAGCCGACAAGCCACTCTGGCAAAGTGGATGCAGGATTTATTTTATGTGATAAACCAAGAAGATCAAGACCAGCACCGTTTATGTTCACTAAATACGGGTTTGGTAGACCTTTAGGCTCCATTCTTGTAAAAAATTTTTCGCCTAACTTAGCAAAACAGTTGTTAAATTTTATAAATTTCAAGTTTATTCACTTTGTTTTATGTATGAGCTGATAGAAAAAATAGGTTTATCTTACGAGGTGGCCTATTTGTTTCAAATATATACGAACTTTATTCCTATGGTCCCCTTGTATCTCTATTATGTCATTTTTTAATGAGCCACCACTGCTGCATCTTTTTTTTAGGTCTCTAGCTAAATCTTTTAGTTCAGCATTAGTAATCTTCAATCCATAAATAGCGGTAACCCCTTTACCTTTTCTACCTTTGGTCTCAAATTTTATTTGGGCAACACCATCCCCATTTTGTTTTTTTTCTTGAGAGTTTTTAGGTCTGATTCGACCAGTTTCTGTTGAATAAACTAGCTGAGTTTCATCATCCATTTAAAATGCTCATAATTTAAGTATTTCCTTGAATACATGAAACAGCTTACGCGCTATAATTTTTTTTCAGCTGCAGTTGTCGTATTTGATGTTGATATTACATCAAAAGTTTGAGTATATAATAATAAGAAGGAACAGGAATAGAGCAATTAACATTACTGCAAAGTTAGCTTATTAGATTATAACAAAGACTCGCATGCGCTATTATCTAAAATCTGTTAAAAAAATGGGGTTTATGGTTTTGATGGGATCAATTATATTATGACTCACAGTTCAAAATGAAGATAAAAAAATTCATACACTATTTGAAAAGAATCACTGATATAAAAAAACTTACAAGTTAAATTATGCGACATAATCATTTGCAGGGCGTAGAAAAAATACTAAAGGAGTATCATGACACTAACAGCAAAATTACTGGGCACTAGCTCCCCATATATCTTCAATATAGTTTACGATATTGATGTTCGCTTATTATTCATAGAGTTTTTGGACGACCCGTCAGATGAGCAGCCATCATTACGAATTATATTTCCCGAAATTACACTTTATTCTGAAGCCAACCAAGCAGACGCAGTTGATGATGAGTTAATGGATGATCTTGTTTCTATGGATTGGGTGAATAAAGGTAAGATAGCTGTTATTACTTGCAAAAAGGAAATTTTAATTGAGCTTACAGGAGAACCGTTTACCGAAAAAATTCCCTAAAATATTCACAGATATCAATAAATGCTACTCTTTTGAAATTTGATTAAACATCTTACGTTTCTTAACTTAAATCAGTAGGAATTCGTTATTTTTTTACTACTATAATATTAGCTTGCAGGTATAGGCTCTACTATAAACTTACCATTTATTTCGACTAAGTGAAGCTGACATTCTAAATCTTCATAATCAGGAACCTGCCCGGGTAACCCAGAAACGATCCTTCTACCTTTTGTGCGAAGCTCTATGGCTGCTTTACGTTGCTCCATATTTGTTGAGAAGGGCACAAATATTTTTTTGGCTGCCACCCTATTAATTTTTTTTATGCGAGCTTTCATTTTTGCCTGATCTTCTCTACCAGCATCAGTTCCTTTGTCCCAAAGCAGATTAACAAATGGTTGATCTTTTATTTTTGCTCTACGTGTTTGTGGGTTAACTTTTTTTATCATTTCAAAGCCGTCCTATTCATTTTTGTGTAATTAACAAACTCACGCGGAGATTATATTAATGAAGGATATAAAAATCAATTTCGATGTTTCTTTGTTTTAACTAGAGATAGATCTAAGCCACATTATAGTTTGATATATCAAAAGAAACATTTTACTTCAGTATTATACAATCATACGACGAACTGTATGCCATAAATTTCCTTATATTTTTGTTAATAACTATATTTTTCCATGAAAATTTCCATTAAAATGATATTTATTAATCATAAGAGGAGCTTTAGGGTATGACTAAGTTACCTAAATACATATCTGTTAAAAAAGGGAGTCTACATTACCAACGAGCTATTCCAACAAGACTTCGTGCTTTATCAAAAGCTAAGTTTTACTATTTTCCGTTAGGGCTTAAACAAAATTCAAGCAAGGCTCATATAAAGCAAGCTTTACTCAGGGCATCGGAAGGGTTCAGATTACGGTGCCAGATGTTAGAAAATTTTAGTCGAGATTCTGTCCCTGAATCCGAATTAGATATGCTCTTCATGGAAATCATCAGAAGGTCTAACGCTCAAACTCTTGAGTATGAATATGAAAAAGACTTATTTAAAGGGCCATTTAAGTTTTCCATACATGTAAAAAAACAATTAGCTGACCCAAATGACAACGAAAATAATTTTAATAAAAAGGCAAAAATGAGGTTACAAGGACGCACTTAATTTACTTGTATGATCTTTCTTTACTCTTTATATATTGCTCGCTTTAAAAGTGGTTGGTTAATTTTAGAGCGATGTGTTGTGATAGCATGTGTTATCTTGAAATTTCTTTAATTCTAAACGAAACAAAAATGAAAAAACATATTAATAAAGATTCTTTTTCTCAGAGAGAGGCCGCTAAATATGACAATCCTATCCCTAGCCGAGAATACATACTGAATTTTTTGAGTGAGAGTGTTGGTCCGCTTACACATGAGGAGATATGCTCAGACTTCAGCATACAAGATGTTCGAGCCCGTGAAGCAGTCAGACGTCGTTTGATTGCAATGGAGCGAGATGGTCAGTTAATAAAAGATCGAAGCTATGCTTATGGTGCTTTAGATAAAATGAATCTCATAAAAGGAAGAATTTCTGGTCACTCAGATGGATTTGGTTTTGTCATACCAGCTAGTGGAGATGAAGACTTATATCTATCTAGTCGGGAAATGCGAAGAGTTATGGATGGTGATGAGGTTCTTGTAAGAGCTTCAGGTACAGACCAACGCGGCCGTCAAGAGGGAGCTATCGTTGAGGTTGTAGAGCATAGAACGAAAACTTTAGTTGGCCGTTTCTTTTTGGAGAGCGGGATCCAGCTTGTTAGGCCTAATAATCCAAAAATTATACATAACATTATAGTTCCTACAGGCCAAGAAAATAATGCTGAGCTAGGACAAATTGTAGTTGTTGAAATTGATGTGCAGCCAGGTAAAAAAAATCTACCTGCTGGGCATGTCATTCAAATTCTGGGTAGTCATTTAGCGCCTGGGATGGAGATTGATATTGCTATTAATAATTATGATATTCCAACTGAATGGCCTCAATCGGTTCTCAGTGCTATGGATACTTTAAGAGATAATGTTTCTGAAGATGATAAAAAATATAGAGTTGATTTACGCCACTTATCATTCGTAACTATCGACGGAGAAGATGCTCGTGATTTTGATGATGCAGTATATTGTGAGCCTCGCTCAGGAGGAGGCTGGTTATTATATGTTGCTATTGCTGATGTTTCTCACTATGTATCAGTAGCCAGCCCTCTAGATAAGGAGGCCTATGAAAGAGGTAACTCTGTATATTTTCCTCAAAACGTTATTCCTATGTTGCCGGAAGAGCTATCTAATGGTTTATGTTCACTTAATCCTCATGTAGATAGACTAACCTTAGTTTGCGAAATGAAATTAGATGAAACCGGAGTAGTTTCTAGTTATAAGTTTCTTGAGGGCTTAATTAATTCGCACGCTAGATTGACATATACTCAAGTGGCAGAAATTATTTCTCAAAAAAATCAAGTAAACAGCGGTATACGAAAACAATTTCATTCAATAACAAAACATGTAGATAGTTTGACAGACCTCCATTACCAATTGCTTGAAGCAAGAAAAGCAAGAGGAGCTATCGAGTTTGAATCTCAAGAAGCCCAGATTGTTTTTGATACTGAGAAAAAGATTCAAGAAATCTTACCAGCTGAACGCAATCAAGCGCATAAATTGATCGAAGAATGCATGCTCTGTGCAAATGTCTGCGCAGCAAAATTTTTAAAGAAAAACAAAATACCCGCACTTTACCGCGTCCATCAGGCACCTAGACAGGAAAAATTAGATAGTCTCACAGAATTTCTAGGTGAGTTAGGTTTAGATTTTTCCAGCGGAGATGAACCTAACCCGAAAGATTTCCAACGAATTCTTCGCCAGGCTATAAATCGTCCTGATGCCAGTGTTATTCAGTCGGTCGTATTGCGGTCGATGAATAGGGCTTCTTACTCGCCTGAAAATGAGGGGCATTTTGGTCTCAATTATTCAGAATATACTCATTTTACATCACCCATTCGTCGTTATCCTGATCTTTTAGTGCATAGGGCAATTAGATACCTTATTAGAAAAAAATCTAAAAATACTCAGAGTTTCTGTGTTGAAGGTGCTCCAGTTTTAAGCCCAGCTCAAATATATCCTTACGATAAAAAAATGCTAATATCCTGCGGTGAGCAATGTTCTTTGACAGAGCGAAGAGCAGACGAGGCCACAAGAGATGTAGTTAATTGGCTTAAGTGCGAGTTTTTATCATCCCGAGTTGGTGAAGATTTTAATGGTGTTGTTACTTCAGTTACCGGATTTGGATTATTTGTCCAGCTAGATAAAATGTATGTTGAAGGCTTAGTCCACATAACTAATCTACCAAAGGATTACTACCATCACGAAGTAGATCATCATCGCTTGGTAGGTGAGAGAACCGGAAAGATTTTTCGCCTTGGTGATAACCTGAATGTAAGAGTAATTAGAGTTGATCTAAATGAGAGAAAAATTGACTTTGAACTTACATCAAAAGGCCAAAAGAAAAATATTCGAAAAGCTAATGAACCTAAAAGAGCAAATATTAAGAATACTAAATCTAATATAGTAAAAAATAAACCCAAAACGTTAGATTCTAAGTCTTATGTAAAATTAAAAAAAATAAAAATTAAAAAAAATAAGACTAAAAAAAATAAGACTAAAAAAAATAGTTAGCATTTTTTTATAGGTGAGCCTGTAATGAATGATCATAAGAAAAATAAAGAAAGGCCTCCCGTCGAATGGATGTTTGGTTTGCATGCTGTATTTTCTGTATTGAAAACTTCTGGATCAAAAATTCAGGAGTTAAGGGTTCAGAAAGGACGAGATGATCAAAGATTGAAAAAAATCATCAATTTAGCCGAGCTTCAAAATATTCCCGTGAACTGGGTTCTTCGTTCTGATCTTGATAGTATTTCTAGTGGCTCTCATCAGGGAGTAGCAGCTTTATGTGAAGGTGTTGGGGTTCAAGATGAGAATTATTTATTTAATCTTTTAGATCATTCAGATAAAACTCCTTTTTTTCTAATTTTGGATGGAGTAACGGATCCGCACAATCTTGGTGCTTGTATGCGTTCAGCTGAAGCAGCTGGAATTCAAGCTGTCATTATACCTAAGGATAATGCTGTTGGTATAACGCCAGTTGTACAAAAAGTCGCAAGCGGCGCTGCAGAAATTATTCCTCTCATCGTAGTCACGAATTTATCGAGGGTCCTAAAGCAACTTAAAGATAGAGGTATCTGGATAATTGGTGCAGCAGGTGAAACTGAGAAACTTATATATGATACCGATTTAAGTGGTCCATTAGGGATAGTTATGGGGTCAGAAGAGAAAGGGTTGCGAAGACTCACAAGGGATAATTGCGATAGTCTTATTAAAATCCCGATGGTTGGGCTCGTGAGTAGTTTAAATGTCTCTGTTGCAACAGGTGTTTGTTTATTTGAAGCTGTAAGACAAAGACAAAAAGCGGTAAGTTAAAATATGAGTCTTAAAAAAATAAAAAAAACCCTAAAAGATAAAGTGATAGACAAGAATCAGGTTGCAACTGATAATTTTGTCTTAAATTTTCCAAATGTTATCAGTTCGATAAGGGTGGCTTTGTCTCCCATACTTTTTTTTCTAGCATTGCAGCAAAAACCAGATCTATTTTTATGGGTATTAGCCGCTTCGCTGACCACAGATTTTTTAGATGGATACCTTGCTAGACGTCTAAATCAAGTAACTGAATTTGGTGTAAAATTAGACAGCTGGGCAGATTTGATTACTTATTCAGTAATGCTGTTCGGATTGCTAGTGTTATGGCCAGAAATTTTTGATAGCGAATTTATTTTTTTACTTATTGCATTTAGTTGCTGGATTGTTCCATTATTGGTATGTCAATCAAGATTTGGCAGATTTCCCACGTACCATACGCTAGCAGCAAAAGCGACGGCTATTTTAATTGTTCCGGCGTATTTTGTAGCAGTAACCCTTGAAAATACAATACTACTGAGAGGAGTCTTATTATTTTATATGTGGGTAGCGTTAGAGCAAGTTATAATTACTTCTATTTTACCTTGTTGGCGAAGTAATATTTCAGGATTCTGGATTGCAGCATCAATAGCTAGAAATGAAAATAATAAATAATTTATTGCGTGACTGATTATTATTTTTTTATATTATCGGTAAATTCAAGTAAATATATTAACTATTTAACAGATAATGGCTCGAGACCCTCGATTTATACTTGAAATGCTAGAGATCTGGCCTTAAAATGCCCGACTTCATTATGTTTAGAATTATAAACTCCTTGTTGCATCGCAAGAGCGAGCACTTATTTACCCGTAAGGAGGTAAAATGCGCCACTACGAAATAGTATTTATGGTTCATCCAGATCAAAGTGATCAGGTTTCTGGAATGATTGAACGATACTCTGCTGTCATCACTGATGGTAAAGGCAAAGTCCACCGACTAGAAGACTGGGGTAGGCGTCATCTCTCATATCCAATCAATAAGATACATAAAGCGCATTATGTGCTCATGAACATTGAGTGTGATCAAGATATATTGCAGGAACTAAAAACAAATTTTCGCTACAATGACGCAGTTATCAGAAGTGTAGTCTTTGGTTGCAAAGAAGCTATCACTGGTGATTCCTATATTTTCAAAGCAGATAAATCTGAACGGTCAGAGCGAAGAGATCGCTCAAGCCCGCACTCCGAAAAGACCGCTAGCGCTGACCAAAAAGAAGTAAAACCAGCAATAGAAGCTGAAAAAACCGAAGTAAAACCAATAGAAGCCGAAACAGTAGCTGGTAAGCCTGAAGAGATTTTATCTACAGAAGAAACTGAAAAAACTGAAACAATAACCGATGAGCCTGCAGAAAAAACTGCTGGTGTATCAACGGAAGAGGAGAGTAAATAATGGCTCGATTTAACCGTCGTCGTAAGTTCTGTCGTTTTAGTATTGAAGGTGCTGATCCGATAGATTACAAGGATCTTGAAATGCTTAAGCAGTATGTTTCTGAAACTGGAAAAATTGTTCCTAGCAGAATCACTGGAACTAAAGCTAAGTATCAGAGACAACTTTCCAACGCTGTTAAGCGCGCTCGTTACTTGGCTTTATTGCCATACACTGATAGTCACGAATAAGAAGATCATCTAATGCGTGCTTTAGCCGAACTCATAACCCGTGGCCGTACGCAAGCAGGACTAATTGCTTTCTTTGGTAATCTATTGCCTTTTATATCTCCTGCAGCAGTCTCCTTGGTAACTTTGACCAAGGGTCTGTCAGATGGAGTGCTGCTATCACTCTATGCATTGACCCCACTAGTGTTAATGTCGATTTATGGTGATGAAGCTAATTCTATAATAATATTATTATCTATTTTTACTGTTGGTTGTGTCTTTTTAGCTTCAAATATTATGAGATCCAGGTCTTCATGGCCTGATACATTAATTTTTATTATTTTGTTTAGCGCCGTGTCAGCCATGTTATTGCCCATTTTCTTTACTGAAAAGTTAGCAGCCTTGGAGCTAATAATTGGAGACTTTTTTAAAGATACTCAGCAGTATGATGAAAAATTCATTATAGATAGAAGTTTTTTGCTTGGCATTGCTAGCTATATTGTTGCTTTAACCTCAATAGTTTCTTTGATATTGGGCCGATGGTGGCAAGCTATGCTTTACAATCCTGGAGGGTTCAAGTCAGAATTTCATCAATTAAGATTTAGTGCAACATTTTCTGTTATTATTTTAGCTGTAATGCTCACTTGCGAGTATCTTTTGAAAGATTTCACAAGTTGGACTAGTTTATTAAGCTTACCACTAATGCTAAGCGGTATTGCATTACTGCACTATGGTGCTGCACTTTTCCAACTAGGAAGTTATTGGTTGGTAACATTTTACCTGGCACTCTTATTTTTGAGTCCATTAAGTATTATGCTAGTTGGATTAGGATTTCTTGATAGCATTTTTAACATACGCCCAAGATTGAATAGATATTCTTAGCTTGAATGTATATTTTTTTGGTGTAATAAATAGGTTTAAATAATAGAGGATATCCGAGATGGACGTCATCCTGTTGGAAAAAGTTGGAAATTTGGGAAATATTGGTGATAAAGTTAATGTTAAGGCTGGATATGGCCGCAACTATTTAATTCCTAATGGTAAAGCAATATTTGCTACCTCAGAAAACATAGTTGAATTTGAAGCCCGTCGTTCCGAACTAGAAGCTGCTGCATCAGCCAACCTTGTTGATGCTACTGCTCGTGCTGTTAGCATAGAAGCAATTGGTCCTATCACTATCACTGTGATAGCTGGAGATGAAGGTAAGCTTTTCGGCTCTGTTGGAACAAAAGATATTGCTGATGCGATTATTAGTGCTGGTGTCCAAGTAGAGAAAAGTGAAGTAAAACTACCTGACGGTTCTATACGTGAAGTAGGTGAATTTGATATTTCTATTCAGGTGCATGCTGACGTTACTCAAGTAGTGAAGCTTTTGGTTGCTGCTGAATAGACAACGACTGTTCACTACCAAGCCAATATCAGTAATAATGGGGCACTAGATGGCGTTTATCGCCATTTATTAGTGCCTTTTTTTTAGGCGGTAGTCGTTATAGGTAACACCATCATGGTTAAAGATCGGACCATTGAAGAGAATCAGTTGCCCCATTCTATTGAGGCTGAGCAAGCTGTCATTGGTGGTTTGATGCTAAGCAATGGTTCTTTTGATACTGTTGCAGAGCTTATTGTTGAGTCTGACTTTTTTTCCGAAGATCATAAGCTTATATTTGAGACGATGCGGTTACTTTCTTCTGAAAAAAAACCGCTTGATGTAATCACTCTGTCTGAAACTCTCCAAAATGCTAATAAACTTGAAAATGTTGGAGGGGCCTCCTATTTGGTGGAACTTTCTGACAATACTCCAAGCTCAGCGAATGTTAAAGCTTATGCTCAAATAGTTTTAGAGCGCTCTATAATTCGTAAACTTATCACTGCAGCCACTGATATTGTCAAGAAAGGCCATAATCCTCATGGTTGGGATAGCAACAAACTTCTGGCTGATGCAGAAAAGAAACTTGCAGAGATTATAGAAAGTAGGCCAAAATTTGGAGGTTTTCAAGGCGTAAATGAGCTCATAAAAGAAGCAACTGCACGTTTAGATGAGTTGTTTAATAATGATTCAGAAATTACCGGATTAAGTACAGGCTTTGATGATCTAGACAAAATGACTTCCGGCTGGCAGAAGTCGGACTTAGTTATTATTGCGGGAAGACCTTCTATGGGTAAAACTGCTTTTGCTATGAATATGGTGGAACACGCAATTTTAAAACAAGATAAACCTGTACTCGTATTTAGTATGGAAATGCCTGCTAATCAGCTAATGATCAGATTGATGTCTTCTATAGGAAAAATTGATGCCACAAGAATGCGAACAGGAAAACTACTCAGTGATGAGTGGCCTAGACTAAACAAAGCAGCAGGAAGCCTAAGAGATAGACCGCTTTATATTGACGATACCCCCGGTATTTCTCCAATGGATCTGCGTAATAGGATCCGCCAGCTTTATCGTGAGCAAGGCGATATCGGTATGATTATGATTGACTACCTTCAATTAATGAATGGGAGTGTTCAAACCGACAATAGGACCAATGAAATCACCCAAATTTCTAGAGAATTAAAAGGTATAGCGCGCGAATTTAACTGCCCTGTTTTGGCGCTTTCCCAACTTAGCCGAAAATGCGAAGAGCGGCCTAACAAAAGACCTATCAACTCAGATCTTCGTGAATCTGGCGCAATTGAGCAGGATGCTGATGTCGTTGCCTTTATATACCGTGATGAAGTTTATAATGAAGAAACTACTGAACACAAAGGTATTGCGGAAATAATTATTGGCAAACAAAGGAATGGTCCAATAGGTAATTGTAAGTTGGCTTTTCTTGGCACCTACACCCGCTTCGAAAATTTAGCTCCGGATTACTCTGTTCCAGATCACTCTAGTGACTAACAAAATATTTGGAATCAAATAATGCAAATTTTTCGAACCATCGATGGTATTAGGCAGGCACTTATTGAAGAAAAACTGCATCAAAAAAAAATCGGATTTGTTCCGACTATGGGAAACCTTCATGAAGGGCATGCAGAGCTAATTAGGCTTGCGAAAAAAACAAATGATATAGTTGTCTGCTCTATATTTGTTAATGGGCTTCAGTTTGGATTGAATGAAGACTGGGACAAATATCCTCGAACCTTTGAGAAAGATTGTGAAAAACTAAAGGGGACATCATGCGATATGCTCTTTTATCCTGATGAAAATCAAATATATCCTAATGGCTTAAATTCTCAGACCAAAGTCATCTGTTCTTCAATGACCGATTATCTCTGTGGAGCTAGCCGACCTGGGCACTTTGAGGGGGTGACGACAGTTGTATCCAAGCTTTTGAATATTATTCAGCCCAATGAATTAGTCTTAGGTAGGAAAGATTTTCAGCAGATGGCGATATTATATCGTATGGTTGAAGATCTTTGTTTTCCAGTTAGCATTATTGAGGCAGACATTCATCGTGAACTAGATGGGTTGGCTATGAGTTCACGAAATGAATTTCTCACAGACTCAGAAAGAAGTAATGCATCTCAATTATTCAAAAGCATTAGCTGGGTAGCTAGCAAAATACAGTCAGGGGATAGGGATTTTTTGGCTCTGCAAAAAGAGGCAACCAGGCAAATACATGAAGCAGGGTTTAAGCCTGATTATGTAGCTGTATGTAATAGTAGAACACTTGAGATGGCAGCAATTGATGACCTTGAAATAACCGTTCTAGGAGCAATGTATAGCTCCTCTGCAAGATTGATTGATAATATTACCCTGAATAACTAAAGGAACAGATTATGCTGAATACATTGCTAAAGGCTAAACTGCATATGTGCACAGTGACTCAAGCTGAACTATTGTATGACGGGTCCTGTGCTATAGATTCTAATTTACTTGACCTTGCAGGATTATGTGAATTTGAACAAATTGATATTTATAATATTAATAATGGGGAGCGACTGACCACATATATCATTAAGGCTGAAGCTGGTTCGGGCATCATATCAATGAATGGGGCTGCGGCAAGAAAATGCCAGGTGGGTGATCAAGTAATAATTGCAGCTTATGCACAATATTCACTAGACGAAATGGCTAAATTTCAACCGAGGTTGATTTATCTAAATAAAGATAATTCTGTTGAGCGGACTACTAACGCTATACCTGTTCAAAAAATTAAAGAAAACTAAAATGGTTATGACCGCATAAGCATCTATTTTTTTAATTCATTTGATTTTTACGAGTACTTTAATTAGGATTTTTCAATGCCCTCATTTGATATTGTCTCAGAAGTTGAATTAGAAGAGATTCGTAACGCTACAGAGAACACTGTGCGTGAAATAGCTACACGCTTCGATTTTAGAGGGGTTAATGTTGAAGCCAAACTTAGTGGGGACGAAGTCATTCTATCTGCAGAAGCGGATTTCCAATGCCGACAGTTACTAGATATATTACAAAGTAATTTAATTAGAAGAAAGATTGCCGCCAACGCTATTGATCCAGATGAAAAATCTTTGCATAGCGGTAAATCTTTTTCTTTAAAAGTTCGATTCAAACAAGGAATTGAACAAGTGGTAGCAAAAAAAGTTATTGATTTAATAAAAACTAAAAAACTAAAAGTCCAGTCAGTTATTCAGGGCGATAAATTACGAATCTCTGGAAAAAAACGTAATGATTTGCAAACTGTGATTGCTTTAATTCGGAATTCGGATCTTGGTCAACCCCTTCAGTTTGACAACTTTAGAGATTAGTGTGGACAGCGCTATTTGAAATCTAGATTTATGGGTATTGAAATAGCTATCTTATTAGAGCAAGAGAAGATAAAGGAAAGAGGGCAATGTCAGATATAAAAATATACCCCTTGCATAAGACATTTGCAAAAAAAGCTCACATAGATCTTGAAGCATACGAAAAAATGTATGTTGACTCTATTGAAAATCCTAACGATTTTTGGTCTAAACAAGCTAAAGATTTTTTGCTCTGGGAGAAACCCTGGAAGGAAGTTAATTCATATGACTTTTACACGGGCAAAACAGCTTGGTTTTCTGAGGGGCAGCTAAATGTCTCAGTTAATTGTATTGATCGCCACTTACCAAGTAAAGCAGATCAGCCAGCAATTATCTGGGAAGGGGACAATCCTAAAGATAGCGAAATAATTACCTTTCGAAAATTAAGCGACCAAGTCAATAAGTTATCTAATGCTTTAAGATCTCGTAATGTGAAAAAAGGTGATAGAGTTTGTATTTATATGCCCATGATCCCACAGGCAGCTTACGCGATGCTCGCTTGCGCACGAATTGGTGCTATTCATTCAGTTGTTTTTGGAGGCTTCTCCCCGGAAGCGCTTAAAGATAGGATCATAGACTCTGATTGCCACGTTGTGATTACTGCAGATGAGGGAGTTAGGGGTGGTAAGAATATTCCCCTAAAAGCTAATGCAGACTCCGCTATGAGAAACTGCCCTTTAGTCCACACCTGCTTAGTAGTTGCTCATACAGGAAACAATGTTGATTGGTTGCCAGAAAGAGATGTCTGGTACCATGAAGCTATTGAAAATGAAGCAACTCATTGTCCTCCAGAATCGATAAATTCTGAAGATCCCTTATTTATCCTTTACACCTCTGGCTCAACTGGAAAGCCGAAAGGAGTTCTTCATACAACTGCAGGATATTTGTTGCAGGTTGCCATGACTCACAAATATGTATTTGATTATAAGAGTGATGATATTTATTGGTGCACAGCAGATGTGGGATGGGTAACAGGACATAGTTATATCGTTTATGGACCCCTATGTAACGGAGCAACAACATTAATTTTTGAGGGGGTTCCAACTTATCCTGATTCTTCTCGTTTTTGGCAAGTAATCGATAAGCATAAAGTTTCTATTTTTTATACGGCACCAACAGCAATTCGCTCACTACTAGGAGCCGGAAATGATTTTGTGTTAAGTACAGATCGAACATCTTTGCGGCTGCTCGGAACAGTTGGAGAGCCAATTAACCCAGAAGCTTGGGAGTGGTATTACCATATTGTTGGTAATTCTAATTGCCCTATTGTAGATACATGGTGGCAAACAGAGACAGGAGCACATATGTTGACTCCTTTTCCGGGCGCCCATGATATGAAGCCAGGCTGCGCTACTGTTCCTTTTTTTGGTGTAGAGCCTGCATTGTTAGATAGTTCAGGTGATTTAATTGAGGGTCCTGGAGAAGGAAACTTAGTTATTAAGTCCTCATGGCCCTCGCAAATTCGCGGAGTATATGGTGATATGGATCGATTTAAGGATACTTATTTCTCATCGTTCCCAGGCTATTACTTTTCTGGGGACGGCGCACGTCGCGACAATGATGGGCACTATTGGATTACAGGCAGAGTTGATGACGTATTAAACATTTCAGGACATCGAATGGGCACCGCTGAAATTGAAAGCGCACTAGTTCTTCATGCTGATGTAGCAGAGGCCGCTGTTGTCGGTTGCCCACATCAAATAAAGGGCCAAGGAATATATGCATATGTAACGCTTATGTCGAATGTACATTCGACTGATTCCCTTTTAGCAGAACTGCTCGATATTTGTGTGAAAGAAATTGGGTCTTTTGCAAAACCAGATCAGATTCAGTTAGCTCCCGGCTTACCAAAAACTCGGTCAGGTAAAATTATGCGCCGTATTTTAAGAAAAATATCATCTAATGAACTAAATAGTCTTGGAGATATCTCAACATTAGCTGATCCATCTGTAGTTGATGACTTAATTAAAAATAGGTTGAATCGGTAAATTTTAGTTTTTACACTCGTCAGAGTGAAATAATCTTTATGGAGTAAAGGTGATATGGGTAGAGCTTATCAAAATCGTAAAGAATCGATGGCTAAAACTTCTGATATGAAGGCTAGAGTATACAGCCGATATGGTCGGGAAATTTATGTTAGCGCTAAATCTGGCGGTTCTGATCCAAGTGGAAATTTATCATTACGCAACTTGATTGATAGAGCCAAAAAGGACCAAGTGCCCGTTCATGTAATTGATAGAGCTATTGAAAAAGCGAAAGGAGGGTCTGGGGAGGACTTCCTTCCTGCTCGTTACGAGGGCTATGGACCATCGGGTAGCAAGGCTATTATTGAATGCTTGACTGATAATCCGAATAGAACCTTTGGTGACGTACGTCTTGCGTTTACTAAAACGGACTGCAAAATTGGTACTCAAGGTAGCGTTATACATCAATTCGATCATCTCGCTATATTTGTATTCAATTATGATGATGAAGAGGTACCCTTCGATAGCCTAATGACTGCAGACATAGATGTTATTGATATTGAAAATGAAGATGGAAAAGTATCTATTTTTGTAGCACACACCGATTACTTTAAGGCAAAACAAGTAATACTAGATAGTTGTGGTGAAATTAATTTTGAAATTGATGAAATACAGTTTATCCCCCATGACTATGTAAATATTGACGATGACGATAGCATTGCTCTTTTTGAAAAATTTATGACAATGCTTAATGAGCTAGATGATGTCCAACAAGTGCACCACAATGCTAGGTTGACATGAACTAGATAACTAAAAATTTTCAGTCATGAAGCTTCTTAGCCGTCATATAATTAATTTCTAGAAAACTTAAGATTTCTCTTCTTTTAGGAACCGTTGGCGCGATGCTTTTATTTCAACGCATGCAGCAGCAGCATTATCCCAATCTTCAACTTTAACCCACTTGCCTGGTTCAAGCGCCTTGTAATTTTCAAAATAGTGTTGAATTTGCTTAACCAGAAGTTCAGGTAAATCGCTAATTTCATTCACATGATCATACAGTTTTGTTAGTTTAGTGTTTGGAACAGCTAATAGTTTTGCATCGATTCCAGATTCATCGGACATATTCAATACACCAATAGGTCGGCTTCGGATTACTGCACCTGGCATGACAGGATAAGGGGTAACTACTAGGACATCCAGCGGATCGCCGTCTTCAGATAGTGTTTCAGGTATATAACCGTAGTTTGCAGGATAAAACATAGGCGTCGCTACAAACCGATCTACGAAAATAGCGTCTGCATCTTTATCAACCTCATACTTAATAGGGTCATGGTTTGCTGGTATTTCTATAACCACATTGATATCAGTGGGTAGGTCTTTTCCTGCCGAAATTTTATTGTAGCTCATGTCTTTTTCTATCTCATAGTTAGTTTAGTGTTATTGATTTAAATCAATATTTTTTATATATTTTGGTAAACATTTAGCATAAAAGGAATCGAATTATACTGTCGAGGTCGATTTATTGCCAGTCTCGCTTTAGATAACATCACAAGATATCTCTTTATTGTAGCCATAAATTTTTTATATTTTTTATTTGATCGAATCAAGCTATAAAAAATTCTTTTAATTATTTTTTTCGTGATTATTATGAAAAGAAAAACTTTTATTGCTATATAAAAAAGAGTATGTAGAATCAGCAATAACTCACCATAATGGTGATATTCCTAAGGGGAGGCTTCGGCCTGAGACATCGTCAGATGGACCCTTTGAACCTGATCCGGATAGTACCGGCGTAGGGATAGGGCGCTATTTTTTTGATCGTTCAATCTTACCCCTTCCGGGTCTCTTAACATTTGTTAATGAGGCTTAAATATGCAAATTAGTAATATAAATATATCAACAATTTTGATGGCGATATTCTTCGCTATACTTCATTTAAATGCACATGCTCTAGACACCACAGATATCTTAGAACCCATAAAACCTGAAGCTGATACTAAAAAATATTCTAAGAAGACTCAAGACAGAGAAGAGTCATCTGTACTCTCTGAAATTATCGTTAAAGCGGAATTTCGTGACATAAATTTAATGGATAGTGCTAATAGCGTTACTGTTATCGATACTAAGGATTTTGAAAGGCGTGATGCAGAGCACATAGAGCAGGTCCTTAATCTAGCTCCCAATGTGAATTTTTCAAGTGGTTCATCAAGAGGTAGATTCTTTCAAATTCGAGGTATTGGTGAACGAAGCCAATTTGTCGAACCAATAAATCCCTCCGTGGGCCTTTATATAGATGGAATTGACTTCAGCGGTTTAGGTGGTGCTGCAACTACTCTAGATATAAAACAAATTGAGGTCTTTAAAGGCCCACAGGGCACAAGTTATGGCGCAAATGCTATGGCTGGATTAATTGATATGCGATCTAACGATCCATCAAAAAAATTTCAAGGCAGTATAGACTCCTCAATTGGTGAATATGAGAAAAGGACTGTTTCTACTACATTAAGTGGTCCCATAACTAGTGATTTAGGCTACCGCTTTGCTATACAACGGTCAAAAAGAGACGGCTATACAGATAATGATTTTCTTGGTCGAGATGATACTAATGGTATTGATGAGCAAACTTTAAAACTTAAATTGAATCTTCAAGCTAACGAATATCTTAATTTCAGTTTTTCTGGATTATATTTTGACGCCGATAACGGCTATGATAGCTTTTCGCTTGACAATACACGCGATACTTTATCTGACCAACCTGGTCACGACCGTCAAGAAACTATTGCGTTTTCTCTCGAGAGTACATGGACAGAAAACAAAAAATTTGATGTGATTTCTCTTTTTAGTCATTCAAGTAGTGATCTAGAATATGGTTTTGATGAGGACTGGAGCTATAACTCAATCTGTTCAGATTACTCTTGCGGTTATGCTGCATATGAATCGTTTGATAACTATATTCGCGATAGAAGGGCAACCACAATTGATTTACGCTTAGTGTCAAAAACTGAGAGTTTAATTTTTAGTGGATCAACTGATTGGGTAGCCGGGATTTATTTTAAAGATCAGGAAGAATCGCTATTGCGAGAGTGGACATTTGACACAGATTTTGCAAGTGACTTCGATACTAAAAACTTCGCTATTTACGGACAATTGGGTACGCAGCTTAATGATAAATTAAGGCTAACCTCAGGCCTAAGATTAGAGTACAGACAAGGAGATTACTCGGGAAGCTCGTCTGTCAATTATGATACTGGAGAGCGCTTATGGGGGGGGAAAATTGGACTAGAATACCTAATGACTGATGATGTTATGATTTATAGCCTTATTTCGCGTGGCTATAAGGCGGGTGGGGTCAATAGTAGTTCTTCGTTGGACCCAAAAAATAGAAGCTTTGACTCCGAATACCTTTGGAATTATGAAACTGGAATAAAAGCAGACTGGCTTGATGGAACACTTAAAAGCCAGCTAGCCTTCTTCTATCAAGACCGACGTAAAATTCAGGTTAAACAGTCCTTCGTAGACTGCTCGGGTGAAGGGGCTTGCACATTTACTGATTATATTGAAAATGCCGAAAAGGGTGCAAACTATGGTGCTGAAATGGAGTTTAGGTGGGTTGCCCTCAATGAGGTAGACATTTATGGTAGCTTGGGTCTGCTTAGAGCAACGTTCAAAGATTATAAGAGTTATTCGCACATTGATGTTGATAGGACTGTAGCTAATCCTTCACCAAAAGATCTCAGTGGACATAAGCAGGCGCATGCGCCTTCTTATCAGTTTGTACTTGGTACAGATATATATCTTACAAATAATCTTACTATGGGAATAGAGCTTGAAGGAAAAGAGGAATTTAGCCTCTCTCCTCGTCATAATGCAAAATCTAATCGTTATGAGTTATTGAATTCTCATTTAAATTATCGGTTTGGTAAATGGAGTTTTTCTCTATGGGGTCGAAATCTTAATGATCGTGATGTCATTGTGAGAGGGTTTGGAGCTTTTGGTAATGATCCGCGAAACAATTATGCACTAGAGCCATATTATCAATATGGTGAACCAAGAGTGATTGGGGCTACAGCTAAATATAGTTTCTAGTTATATGAACTTAACCTTATATCTGGGAATGCCTGCCTTTAGTGCTTATTCAGCTGGCAGGCTTTCAGTCCAGTTGCACTTTCGAAACCTAAAATAATAAAATATGATATGAGTGTTCGATTGTCAAAATACACTATCCATGAGATTAACTGATTTTGGAAAATTTTATAAATTTTAACTGGATCGGTATTGAAACGTTAGCGGTTATTCTAGCGGTTATTTACCTATTTTTAGCTATAAAAGAGAATAGCTTGTGTTGGTATTTTGTTTTTTTAAGTGCAGCTATTTATATTTGGATTTTGATCGATTCTAGCCTTTATATGGCCTCATTGCTAAATGTCTACTATGCTCTTATGTCTATATATGGTTTATATCAATGGCGCAAAGGTGGCGATAAAAAGTTGGGCCTACCTATTAAATGTCTTAGCTCGTCTCATCATATATTTATAGTTATTTCAGTGATTAGTTTATCGTTAATTATAGGTTATTTTTTAGAGTCATATACTGACTCAAAATTACCATATCTAGATTCTTTCGCCGCATTATCATCTATAGTAACAACAGTAATGGTGGCAAGGAAAATACTTGAAAATTGGTTGTATTGGATTGCCATAGATGCAGTTTCGATATATTTATATTTAAGTCAAGACCTCTACCAGACAGCCATACTTTTTGTTTTATACATGCTTTTAGCCGTAATGGGTTACTATGAGTGGCGTAAGCGCTATCTTTCATACAATAGATCCTGAGTAAGCAAGTGTACTTATTAGAACAAGCAATAGCTGGCTGGAAAAACTGGAATATTTCATTATCAGAAAAGCCCGAGGTTGAGCGTGAGTTGCTGGGCGGGTCTACTAATCGATCCTTTCTGGCTGTATCCGGCTTAAATAAGATTGTTATTAGAGTGAATAACCAAAATAACGAAAATTTAGGCATTGATCGCCAAAGAGAGATCAAGATCCTTGCGCTAATTAAAAGCTTAAATATTTCACCTAAAATATATTTTTCTAATAATAATGTCCTAATAAGTGATTTCATTGAAGGATATCAATGGAAAAATAAAGATTTTTCTATTCCTTCAAACAAAGAGAAAGTCTCCTTCGTCATAGATAAGATAAAAAATATTAAAGTTCCCTTTTTTTTGGAAAGACAAAATTACTCTAAATATTGTCAAAACTACATAAAACAATTAGCGACTGCTAATAACCCAAAAAAAAATAAGTTTTATGACGAATTGATGGCTATAGCAGTTACTCTTGATAGTAAAGTGTGGTCTCCAGTAATCAATCATCAAGATATTGTGCCCGGGAACTTAATAGAAAAAGATAATCGAATATTTCTTATAGATTGGGAATACTCTGCTTTTGGTCATCCAGATATAGATTTGGTCAGATTATATGGCCTTAATTATCAGAGTGAGTTCACCAAAGATTTATTATTTCTACAGCAAGGAATCGATCAATTGTGGGGCATTTTGCGTGGTTAATTTAGAGCTTTTATTTTACGTCTCTGATTTTCTTGAAATAGCCTTACTCAAAACTAAACCAAGTTCAAATAACAACCACATTGGTATCGCTAAAAGAATTTGTGAAATAACATCTGGTGGTGTTAATAGCATACCGAGGCTAAAACATAATACGAATATATAGGGGCGTTTTTTTCCAAGACGACTGGGGTCCACCAAACCCATCCAAGACAAAATAACAATCGCTACAGGAATTTCAAAACTTAATCCAAAAGCAAAAAAAAGTTTAAGGACAAAATCTAAATAACTGCGGATATCCGTCATCACAAGGACACCATCTGGGCTTACGCTCGTGAAGAATGTGAACACTAAGGGGAAAACAAGATAGTAGGCAAAAGCCATCCCAGCATAAAATAAAAATACACTGGAAAGAAACAATGGAACCACTATCATTTTTTCTCGCTTATATAGACCAGGAGCAATAAAAGCCCAAACTTGATAGAGAATAAATGGCATTGCTGCAAATACTGATAACACTAGCGTTAGCTTGAATGGAGTCAAGAACGGTGAGGTGACATCGGTAGCAATCATCGAAGAATTTACTGGAAGATTCGTAACTAAAGGATCGGATATATACAAATACAATTCGTTACTATAAGCGAATAATCCTAAAAAAATAAACAGCACAACCAGTATACATTGCAGCAATCGGTTTCTCATCTCTAAAAGATGAGCAACCATCGGTTTTATTGAGGACTTTTTATCGTTCATTTTGAGGTATTTTCAGGAGTATTTTTTTTAAAATCTTTTTTTTCAGTCTTTGATGTATTGAGATCTTGCATGATTTTTTCATTATGAAGTTGCCGCTTAATATCATCCATGCCTACCTCATCTTCAAGTTGCTGGCGGGCTGTGGAAAAAACTTGCTTAACCCTCCCGACCCAGAGACTGACATGACGAACGGCTTGCGGTAGTCTTTTGGGACCCATTACGATTAAAGACACTACAGCGATTAAAAGTAGTTCCATAAAGCCAACATCAAACATAGATTAAGTCCATTTTTTTTCCTAAAGTATAATGAAGCGTTAATTCTATAAACTATACGAGCTAACCAACGGGTTATCTTTTGCCAACGTCACTTTTTTCATTAGTTGGATTTTTTGATTGTGCTTCATTTTTTGTACTTACTGCGTCATTAGACATAGAATCTTTGAAACCTTTTACAGCTCCTCCTACGTCAGATCCAATATTGCGTATTTTTTTTGTCCCAAAAATTATTGCAATAATGACTAGGATAATCAGTAATTCTTGCCAACCAGGTATCATAATAGTTTCTCTTTTTTATATTTAATTATTTAATGTGAATCTCTCAAATTCTATCTCGTTGTTTTTTTTCTTCTAGGCCCGATAAGTTAAATCGACGCTCAAGTTCTTTTAAAACTGCAGAGGAGTCCTCACCCAAATGAGACAGTAAAACTAATGAATGGAACCATAAGTCAGCTGTTTCGTAAATCAGCTTTTTGGTATCTCCAGTTTGTTCTGCATCGCGAGCCGCTAGAAGAGTTTCAACACTTTCTTCACCAAGCTTCTCTAAAATTTTATTTAATCCTTGTTGGTGAAGCTGTGCCACATAGGAGTCTTTAGGATTCGATTTTTTCCGGTCTTCAAGAACCTCGCTTAGTTTTCTTAATACGTCAACGCTCATTTGTAGATCTCTTTTGAGTTTTTTATAACAGGGTCTATTGTTACCCATTTGTCGTCTCGTAGAACCCTATAAAAACATGAAACTCTACCAGTATGACAAGATATTCCACCAATCTGTTCAACATGTAAAATTAATACATCACCATCACAATCAAGATGTACTTCTTTTATTTTTTGTATATGTCCAGATTCCTCTCCTTTGCGCCATATTTTTTTACGAGATCGGGACCAGAATACAGCTCGCTTTTCTTTAATTGTTAACTCTAGCGCCTCATGATTCATCCAAGCAACCATAAGCACCCTTAAAGAACTAATATCCTGAACCACAACAGGTATTAGGCCGTTTTTATTCCAAATGACTTGATCAAATATTTTATTCATAGTTGGTATTATGACACCTGCTGTTATATCAGCAATGTTGATTTGCTGCTAAATTTTTTAGGCACTAAAAATCTATGTTGTCATCTTAAGCACTATTTTGTAACTAGTATTAAAATCCCAGCCCCAACAAGAATTAAGCTACTCTGGGGTATGCTGTTAGCAGCTTCTACCCAGTTTGAAAAACCTAAGCCGACACCGCCCCCAATAAGCATTGGGCCTATCCAGCTAAATAAACTGAATTTTTTAGACTTTGATACACTTGTAGCTAGAGTTTTTGGCGCTTTATTTTCAGCTTGAATACTTTCTAGACCTTGAAAAATTAATTGAGGTATCTTAGGGAACTGCTCCAACCACTCTGGACCATAACGCTTTAATTTTTCTAAAAGGGCTTGTGGTTTAAATCTATTTTTGAGCCATTTTTCAAGAAAAGGATGAGCTGTTTCCCATAAATCTAAGTCAGGATAAAGCTGCCGCCCTAGGCCTTCTATATTAAGTAATGTCTTTTGGAGTAGTACGAGTGATGGTTGTACTTCCATATCAAAGCGTCTGGCAGTTTGAAATAGGTTAACTAAAAGATAACCAAACGAAATTTCTTTTAAAGGAAGACCAAAAATAGGCTCACAGACTGATCTAATAGCAGAGGTAAAATCACCGACGTTTGTATCTTCAGGAACCCATCCAGATAAAATATGTAGTTCTGCAACTTGACGGTAGTCACGTCGAAAAATTGCTAAAAGATTTCTTGCTAAATAGTATTGATCAGCATCTGTAAGAGTTCCTATTATTGCACAATCTATCGCTAGATATTTAGGCTCTTTTGGATCGCTGTAATCCACAAAAATATTTCCAGGATGCATATCAGCATGGA
>Ga0308007_10000240_pt1 | contig 24850 bp, 19 predicted proteins | sample Neamet71_FD_203152 | JGI IMG/M metagenome (GOLD analysis project Ga0308007, IMG submission 203152) | Marine microbial communities from water near the shore, Antarctic Ocean - #71 | ecosystem: Environmental > Aquatic > Marine > Unclassified | place: Southern Ocean | collected 2014-06-07
TAACGAGTCATTCGAGCCCCATCGGATAAGAAAAATTGGTCGTGCACCAACCCACACAGATGGAATTGTAGCGTACCAGAAGCCCCTTCGTAGGACAATCTGAAATATCCCTATGGGCTAAAATGCACTAGCCCAGGCACCAGCAGTTCAAGTCTGCAATGTTAGGTCGGGGGGATCCCAATCTATTATGCAGCCGGGCTCCCCGACCTTTGCCGCGATCTCCTCACTAACTCCTATACCGGGAATATAGACAAGGTCTTCCCCGTCATAGAGCAAGGGAATACGGCTCCTCAGCCAAGGTGGGACTTCGCTTTCCTGAAGAATTTTTTTCAGCCTCTTGATAGGACGGCCTGCAAGACGACAGACCTCACCACCCCGCCTGTATCGGATCGACAAGCTGCTGAGTTTTTCTGCGCAGATTCCCCCGCCCAGCGTCTCGCGAAATCGAAGCTGACCATTTTCGGGCAGCATAAGTTCTCCCGCGTTTGGCAATCTCTGTTCAGAGCTTAATTCGACATTAACCAGACCTCGCTCTATCTCTTGCGACGCTAACACGAAGACACGTTCACGAAAGCAAAAAATTTGAAAATCCTCAGCTATGAATTGACCACTACTACCCAGCAAAACCCCATTGCTCAGCTGCCGCAGCTGATTCCAACCCAGCTCCTTTGCGCCGAGGTCTGCCAGCCAATGACGCAGAACATTGCGTCGTCGTGGCTCTGAAAATGCCAATAGCTTTTCCCTACTCACTACGGATTTCGACTCGGCGATTATGTCAGCGAGATCTAAAGCCGCTAGCTCCTGAATAAGCGCCTCGCTCTCGCTAGCGAGCACTATCGACTTTGACCAACTCTCTCTATACCCCGCCCAGCGCTTCTCAATAAGTGGCAACAAACTGTGACGACAATAATTTCTATCGAAACCCTCATCTTCGTTTGAATGATCAGCGACCCAATTGAGCTGTTCAGATTCAGCGTAACTTTGTAACTCTTCTCGATCGATATCCAATAATGGACGCAGCAACCTGCTCGTTCCCAACACGCGGCTACGCGGAATACAGCTAAGGCCACGACTCCCAGAGCCACGAATGAGACGCAGTAACAGTGTTTCCATCTGGTCGTCGCGGTGGTGGGCCAGCAACAACTCTTCGTCGTTCGAGAGAGCGGCCTCGAATTCGCGATACCGCGCCTCTCTGGCGGCATTCTCTAGGCCAGAACTGCCTAATATTTCCACCTTGGTGCTAGCGAACTCAACGCCTAACTTTGCACAGAGACTCAAACAATGTGTCTCCCAACTCTGAGCCTGATGCTGAAGTTGATGATTGATATGAAATGCACGCAACTGAATATCCACGCCGGGCTGATCACGCAGTTTAGCCATCGCGTGCAGGAGCACGACAGAGTCCAAACCTCCACTTAATCCAATTAGAAATTTACACGTTGTAGCGATCTCATTTAGAGATGCTTCCAGTTTGTCATGGAGTAATTGAGGGTTGTAATTCATGGCGTGTGGGCATGGCAGCGCTGTGTATTGGTCGAATCAAGATAAGAAAGAAAGTCTATCTCTCTCGACAATTATTTCGTTATTTTTAATCTTCATACGAGCGAGCGAAGACCCGACTACTAACTAGATATACCATAACTCATCAGCCGCTTATAGCGCCGCTCTACCAAATCATCTAGATTCATTGCTGTAAGACGATCTAGCTGCTCTATTAGGGCCTCCTTGATGCTGGCAGCCGTTGCAGCGACGTCTCTATGCGCACCACCGAGTGGCTCGGGTATTGTATGGTCTACTATGCCTAGCTCTTCTAATCGCTTAGAAGTCACGCCCATGGCTTCAGCCGCAGCTGCCGCGTAATCGGAAGACTTCCAGAGAATGGTCGCACAACCCTCCGGAGTGATTACAGTATAAGTTGAATACTGCAACATATTGAGCTGATCAGAGACACCAATAGCGATAGCACCTCCAGAGTTTGCCTCACCCGTAACCGTCGCAATGAGCTGCGTCTTTATGTTTGACATCATCGCCATATTCACGGCGATCGCCTCGTTAATCCCGCGCTCTTCCGAATCCATTCCAGGATAAGCGCCAGGTGTATCTATAAAACTTAAGACTGGAAGCCTGTATTGTTCTGCCAGAAGCACTAGTCGGCGAGCTTTCCTATAACCTTCCGGTCTAGGCATTCCAAAGTTATGTCTAACTTTTTCCTTCGTTCCTCTACCCTTCTGATGACCGATCACAACGACCGGACGACCATCAATTTTTGCCACCCCACCGATTAGCGCCTGATCGTCAGCGAACAGTCTGTCACCGTGTAGCTCATCGAACTCTGTAAAAATGTGATCCAGATAATCAAGAGTATAAGGCCGTAGTGGATGCCGAGCGACCTGAGAAATTTGCCACGAAGAGAGGTTCGAGTATATTTTCTCGGTTAGCTTTTTACTCTTGCCTTTCAGATTCTGAATTTCTTCACTGATGTTTAACTCATTGTCACTGCCAACCAATTTTAGCTCGCTGATCTTGGCTTCTAACTCTGCAATGGGTTGTTCAAATTCTAGATAATTAGGATCCATGCTGCACTCAATTCTTCCTGCTAGTTTGACTGTCAATACTGTCTATTTGTAACTTAACACTACCTTATCTTTCCCGTACTCTAATCGCAGGCGCTGAATCAATTCATCGGCAGGCGATACTATCCATTCTTGACCCAACATTATACACCCTACGGAGTCGGCGCGTTGATAACGCACCATGACCTGACAGCCCTCCCCCTCGTCTGCTGCTCCCCATGTTGCGTCGCCAATTGACGGGAAAAGCTTGGCGTGCGGGTGAGGAACCCTAGTACTCGACGCAGAACTATCGCCTGAACCGTTTGCAACAGCTGAATCCTCAACGTCTAAAAGCTCAGCTGGCTTACGATAAGGCTCGAGAATGCGCGCGAGATGGTCACAGAAGTCAATGCCAAGCGACCTCGATTCAAGATTCAATGCCACACGGCGTGCATTTAGTTTACGCGTCTGGGAAAGTGTCATTATGCACTTTCCTCGGCCGCGCATGCCGCCGCTGTGGTCATCGATACTCACAGTGCATTCCACCACCATGATCACGTCCTTTTGCAGTACCTCTCTATACTTTTCGTACTCTTTTGCGAACAGGGAGAATTCGAAGCGTGAACTGCTATCATCTAGTACTAGGAATGCTATGGTATCACCAGCCTTATTCTTCATAGTACGGATGCTATGCAGCACACCAGCAATAGTTTGAGGCCCTCTCTCTGGACGCAGATTAATTAGTCGATTCTTAGTGATATGGGAGAGCTCATCCAGAAATTCGTCAATTGGATGACCTGACAACCACAAGCCCAGGGTTTCCTTCTCCACCTTGAGCCGGTGCTGTTCCGCCCAAGCGCGGACCGTGATATTCGAGGTGCTAAGATCTGCATTTTCTGTGCCAGCCGGCGCTATCTCTCCGAACATATCCTCAACACCGCTAGCCTGATTTCGGCTAGATTGCTCGGCTGCTTGCATAGCTTGCGGCAGTAGTGCCGAAAGCAAAGCGCGGGCGTAGTCAAGATCACCCTCCACCATATTGTCCAGCGCTCCGGAGCGTATCAATGCTTCCATAGTGCGTTTGTTGACGCTCTGCTTATCTACGCGCTGGCAGATGTCCAACAGGTTCGTAAATGGCCTATCTTCACGTGCGGCGAGAATGCTCCCAACCGGACCTTCACCTAAGCCCTTAATTGCGCCGAGGCCATACACGATCTCGCCCTTCTCGTTTACCGTGAAATTGAACTGACCAAGATTGATATCTGGAGGTACAATGGCCAATTTCATGGAGCGACATTCGTTAATAAGTATTACGACCTTGTCGGTCTTCTCCATATCCGCCGTGAGTACCGCCGCCATGAAACAAGCTGGGTGATGCGTTTTAAGCCATGCCGTTTGATAAGAGACTAGTGCATAGGCTGCCGAGTGCGACTTGTTAAAGCCATAGCCTGCGAACTTCTCCATCAAATCGAAGATAGAAGCCGCTAGGTCAGTATCAATACCCCTTGCCTCGGCACCCTCTTGGAACAAAGCACGCTGCCTCGCCATCACGCCTGGGTCCTTCTTACCCATAGCTTTACGTAAAATATCTGCGCCAGCCAATGAGTAGTTCGCAAGAATCTGAGCGATCTGCATCACCTGCTCTTGATAGAGAATCACTCCGTAAGTATTACCGAGGACTGGCTCCAACTCCGCGTGCGGATAGACCACTTGCGTCCGACCGTGCTTCCGATCGATAAAATCATCCACCATGCCCGACTGTAAAGGGCCGGGTCGAAACAAGGCCACAAGGGCAATGATGTCCTCGAAACTATTTGGCACCTGGCGTTTGATCAAATCCTGCATGCCGCGGGATTCAAGCTGGAAAACCGCTGTGGTCTCACCCTTCTGCAGTAAGCGATACACGCGCTCGTCGGTTAAAGGTAGCTTGGTGATATCGACAGGAGGCTCGCCTTCGGCAGCCCTAGCATTGATCATCTTCACGGCCCAATCAATAATGGTCAACGTACGCAGCCCGAGGAAGTCAAACTTCACTAAGCCTGCTGTTTCCACATCGTTCTTATCGAATTGGGTAACTAAGCCTTGACCTGATTCGTCGCAATAAAGAGGAGTAAAATCCGTTAACTTGGTAGGCGCTATAACTACACCACCGGCATGCTTTCCGACGTTACGAGTAATCCCCTCGAGCTTATAGGCCATCTCCATGATTTCTTGCGCGTCCTCGTCTGAATCGACGAATTCGCCCAGCAGAGGCTCTATCTCAAATGCCTTTTTTAGGGTCATCCCGGGTTCGAAGGGAATCAACTTTGAAAGCTTGTCGGCGAGCATATAAGGCTTGCCTTGCACACGAGCCACATCGCGCACAACGGCTTTCGCTGCCATGGTGCCGAAGGTAATAATTTGTGATACCGCATTCTTTCCATACAGTTCAGTTACGTGCTGAATAACACGGTCGCGGCCCTCTGTGCAGAAGTCCACATCGAAGTCGGGCATCGACACCCTTTCTGGGTTGAGGAAGCGCTCGAATAGCAGGTCGTACTTAAGCGGGTCCAGATCGGTAATTCTCAGCGCATATGCTACGATCGAGCCAGCACCCGAACCACGCCCAGGGCCTACAGGAATATCGTTGTCTTTGGACCACTGAATAAATTCCATCACGATCAGGAAATAACCCGCGAAGCCCATCTGATTAATGACGCCCAGCTCGAACTTCAACCGTTCCCAGTAAGGCTTCTCCACGCCTTTCGTCTCGTAGTCGGCGCCATAGAGGCTACGTAGCCGTTCTCGTAGACCTTCGGAACTCAGCTTGGAGAAGTATTCCTCCATCCCCATACCTTCGGGTACGGGGTAGTTCGGTAAACATGGCTTGTCTAGTGCCAGCGACAGACTGCAGCGCTTCACGACTTCCCAGGCGTTTTCCAGCGCCTCAGGAATATCGCTAAACAATTCCGCCATTTCATGCCCGGTCTTTAAATATTGCTGATCGGTGTAATTATGAGGTCGCCGTGAATCATCTAGTGTGCGCCTCTCATTGATGCAAACGCGCACCTCATGAGCATCGAAATCATCCTGATGGATGAAGCGCACATCATTCGTCGCAACCACTGGCGTGCCCGTCTCAATAGCAAGAGCGACAGCAGCATCGATATAGTCTTCCTCTTCTGCTTTTCCTACGCGCTGTAGCTCTAGATAGAAACTTTCCGGAAACAATTGTTGCCATTCAGTAAGCAACTCCTTCGCTAGATCTTTTTCATCTGCCAGGAGTGCAAGACCGATATCGCTGTTCTGCGCACCTGATAAAGCGATCAGGCCATCGACACGCCCTGTCAGTTGCGACTTGCGCAAAGCCGGCTCACTCTGGCCAAGATTCTCCGTGTACAACTCGGAAATAAGTTTGGTAAGGCTAAGGTAGCCGACCTTGTTCTTAACCAGTAGCACGAGGCGAGTCTGTTTCGACTGATCATCGTTCTCAACCAAAACATCACAACCACAGATGGGCTTAATACCGGCCTTTAAGGAGGAGGTGTAAAATTTAATGAGGGAAAACATATTTGCCAAGTCGGTGATAGCCACCGCTGGCATAGAGAGTTCACGCAGCCTCGCGATAAGAGGCTTGATGGTAACGATACCATCGTTGATTGAAAATTCGGTATGCAGTCTGAGGTGCACGAAGGGCTGATTTGGCGAATTTTCAGACATTTACAAGTACAATTACTAGGTAACGATTAAGTCTTTAATATACCTTTTTTTGATTGAAAACGGGACAAAAGTTTACCCCTATGCCATTCCCTCCAAGATCCTTGCTATAGGTGCAAATGTGCGTCGATGGATAGGCGTTATTCCCAGGGAATCGAGCGCTGCTAGATGCGCAGGTGTTGGGTAACCCATATTGCTTGCAAAGTCATATCCGGGGTATTGCCGATCCATTTCCTGCATCTCCTTGTCACGAGTCACTTTAGCAATAATCGAGGCCGCTGAAATGCTTGGAACTAACGAGTCACCTTTAACTACAGACTCCGAGGGGTACTTCCATTTAGGACAGCGATTGCCATCGACGTAAACGAACTCGGGCTGCACCTTCAAGCCTACGATTGCTCTACACATTGCCAGCATACTTGCATGCAAAATATTGATCTGCTCGATCTCCAAGACCGATGCTCGACCTATCGCATAGCAGTGAGCATTCTCCCTGATGGAGTCGAAGCAGGCCAGCCTTTGCTTCGAGGACAACTTTTTTGAGTCAGCTAGACCGTCAATAGGCTTTGCAGGGTCGAGTATCACGGCAGCAGCGACAACGTCCCAGGCCAATGGCCCGCGGCCTACTTCGTCGGTACCCGCTATCAAAGTGTAGGGTTCGCTAGCTGGAGAAAATGAAGGCCCTCTTATCATCTACTGACTACCGTCTTTCTCTATCAGAGATACTATGGCTTGTGCCGCAGCAGAGGAGGCATCAAGGCGCAGACTCTTGTGTATTCGGTCAAACTCCTTCATCAGCTCTCCGTGATCCTCCGCACCAGTCATGTGCCTAACTATCCCTTCACATACTTTATTTACAGTGAGATCACGCTGAATATATTCGGGCACCAACTGCCGTCCCGCGAGGAGGTTTGGCAAAGATACATAAGGGACCTTCAATATGCGTGAAGCGATGGCAAATGTGATTGCAGCCAGTCTATAACCCACAATCATGGGCCGTCTTAACAGCATCGCCTCTAAAGTAGCGGTTCCGGAAGACAGTACGACTAAATCTGCCGCACTGATTGCTGTTTGAGAATCATCAACGGAAATGAATTGCTCACCTCGAATGATTGACTCTTTGCGAAGCAACGCGTCGATTTTCATCTTATTCGCAGGGCTGCTATAAGGAATTAGAAACTTTAGCTTCGGATAGTATTCTAGCGATTCCATTGCGGCCGCTAGGAATACTGGCGCAAGGCGCTTTATTTCACCACTACGACTACCTGGCATGAGCGCAACTACAGCGTCATCAACATTAAGGCCCAAGCGTTCCCGTGAAGATAACTTCTTATCTTCAAAATCGATGGTATCAGCAAGTGGATGACCTACACACTTAACGTCGATATCATGCTGAGTATAGATAGCTGTCTCAAAAGGAAACAAGGTCAACATTAAGTCTACTGCACGCTTCACAGTATGAATTCTTTTCTCTCGGTAAGCCCAAAGGCTTGGGCTTACGTAGTGCACCGTTTTTATATTTTCTTTTTTTAACTCTTCTTCTAGACGCAAGTTGAAGTCCGGATTATCAATCCCAATAAAGACGAGTGGGCGCCTCTTGGCAAAGAATTTTCTGAGGCGTTTCTTCAATGCGAATAGCTCGGGCAACCTGCTTAAAGGCTCGACAAAACCCATGACCGAGAGCCTATCCATCTCAGTTAGAGAATTAAATCCGAGCGCAATCATGTCTGGGCCACCAATGCCGGAAAACTCTACATTGGGGTATTTTTTGCGCAAAGCTGAAATCAGGCCAGCACCCAAAATGTCCCCTGATTTTTCACCAGCGACAATTCCTATTAGAGGTACATTACTCATAGTTTGCGGCATCTTGATAATGATTTCTCTACTTACGCTTCCAAGAGATAAGTGAGCCGTTTGTGAAATAAAAACGGGATTTTAACGGTGTATTCCTTTCTTGGAGCTCTCTAGTGAGTCGATGAGAAGCTGCAGCGCATCACAATTTTCACGCATGATCTTCAATTCCGCTATCGCATCCTGAAGGCTATGCCCACGCAGATAGATGACCTTAAATGCTGCACGTAATTGTTTGATAGTAGCCTTATCGAAACCGCGGCGCTCCAAGCCGATAGTATTGATCGCTCTCGCTACCGCGGGCTGGCCACTAACGATCATATAGGCGGGTACATCATGGTCGATATGTGTCACGCCACCGACCATCGCATGAGCCCCGATCTTGAGAAATTGATTTACACCGGCGTAACCGCCGAGAATAGCCCAGTCAGCCACTTCCACATGACCTGAAATCCCTACGTTATTGGCAAAAATTGTGTTGTTGCCCACCATGCAATCATGTGCAATGTGCACATAGGGCATAAATAGATTGTCGCTACCCACTTGAGTGAGTCCGCCACCAAAGCCTGTTCCACGATGCAAGTTAGAGCCTTCGCGCAGAACATTATTATCGCCAATCTCCAGCCAGGTCTCTTCGCCCTTAAATTTCAGGTCAGCAGGATCCTCGCCCACGGAGCTGAATTGAAATATGCGATTATTTCTACCGATCTTCGTATTGGCGCGAATCATCACATGCGAGTCGATAACAGTACCAGATCCAATTTGTACATTGGGCCCGATAATAGTCCAAGGTCCTATCGTGACATCGGAGTCTATTTCAGCTTTAGGATCTACCCTGGCGCTGGAATCAATCGACATCCACTTTCCTCTCTGCGCACATTATGGTCATTTTCCCAACTAGCTCTTCGCCCACTGAAGCGCGGCAGGCAAATTTATAAATTCCGCGCCTATTGGTGATGATTTCCGCCTCTAGGGTGAGACAGTCACCGGGCACAACTGGTCGTCTTAGGCGCACATTGTCTGCACCGACAAAATAATAGAGGTAACCATCCTTCGGTTTTTTTTCTTGGCTTTTGAACCCCAACACACCAGCTGCCTGCGCTAGCGCCTCTATGATGAGCACACCTGGCATGATAGGTTGATTCGGGAAATGGCCATTGAAAAATGGCTCATTCACAGTAACATTCTTGTAAGCCACAATAGACTTACCTAACTTCATCTCTATTACTCGATCTATCAGCAGAAAGGGATAGCGCTGGGGAAGATACTCTTTAATTTCTTCGACGGTCATTAACATGTGCGGCTCTCTAGTCTACCAAGCATGCAATCGTTGCGTGCTTCGTTTATTTGAATTTCGGTGGCTTCTGACACATCGCTTTTGCGTAGATTCAATCGCCTACTTCTTATCGGTAGAGTTCTCGATTTCTTTCAATCTCTTCGCAATGCTATCTAGCTGCTGGAACCGAATCGCATTGCGCTTCCATTCTGAAGTCTTCGCTTGAATAGTACCCGTAGAATACATACCCGATTTTGTAATTGGCTGGCTCACCAGCGACATAGCGCTCACCTGCACCTTATTAGCGATGCTAATGTGGCCCACGACACCTGACCCGCCGCCCAAAATACAGTTCTTCCCTACTGTCACACTGCCTGCAATTCCGACACAGCCACAAATTATAGTGTGTTCACCAATTTTGCAGTTGTGGCCGATCTGGACCTGATTGTCGATCTTCACGCCGTTGCCTATTTCAGTGTCCTCGAGGGCACCTCTGTCTATAGTGCTACCAGCTCCAACCTCAACATCATCGCCTATTTTAACACCGCCAAGTTGATGAATTTTAACAGACTTGACACCATCGAATGCAAAACCAAACCCATCGGCACCGATTACTGATCCAGAGTGAATCACTACGTTCCTTCCTAAGACTACTCCATGGTAGAGCGTTACGCTGCTATGCAATTTACAGGCATTACCTAAACTCACGCTCTCACCTACATAACAGCCTGCACCAATTACAACACCGTCGCCCAGAGATACATTCGCTGCAATTACAGTATTTGCAGCAATGCTTACGTTCTTGCCGATCACGGCAGACGAATCTATGCTAGCGGAGTCATGGATGCCCAATAAAGGTATTGGTGAGTTATCGAATAGCGACGTAGCTTTCGCAAATGAGACATAGGGACAATCTGTCACAAGCTTGTTGCCGGGACAGCTATCTTGATATTTTTCATCGATGATTATCGCTGATGCTTCACAAGTTTTCAGCTGCCTTACATAAGAGGGATTACTTAGGAAACTCAGTTGTCCAGGCTTAGCATTCCCAAGAGTAGCTAGGCCAGTTATTTCACACTGGCCATCGCCGGTTAATTTGGCGTCCAACAATTCTGCCAGCTCTGCCAATGTATACCTTGATTTATGTGTCACCTGACACTAGCCCGATAATAAGGCTTCCTCTATTGATCAATCTGCGAATTTTCATTCAACTTTGCAGTTACCTTAGCGGTGATATCCAAAACCGGAGCAAAATAAGGCGCACTGTCTGAATTGAGAATAATATCGTAACCGCCCTCGGCGACTACATCGGTGACGGCTTCAGCCAGATCGCCTTGCATACTCTCTAAAAATTCTTGATTTTTTTCCTGCAGCGCTGTTTGCACTCTTTCTTGTATCAATTGAAGCTGAACCTGCAGGTCTTGAGCATTAGAGTTCATTCGACTAATTTCCTGCTCGCTCATAACAGCTTCGTTCTGTTGAAATTCTTCGCGCAGAGAATTTAGCTGATCAGTAAGCTCTTGAGCTCTCTCCTCGTCGGCACCAAATTCTTGCTCCAACTCCACCTGTACGATGCGAGCAGCATCTGAATTAAACAAGGCCTGCAATGCATTCAGCACACCAATTTTAGCGCCCTGAGCAGAAACACCTTGGGAAACAAAAACTAAACTCAAAAAAACGATTAGACTCTTAAATATTTTCACGGTAATTCTCCAATTCTTACAAACACTATTGAGCATGCGCCCAGCTAACTTTTAACTACTAATACTGCGATTCTGTACTTGAGCATCTAAAATATGTTGCTCTACACCGCTCAAAATTTAAAATTCCTGACCCTTCGCTATTCGAGACATAGCGTGGGGCAAACTCTTCAAATTAAGATAACTTAAAATCCATTTCCAACGGTAAAATCGAAGCTCTTTGTATCATCGCCCTCTTTCCCAAATGGTGCAGCCACATAGAATGTTAGCGGGCCAAAAGGAGAAAGGTAGGTAACACTAATTCCTGCAGAGTATCTCATTTCACCCAGATCGAAACCGGTGCAATTTTTTAGAAGTGTCTGTCGTTCTGTACAATGCGAAGAAAAGACATTTCCAGCATCAATAAATAAGGCTGATCTAACTTGACCCGAACCATCGATAAACGGAATTGGAAACAGCAGCTCCAATGTCGTAGTCGCGAGTATGTTACCACCAAAACTGTCATAATCCTTGTCTAGGTAGAAACTTTGTACTGCCAAGGCAATATCCTGATTTCCTTCTGAATCCAACACTGGCAGGCCGTTCTCATCAACAAGACCTGTTGTTTCATAGCCTACGTCACGGTTCAAGCCTACCGCGGAACCATCCTCCTTGCGCAGGATTTCACCATTTCCATCACGTTGCAGCGTAAGGCCGTATTTAGTCAGGTATCTGGCACCAGGCGTACTCTCCGGGCCTAGACTATTTTCTTCAAATCCACGCACGATACCATTCGAGCTTAAACCGCCTGCGAAGTAGTTATTAAAGAAGGGCATTTGTTCAGTATCGCCATATCCAATGCCATAGCCTAGATTTGTTCGCAAACCTACAACCCAACGCTGATCCCTAGAAATCGGCCAGTAAATCTCATTATTATAGTTAATTCTAGCATATTGCAGATCACTGCCTGGCAATGTAACTTCTAAGCCGATGCTTTGAAGCATGCCATCAGTAGCCATTTGCCCTCGATTTAGCGTGTTGCGAAACCAGTTTCCTGTAATCGTAAAGTTATCGAAGGTATCACCATATTTGTCAACGAAGCCTTGATCAATATTCGACTGAAGCTGTAACGGACTTAAATTGGAGACATTGCCTAATACTGCATCCGTGACCGGGCCGTCAAATGCATTAGCGTTAGCGGGCGTAATCACAAACTGATCTACACCCTCGAAGAGAGTAGGACTGGCAGCTATTTCTTGCACAGAACCGAGACCCGAACTGAGCTCAGTGTGCGTATATCCAAAATCAAAACCTAATAATGAGATCTCACTCAATGGGTAACTAAAACTTAAGGAACCTCCGAAGGAGGAGGTATTAAAAGCAGACACGTTAAAGGGTGATTCCATCTTCTGAGCAAATAGGTTGAATCCCCTGCTCACTCCGTCAGGCGTAAAATATGGATCTTGATAACCGAAATTTAGGCCAGTCTGAAAGCGGCTCTTGTTAATGCCAACGCCCAGCGTCTTCCCAGTGCCCAAAAAATTTTGTGCCTGCAAGCTAGACTGGATGAAAAAATTGCCGCCTCCACCCGTACCAACCTGAAAACTGATTGCGCCAAAATTTTGCTCCAGCACGTCATAGTTGACATCAATCTGGTCTTCCGTGCCTGCCACTTCGATCGTATCGACTTCAACAGTTTCAAAGTAGCCTAATCGCTGCAGACGAATTTTGGACTGTTCGATTTGTAGGCTTGACGCGGGCGCAGACTCCAGCTGCCGCAGCTCTCTTCTTAGCACATCATCGGCGGTAGATGTATTCCCAGCGAAGTTAATCCGATTTACATAAGTCCGATTGCCGGGCTCAATGAAAAAAGTTACATCGACAGTTTCATCTTCCTCATTAACTTCAGGTACGCCGGTGGCTTCAGCGAAGGCGTAGCCTAAGTTTCCGAGAAACTGCACCATAATTTCTTCAGTTCCCGTAACTAGACCCTGCGAATAGATCTGTCCCGGGCGCACGAATACCGCGGCCCTCAATAGAGCCTCAGCGTCGACTAAGTCGCCGGCGAGATCAACTTCATTAATAGTGAACAGATCACCCTCGTTCAAATTAATAGTAATATAGACTTCTTTGCGGTCTGGCGTGATTGCAATAGGAGTTGAATCGATATTAAATTCTACGAAACCGTTGTCAAGATAGAAAGATTCAAGACGCTCTAAATCCCCAGAAAACTGTTCACGCGAGTAGCGATCTTTGCGACTTAAAAGCATGAACCAAGGTTTTGTGCCTAGCTCGAATAGATTGAGCAGGTCTTCCTCAGCGAAAGCTTGATTACCCACTATATTGATGTGACGTATACGTGATTCTTCGCCCTCGTTGATGTTCAGACTTATAGCTACACGGTTCCGCGGCAGCTCTTCTACCTCGATATCCACTGCTGCACCATAGCGGCCACGCGACGAGTAAACGTCCTGTATACCTTGGCGGATTACTTCGAGCGCGGCACGTGTAAAAATCTGCCCCTCGGCAATCTCTGCCGTCGCCATGTTCTCGAGAATATCTTCAGTCTCGAGAACGCTATTCCCTTCGATGGTAATCTCAGCAACTGAGGGCCTCTCCAAAACTGTAATAATCAGCACATTGCCTTCGCGCGCCACTTCAATCTCATCAAAATATTCAGACTGAGAAAGTTCTCGAATGATTTGAGCAGAGATGCCGGCCGTAACTTCATCACCGATGCCTACAGGTAATAGATTATAGATTATTCCGGGCGAAATACGTTGATAGCCATCAACGATAATGTCGGCTATTACAAACTCCTGGGCGTTGAGGGTCTTTGAAATTCCAAAAGCCACCAACAAACAAAAAAGTGATCTTTTCATTTGTGCTGCATTCTCAATTTATTTATTATTTGGCGGCGAGCTACTTATATTTTCTTCTTTTTACAGCAGTCTGTTAACGTCGTTGTAAATTGCTAAAACCATGATTCCCGAAATCAATAACAATCCAAGCTGTAATCCGAAGGCCTGAATTCGCTCTGGCACCGGCCTTCTGATTACAGCTTCAATCGCGTAATACAAGAGATGACCACCATCAAGAACTGGTATCGGCAATAAATTCATTACGCCTAGCGAAATGCTCAGCAGAGCGAGAAACCCTAGATAGACCTCGAGACCGTAAGTTGCTGTCTCTCCTGCCACCTGGGCAATAGTTATTGGACCATTTATATTTTTCACCGAGATCAACCCGACGACCATTTTCTTCAAAGAATTTAATACAAAGATCGATTTATTCCATGTCTCGAGCATCGCCGGTTGAATCGCCGATAGCACATTGTAATTTACTTGCCGCTGCATCTCTGGAGGCAGTAATTCTGCCAAAGTTGTTTCCTGCACAAAGGCGCCAATGCTACCGATTACAGAGCCATCATCAAGCGTTGCTGTTTCCGGCGTCATCAACAACTCAATATTGGTTCCACCACGTTGGACCACGACATTAAGCATGAGTTCCGGACTTGCTCGGATAACCTCTACCCAATGTGTCCAACCACGTATGGGCCTGCCATCCACAGAGATTATTTTATCTCCTTCTCGCAGATCAGCAGCTTCTGCAGCACCGCCGGGAACAATCCCGGCAATATCTGCCGGAATTTCGAATTGAATAATACCGAGATTGCCGACTGGATTAGGCGCTGTCTCCGCTGCCATCCAACCATTTATGGGGACTTGTATATCTCTCGTCCGGCTGGAATCTGCAGGATCCACTGTTAAGGTTATTTCGCCGGTTTCACCCAGTCGGGCCAGCAACTGCAAGGTGACTTGCCGCCAGATGATGGTCTCTTTGTCGTCGACAGCAAGAATTTCATCGCCGGCTTGGAGCCCCGCTGCATCGGCGATAGAACCTTCTATTACGTTGCTCACTACCGGCGCAATGCCGGAAACACCATAGGATATATTTATCAGCCAGAATACGAATATCGCCAATAGGAAATTCGCGACAGGCCCAGCCGCTACGATCGCCGTCTTCTGCCACAGTGGCTTGCAGGCAAATGAGCACTCGCGCTGGCTCGCGCTCAACCCGTTTGTATCCGTAACGGTAGTATCTTCTTGGCCCAGCATCTTAACGTAGCCGCCTAGTGGTATTGGTGCAATGACATATTCAACTCCATCCTTGCCAACCCATGTCTTAACGGCCTTGCCGAAGCCGATGGAAAACTTAAGCACCTTCACTCCGCAGCGCCTGGCAACCCAGAAATGACCAAATTCATGGATCGTCACCAATATACCAAGGGTAATTAGGAGGGCTATAACGCTTATTAAAATTTCAAGTATCATAAATTTTCTTTGCAGCACTAGATCTAGGCACTAGCTCCACGACAGAATTCATTTAATATCAATTCTTTAGATAGTCTTCTAGCTTGTCGATCGATGTCTTGAATGATAGCGAGACTATGCGCCGGTTCACAAGGTATTTGTGACCTAACTGCCTCAATTATTAAGGGAATCTCCACAAAACCGATCTCTCCACCCAAAAATGCCTCAACCGCTACTTCATTTGCTGCATTAAGGACGGTTGGTGCCGTCCCGCGCTCTCCTGCAGCCTCGATACCTAGCCGCAGGCAAGGAAATTTTGAAAGGTCTGGCGTTAAGAATTGCAAGGGTTCCTCTGCCACTAGGTCAAGCGGAGCAACTCCTGATGCGATTCGTTCCGGCCAGGCCAACCCATAGGCGATAGGAACACGCATATCAGGGTTTGCCATCTGCGCTAAAACCGAACCATCCTTGTAGTGAACCATAGAATGCACGATGCTCTGCGGATGGATCAATACATCGACTTGAGACGGTTCTAATTCGAAGAGATAACAAGCCTCAACAAACTCCAATCCTTTGTTCATCATCGTCGCTGAGTCCACGGATATCTTTCTACCCATAGACCACTTTGGATGCAGGCAGGCTTGTTCGGGTGTGACAGATTCGAGTAGCTCAATTGGCGTGCTCAGGAATGGGCCACCAGATGCCGTCAAGACAACCTTCTCGACGCCTGATCCAGCTTTTCCATATACGCTGCTCTCCATTTGCGGCAGGCACTGTAAGATCGCATTGTGCTCACTGTCGATCGGCAAAATTTCAGCACCAGAGTCTCTCGCCGCCTGCTTCAGTAAGCCTCCAGACATCACCAAAGATTCCTTGTTAGCGAGCAGCAAGCGCTTACCACTTGATGCTGCAGCGAGCGTTGATTCGAGGCCGGCTGCGCCGACTATTGCAGCCATTACAATATCGACATTCGGGTTACTCGCCACCTCAATCAATCCAGACTCGCCAACCAACAACTTTGTATTGAGATTACTTCTAACTAACCGTGTCTTAAATTCAGGGGCAGCAGCTTCACTCAACACGGCGAATTCAGGCTTGTATTTCTCGCATTGATCGAAGAGCAGTTTCGCGTTTCGGTGAGCGGTAAGGGCGAAAACTTTGTAGGCAGGATTCTCATCGATAACAGCTAGTGTGCTTTGGCCGACTGAGCCAGTAGAACCGAGAATACTGATCTGAAGATTGCTATGCGTCACGTTAGAAACCCACCGGAAATTTATTATCGAAAATTAACATCATCGTAAGTGCAAACAGAGGCGTGGCTGCTACGAGGCCATCAACCCTGTCTAGCACGCCACCGTGTCCAGGCAGCATCTTGCCGCTGTCCTTAATGCCGCAATTACGCTTAAGCATACTCTCAATGAGGTCACCCACTATGCTAAAGAATGTCACACCCATCGACAAAACAAGCAAGGCAGCAACCTGCATGGAAGATAGTGACTGGAGATTGCGATGCATTAACCAGATAAATAACGACGCCACCAGCAAACACACGAGCGCTCCACCCCAGACACCCTCCCAAGATTTTTTTGGACTCAAATTTGCAGCCAGTTTTCTTGATCCAAAATTTATCCCGACGAAATAAGCCCCCACATCAACAGCAGCAACTAGGATCACTAGCGCTAGAACCAAATAGCCCGAAGGCAGGAAATATTTCAAAAAAACGATCCCTGCGAAGGTAGGGATCAATACTAATACGCCCATCAACGCAATTTTTGTTTCATCGTTCCAAAGCCTACTATTTCCAGGATATCCAGCAAGAAAAATTAGCGATATCAGCCAGAAAATAAGACCTAGAATTAGCACGAGGCTCGCCCGGAAATCGTCTATTTTTTGCTCATACGGAGAGATTCCTAAAAAGAAAAAACTACCAACTAACATTGCGCCAATGCTAGCGAAGCACGGAAGTTTCGATATTTTTTTATCTGAACTAACAAACCCTGCCCATTCCCACGCAGCAACTAAAATTACAGCAGCGATGAATAGTGAAAAATAAAAAGAAGGCAATTGAGTAGTAGCAGCAATCAATCCTACCAGAAGTATTACCGCCGTAATGACTCGTTGCTTTAACACTTTAGTCACCCATAGTTACCTGATCATCGTGACTACCATAGCGACGCTGACGTTTCGCGAAATCATCAAGCGCTAGCTGAAACTCCACATTATCGAAGTCTGGCCAGTAACAATCTGTAAAATAAAGTTCGGTATAAGCTAATTGCCAGAGCAAAAAATTACTAATGCGGTGATCGCCACCAGTGCGAATACAAAGGTCAGGATCCGGATAATCGCTGCTACTCGTATACTGATGCACCAGATCCTCATCGATCGCTTCCGCCGACAGCTCTCCAGAAATCACTCTGTCGACTATACTTTTAACTGCGTTTGCGATGTCCCAGCGCCCACCATAGTCGGCCGCAACAATCACTGTCATGCCAGTATTATCATCTGTTAACTCTTCTACCTCACGCATATTTTTCTGCAATTTTTGCGTGAAGCTAGCCCGATTCCCAACAAACTGCAGGCGTACATTTTTCTTGTGAAGCTGTTCGATTTCTTTAGGTTTTAGGACAGAAAGAAAGAGCGCCATTAGGCCTTGCACTTCCTGTCGCGGACGCAGCCAGTTCTCACTGCTAAAAGCAAATAGGGTGAGGTATTTAATATTTCGAGCAATACAGGAGTTGACGATATCTCTTGCCGCTTCGGCACCAAAGCGGTGACCGGATTTCACAGGTAGGCCCCGAGATTTGGCCCAGCGATTATTCCCATCCATAACTATGGCAATATGCTGAGGCAATTCAGGTTTACTAGTAGGTGTCATATAAAATTACCACATCTCTGACAACCTAGAGCCCATCTTGAGCAATTTGACTGAATCAATCGCTGAGTCAGAAGGACAGCAGGTCGGCTTCTTTAGCCTGAAATGAAGACTCAATAGTCGCAATGTGCTTGTCTGTAATTTTCTGCACCTGATCTTCGGCTCTACGCTGCTCATCTTCACTAATTTCTTTTTCTTTCTCGAGCTCCTTGAAATCAGAGTTCGCATCTCGCCGGATATTCCGAATCGCGACTCGCGCATTCTCTGCCTCTGCCTTGGCTTGCTTAGTATATTCTTTACGCGTTTCTTCGGTTAGTGCCGGCATAGGCACACGAATAGTGTCGCCATTATTCGAAGGGTTCAGCCCTAAGTCTGATTTCATGATCGCCTTCTCTATTTCACCGATCATTGGCTTTTCCCAGGGCGAGATAATCAGAGATCGACCTTCCTCCACCGTGACATTAGCCAGCTGGCTTAGTGGAGTATCTGAACCATAGTAGGAAACTTGTACGCTATCCAAAATATCAGGATGCGCCCTTCCCGTTCGAATCTTCTTAAAAGCGCTATCTAACGAGGCGATGCTCTTCTGCATCCTTTCATCAGCGCCTGCTATAGTTTCTTCGATCATTGTCTGACTCCTCGCTCCGAAAAACTACCTCTGCGCCTCAAGCGCAAAGTGTCCCAATTTAATCCTATCAACTACTCGATGTGAGTGCCGTCAGGCTTACCCATTACGTTATTCAACAATGCACCGGGAGTGTTCATATTAAAAACTTTGATTGGAACCTGATGATCACGGCTTAGACAGATAGCCGTCAAGTCCATGACACCAAGCTTCTTTTCGATTATGTCATCGTAAGTAAGAGTGTCGTACTTAACCGCGCTTGAATCTAATTCCGGGTCGGAGGAATACACACCGTCCACCTTAGTGGCTTTCAAAATAAGATCGGCATCGATCTCGATTCCGCGCAGGCAGGCGGCAGTATCCGTAGTGAAGAATGGATTTCCAGTTCCTGCTGAGAATAAAACGACATCGCCTGCATCAAGGTGCCGAATGGCCGTGCGCCGGTCATAGTGTTCGACGACTCCACTCATTGGAATGGCCGACATGACACGAGTAGGGATGCTCGCTCGCTCAAGTGCGTCACGCATCGCTAGCGCATTCATCACTGTAGCTAGCATGCCCATATGGTCTCCAGTTACCCGTTCCATGCCCGCGGCGTGCAGAGCAGCGCCACGAAATAAATTGCCACCGCCAATGACCAGCCCTATTTCCACTCCTAGCCCCACCAACTGACCTATTTCTACAGCCATTCGATCGAGTACTTTAGGGTCTATACCAAAATCGCCATCACCGGTGAGCGCTTCACCGCTTAGCTTTAACAAAATACGATTATACTTGCGTTCCTTATTTGGCATTTCCAGTGGTGTCCCTAATGTTCCTACCCTAAGAGCCTTTAATTTGTGCTGCTACTTCATCTGCAAAGTCTATGTCTTCTTTTTCGATACCCTCGCCCACTTCAAACCGAGTGAACTGAACTACGCTTGCACCGGCATTCTTAAGTAACTCACCCACAGTAGTATCCGGGTCTTTAACAAAAGGCTGTTCTAACAAGCTTACTTCGGCGACGAATTTACGCAATCTGCCAGAGATCATTTTCTCGATGATTTCTTCCGGCTTACCGCTCTCTCGTGCCTGAACAGAATAAATCTCAGTCTCTTTCGCTATTTCTTCCTCAGGTACATCTTCTGCTCTTATTACCAGAGGGTTTACAGCCGCTATATGCATAGCCACATCACGAGCGAGAGCTTCATCGCCGCCGGTGACCGAGATTAGAACGGCGATTCGATTATTACTGTGCACGTAACTCTCAACGAGGCCCGCGCTCTCATCAGTGAATTGTAAACGTTCCACACGTCGCACATTACAATTTTCACCTATTTTCTGAACTAAGGCAGAACGCGCGTCTTCCAAACCAGCGCCAAGCAGTCCAGCAACATCAGCCTCACTGTTCGAGTAAGCAAGTTCCAGCGCCTGCTGTGCAAAATCAAGGAAGTTATCGTCTCTAGCTGCAAAGTCAGTTTCTGAGTTGATCTCGATAACGACACCATAGTTGCCATCCTCCGCTATCTTAGTCATTACGACCCCTTCGGCAGCAACACGGCTCGCCTTCTTAGCTGCCTTGATGCCACTCGCTTTTCGTAAATCATCGATGGCCTTTTCCATGTCACCATAGGCTTCTGTCAATGCCTTCTTGCAATCCATCATACCCAAGCCGGTCCTTTCACGTAACTCTTTAACCATGCCCGCTGTAATATTTACCATCTCTTAATGCCTCTTTCTAATCATCTTGAAGAGCGCGCTCTTCTATTAAGTCGCCTATAAAAAGGGGGCTATCCGCCCCCTTTATTCAACTCTATCCGTACTACTAAGCAGGAAATTCTGATAGCAGCGAAAACATCCGTTAAGAATCTTCCTCTTCAGCCTTTTTCTTGGCTGGAGCTTTCTTCTTAACTGGAACTTTCTTCTTAACTGCCACCTTTTTAACTGGTGCCTTTTTCTTAACAGCCGTCTTCTTAGTTGGAGCTTCTGGGGTCTCTTCTGCCGCAGACTCAGCTTCCGCTTCAACTGCTACTTCTGCTGCTGGAGCCTCGGCTGCTACTTCTGCTGCTGGAGCCTCAGCTGCTACTTGTTCTGCTAAAGCATCAGCTGCAACTGGTTCTTCAACAACCTGAGTCGCAAACTCTTCAGCTGGTGCTGGTGCTGCTTCTATTCCTGCAGTTTCTACATCAGCCGCATTATCTTCTATCTCGATGAATTCGCTATTTCCACTCGCAGGACCATTTTTCTCACGCCCTTCAACACAAGCATCAGCGATCGCTTCCACATACAACTGAATTGCACGTATCGCATCATCGTTACCTGGAATTACAGTAGTAACGCCGTCAGGATTGCTATTGGTATCAACGATACCGATCACTGGAATCTTCAGATTGTTCGCTTCTGTAACAGCGATACGCTCGTGATCAACATCAACTACGAATATCGCGTCAGGAAGACCACCCATATCCTTAATACCACCGATACTACGCTCAAGCTTTTCCTTGGTGCGGGTTCGCATAAGGGCTTCTTTCTTGCTCAAGCGGCTAAGCGTACCATCAGCCTCTTGCAACTCAAGGTCTTTGAGCCGCTTAATTGAGCCACGAATAGTCTTGTAATTAGTCAGCATACCACCGAGCCAGCGATGGTTTACATACGGCATTCCTGCGCGCTCTGCCTCTTGCTTGATGATTTTTCCAGCTGCTCGCTTCGTCCCGACGAAAAGGATTTTCCTTTTCTTTTCAGCTAGATAGGAAACCTCTTCAAGCGCAGAATTAAGAGCAGGAACAGTATGTTCGAGATTGATGATGTGAATTTTGTTTCTGGAACCAAAAATATATTGATCCATTTTTGGGTTCCAATAGCGACACTGGTGCCCAAAATGCACTCCTGCACGGAGCATATCTTTCATACTTACAGTCATGTTGTTTCCTTCGGTTTGGGTTAGGCCTCCATACACCCCATGGCTCAACCAATCTGAAAATACTGCGACAGAGAGGCACCCAGAATTCATGTGACGGTGTATGTGCGACGTTAATTAATATTAATTTTAGCCTCCGAGGCAGCTTATTCCCCCTAGGCTCAAAGTAGAGATAGGAGCAGCAACCGCGAAAACGCGCCGTTTTATACCACAATTGTGCCGCCACTGGAAGACAATATCACATTCACCCTTATGGCAATTTGCACTCGACAGGTCGTTCTAAAGCGGTTTCATTCGCGCTCGAAAGCCGGAATCCGCTGTTACAAAGGTTTCCCGTGCATTACAATACTCAGCCGTTTCCACTAATGGTATCATCGGCAACAACTCAGTAAATAACTGGCACTTCGATGACGATCCATATCAAAACAGCCGACGACATTGTAAAAATGAGGGTAGCCGGCAAACTGGCCTCAGAAGTCTTAGAAATGATTGGCCCTCACGTCCAGCCTGGGGTCAGCACCGGCGAGCTTGATCAGATCTGCCACGACTACATCGTCGATGTGCAGAAGGCCATTCCTGCCCCACTGAATTATAATGGCTTTCCTAAATCTATCTGCACCTCTGTAAACCACGTTATTTGCCACGGCATTCCTAGCGACGGCAAGACCCTCAAGTCAGGTGACACCATTAATATCGATGTCACAGTAATAAAAGATGGCTTTCATGGCGACACCAGTAAGATGTTCTGTGTCGGCGAAGTACCTGAGCACGCGAAGCGTCTCATTAAGGTCACGCAGGAATGCCTCTATAAGGCAATCGATATCGTCAAGCCTGGCATTACTCTCGGTGACATCGGACATATCATCCAGCAGCACGGCGAGGCCCATAATTATTCTATCGTACGAGAATACTGCGGCCATGGCATCGGGCGCATTTTTCACGAAGAGCCCCAAATACTTCATTTCGGCAGACCCAACAGCGGAACGACTATTGTGGAAGGCATGACATTTACAATCGAGCCCATGCTGAATGCAGGTACCCGCTTCACCAAATTATCCAAGAAAGACGGTTGGACGGTTACCACTAAAGACCGAAGGCTTTCGGCGCAATGGGAACACACAATGGCAGTCAACAATTATGGCTGTGAGGTTTTTACTAGACGCTCCGACGAATCATTTTGAATCCAGACACCTTAGCGATCGATGACAAATACAGCGATGATGAATTTAAGCTAGACGGCAAGCTGCTCGATATTACCGCTCTACGAGCAAAAATCAGTAGCGTTAGCAATCAAGTCCAACCTCTTAAGCAGGCTATAACGATCGCCAGCAATATCCTCGATGAGCGCTACAAAGCGAACTTAAGCATCACCGAGATAGTAGCTGGCCGCGCCTGGGTTGTGGATCAGATATTAATACTCGCGTGGCAAGCTCAACCATGGCCGGATGAGAAAGGCATTTCACTAGTCGCCGTTGGCGGCTATGGGCGCGGCGAACTTCACCCCCATTCCGACATCGATTTATTGATTCTCACGCGCAAGGACAATGCCAGCCGCTATAAGAGCTGTATTAGCTCGTTCTGCACCCTACTCTGGGATATTGGTCTCGAGGTTGGCCAGAGCGTTCGCTCCATCAAGCAATGCAAGAGCGAGGCTCTTAATGACATAACGGTGGCCACGGCACTTATGGAATCGCGCACGGTCTATGGCCCAACAGAATTGCAGAGCGATATGTACGCCCTGACTACCGGAAAGCGTGTCTGGCCGATCAAAAAATTCCTGCGGGCCAAATGGGACGAGCAGAACGCAAGACATGAAAAATACCATGATATCGACTATGCACTTGAGCCTAACGTAAAGACCTCGCCCGGCGGCCTTCGAGACATTCAAACTATCTCATGGGTGGCAACACGTCATTTCGGTGCCAGTTCGTTTCAGGATCTAGTCAAGGCCGGTTTCCTTAAAGAATCTGAAATGACGATGCTCAACAAAGGGCAACAGTTTCTTTGGAAAATCCGCTATGGCCTGCACTTTCTTGAGGGCCGACGCGAGGACCGATTATTATTCGATAAGCAGAGAGAGCTCGCCAAACTTTTCGGCTATGAGGATGATGATAAGAGTCTCGGTGTCGAGAAGCTGATGAAGCAATATTACCGCGCGGTTGCGAATATGCGAGCACTCAACGATGTGCTTCTGCAACATTTCGATGAGGCCATACTTCGGGAAGGTGAGCGAGTAAAAATTGAAAAGATAAACAATCGCTTTCAAATTCGAAATGACTACATCGAGGTGATAAGCACGGATGTCTTCAAACTATACCCTTCAGCGTTATTAGAGATTTTCGTGTTAATGGCGCAGAACCCAAAGATCCAAGCGATTCGCGCATCAACAGTTCGCCTACTGCGCGATAATAGACGCCTCATAGGCGAAGAATATAGAAACGATATTCGTAATGTCACGCTGTTCATCGAGCTGCTGCGTTCGCCGCACAAAATGACGCTGCAGATTCGCAGGATGGCTCGCTATGGCATCCTAGGTAGATACCTACCGGAATTTGAGCAAATAACGGGGCAGATGCAACATGACCTATTTCATATCTACACCGTGGATGCCCACACACTGCAAGTAGTCGAGAATATGCGTATGTTCAGACTGCCCGATGCCGCTGAAAAATACCCAGTGGCAGCGCATATACATAAGAATCTACCGAAAGTGGAATTGTTGTATATAGCAGGACTCTATCACGACATCGCTAAGGGCCGTGGTGGTGATCACTCTGCTCTCGGCATGCAAGATGCAGAAGATTTTTGCGTTCGGCATAGACTTAGCAGCTGGGACACAAAACTAGTTGTCTGGCTAGTCAGTAAACACTTGTTTATGTCTATGACAGCCCAGCGCAGAGATATCAACGACCCTGAGGTGATACATGAGTTTGCCACATTAATGGGTGACAAGTTACATCTCGACTATCTGTATACGATGACGGTGGCTGATATTCGCGCAACCAATCCCGAATTATGGAATAGCTGGCGTGCGAGTTTGATGAAGCAGCTGTATTTGAATACCAAGCGGGCGTTACGGCTCGGGCTCGA
>Ga0308007_10000241_pt1 | contig 24849 bp, 28 predicted proteins | sample Neamet71_FD_203152 | JGI IMG/M metagenome (GOLD analysis project Ga0308007, IMG submission 203152) | Marine microbial communities from water near the shore, Antarctic Ocean - #71 | ecosystem: Environmental > Aquatic > Marine > Unclassified | place: Southern Ocean | collected 2014-06-07
GGGGTGTTTGAGGGGTTAATCCATGGGTCTAATCCTGGAGGGGGGTGCTGTCTCATCTTTCAACTGCGATATCCACATGGAACCCACATCGCCCCACGTCAGAGGAAACGATGGCGGAGATATCACATCCCCCCCTCGAATAAACCGGGTCAATTTCTCGTCCAACCCGACGAACAATTCATCGTTCGTAGGATACACGTGGCCACCATACTTCTCAATATCCGCAAAACAGCCACGCGAATTGGTCATCACGGTACAACCGGCGACCAACGCCTCATGGGTACACAATGAAAAGGACTCGTCCACGGTCGCTGGGTATACGAAGAAATCGGTCGCATGGTAGGCGGCCATCAATTGGCGATGCGACACGAACCCGTACGTGTACACTATATCTTCGGCGGAATTAAGTTGCTCTATTAGTTGGGTCACCTCCGCAGATACGTCCATCGAGGTGGACGTAATGTGAGAATTGTACACGTGAAACTCCAATTTTCCCGGAAATATTATATTAAGACGCGCGAATTCGCGTAATATCAATACCAGGCCGCGGTCGTGGGGTGGAGTCCATATGAATTTCACTCGTCGCCCAGGCTCGTAACGCCTGTCCACCACCACATCATCGTATCGTACCACTCCGTTGGGAATCACCGTACATTTCGGGTACGCCTTTACGGTCATATCATGAAGATGAGCAGATGGAAATATTACCAAACTGGCATTATGCGCATGAACGAATCGCACAATACGGTGTACCAACCACGGCCCAATCGTATCCCATATCCATTGAAGTGCCTGTATCGGCGGTCCATCATGGATCCACAGAAATGTCCGGTTGGCATTCACTTCGCATACCGATAATAAACAGGGCATCCGCCAGAACACCACATTGGATCGCGGCTCAAATGGATTGAATGTCGACGATGGTTTATACAAAATTCCATCACATACCGTATCCTCTCTCACACACGAATTGTAAATCACCACCGATCGGTCCACGACAATTTGTTTCGCCAATTCAATCACACACCGTTCCGAACCGCCAATACAATTCCGGGTCATATTGTCCGGCCACGCCCGTTCGCCAGGAATATATCCGTACCCGCAGAAAAATGTTACGTCTGGGTGAGCGGAAGAATCGCGGGTGCCGCGGGACCACTCACTACCAATCCATATACCTATTTTATACCAAGTCACGTAAAACATCGCACATAACATTTCCGTCAAATTCATGTAACAGGCGTGCATCGCTTTGGTCCGATCCATCGCCTTACAAGTACGCTATATTATGATGTTCGTGCGAACATTCTCGTTCACCATCCACAGAGGATTGGTATCGCTGGTCCAGAACGACGTTGGGATGGGTTCACGACATTCGTGGGGGATACAGACACACCGAATCCCCGTATCACGTAAATGTGCAGATATCACCATATCGTCATTCAACATATCGCTCATACATCGAGTCCTAAAAAACCCTATATCAAACATCCCACGGCGATACAGGACCCCGCCGTATCCCTCCACGTATGGGACATGACGGGATACCGACGAATCGAATCCGTACACCTTTTCTCTCTTACACGATCCGATCTGTTCCCTCCCCACCGTAGCAATCACATGGTCGGGGTATGCGATGGAACCAGCGACCAATCGCGCGATCGTATTGGGATGATAGTACGAATCGTCGTCCATGGTAATGATCCGCGTCCCCGGATCCGCCTCACATTTCACCGCACCGTACAATTTCATGATAGGTCCGTGGTCCGTGTCGGTATGAACGATTTCAATGGGGAAATACCGTTGCAGAAACTCTACCCGGGCCATATCGTGAATACCCGATTCGCGGAGTCCGCGGGTCGCGATAGTGATGTAGATCTTATCGGGAACTTGTCGTTGTCGGAGTATACTTAGTAAAGTCAAATGGATCCATCGCGAGCGGGATGGGATGGTGGTCATGGATACCACGGTGCGTTGGCGGGGATTGGGTGGTGTGGTGGATGTGACAGAACAATGGATCAATCCGTACACCATCCATTCCAAATTGAGAAAGAATATCCACATGGCAAATGGAATGTACGACAATAATTGCCTCAGTCGTTCCATTAAGCCGTTAGGGTCCGTTTGGGTACTACGTTGATTCATACTATCAATGGATATTTTACATACAGAATGTACTAACTATTGTACATTTTAATGCCATGTGTATATATGCCGTGGCATATTTTGGCGTTTACATGCGCGATAAGGTGTTTAGGGGTCTATGCTAGATCAAGGAGAGATTCCATTTTGATGTTTATAATGTCGCGCACGAAGGACGCCCTGATTCGCAATGATATGATATGGTGGTTGGACATGGGCACGCTATTGGGGGTTTACAGATCGAGCTCAATTCTATCCAACGACGACGATGCGGACTTTTGCGTGGTATGTGAAGATGGAAATCAATTGAAGGAAACATTGATTGAATATTTTTCTGACCACGGTATTGCGTGTGTTGTGATATTGAACAGGAACGGGACAGTTATTCACATAGAACACGAGAAACCTTACAATACACATTTAGATCTATATCTATGTCACATTGATGGTGATGTTATCAAGTATAATGGGTGTTATGAGAACGACTGCTCTCCGCATGGGAATGCATACGATTTTAGAGATATACCCAAAACCCAAGTGTTCGCAGACGGGAAATTGAGCACTGGAGCACTTAATGGCTGTATATTTCCAGTTCCGGTTGAAATGGAAAAATACTGTACATGGAAGTATAATTATATAGGCGAATACGCGAAATTCAACGCATCTAAGGACTATTATGAGAAGATGAACATTACCGAACGTTTATGTTACTTGTCAAAGTTTTTGGTCCGCGATTTGTATTTCATATACATGATAATACCAATCCAAGATCGCGATTTCTATAAAAAATTCTTCGAATCCAATATTGTGTTGGCACCCATCGTTCGTTTTATATACCCCCGTTAACTGTTAACAACATTACATGCTCCATATCATATATATGATGCGATGATATGGGGTGGTTGGCGAAACGACACCATATTACCCCCCATCCCCCCCGTTGCTAAACAATATGTTGATCGGATAGACGAGGTAGGGGTCGTAGGGGGAGGCACTCCCCTATGGGTTAGTGAATCGTGGATCATTGGTACGAATTTTGGACGCCCGTTCCGGATTCACACAAATACGGTTCAGATCGAATTGCGATACGAATGATTGGACAGACGGCAGGATGTTGGACTCATCGTACGTCCCATATGGAATAATAAGTCCGCGATACGCATTGGCGACTCGGTCATACACGCACACGTATATATCGGCCCGGCGATGTTTCGCTATATGAAAGAATCCCATCCGAACCGTATTCTCACAGTGTATACTTCCCTCAATGCACACGTATACGCTACCCTGATGCATCTTATCCAAATCATCAAAATCGAAATCTTTCGTGGAAATGAACCAGGGGCTGAGCACCGACACATAATATTCATCGGCGAGCAGAGCCTTCATATGATGCCCGAATAATCTGGTTTTAGTTACCGCGGGAACAGCAATTATCCCTTCATATGCGGATGTATGGCCGTAGAATGCGAGCACCACATTATCGTGGGGGAACATGCTCAATTCGGACACGTCGCATTCAATGACGCCCCGTAACGATGTAATGTGTTTCACGAATTGTTCAAACGGAGTGCCCGTGACGAATTTATCGGCGATATCGTCCGCGGCGGCAGACAGTGTATGTAATGTATTTTGCACCGTGTTTTGCATCTCCTTCCACGTATCCATTATACATTCATGGCAGATTATGTGGCCGCCATATCACATAACATCCGACACAAAATCACATACATACTCAGATGAAACATGGCGTGGAATTTCCTCGATCCATGATAATCAGTTCCCGAAAGGTTCAGCCAATACATGATTCCGTGGAAGGGCAATGTCCACCACATTGCCAGCCATACCCTGTAGTATCGCAGGATAAGTCCCGCCGCCAACACGGCGTGGATTCGGTCGCTCCATCGCATCACACGTTTCTTATCCGCAACATACCAAATGGCACGCAAGACTTTCCACGCAGTACATGCGATTCCATACGTGATACATATCAGCGTGCCGTGCGCTGCCCTGGTGGGAACCAACAATCCACCCATCAACGCCGCCACACACACGTTATCCACCACATGACTCACATATACATGGTAGGGAAATCCAGGTAAACACTCTACGCCGCAGCCCCGCGATTGGAACAGATGATATGCTGTGGCCGCGATGAATGTGTTCGCCACCAACACGCACATTCCCATCCCATGGGTAGTGTACGCAATGTATACCGCATGAAGGAGTGGGATGAGGGACACGATGGTATTCCAAAACCGCCAATTTATCATCTGATCGGCGCGGAAACACCAGGCAAACGGGAAGGGGATGGGTTGTCCATGTTGTTCCCATTCGGTGATACGGGTCGCCATAGTACGAACTGAAGTTTTATCCACCACCTCGCGCCATGACCCATCACATGTATGTTGCGCGTAACACCAAATGTTGAGAGGGTAGATGCCGTATATGGATGGATTGGTGGGGGGAATCCACATTATCTGGGGCAGAATCGTCACCGTATCCGGACCATATCCCAATACGGAAATGAACTGCATATCGCAATGTTTGGCACCCGGGTACGAATGAATGAGTCGCGTCAACATCCCGGGACCAGTAGTGTTGATCACCGTATCATCAGTCGGGCGCACCACGATATCACGTTTCAATTGGACTATTCTGTGTAACACATCGCGGAACAGAGGATGAGCCCGTGGCGCATACATGATACAGTTCCCCACTCCGTATGGGTATCTGTACCCTTTCCGTTCCTGGTCTGCGAGCGTTAAATGACATTCCAGGGGAAGAATTGCCGTGGTGAAATCGGCCGGCATCGCTTCCAATGATTTGAAACAATCGGTATCCACATCACACCACAAACCGCCATCGTAATACAGGAGAAGGTACCGGAAAATATCCACCTGCTCAATCTTGCGACAATCGCGTATCACCGCGTCCAATCCCGGGAAATCTGTGCGGATACATTTCATATGTGTCTCAATATAGTGTAACATATCCACGTCCGTGTAGAACCGATATTCCCACGAGGGGTTCATTGATTTCCATGATTGAGTTCTCTTATTGTCAGTATACACTGCATTGGATTGGTGGATGAGTTTAGACATTGATATGGAGGGAGAAAAGAATCCATATTTTCTTACAGATGATTTGCATTCTCTATATAAGGTATAATGTCCGCCAACACCGACACCGCCACCGCCGCCAGAAACGCCGCCACCGCCGCCACCGCCACCGTGGCCCCCGCCTACGCCGCCGCCGCCGAGGCCAACACCGCCACCACCACCGCCACCGAGGCCGCCTGGGTCGCCACCAATAAACCGGGCGCCGCCAGAAACGCCGCCGCCGCCGCCACCGCCACCGTGAAACCCGCCTACGCCGCCGCCGCCGATGCCTACGCCGCCGCCGCCACCGCCAGAAACGCCGCCGCCGCCACCTCCAACACCGCTGCCGCCGCCGCCGCCACCGACGCCGCCGATGCCGCCGATGCCGCCGCCAACGAGGCCGACGAGGCCGCGGACAACGCCATCGCCGCCGCCTTGGGCGCCAACACCGCCGTTGCCGCCACCCCCGCCTACGCCGACGCCATCAAGGCCACCGACGCCGCCATCACCGCCGCCAACAAGGCCGCCAATGCCGCCGCCGAGGCCGCCGAGGCCGCCACCGACGCCGCCGATGCCGTCACGAATTCCACCATTGTCACGGATTTCACCGCCACCACCGCCGCCGCCGCCGCCGCCACCGACGCCAATACCGCCGCCCGGAACGTCACCAACAACAACAACCGCAACAACAGGACCGCCGCCGCCGCCGCCGCGGTCGTCGCCAGCGACGCCGCCGATGCCGCCATCAAGGCCGTTGCCGTCGTTCCCGCCGCCGAGGCCGCCGCCGCCGAGGCCAGAAACGCCGCCGAGGCCGCCAACACCGCCTCCGACGACGCCGATGCCGCCGCCGCCGAGGCCAACACCGCCGCCGCCACCGCCGCCGCCACCGACGCCGCCACCGCCGCCACCGACGCCGCCACCGCCGCCGCCAAGGCCAGAAACGCCGCCGACGACGCCTTTGGCGCCATCACCACCAACCACAAAAACGCCGTCGCCAACGCCAACACCGCCGCCGAGGCCGCCAACAAGGCCGCCACCGCCGCCGGCGAACTCGCCCCCATCTCATGGTTCTCGGGAATTTCTGTCGCGCGTTTGTTCAATTAGAGGGGCGTTCCTCCCCTCAAACTCCCCTAAGGACCCCCTGCCAATAAGAATGCCTTCCCTGACCCTGCCAGTAAATGAAAATGACGAATAATGATATGATCCAATCATAACATTATCTACTCATAACATTATCTACTCGTAACATTATCTACACATACCATATGATGCCCGAACAAACCCCAATCCCGCGAATCATCCATCTCTGCGACGAAACGTATCCCATCACCGACTCCATCCTCTACACCTGTCTCACCAGTTTCTCACACTCAAATCCCGGGTACGAAATCAATTTCATGGATGAGATGGCGTGCTCGGCGGCAGTTCGCGACTTCGATGAGGAATTGTTCACTATATATGGGAAACTGGGGGGTCCAGCGAAGGCGGATATTTGGCGGATCATCATGTTATACATCCACGGCGGAATCTACGCTGACCTGGATGTGGAATGTCTTCGGTCCCTCGATCCTTTGCTTGAACTGATTGGTGACGCTGACGTGGCATTCGCCAAGGAACCGGTGGTGCATTGGCGTGGACGCGACCCACCAGCATGCAACGCTTTCATGGTCTCGCGACCCGGATCGGATTTCTGGGAACGGTACATGGACGAGATAAAAGCGTTGGCTGTGCGGAAATCGACATTCGATAGAAACGATATTGGGCCGCAAATGCTCGATTCCGTGTACCGTTCGTTTCATGACACCCCACACATCCATATCATCCCCACCCATCTCATATACCCGTTACCCGATGTATCCGTGTTTCCAAACGAAGAATATAAAAATATGATTGTCAATCGTGCGTATGGCGATGCTTTCGTGGTCCATTATTGGTTACATACGGATTTCCTATTCACGGGAGATTTCCAAACCATTGAAGAATATTTGATGCAGTTCTTTTGGACATATAATTTCCAGAAATGGCGGTATATTGGAAAATCTATCACAGGATGGTTTGGATTGGATGTAGTTTGATGGGATGATTATATTTTCGGCATATATATATAGTACATACATGGCATGCAATCAATTCGCCGATTCGGTAAAGGATTTATACACAAAATCACACGACCATTCTCATATGTGGTTAACTCATATAGTTCCATATCCATTATCGGAAATAGTATTTAACAAACTGAACTCGGGGGCCGACAATGCAATATGGACTTGTGGTATAAAGGAATGTGCTACGGAACGGTTTGTAAAATCATATAATAACACTAGGCGAGTGGACAGTATTCTCGACGTAGGATCCTATCACGGAAATTCTTTGGCGCGATACAGCGCATACTTTTCTGATATATCCCAAAACATTTCATTGTATGGAATTGATATATCTCCCGATTTAATAAATATATCATTGACCAATACAACGAAACACTCAATTCAATATGAAGTATTCAATGCATCATTATTCATGGACAATATCACACCGAAATCCATTCCCACACCAGATGTAATTGTCATGTCTGACATTCTATATTGTTTTAATTCAAACATAATTCCGTCATTGGGAGGAGCATTCTTTATGACAAGAACGGACAAACAATTGGATGCATTTGTAAAATGTCTCACCACATACGCAAATAAACTCATTGTATTTTCAAATCACCAAAACAACCAATTCATTATAAAGTTTTTGAATAAATATTGTGTCCACGACAAACAGTATGATGTGTACTACATTGATATACCAGACAAATGAATGATTATATGCGCACACATATCAATGCACCAACACATCACACACCCCCTCCCCACCATTCGGGGGAATATTCACATGAAACTGTGGCACTTCCCCAAACCGAACTGTCCACCATCCATCAGTGGTTCGCACCACACATTCACTCCGCCCTTCCGATAGTAACAACACCACTCCTGGTTTCGGGTACTGGTTCTGACGATTCCATCGAATGAAATGCCCGAAGAAAATCCGCCCGAAATTCGTATCTGAAGAATCGTTCAAATACCCCATTGTTGTCCTATACCGTTCAAATACCGACTCGGCTACAGGAAAGGATTCTTGATTGTTAGTCTTTTGTCCTGTTCCGTAATAATTAGGGGGACTGAGTCCCCCTACGACCCCCTGGGGGGCAGGCTGCCCCCCACACCCCCCTGCACCGAAAATGCATTTATGTGGAGACACACCGCATTCCCCACAAACACTGAACCGCCGTTCGAACATACGACACATCAGCACACAATACACGGTGGTGGTTACTGGAAGCGTCCCATTATACTGATATGCCATCCCCAGCGCGACCAAACATATGTACGTACCGGCGGTCCCCCGCACTTGCGGTTTGAATCCCGTGTCATATAGGATTCGCGCCAATATCAAATTTCCCCAAATCGTAAACAACCAACGAATGATTGTCCACCACATTACAGTATCGTGATATAATCTGGTGCCAATGTATGCTGTGGTGGATCGTACAAACATTGGTCGCCATATACTGGATCCAATTCATCGCGAACTTGCAAACATCTCCCGTGAGGGGGGAAATCATCCACGATATCCTGATGACACTCCGTGTTCCACTGGATCGGTTGATTTGGATTCCCCCCAATACCCGATTTCCACATGAACATGTGATCATATCTCTCTACAACCGACTTTTTTCGTACATATACTGGACGGAAACATTCCGATCCCCACATCAATGGAAATATCCGATTGATAATTCATCCCATCATTCAGACAAACATTGTCCCGAAACGCACAGCGAATTGTACATCTTGATGCGGCGATTCAATGAATTCATGACCGACCATGGACATCGGTATTTCTTAGATAGTGGGTCATTGTTGGGCGCCTACCGCGATAAGCAAATTATCCACCATGACGATGATTTGGATGTGGCGATGGTCGCATTGGATTTCGACGTGATGGATGATTGGGAAGATGATGAGTACTGTTTGGAAAAGAATCCGCGGTGTGCCACATACAGTTACGAGAATATGGTAAGTGCTGTATTCGTTGATAAACAGACTGGACGGTACATTGATATTTTCTGTTTACGACAGTTGAATTTGGATCGTGGGGATACTAATCATTACACACCATTCCTCCATGATGGCAAAGATTCACGATCCGATTCGGAAAAACGGCGGATGTATTGTGGGGATGATGAGATATTTCCTTTACAACAGTTACCCTTGGGCGACGCAATGTACCCATGTCCCCGGAAAACGGACCGGATCTTGCGGCGATTGTATGGCTCTGATTTGTCGCCTCCAGTGTTCACCCCCACCCACTACACCTTCTCGCATTTCGGTGGGAAGGTTCATACAGAGGTCACTATCTGGGCGGCGATCCGATATTCGGTTGTGGCCCATACCCTTCCCGACACACTGTACCCCTACTGGGAAATGATAGTGAATCTCATCACCACCCCTCTCCACTATCCCGTGTACCGATTATGTACCGGATGTTTGCCCATCGCGTGCGGAGGTGGTGGGGTGGTGGGTGAGGAGCCGAAACAGGATAATCCCGTGCCCGATCCGACCCCACACTCCACCCACTCCCCACCCACTCACACCCCCGTCCCTCTCGCACTAATCGAAGAATTCATCCATCTCTACCAATTCGTGAACTACCTCCCGTACGATTGGGATTCGTACCATTGTGTTTCGTACGCGTACGTGATGTGCGCCGATCTCATCCATTTCCTGGAACGACGCGGCATCACACACCCGGCCATCGGAACCGTTTCCGGGTATAAACCCGATGTGGAATTATGGCATATCGCGTGCCTGTTCCGGGATCCGGACGGACACCAGTACGTGTTTGAGCCGCGGAATTTCAATCATTACATGTTGGATTCGGAGAAACGCGCGACCGTCCAACCGTTCATGACCATGATCCGGGATATACGAATGTGTTGAGGTGTTGAAGTGATGCCAATTACGCGTCCAATTACGATTGGGGCTAGGGGAAAAAGATGTAATAAAAAATTACATTTTTAAAAACATGAGCGGATATAGTACAATGACTACGTTAAATGGTAAAACATATGATACATTCGGACCAGATGATATGCCAGACACTATAGAAACAGCTGTATATAACGCGTGGGCGGCGGATAGTGATGTCGACACAAGAAACTTTCGTGCTAGCAAGATACTTTCGGACATATGGCGGGTAAATCTTGTCACCGATATCGATATCGCCAACACCAAGATGGGCAAGATAATGTATGCGATGTGGGTTGATATGGGGAGTGGATCCATTGCCAATTCACATATGGGCGAGATAATGTATGCGATGTGGGTTGATATGGGGAGTGGACCCATTGCCAATTCACATATGGGTCTGATAATGTATGCGATGTGGGTTGATATGGGGAGTGGATCCATTGCCAATTCACATATGGGCAAGATAATGTATGCGATGTGGGTTGATATGGGGAGTGGACCCATTGCCAATTCACATATGGGCAAGATAATGTATGTGATGTGGGTTGATATGGGGTGGCGTGGATCCAATGACCCACTATACATTGCCTATTCACATATGGGCGAGATAATGTATGCGATGTGGGTTGATATGGGGAGTGGACCCATTGCCAATTCACATATGGGCAAGATGTTGAGCGTAGTAGCCATAACAGACGACAAATACATCCCTATTTTATTGTTCGAAATTTGGAAGCACATGTTGTTGGAACTGCCGGTCGGGACATGGATACCTGGATTCCTAAAATACGGGACATGGGTAAATGGACTATACAAAACTAAGATGCCATATGATTGCACCAGCCACATTGGTTATATATTGAATAATATACGGGTTGCTATTAAGACGGATGGTGTAGAAAATGATGCAACCAATATCATCATTGGTCATATAGTTCGTATTCTGAAAATTAAGATCTTTGAGTATTTTAGGGTTATTGGAGAAGGAGCAGAAGAGGGTACGAGCCTCACCAATAACGCCGTGGGCTCAATATTGGGATGGATGTGGACTGCCATGGGAGGGGTAGAGATAGATATTGATGTGGATATTGATGATAATATCACCCCCGCTATCACCGCCACCAACGCCATTGCCACCGCCGATATGGGCGCGATATTGAAGGTCGGGTGGGATGATGGGTGGGGTGATGAGGGGATAAAAAACGAATCAATGGGTGGGGTATTGAAGGAATTTGATTTTCGTCGAACCCCAACCCTAAAATTTAATTCCAATAATATAATCACGATGATTCATATAATTACCGGCGAAACGGAAGAAGGCACAAACTACTCTGATATCAAATTGCATTATGAAACGGGTGATGCGCAGGGGGACGCTGCCCCCATCACATGGTTCTCGGGAATTTCATTCGCGCGCTTGTTCGGATAATGGGACGATTGATATTACCAACTAGGGTGGTCGGCGACCCAACGCCAAAAATAGAACTATACACATAGTATGTGTTGATGGATATACCAACACATACTATGAACAATCTCCGCAAATGGTTCGCACCAATACAAAATCAACCTTACATGGAGGTCAACGCCGCGTTCCTGGAACATGATGAACCATCGGCACCGTCCGCACCATATGACACAAATTCCGTCACAAACCTTCCCCCCGATACGCTGATTGATTGTAGTTCAAAGATATTTCGCGGCCACCTCCCACCACTCACCAACGGATCGGGTTTCAATTGTCTGGCCCGTGCCATGAACTTGGACGCCGATATCATCTACGCACTTGTGCGGGATATGGATACAATGGACACCCATAATCAAGATATAAATTTACTGGAAATTTGCGCACTCGCAGACCTTCTCAGTATCCAAATTCGCATCACATCACCGTACAAAGATGAGAAAGTGTTTGGACGAGGCGAAGTGGTGGTGAAATTGTGGTTGGACGATCGGTACAGATTGGTGGAGTGATGGATGGGTGACACCACACCAATACTCTAAATATGACGACGAGGAAGCGTAACCGTGTAACAGTTAGCAACCTTGTTATTGCAAGTGGATATTTGTAAATTACATATAGCCCATATCCAACCACGATTTCATATTGTATTCGCTGGGTTCAAACAAATAATTTACTAAATCACGCTCGACCAATGTTATACGCGAATCGTCAATCAACCGCTGACTCACCAACTTCTTATCATATATCTCATTTCGCAACTGGGCGGTACCTATACACTTGAATTGCAATAAAGCTATGAATATGAACGAATCGTGTTGCATATGGTCCGGATATGATAAAAACTGGACAACCCCCTTTTCCATCGCACGCTGATATTGGTCTATATCCAATGTGCCCGGAGGAGTGAATTTCTCATATATATAAACGTATTCCGGTTTTACACCGAGTTTGAAATACGATAATACATCAAAATTTAATAAACTGATTGCCGATTTACGTATTTTATCCCGTTCTAATTCGCTAATCGAATCTAAAATCATGAATTGCCCTGCATCGTATACAACCGCTTGGACAACCCCATCATTGACTCGAAATCCCATATTCCCGATATGTAAATCCAAATGCAGTTTCATATGATAAGTCATTAAGATAGGAAGTATAGGTGTTGCTAATCTCAAATATTGGAATATCGGTAGTTCCCCGTACCGACGAATCATATCACGCACATTGCTTTTAGTAATGGATTCCGATGGGATGTATTCCATCACGATACATCGTTCGGTACACTGAAACATTTCGGCGGATACGATGAGTTTGGTCCCGGACGTTTTATGGCAAAGTTCTATAGAGTCACACAATTCATACAGGTGTGTCCCATTACGAAATTCCACCGATGTATCACACTGTTCGCGGAGTGATTCAAAAAACATTTTCGTTATGTTAACGAACGCGGATGGGAAAAAGTACGAATCCTTAACCGAATCATAGACATCGCACGCCTCATTTATCTCCTCCATACTGTTCGGATGAATGATCTTCACACATACATACGATGTTGCTGTTGGTGGGTCCGCCAACTTAATCCTGTATGTTTGCGCGACCGTGCCAGAAGCAATATATTCCATTGATTCAATTGACTGGTCGTTGAAAATATCCGCCAATTCTTCGCGGAGAACGGACCGTGAGTACTCAATTGGATGGCGAGGACAGGACGAATACAGGGATTCCAATTCATCGTACAAGTCCCCGTACCCGGAAGACGCCATATATTGGGTAACCGTCTGGGCGAATTTCTGCCACACGGCCCCCGACTGCTCGATCAATTCCAAAATCTCCTTCTTTGCAGTTTGCTTAGTGTACTCAAGAGGAATTGAATATTTCACAAGTAGCCCCAAGAAGTGGAGTAGGTTCATGTGTGATATATTGTGTGAAAATAGTTATTTAGGCTGTTAACACCGAAGATACATTTCCACATACCGCTCATTTTCTCCACGCAATGTACGATGGAATCAATTTGTTTGGACGATGTTGTGATCTCGTGCGACATGGATGGCTGGATCGCGCTAGGAACCGATGGGGAGGAGATGGAAATGGAAATGGAAGTGCGGATGAGTACACCATACAGTTCACAGTGTCCCGCACAGTGCAACGCACCATATGACGAAGCGCACGATGTGGACGAACTCGAATCATCTATCGACACGTTGGAAGGTGGGACACCGTTCTCCCACACACCCCTGTGCGTGCCATATGAAGACGACCTGTGCGTGCCATATGAAGACGACCTGTGCATACCACAGTATGTGCGCTACGGAATCGCCCTTCCGTCCATGACCGATGCGTTTGATGCCCACGACCGGTCCGTCATGGACCATATTCTGTGCAACGGATGTACCACGCTGTTATACGATGAGGCGGGAGAACGGATTCCCATCTACTAGAGGGGGAGTTCCTCCCCCCAGACCCCCCTGCGTGGGAGATGTTGTCCTCAAACATCGCCGAGGCCGGGGGTCGTAGGGGGCATGCTGTCCCCTATTAATTTCTACCGTCAATATAACCAAACCCAATGGATTTCAAAGAACTATGGGCGCACGTATCCACATTTGACGATCCAGTGAAGGCCGAACTCACCAATTCGCTCAAGTACGCCGCGGCGGCCCTTCCCGTGGCTATCATTGGCTCCGAAACCATTCGCCGCTCCATGAACGATGATGACGCGCAATTCCTTGAGGACTCGTTCGCCAATATAACAAATATCCTGATCCGACTCGTGGCCGTGATTGTAGTGCTCTTCGTCGCCAACCGGTTCGCCACTTACTTCGTTCCCGATGGGGATTACCGCGTGGTCGCACATATGGTGGTGTTCTTGGTGGCCGCCAACTCCACCATAGGAACCGAATTGCGAACCCTGGTACGGAACTACATGGATGTGGAGACGAAAGTGGCGACCGCGACACAGCAACAAGTTCAGACCATGACTGGTCCGACCCAATTCTTGCCGCCACCAGCGATTCGCGAACCCACCACCTCCACTGGCGCGGATATCAGGGCGCCGCCGTCGGTCGGTCCGGGGATGCAACCGAATTTTAACGATATGTATTAAGGGGGCATGCTGCCCCCTACGACCCCCTGCACACACCCATATTTTTATTCGTTTTGAATAAAAATATATGACATCTCAGTTACGATTTACCAATTTCCACCATCATATAATCCAACAAAGGTTGGAAAATAGAATCTGTATTGCTCTTTGTATATTTCCATTCAGCATTCACTACTTTGGGACAGTTATTACAAGTAACCGTTTCGTGGGTGGATACATGGCATTGATTGGAGACATGGCACGCGTTGGTTTGTTTTACGCATTCCTCAGTTATACAATGGGTTGTTCGCACAACTGAGGAATGCGTAAAACTATAGGAAAACAAACCTCGGTAGCCTATAATTATCCGGGCGGAAACAAATCACTGAGCGAACGATTGGATGGTTTGTTGGAACTTCTCAACAGAATTGAACATGTGAAATTTGAGCCTGGCATATTCGTTTTCTACATGTACTATGATCCGAATTGGAAATCCGTCGCCAAAGACTTGAATGTGGAATTCATCAATTGAATATCTACAGATACAGGTGATATGAAAACGTTAAAAAAAGACCCCCGAAGGAGACCCCCTCGGCTCTGACCCAGACATTATATTTGGTCATTATAATGTCTGGGTCACGAAAATCGACCGCTGGATTCTGCAAAAAAACTGCGTTTTCGGTTTAGCATGGGTATGGTAGTGATTCTGTTTTTAGGTTTTCGGTTCCCTACCGTAAACTATTTTGAGCCGATATCGGGCAACGACATGCCCAGTCGTACCGACTCGGTTAACGCTTGAATACGAATTCGCCAACGAGACATCCCATTTCTATCGACCGACCGAATGTCCAACAGACGATAATGAATGACTCATCCGGTCGAATTTGACATTTCGTTTGTGTGTGGAATTGTATGTAAATAACGTGAATGCGTAAAACATATAGGAATATAATGTGTTGTAACTTTAAAATGGTATTTATATGTGAAGCGTGCGATTTTTCGACGAAATTCCAATCCGATCATAACAGACATTTGCAAAGTAAGAGGCACCGCAATTCTACATCTGAAGATTTCAAAGCCTTTGCGTTTGCATGCAAATACTGTAACTACGGAACAAACTCTAGCAAATCATACAGCCACCATTGTACAACGAGTAGGCACATTTCTAGAATCCACGGTAAAACAGAATACTATTGTCCATGCGGAATATTCCTGCACTCTCAGCGCGCACTCGCATTTCACGTCAAACAGTGTGATAAGCCCCAAATCGACCCCGACCAATCGCCTCCAAATCCCGAACATCCAACTGATCCCGCCGCCGCCTCTGGGGAATCCGTGCTCCTCATGCAAATGTTTCAGACATTGATGGAGGAGAACAACAAGAACAACCAAGCCATGCAGGAGAACAATAAGGCGTTGATCGAGGCAATCTCCAGCGGGAACCTCGCAAACAATACAACGAATAACAACAACACAATGAATGACCACAGCACTACCAACAACAATACCATGAACCTGAATGTGTTTCTGGACGAGCATTGCAAGGATGCGATGAACCTGACGGATTTCTTCGATAAGATAAAGGTACACCAATCGGATCTGCCCGATGTGCTGCGCGTGAAGAACCCGAAAGCGATCAGTAACATCTTGCAACGGGAGTTGGGGAAGTTATCCATCACGGAGCGTCCGATCCACTGTACGGACGTGAAACGCAAGAAGATGTTTGTGAAGGATAACGATAAGTGGACGAGCGAGCAGGGGACGGATAAGATCGATAAGGTGATCAACAGCACTTGTGCCCACCAGTACAATACGTGGGGCGTGCGGGTTAGAAATACCGATAGGGAGGACCGCGCGGAGCAACACTACGATGATACGGCGGCGATGGGCGCGATCTTGGGAAAGCAGATGGATGGTTGGGGCGAGCCGGGGAACCGGTTGATGCAGGAGGCGCAGAATGGGATTTGCAATATGGTGTTTCTGTCCAAGGACGATGCGCGGATGATTGTCGATGAGAATACGGGGATGAAAAGTTGAAGGCAACAATGCACCCAATCGGTCTGTATATTGTGACCGGTAAGAAATGTAATGTGTGACAAAAAGCACACATTACAAATGGACGATTGTTGCGTTAGCAACCCAATATATCCACGGATTACAACCATATCATTTTCTCCGTGTATATCATGATGTGGCGTACTTTATCGAAACAGTTTGTTGTTGGTGGTACAGTGACCGCTGCAATGTCTTATTTCGCATTGCGCGAGGGGTCCAGCATTCCCGTGAGTACCGCTGGATTCTTGTACGGGGCTCCGATCCTGATTCCATATTTGAGTCTCCTCACTTACAATTCCCGGGGCGGAGAAGCCACCGCCACATTCAACAAGCATGTGTTGTTGGGGTTGTTGTGTTCCATCATCCTTCTCCTCAGTTGGATATTCATCAAGGATTTAGGGTTCAATTTGGTGGTGGGGTTCAATTTGGTGTATATGGTGGCGGTGTACTGTTGGTATTTTTGGGGGGCGCGCCCCCCCCGGACCCCCCACTCGCTGCGCTCGTAACTGTAAAGAAATAATCTATCCATAGTAGTATGGATAGATTGGAACAGACGATGAGGAATTCAATTGAGGGTCTGAAATCCAAATTCCGGGGCGATACCGTGTACCCATTTGAGGGGCAAGACGCGATGATGTGGACGGATAAATCGTTGAGGCATACGAATTTGGCGTACAGTTATGTACGTATCTCCGACGAAACCCCAATCAGAGGAGATGCACTGTACCAAGACATTCGCCTTCGGGTGAAAAGGTACATTGAGAAGAATGGTTCGAAGGGAGTGTGCAGGGCGCGCTGGTATGAGCCATACGATCGCTTGTATACATATACAGATGAATCGGTGGACGCGATAGTGGATCAGTTGGTGATTCGTGGGACTGATACATTGGATGGTACAGCGTTGGGTAAACTCATTACTGATGTCCCCATGCGATGGGTCATATATGAGAATTCGTACCACGCTATAATTAATCACCAGTTTGTGGACGGATGTAAGTACGCGGAATTGCTATCTGTGCCAATGGATAATCCGATCTTTGATTGGAAGATAATTCCGGAATTTACATATATTCCTGGAATCACTGAGTTGGTTGGAGTCGGGCCAGGGATCGAACAGATACTCAAGACCTTGCCTAGAATTAAACGGAATTTATCAGTGGATTCCGATTGGAAAGTGTGTGTTGCTCACCAACATCATGTATCACTAACACATATCAGTACAATAAAATGGATTAAACGGTATATTACCGATAAGTATGGGAAAATTCCCTATTCGCTAGTGTTGGCTTGTGTGTCATCGTGGAATCTGTTGCGGTGTACCGATAAGAAGCAATTGACTGTAGGAATCGCGGGTGCATTCAGGGATACGAGGGCTACTCCCCGATTCAATAATTTTTCCGCCATACTTTTACCAGTAAAACGTCCCGATGGATTTGATGAGATGGATATGGTGCATCAATTTCATAATGTGGTGGAACAATTTGTGGAATATCTTCCTGGAATGAAATCGCAAATGGTCGCTATGTACTTGGCGACCAATGTATATGATTTGAAATATTATGCGAATGACATGATTGATATGTTGGTTTCATGTGCGCCCACCAATTTACTGGCTAAATATAACGGAATTGCATGCAATTTGGAACGAACTGTAATGGTTGGTACAACCATGCCCATATATCATGGGTGGTGGAATTCTGGGGATAAAATTGTAAATTCACATTTAATACGTTCCAATGAAATAGACACATCCAAAAATGTGGAAATAGATACGTTGATGTGTGCGTTGAAACACGTGGATTGTATATATTAATCACATACTGTATAATGGAACACTGGACATCAAATGCGATCGAGCCGTTCTTTAACATCATACAGAGGAAGGATATAACACTGGATATGATAAACACCGACAATGTGTGTTGCAGGGAATCCAATATAGTTCCCGGTGAAAAGGGGGTGTACGCGCGAAAAGATATCCCAAAAGGAAGTATCGTTGAATGGGGAGTAGCAGAAATCATCCCTGGGATGGATGTGAGGACCAACGATATGTTCTATACATGGGGAGCAGATCGTCGTACCGCGGCGGCACTGAGTGGATGTGCTCAGTACTACAATACCCTTGGTGATAAATCCAATGTTCGGTGCGTTCCATTCCACAAAGAAAATCGGTTTGAAAACTATGCACTTGAAGATATTAGTGCGGGAACGGAATTGACCATTAGATACGATTCTATGAATTATCGTGAAGGTATGAAACACTTACTTGATGTGGTGGGTGATTTGAGCAAAGGAGATAGAATCTAAGGGTTAGGTTTAGGGCATTCATTGAGCCTAAATGGTTCGTTGATTGGAGGAGTTGATAACCATGTTAATGGTTGAGTGAATACATCACAACACAATATAGTGTGTTGTGATGAGTACATTGAATGATGGATTCATTGTTTGACATGACGGACAATGCAAAGAATGTTTTGATTACATCCCAAACCCACCGCATCATTCGAATTCTATTCTTATTGACGAACCTTCCGTATTTTTTACTTGCCATGTCGAGGTACACATCCCCACATCCATTCACGGAAGTCGCCAACAGCATCTGTAGCAACCACGGAATCACCAGAGGACTGTTGGTGGCGATGTCGGTACTGTCAACTGCGTTTCATGCGCGCCAATGTACGTGTTGTCATGGCGGTCATGTGCAAACGAGTACGCGGTTGAACGCCATGGACTCGTCCTGTGTCGCGGTATGTGGTGTGTGGATCGCCGTTTGTTTTACCAGTGGGAAATTGTTGGGAATCGTACCCGTGTCCACATTATTTTTCCTGGGCGATAGAGCCAAGCGGCGAAACCAGTACACAATGTACATGGTATATCACGGACTGTGGCATTTAGTGTCGGCCCACTACATGCGTGGTATTCTTTGTGAATAAAATTATTCTTTGAGAGACTGATGTATTGAGTAAATCTCAATATAGAGTCGACATAAAATCAAACGGGGGGGGTGATTGCCTCATGTTAGTATATACACTTTGAACATTTAAGTTCGCACAAAAAATGAGTATTTATTCTTACTTTAGGTTGACAGTGTCGCAGTTCCGCCGTTTCCCAATAACATTTTCCGCATGGCTTCTCGTACATCTTCATCTTTGAACGTCTTGCCAATGTTACCCAGGGTGGGTGCCGACTGGACCGATTGGTTCCCCTCCGACTCCATCTCCCCCATCTCCTCCCCCTCCTCCCCCCACCCCGAATCCTCCTCCTCCACTTCCTGACACAGGATCCCTTTATCCGATTCGTCTCCCTCGTCTGTCAAGCGTTGGTTCTTGGAGAATAGGGCGTTAATGGATAGCGGAATGATATGTTCCAGTTGTTCGCGAACTACCGCGGGTAGATCCGGTACACGGCCCATTCCACTGACGACCCCCAATTTATTATCATTGTCAACTGACATTTGGACCATCAGGTTCACGTTATTGGTGGTATTGTTTTGCGTATCTATCACGGGGGTTTCTTTGAGTTTCGCAACATCCGCTGCGAGTGAATGAATGACATCCTCTAGTTCCGCAATTCTCAATTCTTGCATTTTACCTTTCATTTCCAGAAATAGGATGGCGGGTCCATGTTCCTCTGGGGTTAGGTGTATGTTGGTTGGAAATCGGGCAGCCGTATCGTTGACGTTGGGGATAAACATATTGGGTATATTAGGAACACTACCGTCGGTCGCGACATCGTATATTATGGGAATGAATGATCCCCCTGCGTGGGGGGTTTGGGGGGACACATCCCCCCCTCCATTTGATGCGTGGGGGGTTTGGGGAGGCGATGTTTCCCCTGCGTGGGGGGTTTGGGGGGACACCGTCCCCCCTAGATGCTTCTTGGACTTCATGTGATTTATGAGCGAAGATTTATACTGGGATGAGAATCCGCACGGTCCACAGGTGTATTGTGACATTCCATACAGTACATGGGAACGCTTTATATCAGTTTGGCGTGTCAACCAATGTAAACATATCGTGGGATGGTGTGTATATGACTGATTATATAGACCACACAATGGGCCACGCAAAGACCGCCATATCTGCCATATATGCCACACCCAATCCCTTCCGTGTATTCCTCGACACCTTTCAATTCATCGCAACCAATTTCCATGGCATCCAAATCCTATCCCGCCGTCCATCCGCTCGCAGCCTCCTCCTCGCGGGACTCGCCTGTTACGGAATCGCAGAACTGACCCATTATTGGAAGTTTGTGTTGCGGTACCACCGGTTCAATGGAATGCGTGTTGCGAACCATACGCGCGAACAGGTCGCCCAAGCGATGGACCGCATTATCGCCTGTACGCCAGGAATATTCCAGCGGTCCGCTCGGTATTCGACACTGAGCCACTTGACGGACCGCGAATCATTGATCGATGCAATGTGTGTAGATGGGTCTGCACCACCTGATTCCCCCGAAACATCCGCCTACCAATTGGTTGCGGGCCGATCCCGCCTATCCCGTCAGTACAAGCCGGTGTTGTTCCATTGGATCCGTCGTACCATTTACCATGCAGGAACCATCGCCATGCATCGTGCTGGATATACGTCCCAGATCCACGCGACCGAGATTGGCGATTACACCGTGTGGACGCGCCTGGTTCCCAACTCCAAACCTATCGTCATGTTCCCGGGATTCGGATTGGGGGCGGTTCCTTACTACAGTGTGATGTGCCATTTCGGACGAACCGTGTATCTGGTTGAACTCCCCAACCTCGGGTACAATACTCCATCCAACTCACCAGGGTATATGACGAGCGAGACGATATATCGGGTGGTGCGTGCACACGTGGGGGACGAGCCACACGATGTCGTGGCGCACAGTTTGGGATCCACCCAGGCCGCCCATTACATCAACTATCAGCATACGCACGACACCACCCCTCCCAACCAGACGGCGGTGATTTGCGATGGATTCGTGTGTCCGGTGGACTGTGTTGTCTCCCATATATATCCAGTCGCGAACCGCTATATGTATCGCGAACTTATGCGTTACCGTGACCCCCCTGCATCATGGTGGGAATTTTCAAATTTCGTGCGATTTGTTGCACACGATTTGGACGGTACTATATTCTGCAAACGCTTCCACAATTTCTACGAGGGCGTGTTGTGGCGCGACAATTACAAGACTGATATCCGTTATGTGTTTGGGGAGCGCGATATGTTGTATGATGTTCCGTTCATCAAGAGCGTGGTGTCCCAGTCGTACGTGGAGCGCAAAAAATATCTATTCATCCCGAAAGCAAAACACGGGGCCTGTTTCTTTGGGAAACGCCGCAATGAGACCCTAAATTGTATAGGGGGCATAGGGGGCATGCTGTCCCCTAGGACCCCCTGCGGTGCGAATGTTGCTACAAGATGACAGTGTGTCAATCATATATGACCCGGTTAGGGGGAGTGCCTCCCCCTAGGACCCCCTGTCATCGCGCCATGGGTGGTCGGCGGCCCAACGCCCCCCATCACACCATCCCGTCCATCCACAACATATAATCATTAATCTCCCAGTCATTCGCATCAATCTTCTGTTGTAATTCGTGGTTATCGTCCTCGAGTCTATACATATCACTGAACGAATCTTCCATCACTTCCCAATTGCGCTTCCCAAAGACTTCCGCCCCCGAGTTCCCTAGAATATATACTTGGTATTCGCGGGTACAGTTCGCCCATACGAATCCCCGGAAATTGGGGTTTGCGAAACAGTGGTCGAACACCTCCGCTTCCGTCCACCCATCATTCGAATCGTCGTCCATGGAGTAGGGCGGGGGGCCGGCAAAGAGCCCATTGTTCACCACACATTGGTATATCGCGATCAGGTCATGAACCCCCTTTGGCGTACTCGCACATGCGTTGAGAAGGGCGGTACCAATGGGTGCGTCCGCACTGGCGATCCATCTGCGGATCGTGTTCTCCGTATTCCACTTGGTCCTGGCGAGTTCCGTGAGTGCGGTGATAAAGATCTGTTTTTCTTGGGTACCATAATCGGGGTGATTGCGCACAAGGTGGTCCACAATATCATATGTCAATTCACACGCTTTGTGTAGCACGGTAAGTGCGAAGCGCGCTATGGACGTGGGGTTGGAGGATGCATTGCGTGGTTTAGCCCGAATCATGTGGTCCATATCGCACCGATTCAATGTACGAAATGCCTTCAAAATCGGAAACATTTTGCGGAGAACGCGGTTTTCCCCTGTTATGTTTCCGAGTTCTTTCATGAGGGGATTCATCCGATCGCCCATCTCCTTGGAGCATGTAATGGGCGAGCCATTGCCGTCGTCAGAGAGTGATGCGAGTGTGGCGGCGGCATTGGTGGCCATGTCGTCCACGGCATCAATTGCCAATTTTCCTACGGTGGTTCCTGAGCGAAGTTGCATGTTGTTATACGAGTTTGGTGGGTATGTATCATTTGATACGTGATACATACGAAATCAATTTTCCAAACACACCACTGTACATCGTTAACAGCCCAGAACAATCCACCGGGTGGGAATCAGAGACATATCCTTCTCTGCAATTTCGTCGCTGGCGGCAATCATGATACAGAATGTACGTGCGCGTACCGCTTCCGCTAGAATTTTGCGATTCATACACGTGGTTGTGTTGAATATAGATTCGTGGTTCGTTTCATGTAGGTAGTCAATTGCCTGAGCGGTCTTATCCTCAAACATGTACGATACCATGGACCGAAGTTCTGTCCGAAACGATCCCGTGGGTCGCGTATGGGCGACGACTACCACTCGCCGATTTGTATGTATGAATTGCACGGCAACCCACCACCGCTGAATGGTTTCCGCGGCCACCGCGCGCACATCATACGTCACTTCCATATGTGCCATCACAGTTTGGTATGCCATGGTCTGGAGATCCATTCGCTACATTGTGCCGATATTTTTCTTCAAACAATACAACGAACGGCTTGCGTGTGAGGTCGCTGTGCGGTCGCCGACAATATTGTGTACTAGAATGTCGGGTTTTTAGGGGTGGATGTGGTGGGGTATTGTGGGGGTGGGTTTGTATTTTACTACCACGTATGGTAGTAAAATAATTGGTTTGTTGGGACGATACAGTCTAGTCGGCACCACCCTCTTCATCTTCTTCCTCATCATCGTTTACGTTTTCGTATCCCTCGTCCTCGTCCTCGTCCTCGTCCTCATCCGCGTCCAGTCCCTCAATAAACCCGTTCGCCGAAATACAATAGATGAAGCATGCCGCGAGAACCCCGCCCAGTATAGGCGATACATATGTCGTCATCATCACGCATGCGAGTATCGCCAATTTGATGAGTGGATTCTGCGATGCCTGGGCGATGGTGTGCGACGATGTCAGCGATATCACCACACATGCTGCGACGAGCGCCATTAGGATGTTCTGGTGGTTCTTGGATGAAATGCCTTTGAAATTCATGATATACTATACCACAACATTGTATTTTAACCAAGTGTATAAGTTCGTGCTCGTGCGGGAATTTCCCAAAAACACATAAAAATATAATATCAATGACATATAGGTATACATCCACATGTCATTGATAACACACGCAGCGCCTTTTTTACCCGATACAGATAATGAGGCATCGTCTAATCCTGGGCCCGGAGAATCACGTGTGTCGCGGGTCATGAATAGAATTGCGAATCGTAAATCAACTCCTAAACGACCGCCGTCCGATTCGATGGATAAATTTGGCGATTTCCTGAGACCGACGCAACAGACTGAGCCCATGACAAATATAACGCCTATTGATGATTCGGACGATATGGAATTGGGAAATTTTAAACATACCGCCACCACCACCATCCCTCCATCGCACTCGCCTGGTAGTGGTGGTGCCGTCCACCCCGATGCGGGTAACGGTGGATTCGCACAAAATGCCGCGTCGGGATTTCCCGGCGAGTTGGATGATGCGTATGCCACTGATATGCGGTTCCCCACCACCCCCACCACCCCCACCACC
>Ga0308007_10000247_pt1 | contig 24611 bp, 28 predicted proteins | sample Neamet71_FD_203152 | JGI IMG/M metagenome (GOLD analysis project Ga0308007, IMG submission 203152) | Marine microbial communities from water near the shore, Antarctic Ocean - #71 | ecosystem: Environmental > Aquatic > Marine > Unclassified | place: Southern Ocean | collected 2014-06-07
GGAAAGTAGGAACCAATTTTATCACCTATAGTGTGCATCGCACAATATTTCATACAATATTCCATATCCTTGGCGAGGATTGTTGAGCGCCCACAGGCTCGTGCGTAGTGTCCTGACAACATGACCGCATTTTCAAAAACTGGTGTGATAATATTAATCGCCGCCGAAGAGAAGTCGTGCGGTTCCATTTTCAATTCTTAAGATGTTATAACTAAGCGCGTAAACTCTAAGTTCCCTTTGCCCCGCGTAATTATTTAATGATAAATTCAAGTATTGGTCCTTCACTAGACCAAAGTTTATCTGCCCAGTAGGATACCACCTCTCTGGTTCTAATGCGAAACTATACGAATAAAATCTTCTAAAAAGTTGAGTTCTCGAATGATGAATACCACTCTGAACTGCCCTGAGATGGATAACATTCCCAGTGATTTCATTGAGAGTTATATTTTCGTCTAAACGTATCTGCAAATTGTTTAGATGTTCATAATTTATATATTTTGTTCCATTTACTTGACTATCATGATCATAATCAAATGTAGATACAGTGGAACCAGTTCTTTGGATGATAAAATACAATTCTTTCACCGGATGTTTAAACTCTAGTTTTTGTATATGTGAAGTCCCGGGTGGTATGTACGACGTGTCACTCTGCACTTGTGTAATTATAAAATCAGTCGATTGTTCCTGATATTTTACCCTTTCAGGTTCTTCGAGGGCTACGAGTTCAGTCTGTATTGTAAAACTTTTAATCAATCCGAGTTGTGTAGACTTGATTACATTTATATACCATTCATACTCCCCACCATCAGTTATATACGATTTATATATACATTTATCTATCGGACTTAATTGTACAACGATTTCACATTCTTGTTTTCCAATCGCGCATAATGGTATAGCCAGGGATGGATTATTATGAAAATAAAAAGGTACATCTATGATACACGTTCGTTCTTCTATGGCTGCACCTAAATAGCCTAGTATACCAAAACTCTGCACAGGTGTACCAGACAGTTCGGATGGTGGTTTACCGATGAGTTTTTCGAGATTCACTTGTTTCGTCTGTGTGACGTAATGTTCTGAATATATCTGCATGTAATCGCGTGTGACTCGCTGCACAAGCTTACCCCCTATGTTAATATCGACGTGTTCTATCATAGCATGTCCGATAGATTCGACGTATCCATTCGCACAATAAGCCTCACTAGGTTGGTCGATAGCTCCGAGTTTTACATGGAGTCTGACAGTTTTCATGAGGTCCCCCGTGTTTTGAGGGATGGTGCACCGGAGGGTACTTCCAAACTCAATATCTCCCGTGACATCATGATCCACCGTGTACACTGCGAAGTTTGTATGCTTTTTAAAGTTTTTGATGAAATATGTATACTCTGGGTTGTCCGTGAAGAACACGTCCTGTGTTCCCCTCGTAGCGAGCTGTACACGCCCAGCCATTACTACTAGTACCCTCTAAAATTTTAAACCCGCTAATCCACTCTCTATTCTCAACACATTGTAATTAAGGGCATACACGTTTACAAATATATCATTCAATGTATCTACTTCATTAAGTTCCACTGAAAGTTTTTTATGGATGATCCGACTCATGTTCACTTGACCTGTTGGGTAATAGACTTCAGGTTTCAGGGCGAAAGAATATGTATAAAATTCATAGGCTGGGGACGGACAACCCGTGTGGTACTGTAGAGATTGCTGATACGCGAGGTGTGTTCTACCATGGTCAAAAACTTTACTACCGTTGAAATCAAGTGATATATTTTTTATAAATCTCGTATCAGATCTAATATTTATTTTTTCGGAAAGATAAATATTATTATCACTTTCTGCGACTATATTACCAAGTAGATCTGGCCCCCCACCATCTTGCGGTGTCAATTTTCTTTCTTGTAATGTCGCCATAAATAATAATTCCTTCACTGGGTGTTGGAAATTTAGCATCACTGAGCGAGATGCATTATTGGGTTCAAATGGTATCGTAGCAATCTGTAACTGTGTGATGACATATTCAACTGGTCTCGTACGTAAAAAACTCTTTTCATTATCAGTGATGAAGAAGTAATCCGTGATGAGAGAAGCACTATTAATAGAACCATCGTTCGTCGGTTGCACTGACCACGTTGTACTATCTGCAAACTTTTTTTTGTATGAATAACTTATTTTGTAATCGGACGGTTTAAAAGTTATTCGAACTTCGACGAGCTGCTTCGTGATGGCACACATCGGTATAGCTAGACTTGGATTTCTGAAAAAATAAAAAGGTAAATTGACATAGAATGTATATGGTTCTGAAAATTGAATATGATTTCCATGTCCAGTCATAAAGTATAACGTTTGGGTAGTATCATCTTTGTTATTGTATAACTGGTCATACATATAAATATATTCACCCGTTAATCTTTCAATCACCTGTCCACCTATGATAAGGTCTGCGTGTTCAATTATTCTAGAACCAGTGGTTGTATTGTAAACGTTTGATACAAGGGGGGTATCGGATGCTGGGAGGGGGTCGAGAGTCACTTTGAGCATCATGCTTCTCACGAGGTCACCCGTGTCGTTGGGTATCCTGCACGTCAGGGTCTCTCCAAAGCCAACTCGGCCGTCGAAGGGTGATTCCACAGCCTCTGTGGCGAAGCGGGTGTGTCTCCTATAATTCATGATGAAATATGAAAACTGTGGTTCCCCAGTGAGCCATTGGTCCTGGATGCCAGTGACAGCGAGCCTCACGCGGCCAGCCATTCTTATTACATGTGAGTAAAATATTATGAAATAAAACGGGGCATTATTATAGATGGATTTAAAGTTGCGAAAATTTAATCCCGCGAATATTGCTGATGACAGGGTGTGTGTTTTTGTTGGAAAACGGAACACTGGCAAATCAACTCTCGTCACAGATATTCTGTATCACAAAAAACATTTGCCAGCTGGGATTGTCCTATCAGCGACAGAAGAAGGTAATCATTATTACCAACAGTACATCCCTGACCTGTTCATTTACGGTGATTATGACAAAGATGCTATAGAACGTGTGATGGACCGTCAGAGGAAATTGGTGGGTGCGGGAAAACCAAATTGTGGCGCCTTCCTTCTACTCGACGATTGTATGTATGATAACAAGTTCATGAGAGACACGTGCATCAGACAGTGTTTCATGAACGGGAGACATTGGAAGATTTTCTTCATGCTCACCATGCAGTATTGTATGGACCTCCCACCAGCCCTTCGTGCCAATGTAGATTATGTGTTTATCCTCAGAGAGAATATCATTCAGAATAGAGAAAAATTGTACAAATCTTTCTTCGGTATCTTCCCATCCTTCGATATGTTCAATAAAGTCATGGATGCCTGCACAGAGAATTATGAATGTATTGTGTTGGATAATACTTCAAAAAGTAATAAAATTGAAGACTGTGTTTTCTGGTACAAGGCAACCATCAGGAAAAACTTCAAAGTGGGTGCACCAGAATATTGGCAGGCGCATAAGAAAATGTTCAACCCCAATGGGAACACTTCCCTGAGTTCTAAAAACACGAGAGGAAAATCAACCCAAGTAAAGATTACAAAACAAAAATAATAAATATGTCTCATCTTCAAACAATTCATAAAGGTTCTTCGATAGCCCGGGATGTCTGTATACAATCTGAAAAAACACTACATGATGTCATGAATCATTTTAAAACGTTTTGTCATGACCTCGTGGTAGAAGTGAACGGCACGTTCCATTGGGAAAAACGTATTTTCTTCTCACAAAGTGGTACCTTCATAAGTCCTGATGGGGGGGTATTCTACGTGACACTCGATGATACGAAATACTGTTTCCTCATCATTGAAGATAAATATCAGGGTACGAATGATAAAAGATTTTCAGAGAATCTTCCTAAACAATCGACAGGTAATGCTATCGAGAGGGTGTTTAAAAATGTAAATGCTTCGTGGCACCTCTTCAAGAATCTCACCGTTTCACCTTATCTCGTGTTTGTGGCTGGGTGTGATTTTCATAGTAGTGAATCAATCATTCATAGGATAGGTCCCATATCAAACTTTGGGAGGGAAACAATCACGTGGGAGATGAAACCCAATGAACCCCCCTTCAACCCCGAGGATATGGTGAAGCGCATCGATATCAAGAGAGGTGTACACGAACCCTGTCACGCAACATTCTGTGTCAAGACTCATAAATATGATGTGTTTCCACACAAGAGTTCCATCTGGACCCCCGATGAAAGATTGTACATTATGAAACATATTGCACGAGAATCGCTTAAGGAAATAGTCAGCTACCATAGTAGCTATGGAAAGGTATGTACACCAGCCCATGATAACATACATAGGTAATAAAAGAAAGTTGGTCGGTGTCATTGAAAAGGTTTTCAAGCGCTTACAACCAAAGACGTGTGTCGATGCTTTTTCGGGTTCGGGGGTGGTGTCACGAACTTTACTCACTTCGTGCGATACATTGTACGTGAATGATTTGGAAAGATATTGTGAGGTACTATCCCAATGTTTCTTGAAAACACCTACGGACCCAGAGAGAGAAGATATTAAAAAACATTTGGAAAACATGAACGCATGTCCCGGGGTGGAAGGATTCTTTTCTGAATTGTACGCACCGAGAGATTCTTCAGCTATTCAAGAAGGAGAGCGATGTTTTTTCACAAAAGAAAATGCAAATCGTATCGATGGAATGTTGGCGTACATAGATGCGCACGTACCACCCCATTTGAAATCTTATTGTCTGGGACCTCTCGTCGTAAAGGTTAGTATTCACACGAACACATCGGGCGTTTTTAAAGGGTTTCATAAAGGTGGGTGGGGTGGTAAAGGAGGCTACGCCCTCGAGAGGATTACGAAGAAGATTGAAGTTGAATGTCCAGTGTGGCTTCCAGAGTCCAAAGAAGTCGTGGTGCACAGGAAGGATGCGTGTGATTTTTTAGACACGCTTCCCCAGGTAGATCTCATTTATATAGACCCACCTTATAACCAACATCCATACGGTTCCAATTATTTCATGTTAAACCTTGTGTGTACAAATCAGAGACCCGATACTATTTCGAAAGTCTCTGGGATACCGACCAACTGGAATAAAAGTGCTTACAATTACAAACGAACAATAAGGGAAGTCATGGAGCGCACGATACGAGTATCCACCGAAAAAGCTACGCATACATTGGTATCTTATAATAACGAGGGATTCATCACACCCACTGAGTGGGAAGAACTTCTCGAACCCTACGAATACGAAAAAATCGAAATAGAGTACAACTGTTACAAGGGGAGTCGTAATTTGAAAGACAGAAAAAACAAAGTGACAGAGTTTCTATTTGTCATATCTTCACCTAAGTCACTTAAAAAGTATATGAAAGTATAATTCAAACACGATGATTCCAATCAAACTTCTCACCGACAATAATGAACTTCTCAGATTCATCGAAGAGGACCACCCGGCCCTCGATACAGATGACTTTTTGGAACGTGCGGTGATGCAAGGGTCTGAGGATGCCAAGACACTTTTGGCTATTGAAAATGCCACTGAAATTGCCAAGAGGTTTATCCAAGAATACTACGAAGATATTCTCAGAGCTATTAGTTCCGAGAGTATCAAAAAGGATAAGTATATCTTTAGATGTAAAAATCTTGAAAATCTTACACCCACTGATACGGATGTAGAGTATATTCATCTCGAAGCGAATCTCGACAATGATGATGGTCACGCTATTTATGTCAAGGTGAATAACGTCACGAAACAGATACATATATACGACTCCATGGGGGAGGGGGCGTATGTGCACGAGTTTGAAGATACGATTCGAGAGAGGTACCCGGGGTACAAAATATGTGACAAGTCCTTAGGGTTCCAACCCACTGGTGGTTTTACTCAGGAGACACCCGAGCAGATGAGCACCGCCATGTATATCTCAGGGGAGCCGGGGTATCTGAACCGGGCGTGGGAGGTGTCGCAGTACGATGAACTCTCTCAACATCATTTCTGTTATATAGAATCCTTCGTGGCTATGGCGTTTGATAACATTTCCATGCGTCGCAGCGGTCCAGAAGACCCTAGAGAACGTCTCCGATATATAAAGAGAGTTGTGTGGGGGTTCGTGCATAAGTTTTACAAAGGGTCCAGGGAGGGGCCAGTGTGGGAGTACTTTACGAAACATTTCCCGGTGTACATGACGACACGGAACTGTGATGGGTCGATAATGCAGTTGAAGAATGATATTTTTCAGGTGCCTAAAAAGGAAACATTCATCAAACGCGTGGAACGTTTTGAAACTATAGATACGAGTGCGTGGACCATCAAAGATATTCTCAAATGGGCTGATGCGTGTTAAGGTAGTGAGTGCGAAATCATAGTATCTAAAAAATGTACTTTTATATAAATGTCAGACGTCAGAACATTAAATCTTTCAGATGGCGACGATGGTATGATGTCGTTGAAAAATAATGACAACCCATCAACTTCCTTTGTGCCGGAAATTGTAAAAAAAAATGTGAGTGAACATAAAGATACTATGGATTCTACTCCCATCGCCGATATTATGGGCGACTCCCAGGAACCCCTCGAACCTTCTATGATGACCATGGATCCCCGCATGATGCAACAGGCGATGACTCCCCCCCCCGTCGCACCCCCCACAGCGGCTCCCACCATGAAGACGAACCCCATGAACCTCACCGACGACCAGATGCAAGCTCTCATCGTGGCTGCTTGCACTGCCGCCGCTATCAGCAAGCCCGTTCAGGAGAAGCTCGCTGGTACCATCCCCCAATTCTTAAACGCGCAGGGTAACCGTAGTATGGTCGGCCTCGCTTCTACGGGACTCCTCGCCGGCATTGTCTTTTACATCGCTCGCAAATATGTGTAAGCCTTACATATCTATGAAATTCTTATTTAACACAGCGTACGAGACGCCTATACCAACTATAAGGCTCCCCACGATAGCGGCGGAGGCGTACGCTGTACCCTTGGGTTTTCTACCAAACTCTTTTAAGTTTTTCTTGAGTGACAAAGAAAAAGATGATTTCGCTCGCGCCTCTAATAACAGTGTCATGAATAAACCAGCGGCTATGACAGTAGCAATCATAGCACCCTGCGATATACTACCGACAATGTTATTCCTGGACATGAACCATATGTATAAAGGATATATTACAGCGAGCATCACGGTATTCACCCACTCATGCGTTTCTGCGCGGATGATAATAGTACCCAAGAACATGAATAACCACATCGACACAGAAAGACCGATTTGAGACAACGACGGTTCTGGAATCCTAGCATCCATTATATAATATAATATACATATTATTATTATTTATCCATCACGTGCTTCCCACAAAATGGTGTCCTCTCCGAGATGGTTTCGTATATTCCTATGGAGACAGCTTCATTCCTGAGCTTTTCGAACTGCCCCCAAAAATGTTTACTGTGAGAGTATTCGTCGACTGTGCAGTGTGACAGTTCGTGAAGTAACACGTGGAATATTTCATTGACTTCCCCATCTATACACAGACCAATTTCAGCACCCTTGTTCGCATTGTACCCCACGGCCCCCGACATTTTACGATGCGCGATGATAGGGATTTCTTTATATAACATCTTAAAGTCTTCATTACCAGTGGCTATCAAGTGTTCCCGGAGTACCTTGTACTTCTCCTTCACTTCTACTAATTTAGTATCCTCCTTTGTATATAAAAATATGATGATGTTAATGATGACTAACACGACCAGAGCTATCATTTTTATATACAAATATAAATTTACTGTATAACCTCGAAATTGGATTTCCTGAGAGACCTTCCCAATGTTCCATAGAAAACCCCATGTTTTCTAAATGCGTCACGAGTAAATCACGGTGTGCTAGTGGTTCGGGTCTCGGGCCATCAGCGTAGTACGGGGTATCCACCAAGTGCACGTATAACTTTTCACCAAAGTCGCCGTTACTCGTCCCTCTTAGTTTGAAAAAGTTTCCTGTGGCATCGTTCAAAGGTGTCCTGAATATAATTTGTTCTGAGTCGGGTATGATACCTATCAACTTCCCCCCGGGTTTCAAACGTTTTCTAATTTCACGAAGTGTATTGGTGAATATTTCACGTGTTTGGAAAATGTAGTGTAGGGAAAAGTTGTAACAGATGATATCATATTTCCTATGGGGACATGCGAAAATATCACCGTGGTAAAAGTTTACCCGAATCTTTAGATTCTTCGCACGGTTCTTCGCCTCTTCTAGGGCTTCGGCATCTGGTTCACACATGCTTAGATTGACACGCGCGTGACGCCATTTTTGAAGATCCCCACCGAAACCACACCCTACATCGAGCACACTATCACCTTCACGCGCGATAGATGCTATGAGGTTCCGCTTTTCATCGTTGTGGAGGCGGCGTATCTCTTCCATGATGTTACTATTATCAAAAACTTTAACTCACTTAGGTTACTTAAAGTTTAGTGGCGTATATAATATATAATGTCTCTTGAGACAGATTACACCACCGTTCCTGGTCAGCTCTTCGCATGCCTATCGGTCATCGGACCCGATGCACCGCAGAAGAATGATAAGTTTGGTATTAAGATCCGAGGCGGTTTTGCGACGCGTGATGAGGCTGCGAACCACGCGAAACGTCTGCAGAAGGAGGATGCAACGTTTGACATTTACGTCGTTGACATGTACAAGTGGCTCCTCATCCCCCCGGACCCCAGCAAGATTGAGGATGCCCACTATACCAATGAGAAGCTTGAGGAACTCATGACCGGATACAAGGAGAACCAGGCCATGGCTGCCAAGATGTTCGATGAGCGTAAGAGGGATATGATCACCACCAAGGTTGGTGGAGAGGCCATCTTCAACAAGCCCGGAGATGAGAACTCCCAGTTTTATAATCGTCCCGATGAGCCTCCTATCAGTCACCCCGCGGAGGTTCTCGAGCGCCTCAAGCGCGAAAAGCCTGATGCATCGATGGAGGATTTGGTCAAAGAGGCTGACACCATCGTCGCTGGTGAGATTGAAGAGCGTCGCAAGCAGCGCGAAGCCAATATGACAATCCCAGAGGGGGATGAGAAATCCACGGAGACTCAGATTTCGGAGAACCCAGCAGATGTTGGAGAGGAAGTGACTTCCACGTAATTATACACACATCAACATCACAGCCTATCATATTATAGGCTTTGCCTTTGTAGCTCAGTTGGTTAGAGCGTTGGTCTTGTAAACCAAAGGTCCCGTGTTCGAATCACGGTGGAGGCATCCATATTATTAAAAAAAATAAACGTTTTTATTAATAATATGTTAGTGTTACTGATATCCATATTCGTCACTCTCGGATTATTATTAGGAATATATTTTTATATTAAAAAAGAACAGATTATGAAAAGTGAACCCAACGCTACTGATATACTCACGGATAATTTAAAGGACCCCTTGATTACCAGTAGAGCATATTTTACCGAACCAGCCACGGGTCCTATAGGAGATTTTACCGGATATTCACCCATGTCTCAGGATGACTGGTTGCATAGTTTTACCCATGAAGAATCCCAGGATGAACGCAGCAAATATGACAAGATACGCGGTTTTATCTAAGTTTGTGAATATATCGGGTTTCGACGGTTCCGGGTGAGGAGGTGGGGGCATCATGTGTTGAGGGGCGTAATAATATTCTTGTGGTTCGGAGTTACGAATAGGTTCTTCATCCCTCTCAGCAACTTGGGGGTTATATTCAATTGGATTTCCAATGTCTGTATCCATATGTATAGTAGCAAATTATTTTTTTAAGCGTCTTCTTCCTCATCTTCTTCCTCATCTTCCTCATCGTCCTCATCGTCAACCACAAACCCTTTCAGGTTACCATTTTCATCAGCATCTTCGTCCTCATCGTCACACTCGTCTTCATCCTCAGTCTCACAGAGGTCGTCATCGTCATCGTCGTCATCAGAGTAATCATCATCGTCGTCTGAATTAGAATAATCATCCTCGACATCCTCCTCCATTTCGAGACGTTCGGGTTTCTTGGAAACACGACCGGAACGGGTAGTAGTCGAAGCCATTAGTACTCCGTATAACATTCTCTCTTTTAAATGTATTTCTTTTCACGTTCGAAAGCGATTCCAATCCTCTGTCCGAGTTCTGCAATCTCTCCCTGAACATCGGGGTCTATGGGAGACATGTAGAGGGGTATCTCATTCAGATGATGAATAGCCTTATAAAGAAACTGTGCATCCACGTACTCAAGAGCCATCTGTATATTCGCGTAAAACTGACCGTACGAATCTTCATGGATACCTGAATATTTGTGCGTTTCTTTTATAAGTTCGGTGAGTACAGTGTCATTCATTTTTATTTTTATTTGTGTTATCATGTATGCAAACACTGCGATGATGAATAGAGCTATCATTCTATAGTACCTTTACAATTTTTTCTGCAAGTGTATGTTCACGTGTAGTACAATTACATTTTTGTTGAATGATAGATTTCTTTTTCTTAATGACAAAGGGTACATTTATCTTTTCACACCCCCCACACACCATGGTGGTATCTATTTTACACTGATTTGCAGACTTTGTGAGACTTTTGATTTTCACATCTGATGTGGTGACCATGTGTTTATTTATGAAAGTGTTCAATAAGTCTACTGGGTTTGTAGTGTCCACAGGGGTCTCGGGTTTCGGAGAAGAAGTTCTAAACATTAGTTTGGAATATCCATTTGGATACATGGCCTTGTAAATCTTATCGGGAAGTATGTGGGACCTCCCTGAAAAGTCTTTACAAAATCCATGAAGCCGACCCTTGTTTGTCTCACACCTACAGAAACATTTTTGGGTGATAGTGTCACCCTCGATGAGAAACCAAACGTGATTGGAAGCGTGCTTTCTTTGGATATTTTCACAGTACTTAGAGTTTGTGGAAACTAAAAATATTTTGTCGTGTATATATATTTTTGAGACATCAGATGATTCCTGACCATACATGTTTTTACGAATAAATGATTCAATAGTATTTTGAACTTCCAAATCTTGGAAAATATTTTTAGTCTCTTGCATGCTAAAGGATCCCTCCTCTCTCGTGGAACCCTCGACTATAACATGTTCAGTCGCCTCTGTACGAAGGGTAGCCATGTGCATGATATCCACACTCGGTTCACGGTCGTGAATATGACTGAGGGTACCGTTATACAAGATAACTGGTCGGTACTGTCCCTGTGTCACTCTCCCTTTTTCACACCCCTCACAACCTGCACCGCCACACGCATCATGCTTCGCCTTTTTATGCGACCAGGGCATACGGAACCCACTCCCCTTTGCATTCTTCTTTCCAGCACCATAGACTGAGGTATCCACGATGTCTCTCCAATTCTTTGAGGGGAATAGAATTGTGAGCGCCGATACGATATGAGAATGAAGAGCCATAGCAGACCCATGATCCACCACGAACCCCGACCAGTTTATATGAATACCATGTTTGATGAGTTCCCCACAGGTTTTAGGTTCCGCTACAGATATGAGTGCGTTTTTATCTGTAAATGTAGAGACACGGTCACATATAGTCCTACATACTTCTTCGAGTGTGTCGAATGATAACTCTTCTGTATCTTTGTAATCGAGATCCACAAAAAAATGAAACTTTTCAGTCTTTTGTTCTACAACAAATAACTTTTCACCCCCTTTGACAGCGTCTATGTACATAGTATAAAAGTCATTCAATCTATCAAACGGGACAGATAGTATACCACCATCCATGAGCACGTGTGATAGATTGGAGCCCCCGTGACAAAAACCCTCTTGCTTGCACCAACGTTTAAACATACTCATTATACTTACATCGTATTATTTTTTTAATATTCTTCATCGCACCAAATCGAGCTACGACATGAAACATCCCTATACTCTTCTTCGACCGTAGTCAGATGCTTCTTCATGACCATGAGCTCATAGACCGTCTTAGTTTCATGTTCCCTGACCCAAGCCTCCGCCTTTTCCTCTGAGTATTCTTTCCGGTCTATCAAAATATTTTTCATTTGCATTAAAATATAGTTCTTAGACTTCATTATTTAATAGCAAACGTTTTTCTATTGAGGGAACTCATGCATGCATAAAATTCTGGATTCCTTACCACATTATGTACTATACGGTCCCACTGGGTGCGAGCATTAAACTCTGATAAAGTGTCAAAACTCATAAAGTCATTCTCATCATATGTACGCTTCATCTGTATCTTCTTGGTGTGCATCTTGTATTTCTCATCGTTAAATTGTTTCACCAAATCAACCTGGTCAGTAAGTGAGTAATTAACATAAAATATGAAAACTGAATATTCTAAATCTACCTGGGGACTTTCCTTCACTGTAAATGTAAAACTCGTGTACTCACCTTTTTTAAGGGACACCACACCCCGAGTCTCCTCTTCTAATTCCCTGAGTGCACAACGGAGTGGATAAAATATCTCCCTGCGCCTACAGCCTCCTGTAACAAATATCCATTCTTTAAATCGTCGGTCCCTCACTGTGAGAAACCTGGGTGTACCACCCGTAAAAGTTACTGGTATCGCGATAGCCTTGTGTTTCTTCATTGCTCGGGGCAATTCTATAATCTCCTAATATGTTTATTCAGACGATTCCTTCTCAGCGATGGTGACAGATTTCTTGCGCGTCATAGGCGCCTTCGGAGGTGTCGGCTCTGGGGTAGCCACCTTCAGAGCAGGCGCCAGATGAGGGACCTCCGTGTATACCACGGATTGCTGATGCTTCTCCGCCATGGCAGTGGTAAACTCCTCCTTGGCAGTGGTAAACTCCTCCTTGGTCTTCTTGAGCTCCTTGAACAGGTAGACAGTCGCGGCGATGCACACGGCAACAGCGACGAGAGTAGCAGTGTCACGGTCAAACGCAAACATTCTAATTCAATAGTGCATCTTGCTTTTAAGTAGATATTATAGCACCCATCTGGGTTTTATCGGTACTGGGACATTGATATCCTTTTTGGGCAAATTGAACTTCCTGGTAGTGTCCATCTTTACATGGGGCATCGGGGAGTTCAACGTACTTGTTTAACGTCCCCGATTTCGGGTCGTATGTGAGGAGGAATATAAAGGCGGCGAGGAAGAAGAGTATCCACATGTTATTGTTGGTGAGGAAAAGAATTGACAATCGACTGCGTTAGCGGTCGGGGTTTAGTTCGAGTACATAAGTCCACCCATCCCATTTTCAATTCTGAGGATGTTGTAGTTCACACCGTAAATGTCAACATCGTGGTTCGCCGTGTCACAGACAAGACGAGCAGAGTCGATGCGGCTGAAGTTCAGGGAACCCGTGGGCTGGAGTTTGCACGTGTCGAGGCAGAAGGGGTACAGGAACAGCTTCTTGTTGTCACCATCCGTCACGATGTTGGAGGTGTACGTCTGTGCGTTAAGGTTTGAGAGAACGTTAGACGTCAGGGTAGACGCGACCGTCGTCACCACAGACAGAGGGGCCGAAGCGTTCGTGTGGTAGTAGGCAGGGACCGCCGTGAAGTGGGGGTCCACGTACTTGAAGTCCGTCACGTCCGTGCCGTTGATCTGGAGCTTGAGCTTATTGGCGTCAGCCGCGATGGCGAGGGACGAACCAGTGGCGGAGGTGGCGGCCAAGATCTTCACGGGGTGGTTGAAGTTGATCTCCTGGATCCTGGACTGGGAGGCGATCGCGCGCTGGGTCTGGGTGATGAGCATGTTCTGGGGGGCGGCCGCAAGCGCCACGCGCTCGTCAGTGTCCAGGTACACGTAGTGCGAGTAGCACTCCCACTTGTCAGACAGGCCGGCACCCCACGTGATGCGAATCTCGACGTCGTGGTACTGGAGGGCGATGAGGGGGATGGCGGACTGCCAGTTCTCACAGAAGGAGAAGCGGAGGGGGTAAAACTTGCTCTCGGCAGCCTCGGCGAAGCCCGACTTAGACTTGGTGAGGCTCTGGGCGAGGAGCGTGGGGGCGATGTACTGGGAGAAGGTGGAGGTCTGATCGTCGATCACCTGACCACCGATGAGAAGCTCAACCTTGGCAATCTGACCGATCCAGTCGGTGGGGGAAAACTTCACAGCCTTGGTACCATCGTTAGGGGCAAAGTACACGTAGCTGAGCATGTCACCCTTGCGCTCGAAGCGAACCGTGGACATCCCATTGGCGGTGGGGTTGCCCTGGATGACCTGACGCTCGACGGTCTGAGCAAAGTTAGTGTGACGCTTGTAGTTGGAACGGAAAAAGGAAACTTCGGGCTTCCCGACGATGTGGGCATCCTGGGCACCAATGGCAACGAGTTGGGCGATTCCACCGGACATTTTATATTATAACAAGTTTATTTTTTAAGCACATCCACATTACCATTCGTGATACTTGAAAAATAGAAAGTGTACTCCGAGATGTAGTTCTTCCGTGAATACAGTGCGCTCATATATTTCAAATCACGTAGCATCCCCGAAGTGAATTGCATCACCTAAGTTGGGTGTTTATATTGTTCAAAAAAGATGAACACTCTAGTCGAAGCCATTCAGAATGCCGCAGCCTTCCTGAGCTTCCAGTGGAGTGTTGGTAAAATTGTTTATTTATTGCAGAGGCGGCACTACCACCCATGAGGTGGTCTCTTTGACCCAGGTGTACATTTGTCCATCGTCTGGTTGAGACACCGGGGGGTCCCATTGGTAAGTGTCAGTGTTCAAAATCCACGAAGGGTACGGCTGGGGTGGCGAGAAGTTCTCCGCTTCTGGATAATAGATGGACCCCAGATCCGCGCCGTTCTTCCCCGGTGCGCTATAGTACGTATGAACCCATGTGCCACCCAAACTGTTCTCACACGATGACTCGGAGGACCCTGTTGTTTGCATCGATCTCGACGAGGTGTACCATTTTCTAATGTAAGGTGGGTTTTTTTAAATGGTATAACGAATGATGACGATACCGGAGCCACCCGCAGCGGAAACACCACCAGCGAAACCAAAACCGGGTGATTGAGTACTACTACCGGGTTGGAAAGAACCGTTACTAAAAATAAGGATCTGTGAAGTTAAAACGAATACCAGGAAGTGAGGTGTTCACTGAAGCATGAACCTCACGACCACCACTAGTACTAACATATGAAATGTCAGAGGGTGTAGGATAGGCGAGGCCCGAGTTATCGGTCCATTCACCAGTTGACACCGTATATTTCATAGAGTGTCGACCATCGCCAAACAGTGGGCCAGATGCATTAGCATAATAGTAAACAAATACTTGGTTGGCAGAGGACTGAAGAGTATAGCGATCGCCAGCTCCAGTCCATCCTAGAAATGAAATGGAGCTAACAGCAGTGACCGGCGGAGTGGCTGCGATTGCATAACCAATCTTCAGATCCGCATAGATACTTCCGTGTAAATTGGAAAACGTCGCGATCGCATGGTTTCCTACACTGATCGTAGTAGGACTTCCATATGTATACCGGTGCACGTTGCTAATATTGTTACTGAAGATGAATTCCGACGCAGCATTCATCAATACCTTAATATCCGACCCGTGGATGAGATTGGTATACACCAGATGCTCCACGTTGCTACTCACCTCTAAAAGTGGGCTCACACCGAAGGTCCTATTCCCACCATTAAGAGTGATCACACTCCCTGAGACACTCGTGGGTACGTCCATATCGGTTATCGTGAGACCACCAGTGACTGTGAGATTGCCACTCCCACCCCCACCCCCACCTGATACACCCGTAAGCAAAGACCCATCCCCTATGAAGTAGCTGGCCTTGACGTTCCCATAGATGTTCGCCACGAAGTTGTGATTCTCCTTCATGACTATGTACGAATCGTAGGCGCTACTGTCCGTCAGACCCATGACATACTCACTAGCCGAATGGTCATATCCACTAAAGACGTTATTGGTACCCCCGGGCCTATTGATGAGGACCCCAGAATCCACAGTACCAGCAGCGTTGGAGAGGGCTACGATAGGGTCCTTGACGACAAGGTTCACTGTATCCAACGTGGTGGTGGTGCCCAAGACTGTGAGGTTACCACTGACCGTGACGTTGTTGGTGAAGACCGGGTCCAGTAGGGGGGCCTTATCTGTCTCTAAGTTTGTTATCCTCAGAGCGTTTGAAGTCAAGTCAGTCCTTATGAGACCATCTGAAGTCTCTAAGTTTGTTATCCTCAGAGCGTTTGAAGTCAAGTCAGTCCTTATGAGACCATCTGAAGTCTCTAAGTTTGTTATCCTCAGAGTGTTTGAAGTCAAGTCAGTCCTTATGAGACCATTTGAAGTCTCTAAGTTTGTTATCCTCAGAGTGTTTGAAGTCAAGTCAGTCCTTATGAGACCATTTGAAGTCTCTAAGTTTGTTATCCTCAGAGCGTTTGAAGTCAAGTCAGTCCTTATGAGACCATTTGAAGTCTCTAAGTTTGTTATCCTCAGAGTGTTTGAAGTCAAGTCAGTCCTTATGAGACCACTTGAAGTCTCTAAGTTTGTTATCCTCAGAGTGTTTGAAGTCAAGTCAGTCCTTATGAGACCACTTGAAGTCTCTAAATTTGTTATCCTCAGAGCGTTTGAAGTCAAGTCGGTCCTTATGCGACCATTTGAAGTCTCCAAGTTTGTTATCCTCAGAGTGTTTGAAGTCAAGTCAGTCCTTATGAGACCATTTGAAGTCTCCAAGTTTGTTATCCTCAGAGCGTTTGAAGTCAAGTCGGTCCTTATGGGTCCACTTGATACACCCGTAATCAAAGACCCATCCCCACTCAATATGTTGGCGGACAGTTTACCGTACACCTTCACGTCTATGTCAGTCGTAGTCAGGGGTACCAAGTTAATTCCAGAAGCATCACTGTGCGTGTATCCAATCATGAACTCGTTCTCATCCCCGCGGAACCCTATGGCCACGTTGGCCGTCGGACGTCGCATGATGATACCCAGATCATTGGTATCTAGTGGATTATGGTTACCCACGAGAATCAGGGGATCGTCTACCGTCAGGTTATTCGCTGAAATCTGTGTGACATTTCCATAAGTGACTAAGTTGCCATAAATACTCACGTCTGCATCCATACGGAGGGTACCCACAGATGGCACTTGGATTGTTGAATCCGTGAGAACATTTCCATCCGTCACTACGGGAACGTACCCCACGGATAAATCATTCACCTTGAGTGTATTGGCACTCAGTGTATTCCCAACCACTACGTTTTCCACCGTCGTCAGGGACGTACCTATATTCATGTAGTCGGTATACGAGTTCCCATTCACTTGAAGGTGGTACACCCCCGTGTTGCCCATGAAGACGGTGTTGCTCACGGAGAGGATGTGTTGAGGGTTGTTATTGGCTATGCCCACGTTGCTCGTGGTCGTGTTTCCCACTGCGGTCACTTGTTCTAGACTTGGTGTCGACCCGGCGATCGCGTTCGTCCGTACCCCGGAGCTTGTAATCTCTTTGGTGGTGGTATCATACAGCATGATATAGGAAGTTGAGTTGTTATAGGTTCGTATGGGTGTCATATATATTGCACTGGGTGTTGCGGCATCTATCTGTGTGTCGGATGCGTTGAAAACGATGGTATTCTCCGCTTGTTCGTCTGTACAATTTTTACCTAATCGAATCTTCGTCGATCCCTCGACTGTACTTAGATTCTTCACCATGTAATATAGTAATGCATTTTAATTTGCATACATGAGACCCGCCATACCGTTGTCTATACGAAGTATGTTATAGTTGACGGCGTATATGGGGTCTGTGATGAGCTTAGACTGACTATGTATCTTGGCGGAATCGAGCCTGCTGAAGTTCAAGGACCCCGTGGGTTGTAGGGAGCTCGTGTTGAGACAGAAGCAATACAAGAAGAAGTCGGGACTCGTCACGAAGTTCGTATGATAATAATTCATGACGTCGATGAAATGAGGTTTGGCCCACTTGAAGATACCTATGTCGACACTGTTGATGCTCAGTTTGACTTTATTGTCTGTCGAAGTGAGAGCACCCCCTGTGGCGGTGTTTGAACACGCCAAGTATTTGACGGGGTGGTTGAATGTCAATTCCTGAACGAGCTCCCCCGAGGGGATACTCTTCTGCACTTGCGTGATGAGAATGTTGTTGGGTCGTGAAGCGATGTTTCCACGTTCTTCATTATCCAAGTAATAGTAATTGGAGTAGGCTTCCACGTTGTAGCCACCGGCGGCTGGACCCCAATGGATTCTTATTTCCACGTTGTGATATTGGAGGGCCACTAAGGGTATGGCAGATTGAGGTCCTTCACAGAAGAAGAAACGCAGTGGGTAAAAGTAAGACCTGGCGCTCACACCGGGGTGAGTCCCGTTGGAACTCTTGGAAACATTTTGAGCGAAAGTATCTATGGCAATCTTTTCGGTGAAGATGGCATCTTGGGTATCTATGACGTGTCCCCCGATGAGAAGTTCAACGTGGTCGATGATGGTGTCCCATCTTTGAATATCGAGCGCCTGTGAGAGGTTGTCAATTGTGAAATATGTATAGCCTAAGAGGTCACCACTTCTCTCAAACTTGATTGTTGACATGGAGTTACCTTTCACAGCCCCTTGAATCGTCTGTTTTTCGACAGACTGTGAAAAGTTGGAATGTCTCTTGAAGGTGGAACTGAAGAATGAAATTTCAGGTTCACCTATGATGTGTTCATCTTGAACACCGACGGCGATGAGTTGTACTATTCCAGAGGACATTTATAATACTACAGTTTTAAAAATATACAAACTAACGCCCTGGGAGATTGGGATTCCTACATATAAATCGTAAAATGAAATAATTATCAACGGCACCTGGAATAGTATCACCACTCTGATTACGCAGAGTGAAACTCAAACGTCCAAGTTTCCTGATGGGAGTAATGTACTGCTGTACGACTGGGTAATTGTCAGTAAAGTTGAAATTACCTGCACCGTCACATAGGATTGTACCGAATGAACGATTCAGGGAAGTTAAAGAAGATTGGCCATCTAAATCCGACGTGGCGCGTTGACTGAAGTTAGTGTTTAATTCATCGATTGAAATATGACATACATTTGAGGAACTGGTATGTATCTGCGCCGCCGTGAGTCGAACCTGCACAACATTATCCAGGGGCTGTTGCAGGTACACCGAAAAGGTGTTTTTACTCACCTGGTCAGCGGTGTCTACTATGATGGTGTGATATTCATGTTCATAATCGGGGAGTGTGGGTTGTGGCGCGGTCACTAAAGCCATTTATAATAGCTTAGATTAAAACACCACCGATTCCGTCGCTGATTTCATAGCTCGCGTGGTCGGCGACCAGCTTCTGGCCCCCGCAGATACCCTGGACATCGATGTTGTAAAAGTCAGCCTCCTCAGTAGGGCCCGCGAGGCATTCGGTGCTGCGGGGGAGGGCGAAGAGGGGTTGCTCACTGACGGGTGCGACGGTGATTTCCCTGGGCTGGTACATGCTCTTCTTCACGCTGGGGGTACCCATGAACATGAGAACCACGAGGAGAATCACGACGACGGCGATCGCGTTGAGTGTGCTGCGGTTTGCGGCGTTGAGTTTCATTTATAGTGTACGGATATTTTTTTGTTAAGTGCGTTAAAGAGAAAGGAATAGTTTATCATAGAGAGTAATGGACGGTGAAATTATTATCGATCGTGGAGATTCTACTATTATGAAGCTCGATGAAAATGAACAGGCTATGTTGGATGAGATTCAATTGGATTTCCCTAGACCGCAGACGATGTCTCGTGGGAGGACCATACCAGCTTTCAGGCAACCTCAGAGACAGATGTATCAAGAGGACATCAATGAGTTCGCAAATCCTATGAAACAGAATGCCCCTCCACCTCCTCAGCAAGAAGATCCCATAGATTACGGAGAGGAAGAGGAGGAAGAGTATGAGGGTGGGTACGAGGGTCCCGTAGAAGAAGAGGAACAACCTTCCCCTGGATACAAGACCGTGGATGAGGAGAAAGCTGACCTCGTCAACAAAATGGGGCGGCTTGAGAAGAAGGGTTTCGCAGTCAATAAGAGACTCAACGCATACTCACCAGTTGACGAACTTCGCACAGAGGTGAAGCGAATCACGTACAGCATAGAGGTTGACAAGTCTGTGAAGTTTTCGAGGCGTATGCTCATCGCATGTGTGACTGGTCTTGAGTTTTTGAACAAACGCTACGACCCCTTCGATATTCAGCTGGAAGGGTGGTCCGAGAATATCATGGAGGGTGTTGATGATTATGACGAAGTCTTTGAAGAGTTGTTCGTTAAATACCGTACGAAGATGCATATGGCTCCCGAGGTGAAGCTCATCATGATGTTGGGTGGCAGTGCTATGATGTTCCATCTCACCAATAGTATGTTCAAGTCCGTGATGCCTAACGTGAACGACGTTATGAAACAGAACCCCGACCTCATGCAGAACATGATGAGCGCCGTCCAGAACACTATGGGAGGGGGGGCTTCAGCCTCGGGGGCGAGTGGGTCTTCCCCATCGACCACCGGTCGTCACGAGATGCAGGGACCGGGTCTGGACATCTCCAGTCTGATGGGTAACATCATGATGCCCCCGGTACCCCCTATGAATACGATGCAACCGCAGTCGATACCCCAACCCATGGACGATGTTGAGGACGACATATCAGACATTGTGTCGGACCATGGTGGGGGTGATGATGCCGGTGACGATGATATCAAGGAAGTGAAGATGCCTCCAGCAAAAGCCAAGAGGGGTCGTAAGAAGAAGGTTGAAATTAATTTGTAATCCTACTATAAATGATAGGCTACTGTCCCATAGAGTTTTATGAACCCCCAGGGCCCATAAATCCCGAGAAACGTCGGGCCCCTATTGTGAAAAAAGAACCCATGGTCATGGATGAAACTACTGAATGCAATTATGTCGTCATGTTTTTCATCGTCGGTGTGATTGCCCTCGCGGCGATGGATGCAGTGAAGAAGTAAAAAAGTCGCGTGACAATAGAGTGTTAATATTTTTAGGTGAACCCCTAGTACGTTTTTGTGGAGTCTTCCCCATTTAACGTATTTGGTATTCCTTTGGCGAAAGATTCCCCTCTCGTAACATATTTTTTCGTCATCGGGAAGTAAAAACGGGTTCATCCTAAAAATTTACCGGAAAAATGTGTCAAACCCCCACCATAATATAAATCAGTTCCACTATCAATAACATAGATATATGGTTCTATGTAATCCCCCTTTACCAGCTCGAGCATAATATCAGCAGTATTATAATCACTATCACTGCTCACTGTTACAAATGTGTAGGTAACGCCTCTCATAGAAATTAGCGTTCCATTCTTAGCGAAAGACAATTCACATGAACCAGAACCGGTCATATATCTATGCAAAGCAGCGAACTGGAATTCATACACCCCGTCTAGCGGAGCGGTAAATCTACTCAGTGATGTATTATAATGAGTTCCCGTGTTTACGTGCGTCAGATTAAACGCGTTAATTACACCCGTTGTAGTGGTCGCACTACCAGAACCGTTATGCGCATAAAATCGGGGGTTATTGTTTCTGATTATACCATTAACCTCCAAGGCCTCCGTGGGGTTCGTCACGCCTATCCCCAACTTACCCGCGATGGTGGCGCCACCGCCCACGGCCAAGACTTCGTCGGGGGGTCCATATTTGTAAAGTTCAACTTTTTCTTGTGCGCTAAACCCAAATGTAAAAAGGGGTGTACCGATATTCCCGTTAATCCCTCCGCCGAATATAATTCTATTTAAGAGTGAAGTGTTGAAGGGTGTGATTAAATCCGATATAACCTGTGTTGTATTTATGTATAGTGTAAAAGTGTATTTAGTGCCTGCGATTCTATTGATGTCTATAAATATATGATACCATGTATCATTCGCAAATGTTTGAGAATAAGTAAAATCTGTACTATTGACATTTAATTTTACGGTATCTTTTTTAAATGATAAAATAGTGTGACCACCTAAATCCAACACCTGTTCATACGAAGTATTGATACTAACGAATCTTACCCATAATGAAATATATTCAGTGGTATTCGCGGTATTATATCCTTCATAATTATCTGTTAATATATTGCTCGTCGCAGCACCTGTGAAAGTAAATGATTTTAAATCTGTGTTGTAAGCGACGTTGCTCGCAGCACCTCTCATAGTGGTGGTTCTGTCATACCAAAAACTAGTGTTATTCACTATATTAGATTGTAACACTGTATCATCACGCGTGTTATAAAAAAGATAACAACCTGTTTTATCCGTATATGGTGAGGCAACAAGGTTTATATCATTGAAAGCTCGCCAGTCTAATTGTCTATAAGAACCTATTGATGTTTTTGATTTTATATACCCATCACCTTTCACGTCTAAATGTGCGGACGGTTTAGCAGTATCGTCATAACCTATACCGACATTACCATTATGTGTGACTATCACGACTGGGTTTTCTGTATACCTCGATTCACTCCCTGATGCATCTCCCCGCGGTACATCTAAAATGATGTTTGGTGCTTTTATTCTCACCCTATCGGGTTCCATATTTCGCCCAGCGTTTCCCGGGAGTTTAGCTATAAGAATTTCTGAAGATGTGATAGAATTATAAACTCTAGACTCTATAGTAGAACATTCGTAATAATTATCGCCGTTTGTACCCCCAAATAATATACGTTTTGTCCCATCCGTTAAACTATTGTCATTCGAGCCAATGTACAAACCTTCCGTTTTTATGTACCCACTGAATAAAGAATTCCCGTTGTATGTAGATGTTAAGTCATATTTGAAAACGTGCACACTGCCCTTATTACTATTGAAACCTGGCGCAGATACAGCTACAAACTCACCATTGACCATTGCGTAATCGAACCCATGTAGATTTGCATTTAGATACCCATACCCAGTGATTTTTGATACAGGACTACCTGTATCATAAAAAGAAGACCCATTCCAGTCGAAAACTTGTGAAAACATTTCTACATTAAAATCTGCCTTGCCTATTCTCATCCCATCATAAGATAAAGCGCTTCCCCAACCAGAACGGCTTGCGTGATTACCGTCGATTTTTTGTGACAATTCCCATGTATTATCTGTATCATTGTATGTATAATATTGTAGACGACCATGACCCCTTGTAAAATCCCTAGTTACATCTTTCACTCCCTGTTCTACACTTATTATTAATAACACTGTACCATCATAACTTATATGTGAATTAAAACCAAAACCCGGTAATGTACATTTTAAAGGGTCCCACGCATTCAACTGTATACCGTCGGGGTTACCTCGTAACAACTGACCCACCTGAGTTACACCTGTCGTCCAATTCCCATTTAACGGGCACTTGAATACTCTACTGTGTCCAATCTGGAAAGTTCCATAGTTATCGGGGATATTAACGGGGTTATCCGCATGGTATGCATTACTAGTGTATGTCTGTGTCGCATTTGAGTTTGTATTATCTATCTGCAACAGGCGAGTCCCAGGAGCTCCGACTACAATATGGTCGCCGAAAGCTGACATGGCCACAGAATAACCATACTGTGAATAACTACTGGCAACGTTTATATATGTAAGATTTGAAAGAGCAAAAGGTGGTACGAAACTGCCATATGATAAAGGTGTAACATTTTCAAAATCAGTACCAACGTTAGAAAAATCGAGATTCCAACTACCACCCCGTTCTTCATAAACATATATAGTATTCACATCGGGGGCACCTACACATAATCTAGAAGAAATGTCGTTAGCTAAGGATATACAGTGCCCAAAACTTGATATTGATGTATCTATCACGTGTGTCATAGCCCAATTATCAGAATAATCATACACATAAACGTTCGAACACGTATTCGCCCCTACAATAATTCTATCCCCTGTCCAATTTATATCTATACTATTCCCAAAACGGGAAGACGTATGAGGTCCCACTATATTACTACCGACTTGACTCCATGTATTCGATATTTCGTTATAATCCGAAACATATACATAACCTGTTTCCGAATTATAACCCGGTGCACCTACAGCGAGACGCGTACCAGTAAAATTAAGCGCGATGGAATACCCGAAATTATCACCTGCCTGAGTACCGTAATGTGGAGCACCCGCCCACACACCCGTCGTTGAAGCTATCACTTCCGACATTTATATTAATATACATTTAAGTTAATCTCAAAACCCTCGTCGGCCTCTCTGCTACAACTTTTGTATTTTTAATGAATAATCTCTGACAGTGTACCTGTTCAGAAACTGTACTACCCACGACTGTTAGATCCCGCGTCGAGTATATATTACCCCTGATGTACATCACATCTACGCCCGTATCATCTACTACCACATTCGACCCCACGTTCAACGTATACTGAGGATTAATATTGGAAATACCAGTATTACTCCCATTCGTCGAATAGTTCGCGATATTTCCGCTGGGTGCCTTCCATGCTGGGAGCCCCGTTTCCAAATTAGCCGTGAGTACATGACCCTCTGTAGTACCCAGTGTCAACTTGGACAACTGATTGTTGGCCGAAGCATATACGAGGTCACCCTTCGTGAACCCCGTGGTGATCCCAGAACTGTTGGTGATGATGATAGTGTCTTCGAGTGCTTTAATCCTGGTGACATTAGAAGTTAAATCGGTCGTTGTGACACCATCAGAGGTTTC
>Ga0308007_10000248_pt1 | contig 24586 bp, 24 predicted proteins | sample Neamet71_FD_203152 | JGI IMG/M metagenome (GOLD analysis project Ga0308007, IMG submission 203152) | Marine microbial communities from water near the shore, Antarctic Ocean - #71 | ecosystem: Environmental > Aquatic > Marine > Unclassified | place: Southern Ocean | collected 2014-06-07
TTACTATTAACCATACGAACATTAATGATAAATCTTACATATTATACAAAAAATTGCTCAATAAGTTGCTAACTGGATTTTTTCTACTTTCTGTACAGCAGAATTTTAATACACTGATTTTTTTGATAATAGCTACTCAAAAAAAATAGTTCGAGCTGAAGGTCAATGAACCTGGATGAAGAGAATTAAGGAGAATGTAGGTTAACGAACCTGAATGAACAGGATTAAGAGGAAGGTAGATAAGCAATAAACAAGGTATTAAAACTAGCTAGGGCCTTGGAGCGTTATGTTTCAGATCCCTAAAACTAACGAACCAAGGCTTCCTAGAGTAAAGCAAACTAATCGATTACTTTAAATGCTCCAGCCATCATGAAAGAGTGGCCAGCAAAAGAGCAAAAGAATGTATACGACTCGTTTTTGCTTAACTGTCCAGCTCCAAAACTAACACTAGCAGTCTCTCCACCACCAACTATTTTTGTGGCAGCTATTACTCTTTCGTCGCCTGGTTTAATATAACCATTACTTGCACCAGCCGTTAAGCCATCACCTGCTATAGCCTTAACATCAGCACTTTTTGATAAAACCCAATTATGACCCATTACGGTGGCTGGCAACTTCCCGGTGTGGGAGAAAGAGACAGTGACCTTATCGCAACTTGAGCTTACTTCTAATACTGTCTTATTAAATTTCAGCATATCGCCTGACGCAATCTCTAGATTACAGCTTTTTCCATGGCCATCAGCAAATCCAAAGGGTGCGACTAAAACAAACGCAATCATAATGACTATAAAACGTACCGTATTCATAACTGACTCCTTAGATTAATTTATATTAATTTCTATGCATTTATATTATCACATCTAGACTAAAAAAAGTTTGATTGGGACGACAATACCATGACCAAAAAAAATTATAGTTTTGGTTCTTACACCAAGAAAAACTGTTCCGATAATCAAATTAATAAAAACATCTGAATCGCAAATTGATGATGTGAGTCTGAGATTATCTCCTTTTAGTCTGACATAGCGTTTAGATACCGAATGAACTCGTTTTACAACGAACCCTAACTCTCTGATATTGATAACTACAATTTTATTTACATGAATTTTTTTTCTTTTATAAATAAATATTAAGTCGTTATGTCTTAAAGCTGGGGTCATACTATTGCCGGCTACACGCAAAATTTTAATCTACAGACAGTATAGGTACAACTACCTCTAGAGCCGGTGGATACGGTGCTTTTATGCGCTCAGTTTTTATTTCCTTACTCGCCCAAAATATCTCTGCAAACTGATTAAGACAATCTATCAATATAGTAGCATTTTGTAGGGTAGACTCTTGCTTGCACTTCGATGCTGACTGCATAATAAGATGAACAAGGCTATGTGTTTGTGGGAATTTTTTTAACTGGGGCTCTTTAAAATAATCCCCCCAAATTGTATTAACTGTATCTTTTACAATTTTTGCCTGCACTTCTTTTTCCATCACCAGCCTAACGAGTTGAGTTTGTGTATTACTCGTATTTTTAGTTTGCTCCTCTTGTATTAAATCAATAAGCCTAGCTACACTCAAACCAGCAACTAAAAAGGTTGATGGATCATAAATTTTACATGGTATATCGCAGTGTGCTGCCGCACTAGTTAGTTTAATCATGTCTTTTAGGTCATCCTTTTTTTCGCAATAGAAACAATATTTGTATCTCTATCCGTAAGTTTAGATGTTTGCTGTGAGTACCCCTTAACAATTAGTGCGGAAGCTATAGTAGCTAGAAGCACTCCTACCATTATTAGAACTAAGGCTAACGTATCTGTATGTGTTCCATCAAGAGGTGAACCCTGATGCGCCATCACACCATTGCTCACAACAAATAAAAAAGAAAACACAGTTTTTTTCATTTTTTCGACCTCAGTTAATTATTTTTATACCAGTATGATTTGAACAATACTGAACAATGAGCTTTCTAACGGATCATTTATCTATTGTAGTTGCAAATGATAATCATTTGCAACAAGTTCCAATGTGATTTAAATAATTTCCTATATCGCAGTCTGTGTATAACTATGCGATCTGGAATTAAGACTTTTAGAACCCAAAGAAATGAAGGTTTCTAGATCAGTTTCGATGGGTGTTTTAAGTAAAGATAATTTTGACAACATAGGCTATGATTATAAAAAATTAAAATAACTTTTATTACTGCTATCTTAGGTTAAGCCTAAGATACTTAAAATCTGAGTGCTACTTTCTTATGAAAAAAATCTTCCTACCTCTGTTCTTTGCAGTTCTTTCTTTTGGATTAAATGTCTGCGCTTACGCCGAAGAGATTTATATCTGTCCTGTTGAGCAGGTTTATAAAACTGGAAGTGGAAGATCTATCGATGTGGCTGGAGGAACTATTAAATTTACTGTAAACGGAAACAAAATCGTTGTTACCAACCCAAGTGTTAGTGGTTTTGGATCAATTCCACTCGATATCATACAAAGAAATGGCAACCAAATTAAGGCTAGAAACCCAACTGTCATTTTTACATACAAAGTTGTATCGCGTGAATTTGTTGTTCACACAGGTATTGCTCCTATGAAATTTGATGTTGATGTGGGCCACAGAGGTGGTCAAATGCGCATTGCAGGAGTATGCAATAAGAACTAGAAACATAGTTTTTTTGAGGTGCTATCTATAAGATATTTTTATCTAGATAAGTGTGTACTTCTTTTTCTATTCTCCCCTTAAACGCCGTTATCAAAAAACCCAAAGTAATTTCAACCTTAATTTCTGACTTATCAAAACTTATCTGAGCATCAGCACCTTGATAAAAATAATGAATTAATTTTCCATTCACTTCATATTCACCGCCATATTTACTTTTAAGTTTTTTGCCCAGATCTTCCACCAAAATATGCAAATCCAGATCGTTCATTCTATGAGATTTCTTTATTAAAATGTGGCTCATAATATAACTCTATATAAATGTTCTTGGTCTATCAAAAGGACAAAATAATATAAAATACTTTATGTCAGTTGACTTACTATTAGTCAATATAACAATTGTATCTAGTGCTAGCTAATTCTTACTAACAGCGATGTATTTATTTCCAACAGAGGATACAATTGAAACTCACAAAAGAGCACTAAAAATGAATGAAAAAAAAATAAAAACGCAAGAAGTTGCAAATTTGCTTAGGCGCCTAATGGCAATGCTTTACGATTCTTTATTGCTTATAGGGATCATTTTCGCCTTCGGGCTTGTTGTTTTACTTTTGAGGCTCCTGGCTGGCGAAGACACTATGCAGGCACCAAGTAATATTCTTCAGGGATTCATCATGCTCGGTATGTGGTTAAGCTGTACTTCTTTTTATGTATGGTGCTGGCATCGCAAAGGACAGACGCTAGGAATGAAATCATGGAGACTTCATGTGCAAGATGTAAAACAAAAGAAGCTTACTTGGGAAAAGTGTTTTTCTCGCTGCATTCTTGCCCATATATCACTAGGATTTATGGGGCTTGGGTATATATGGTGCCTGATAGATAAAGAGGGAAGATGTCTTCATGACATATTCAGCAATACAAAAGTTATAGTTACAGACAAACAAGTAGAGGTTTAAAAAAAACAAGAATAAATTCTATGAAATTTAATCTCAGTATCAAGTCGGGTAGTTTTATGACGCCCTTCTTAATAACGAGATACCAACAAGCGAGCAGACAATTGCAGGAAAAATAACTGCTATAAAGGGAGAAAACCCAAATACAATACTTGCGGGTCCAAGCAAATCTTGACTGATTCTAAATACAATTCCTACCACTACGCCAGCAAAAATTCGATAACCCATAGATACCTGACGTAATGGACCAAAAATAAATGAGCTTGCAATCAAAATTAAACTAACGACAGTGAATGGTTGTAAGGCTTTTCGCCAAAAATCTAATTCGTACCTTGAAGCGTTCTGCCCCTGATCGTTTAAATATCTACTGTGCTTACTTAAATCACTCATAGATAAAGATTCAGAAGGTAGTGATGCTATATTAAGTAGCTCTGGTGATAGTTCAGTATTCCAAATCCTTTGTATAAAAGTTTCTACTCTAGTGCTGTTACCTTCAAAATAAGTTGCTGCTCCAGATTCTTCTACCCAAGTACCATTTTTGAAAGAAGCTTTACCTGCAAAACTAGCTCTTTTTAATACATGATTATCGTCAAACTCATAGCGAGTTACCCCAAATAATTCGCCACCAGGGAAAATTGAATCTATATGCATAAACTCATTGCCCTCTTTATTCCAGAGGCCATTTGCAGAACTTTGTGCCACCTTTCCCTTAGTGAGAAGCATACGTCGACTCTCAGCATATTTTTCGCTATAGGGAACAACATATTCTCCGAACATCACCCCGATTAAAACAAGCACTAAGATCGGGCGAAGAACAATCCATACAATACGAAGAACGGAAACACCCGCAGCTCTAATTACTATTAACTCCGAATTGTTAGCTAAGCTACCCAGTCCAACGAGGCAGCCGATAAGAGCTGCTGTAGGCAGAAATTCATATATTCTTCCAGGTATAGTTAGCGCCACATAAATCAAAACCTGAAAAAAAGTATACTCTGCTGTAACGTCTCCAGCCCCATCGATCATTGCACCAATGGCATCAAGAGCAACAATAATTAGTAATGCTAAGCCTATGGCGCTAACTACTGCGACTGATATGTAGGATGATAAACCTCTCATTGATTTAAGATCTGCATTCACTAAAACAGGTAGTCTTTTAAAAACATATATAATTTTTTTTCTAGATATTTCTTGTTTTTTTATATATTTGAAAAAATAAAGCAAGTCATCACTGATGGACTTAATCTTAAGCGAAATCAGGGCAGGTAATTTTTTACATACACATAAGGAATACTCAAAAAAAAGTACCAACGAGGCCCGAAAAAACCTGAGTTTTATCGTAATATAAGCAGCAAATTTGCTCCATGAAAATAAAGAAAATATCTGCTTCATTCTTTCACCAATGAAATATTTATTTGCTTTACCCAACGCTTGATAGAAGGGAATGTTAGTAGGCACAGTGCAATAAATAAAAATAACAAATGTACGAACCAGAGTCCAATAGAAGGAGTGATGGTCCCCTCTTCCAATGCGCTACGTGCACTATTAAGCATGACAAGGTAGATCATATAAAGTAGGACTGCTGGGATCATTTTAGAAAATCTACCTTGCCTTTGATTTGTTTTACTTAATGGAATAGCTATCAAGCTCATCACTAATACTAAAATAGGAACAGAAAAGCGCCACTGTAGTTCGGCTATTTGCTCAGGAACTTCAGAGAACATTAATTCAGAGGTCGTGAGAATTTGATTCTTTTTTCTATTTCGGCGTTCTGGAGCCTGTTTTTTCATGGACTGACCGTATTCCTCAAAACGAGTAATCTTATAGTTTGCATGACCTGGCACTCCCTCAATACGATAACCATCTTTTAGAACGAGGTAATCCATTCCGTCGTCAGCATTTTTTTGTTCGCCAGTCTTAGAAACTGTTAAGACTAGTTGTTCTCCATTTTCAGTATCAAGCTGATGTTCGGCAAGAAATACATCAAGCATTAGACCTTTTTCGTTTATTTCTTCTGTATAAGTAACACCCTTGCCCTTTTGAATGGGGTAAAAGTGGTTAGCCGCCATACCGTCTAGGTCGCCTCGTTCGTTTTGGTCTGAAATTAGCGCCTCAACCTTTCGAGCCCCATCAGGAGTAGCGAAAAGACTCAAGTATGATACTAAGAGGGCCACTATAAATGCTGGAATTAACGTGTAAGCAACTAATCTAGTTTGACTCATCCCACATGCAATCATTACCGTCATCTCATTTTGGACATATAGGCGACCATAAGCCAATAGGATTCCTAAAAAGCACGCAAGAGGTATAATCAGTTCTAAGAACCCAGGAAGACGGCAACCAATTAAAGAAAAGAGGATTCCTGCATCCATATCACCTGCTGCTGCTTCTGCAAGATATTTCACAAATCGGCCGCTCATGACTATCATTAACAGCACTACAGCAACTGCAGCAGCAGAAGTTAAAAAATCACGCGCAAGATAACGAAAAATTAGCAATAGAAAGATTCCTGTTATGCTTTAATATATAAATAAATTTAAATCTAAGTAATCGTGAAGATTTAAAAACTTCTTATTACTAAGTGTACGTGGATTCAAATTTCTAACCAACTAAACTTTGGAGATAAAATGCAACTTACGGCAATCACCTGCAATCTTCGTACTAAAAAAACTGACTGTTTAGTACTAGTTCTTACCAATCAAAAAGATGGGGTTTATGTCCCTCCGACTAATATTGATGATTCATCCGGATATTTGGGTTCAACCATAGACGGATTAATTATAAAGCTACAGAAAAGTGGTGATATTAAAACAAAATTAGGTAGTTCAATTCTTATTAATAGCCCTGATGGATTAAAAGCAGATAGATTACTTATAGTAAGCAGTGGAGATAAATCGCTTAATGAACAAATGTTTTTAGCTCTCGTCAAAACTGTTAGTGAAAGAATTAAAGACATGCCTATCAAGGATGTCTTGCTAACTCTTCAAGAACTCGATATTTCTGACAGAGATAAGGTGTGGCAAGCACAAAAAATATCCCAAGTGCTAGGGGAACAAAGCTATTATCCTGGTTCACTGAAAACAAGCGCTAAAAATCCTTATTTTTTAAAGCAAGGAGCGCTTGCGATTACATCAGAACAAGATTTAAACAAAACTAAATACGCATGTGCTTTAGGTGTGTCAATCTCAAAAGGTATGAACTTATCCAAATACCTAGGTGATCTACCGGGAAATATATGCACGCCCTCTTACTTGGCAAAAGAAGCCAAAAAACTCGCAGCCAATCACCCTAAACTTACCTGCGAAATATTAGACGAAGTTGAGATGGAGAATCTTGGGATGCATTCCTTGTTATCAGTCACTGCTGGAACTGAACAGCCTGCTAAAATGATAATTCTAAAATATACCGGCTCTAACAATAAAAAAAATAAGCCCATAGTCCTAGTTGGAAAAGGAATTACTTTTGATTCAGGAGGTATAAGCCTAAAGCCAGGGGCTGCTATGGATGAAATGAAATATGATATGTGTGGTGCAGCCGCTGTTTTAGGTGTTTTTTCTATGCTCACCACCATAAATTTAGGTCTCAATGTAATCGGTATGATACCCGCAGTAGAGAATATGCCAGGAGGAAAAGCAATTAAGCCAGGAGATATTGTTAAAAGCATGTCTGGCCAAACTATTGAAATCCTAAATACTGATGCAGAAGGACGATTAGTTTTATGTGACGCTCTAACATATGCAGTACGATATAAACCAAAAAGTGTTATCGATATTGCAACCTTAACCGGGGCATGCGTAATGGCCCTAGGAAGTCACGCCAGTGGTTTGCTGTCGAACAATGATAAGCTTGCAAAAGATCTTGAAATTGCCGGATATACAAGCGGAGATAGGGTTTGGAGATTACCACTCTGGAGCGAGTATGACGGTCAACTAAAAAGTAATTTTGCTGATATGGCAAATATTGGTGGTCGAGCAGCAGGGACAATTACCGCTGCATGTTTTCTTTCTCGCTTCACAAAAGATTATACATGGGCTCATCTAGATATTGCTGGGACAGCATGGAAAGGTGGTGAATCTAAGGGCTCAACTGGCAGACCAGTTCCATTACTGGCTCAATTTCTAATAGAAGAAGCCAATAATGACTAATATAATGTTTTATCGCATTACAGGGAACTACGATTCGGCTATGTTGTTAGCTTGTCAGCTAACTGATAAAGCTTATCAACAAAATCTATCTGTGCTTATAAGTACGCCTGAAGAAGTCATATCAGATAAAATTAGTAAAAAATTATGGAGCTTTAGAACTGCATCTTTTCTTCCTCATCAGATTGAAACTGATCCATCAGTTTCAATCTCTATTAACCATAGCTTGAATCCAGGAGAGCATGATGGGCTCTTAATTAACCTATCAGATGAATCTACGCCAGGATGGTTTTCTCGATTCAAAAAAGTTGTAGAAATTGTTTATGATGAGCAGAGAGTTATAGCAACGAAGCGTGAACGCTATAGCTTTTATCAGAATCGCGGGTATCCTATTGAATATCATGATTTAACTAAGGCTTGTTAATTAAAAACTATTATTGAGCATAAGTTAATCGACTCGGTCATAGCTATCCATTTATAATTCAAGTTTTTTTGATAACACTACATTTTTTTACCTGGATGCTATGGGTAAATTAGTACACCTTGTCACAACAACAAAATGAGCTCTCATGGAAAAAACTTATCGTCCCAAAGATATTGAAATTCAGTGGTATAAAACCTGGGAAGAACGTGGCTATTTTAAGCCCACAGAAAATGGCGCTCCACCTTTCTGCATAATGATACCCCCACCGAATGTCACCGGAAATCTTCATATGGGTCATGGTTTTCAAGAGGCTATCATGGATGCCTTGGTTCGCTACCAGCGAATGAAAGGTAAGGACACTTTATGGCAAGTAGGTACAGACCATGCCGGAATTGCTACACAAATGGTAGTAGAGCGCCTCCTAAGCAAAGATGGAGTCACACGACATGACTTAGGTCGAGAAGAATTTATAAAAAAAGTTTGGGACTGGAAGGAAGAATCAGGGGGAACTATTACAAGACAACTCCGTCGTTTGGGTGCTTCCGCAGACTGGTCTAGAGAGCGCTTCACCATGGATGACGGATTTTATACGGCTGTCCAAGAGGCCTTCATTAGGATGTATGAGGATAATCTGATCTATCGAGGAAAGAGGCTCGTAAATTGGGATCCTAAGTTACATACCGCCATTTCTGATCTTGAGGTAATTTCAGAAGAAGAGGAAGGTAGTTTATGGCACTTTAAATATCCCTTATTTGATGAAGATGGATTTTTAACAGTTGCAACCACCCGGCCAGAAACTATGCTTGGAGATACCGCGGTTGCAGTTCATCCTGAAGATAAAAGATATAAAAATCTTATTGGCAAGCATGTCAGCTTACCTCTTACTGATCGTAAAATTCCAATAATAGCTGATGACTATGTCGATAAAGATTTTGGTACAGGTTGCGTAAAGATAACGCCTGCTCACGATTTCAATGACTACGAAATGGGACAACGTCATAGTTTACCTATAATTAATATATTTGATAATGATGCCCGATTAAACTCGAATGTGCCGCCTGAATACATCGGAATGGGCAGATTCGATGCAAGAAAAAAAATTATAGCTGACCTCGATAAATTAGGTTTACTCGAAAAAATTGAAGCTCATAAAATAAAAATACCGCGGGGTGATCGCTCCGGTGTAATTATAGAGCCTTATTTAACCAACCAATGGTATGTAAGAACATCCCCTCTTGCCAAGAAAGCTGTTATTGCAGTTGAAGACGGAGATATCGAGTTTGTGCCAAAACAATATGAAAATATGTATTTTTCTTGGATGCGAAATATTCAAGATTGGTGTATATCTCGACAACTTTGGTGGGGGCATCGTATACCTGCCTGGTATGACAATGAAGGTAATTTTTATGTTGGGAGATCTGAAGAAGAGATTCGTCAAAAAAATGACCTTAGTGGTATCGAGCTCACACAAGATAATGATGTTTTGGATACTTGGTTTTCATCCAGTTTGTGGACTTTTGCAACTCTTGGCTGGCCAGAAAAAACTAACTTTTTAGAGAAATATCATCCTACAAGCGTTCTAGTTACGGGGTTTGATATTATTTTCTTTTGGGTTGCAAGAATGATTATGATGAGTCTCTATTTTATGGGTGATGTTCCATTCAAAACAGTCTTTGTTCATGGTCTAGTTCGCGACAGTCAAGGCCAAAAAATGTCTAAGTCTAAAGGGAACGTTCTTGATCCTATAGATTTAATTGATGGTATTGAACTAGAGCCGCTAGTTACAAAGAGGACTTCAGGAATGATGGTGCCTCAACTACGCGAAAAAATCGACAAGCAAACACGTAAAGAATTTTCAAATGGTATAGGGGCTTATGGGACCGATGCACTTCGCTTTACGTATTACTCTTTAGCAGCAACTGGACGAGATATTAACTTTGATGTGGGAAGAATTGAAGGTTTTCGTAATTTTTGTAATAAAATATGGAACGCTGCACGTTATGTATTAATGAATACAGAGGGTCAGGAATGTGGTCAAAATGATTGTAAAGATTATCGTCTGTCACTCCCTGATCGTTGGATTATAAGTCGATTACAGAGGGTTGAGAAAGAAGTTGTAGATGCGATTGAAAATTACCGATTTGATTTAGCATCTCAAGCTATTTATGAATTTATATGGAATGAATATTGTGATTGGTACTTAGAGCTCTCAAAGCCTATTTTATGGGGTGACGATATTGACCCATTACTAAAAATAGGAACACGTCGAACTTTAATAAGAGTCTTGGAGGCTACCCTGAGAATGGCGCATCCATTTATGCCATTTATTACAGAAGAGATATGGCAGCAGGTAAAAAGTTTAGTGGGAGTTGAGGATGAAACTATCATGCTGCAGCCTTATCCTTTAGCTGATAAAAGTCTTATAGATAAAGAGGCTACTATAAATGTTGAGTGGCTTAAAAATGCTGTTGTTGGAATTCGCAATATTCGTGGTGAAATGAATATATCGCCAGCCAAAATGCTCACTATTTACTTACGTAATGGGACAAAAGAAGACAAACGTCGCCTAGATGAAAACAAAGCTTATTTGGTTAAATTAGGTCATCTAGAGGAAATCATCTGGCTTTCCCCTAACGAAGAAGCGCCAACCTCCATAACAGCACTGATGGGAGAAATGGAAATCCTTGTTCCGATGGCCGGGCTGATTGATAAAAAAGAAGAGATTAAGAGGCTCGATAAAGAATTAGAAAAGGTCAACAAAGAACAGCTACGTATCAAAAACAAGCTAGAAAATGAATCATTTACTAGCAAAGCTCCACAAGATATTGTGAAGGCAGAAGAAGAGCGACTCAGTGAGGTAGAAAAAATTCATACCAAAATATTAAAGCAAAAAGAAAAAATCATGGGCATCTAACAACATAAGCTTTAGCTCGAATAACTAGGACAACGGGTTTCTATTCTGGTCGCATATGAGGAAACAAAAGTACATCTCGTATCGATGGAGAGTTAGTCAAAAGCATAACTAATCGATCAATGCCAATTCCCTCTCCAGCAGTTGGAGGTAATCCATATTCTAGCGCTCTAATATAGTCTGAATCATAATGCATAGCTTCTTCATCTCCAGCATCTTTTTCAGCTACTTGCTGACTGAATCTTAAGGCCTGATCTTCCGCATCATTTAGCTCTGAAAATCCGTTAGCTATCTCTTTTCCACCCACAAAAAATTCAAATCTATCAGTTACAAATCGATTATTATCATTTCGGCGAGCCAGTGGTGATACCTCTGTTGGATACTCTGTGATAAATGTTGGCTCATCAAGCAAGTGTTCTACTGTTTTTTCAAAAATCTCGATCTGAACCTTACCTAAACCCCAGATATCTTTTAGAGGAATATCAAGATTTGATGCAATATTGCGAGCTCCTTGTTCGTCACTTAACTCTTCAGCTGTAATACTTGTATTAAACTTTAGTATAGAATTAAAAACTGACATTCTTTGAAAGGGTTTTGAAAAATCATAAATTGTTTCTTGAATCGTCGCACCTTCCTTGTCTCTTAGTGTGCTACTAACACTAAATTTACCTAACACCGCAAAGGATAACTTCCGTAACATATCTTCTGTCATATCCATTAAGTCGATATAGTCTGTATAAGCCTGATAAAACTCAAGCATGGTAAACTCAGGATTATGCCTAGTGGATAGACCTTCATTACGAAAATTACGGTTAATTTCATATACTCGCTCAAAACCTCCAACCACTAATCTTTTTAAGTATAGTTCTGGTGCAATTCTCAAATACATATCGAGATCTAGTGCATTATGATGAGTGACAAAAGGACGGGCTGCCGCTCCCCCAGGAATGATCTGAAGCATCGGGGTTTCGACTTCCATGAAATGATTATCATTAAGATAAGTGCGAAGAAAACTTATAACTTGTGTGCGAATTTTAAATATTTCGCGGGAATCAGTATTCACGATGAGATCTACGTAACGTTGCCGATATCTGATTTCTTTATCTGATAGACCGTGATGCTTGTCAGGCAAAGGTCTTAATGATTTTGTTAAAAGATAACTATCATCCATACTTACATATAAATCACCTTTACCAGATTTGTGTAGGATTCCGTTAACGCCTACAATATCTCCAAGATCTAAGCTCTTAGCGAAAGGCCGAGCTTCTTTAGTTACATACAGTTGTATAGTTCCAGACATATCCTGAATTACCATAAAAGCGCCACGATTTCTTATTAAGCGGCCAGCAATACTAACTTGGTGTCCTGATACCTCAAGTTCCTCTTTTGACTTACATGAATATTTTTTTTGCAGATCATCAGCTAGATTTTTTCTCCTAAAGTCATTAGGAAAAGGGCTAGTGTTAGTATTAGAAGCCTGCTCACGAATTACTTCTAATTTAGCCCTTCTTTCGGCAATTAGTTTATTTTCATCTTGCTTCAATTCTTTGCTCATCTTTTTTCCAATTAATTTAATTTAGATTAATAAAGTTCAGCCAATATATATTCTCAACTAAGATCTATACCTTTACAAACCTGCTTTTAGAGATGCTTCTATAAACTGGTCTAAGCTTCCATCTAACACTGAATTACAGTTACTAGTTTGAACATTCGTTCGTAGATCTTTTATTCTCTGGTCATCTAAGACATAAGAGCGAATTTGGCTACCCCATCCTATATCTGATTTGGAATCCTCTAGTACCTGAGCGGCCTCAGTTCGTTTTAGCATTTCTTGCTCATAAAGCCTTGCTCTTAGCATCTTCCAGCAGTTGTCTCGATTCTGATGCTGAGAGCGCTCACTTTGACACTGAACTACTACGCCTGATGGGATGTGAGTTAATCTTACAGCTGAATCTGTCTTGTTGATATGTTGACCGCCAGCACCACTAGCTCTATAAGTATCTGTTCGTACATCTGATGGATTAATATCAATTTCTATATCGTCATCTATTTCTGGGGAGGAAAATACAGAACAAAAAGAAGTATGCCTGCGATTTCCTGAGTCAAACGGTGACTTTCTAACTAATCGATGAACTCCTGTTTCTGTTCGTAACCAGCCAAATGCATACTCCCCTTCAAAGTGAATCGTAGCACTTTTTATACCAGCAACATCTCCAGAAGAAGCTTCTTCAAGTGTTGTCTTAAACCCTTTTCTCTCTCCCCAACGAAGGTACATTCGTAGAACCATTTCAGCCCAATCTTGGGCTTCAGTCCCACCAGAGCCTGATTGAATATCTAGATATGCGTTATTGACGTCCATAGGCCCAGAAAACATTCTGCAAAACTCTAGCTTAGCCAATCTTATTGATAGATCGGACAGTTCCAATTCTATCGTTTTTATAGAATCAACGTCTTTTTCGGTAAATGCTATCTCCAGAAATTCACTAGCATCAGAAATTCCTAGATCTAGCGCATCTATCGTTTCTACAATCAGCTGCAAGGAAGATCTCTCTCGACCAAGACTTTTGGCGCGGCTGGCATCAGCCCACACATTGGAATCTCCAAGCTCTAATTCAACCTCGAGGAGTCGATCTTTTTTATTAGTATAGTCAAAGGTACCCCCGAAGCACATCAGTTCTTGCCTGAAGGTCTTTTAAGGTATTCTTGATAGGATTAATTTCCATTGAATATTAGCACCTGAAAATTGAAACAGGAATCGAATTCTATCGGAATATTGGCCCCGTCTCCACCTACTTAAAGATTGAATAGAAGATCGAGCTTTAGTTTATAGGAATTATCCTAAACTAAGCATGAAACTATTTTTTAAAATTAAACTAAGATTGTCACGAAAATAAAAAATTCTGTTAGAATCCGCAAATATTCTATATGACTAACCACGCAAACAGTAAGATAAACTATGAGCCTAATCCGTCTAGATGACATATCTATTGAATTTGGAGATGTACCATTATTACATAGTACTAATTTTTCTGTAGAACCAGGAGAACGTATTTGTCTTATAGGCAGAAATGGGGCAGGAAAATCCACACTACTAAAGATTATTAATCGAGAAATTACACCTGATTCTGGCGAGTTACATTACAGAAAGCATTTACGCATCAGTCAGCTAGAACAGAGTCTTCCTACGGCAGCAGATTCTAAAGTTTTTGATGTAGTCAGAGAAGGGCTATCTGGCCAACAGAAGTTAATTGATCTGTTTAACCAGCTTGCCGAAAAAACTATGGATAAAAGAGGTTTGAACGAGCTAGCGGAATTACAAGCACAAATTGATGCTGGCGGCGGTTGGCAGATTGACCAACAAGTAGAAACTATTATCAGTCAGCTAAATCTACCTGCAAATAAAACTCTAGCTGAGCTTTCTGGAGGTTGGCGGCGTCGAGTTGCCTTAGGGAAAGCGCTAGTATCAAATCCAGATTTACTCCTTTTAGATGAGCCAACTAACCATCTGGATATCAGTACTATTGAATGGTTAGAACATAAAATACGTGGATACCAAGGAAGTGTTATTTTTATTACTCATGACAGGAATTTTTTACAAAAATTAGCTACGCGTATTGTAGAGATTGAGGTCAGCAAGCTTATTAGTTGGCCTGGAACTTTTAATAACTATTTACTACTCAAAGAAAAAGTAATGGAGAGCGAGGAAACCCGCAATAATTTATTTGACAAGCGCCTAGCAGAAGAAGAGGTTTGGATTCGTCAAGGGATCAAAGCAAGGCGCACAAGAAATGAGGGGCGGGTTCGTTCGCTAATCGCTATGAGGCAAGAGCGTATGCAGCGTTCTAGTCGTCAAGGAAAAGCCAAAATCAGTGTAGAAACCTCGGAAAAATCAGGTCGAAAGGTTATCGAGGCTCGCAGCCTTTGCCACAGCTACGATGATGAAATGTTAATAAATAATATCAACATTAAAATACGTAGAGGTGATCGTATAGGTCTCATTGGTAATAATGGTGTTGGTAAATCAACACTACTAAAAATTCTTTTGGGGCAAATCTCACCTAATAAGGGGTCTGTAAAATTAGGTACTAATTTAAATGTGGGCTACTTTGATCAGATTCATCGAGAATTAGATACCGAAAAAACTATTGCTGAAAATGTTGGTAATGGAAAAGAGTATATAAAAATTGATGGGAAAGACCGTCATATAATAGGTTACTTACGAAATTTTTTATTCTCACCAAAGAGGGCTATGACCCCAGTAAAAGCCCTTTCTGGTGGTGAAAGAAATCGGGTTCTTTTAGCTAAATTATTTACTCAGCCAACCAATCTGTTGGTGCTAGATGAGCCCACTAACGATCTTGATATCGAAATGCTAGAGGTTCTTGAAGAACAGCTTGTAGAATATAAGGGCACATTAATTATTGTTAGTCATGACCGTCAGTTTCTTGACAATGTTGTCACAAGTGTCCTCGTTTTTGAAGATAAAGGTCAAGTCCAAGAATACCTAGGGGGATATAGTGACTGGGAAAACAATGGTAAAGAGTTAAAAATTACAGATCACCAAAGCAGTAAAGAGTTAAAAAGAAATACCCTGAATATCACAAGCGGAGAAAATTCAAAAAAAGTATCGCCAGCTAAACTTAGCTATAAACTCCAACGTGAGCTTGACATGCTTCCAGAAATCATCAAAAAAATGGAAGAAGATATAGTCCAGTTACAAGCTGAAGCGGCGAAGCCAGAATTTTATCTTAAGCCCTTCACAGAAACACAACCCCTCTTAGATACTTTAGAAGAAAAACAAAAGGCTCTTGATGTGGCGTCAGAGAGATGGCTTGAATTGGAGATTAGCGGATAAAAAACTCTACTATTAATTGTAATGATTCTCTTCCCTGCCAAAAGTTAATATCTACTTTATAAGCAATATCAATTTTTTCTTTTTTAGGGCCTAGCCAGAAATCCATATCTGCATTGAAAGCAATTGCATCTATCGGCTGTTGTCCCTGATCATTTAAAGAAAGCAACAGCTTTAAATGCTTCTCACCAACAATACGCTGACTAATAATATAGAATTTTCCTTTAAAAAGTGGTTCTGGAAAATGTTGCCCCCAAGGACCTGATTCCCTAATTAACAGCCCATTTTCTAGGCTTAATTCTTCTGAAGTTAGCTCTCCATCTAAAAGAACCACAGACTCTAAATCAGAAGGGGTTAACTGGCGCCTAACTTCTATATCAAAAGCTTGAGAAAAAGCAGCATAGTCGATAGATTTAAGACTAAGTCCTGCGGCCATAGCATGGCCACCAAATTTTGTTATCAACTCAGGGTGAGCTGTTGCAATGCTCTCCAAAACATCTCTAATATGTAATCCAGGAATTGAACGAGCAGACCCCTTATATTCTTTTTCAGCACCTTCAACACCAGCATCTGCAAAGATAATAACAGGCCGGTGCACACGATCCTTAATTCTAGATGCAAGTAAACCAACTACGCCTTGGTGCCACTTACTATCAAATAAACAAATTCCCCAAGGCAATGATTTCTGATCTATATTAATATGGTCGAGAGTTGCTAGCCCTTCTTCTTGCATATCTGCTTCAATTTTTCTTCTATCATGATTCAGTTGATCGAGCTGTAAAGCATACTCTTTTGCAATCGTGGGATTATTTTCTATCAAACAGGCAATACCAATACTCATATCATCTAAACGACCAGCAGCATTAAGACGAGGTCCTATAGTAAAGCCTAAATCACTAGCAATTAACCTTTTGTGATCTTTTTTTGCTAAGTCTAACAATGCCTGAATTCCTGGTCTTAATTGCCCTGAACGAATTCGAAGTAAACCCTGATGAACGAGTATTCTATTAGCATGATCAAAAGGAACGACGTCTGCCACGGTTCCAAGCGCAACCAGATCTAACCATTGAGTCATGCTTGGAGCCACGATACTTTTTTTCTTGAACCAGCCGGTATCTCGTAATCTAGATCTAAGAGCTCCTAATAAGTAAAAAGCTACCCCAACTCCAGCTAGGTTTTTACTTGGAAAATCACAACCATGCTGATTTGGATTTAAGATGGCATCTGCAGCCGGTAATTGTAATCCTGGTAGATGGTGATCGGTTATCAGGACTTTAATTCCTGCTGCTTTTGCAGCAGAGACCCCGTCAATACTAGCTATACCGTTATCGACAGTAATGATTAGGTCAGGATTACTTTTTTTTGCTAATGATACGATGCCTGGGGTTAAGCCATAGCCAAACTTGAAACGATTAGGGACTATAAAATCTACATTCTTAAGTCCCATTGCACGCAGAGCCAATATAACAAGAGCTGTGCTGGTAGCTCCATCAACATCGAAATCTCCTATTATTAGTACATGCTGCTCTTGGGTCAATGCCTGTTCTAGGAGAGCTATACTTTTCTTTAAGCCTTTAAATCCATTTGGTAATGGGAGTTTTTTTAGAGAAAGATCTAACTCCTCATCATTAAAAACTCCTCGGCCCAAGTATATTCTTTTGAGCAAACTGGAGAGTTCATCCTCAAAATTATTATGCTTTAAATTTACTTCACGGTTTTTAAAGCTTCTGGTAACACTTACAGCTTTTTTCAATATACTGCCTCATGAACGCCTTAACCAAAAAATATTTAGTCTTAAAGGCTTGCAATCCCCGATAGAGAATAAATCCATTATTCAAGCACACAAACAGACTTAAGATCGGATGCCACTCCTTCAATCCAAAATTTATCTTCACATGAAATTTGCTTTCTCTTGAAAATACTGGATTCATAAGATGGCTTTATAATTTTAAGGGTTAATTCTCGTATTGTTTCAAGATCATTATCCTGATACGTCAGAATAAAAAAATTTTCGAATTCGTTTTGCGTATAGCTATCATCTATTATCTTTAATAAAAAAAACAACAGATGCTTACGTGCCTCGTTTCTTATATCCATGATTTTAATCTTACATTAATTTAAAGTTTACTCTGAAGATCTAGTCTATTTTTAGATTAGGTTACCTTAGGGTAAGAGCTTTTCCACTAAATTCAACGCCTAGCCACCCAAATTTGATAAAACTTCTTATATTTTGATGGCTGACTCCAGAAGGATTTTTCAATACATCTTTTCTATAGAAATTTCCGAAACACTGAAGAACTTGCGGTTCAGTTAACTTATGCAGCTGGCCAAATGAAAATATTTTGCAAGATCCACTATTTTCACCCCTCTCATTTAGAGTTTTACCATTTTTAAATTCTATTGGCTGATAATCATAATATTTATCAATAGTAGAAATTGTATCCTGAAAAGAAATATTAGCTGGGTGTTTTTTTAAAATTTCTATGTACTTGTTTAAATTCATAGCTTTTAGCCTAGTTTGTGTGCGCACATAATTATTTTAATTTAACATTGATGAGACTGGAGGAATAATTATTTTTTCTTAGTAGAAAATTTAATCTTAATAAATCCTGCTTTGTGCGAAGCCTCCATTACACTAATGATTGATTGATAATTTGCCTGACTATCAGCATTAACTAGTAACGTAGTTTTTTTTATATCACTCAGAGGCATTCTTAGAAGAGCAGCCTCAAGACCTTTAGTCGAATTAACTAATATAAGTTTGTCATTAATTGCGTATCTTCCATCCTTCGAGACAGTAACGATGACAGGCGTATGTTTTGATTTCACCGAACTCGACCCCGCAATAGGAAGATTAACTTCAAGTTCACTAAAATTCTCAAATGTGGTGCTCACAGCAAGAAAAATTATGACTACGAGTAAAATATCAATCAAAGGAATTAAATTAAGTTCCGGATCGTCAGATGAAATATTCTTCCTAAAATTCACAGTATTAATTCCTTACTTATATATCTCGGCTATTAATAAATTGGCATGTAATTCTAATTCGTTGAGCCGGTGATTGACCATTGTTTTATAAAAACGGTATGCAACCATTACTGGCACTGCAACCAAAATTCCGCCTGCTGTATTATATAAAGCGATTGAGATTCCATTTGCAAAAGCTGAGACATCACTTCCACCTGAAGTGAAGGATCCAAACAGTTCGACCATCCCAATGATTGTTCCAAATAAACCTAACAAAGGAGCAATAGTTGCGATTGTACTTAGGTAGGACAAATGCATTTCTAAACGATATCTAACATTAACTGCTATTTGCTCGAGTTCAGCTCTTATTTCTTTAGGTGTGTGATCTGGATTTTTTAAAATAACAGAATAAATTTTACCTAAAAAATTACCATGACAGAGCTGAATTAACTCTTCTCTGTTTATATTGTTTTTATCAATCATTGTCTCAGCGGCAATAACTAAATCTTTAGGAATAATTGACTGTAGCCTTAAGAAAAATGCTCTTTCTATAATAATAGATAGTGCTGCAATCGAAGTAAAAATCAATAACCAAATTGGCCAACCAGCACTATCAATAACCTGCAAAAACATAAGCAATACCTTTTAGGTGTTATTATTTAAGAAGAACCTTATCGGAACATATATTGTAATAATTTTTTCCTCCATCACCTCTAAAGGCAAAGGTAACGGTAACGCTCTATCAATCATGTTTAAACCTTCATTGTCTAAAATCTTAAAGCCTGAAGAAATATTAATTTTTTTTTCAATCAAGGCACCTGATCCTGTGAGCTTAATTTCTAGAACTACTTTTCCTTGCCAACCTCTTCTTTGAGCATGTCTTGGGTATCGCTGAAATTTAGCAATATGCTTAGATAATAAATCGATAAACTTATTATCAGCCACTTGGTTTGCCCCCGGCCTTCCCTCTATTTGATCTATATTTTTTTTTACTGCTTTTTCAGCCAACAGACTGTCATCAAGTATAACTGTTTCTTGTTGCATAGATTTTTTTTGAATCATAGAGTCAGAGGTCTCGAACATTCCGGGCATAAAACTTATATCTAAGTCTTGTTGTATTTTTGGATGAAGCTTATATCCATAGCTTATGAAAAGACCGACATGGATTAATACCGATAAGAGCGCCGCTTGCAGTAAGCCTATATTTTTTAATTGATTCTGAAAATTCATGATAAATTTATTAAATATACGCTCGATTTTTACATTAAAAAATACTTTTTAAAAATTACAGCTAGGAAACATTATCTGCTATAAATTTTTGCACATTTTTAATGCTATTGGGTTGCACGGAGTACTTTTCTTTCCTATCAAATAAATCTGACATATAGCGAGGTAGCTCTGGATCGCTATCAAATCCGGCCTTACGAGCCGATTCTGGGAATTTTGCAGGGTGAGCTGTGGCCAAGCATACCATAGGAGTATCGCCCCTTCTGGCTACATTTCTAGCGGCCTCTATGCCTATAGCTGTATGAGGATCCAAGATATATCCCGTTGTTCTCCAAAAATTTGACATTACCTTTGTCAGAGCCTTGTCATCCAGTCGATAACTAGAAAATAATTTACGTGCTTTAATCAAAGCTGAATCATTTAAAGTTAATTTCCCATCTCGCTTAAAATTAGACATCAGAATATTTATAGCGTGGCCATCACGGTCATAAAGATCAAATAGCATTCTCTCAAAGTTACTAGAGACCATGATATCCATAGATGGGGATAGACTTTGAACTAATGTCTGAAGACTATGGTCATTGTCGGCAATACATCGATGAAGGATATCATTGGCATTAGTAGCAATGATTAGCTGATCTATTGGCAGCCCCATTCGTTTTGAAAGATATCCAGCAAATATATCACCGAAATTTCCAGTTGGCACTGAGAAAGATACTTGACGATGTGGCGCGTTAAGTGCCAATCCTGCATAAAAATAATACACAATTTGGGCCATAATTCTAACCCAATTTATAGAGTTAACTGCCACGAGCTGACGGCCATCCGGTAAAAAAGATTGATTACCAAAACTGCTTTTTACCATATTTTGGCAATCATCAAAGTTGCCATCAAGAGCTATATTAAAAACATTATCTTGCAAAACTGTCGTCATCTGTCTGCGCTGAACTTCCGACACTCTATTATGAGGATGTAATATAAAAATATCCAAGTGTTCGCTATGACGACATCCCTCAATTGCAGCAGATCCAGTATCTCCAGAAGTAGCACCCATAATCACTACCCGTTGATTCTTCTTTTTCAAAACATAATCAAGCAGATTTCCAAGGAACTGCAGTGCGAAGTCCTTAAAGGCTAAAGTGGGGCCATGAAATAGCTCAAGAATAAATTCGTTATGTGCCGTTTGTATCAGCGGAGCGATAGCTTCATGTCGAAAAGTACTGTAGGTTTTATCAATAAGAGCTTTTAAATCCTCATCTGGAACTTCGCCATCTATAAAAGGAGCCATTACATTAAAAGCTAACTCTTGATATGAAAGACCTGACCATGATGCAATTTCGTCTTTGGAAAAATGAGGAATTTTTTCCGGCACGTATAAACCGCCATCACTAGCTAAACCAGCTAGCATTGCTTCCTCAAAAGACAATGCAGGGGACTTTCCTCGAGTACTGACGTATTTCACAATAGATACCTACTTAACTTTTAATTTCTACTTCTTATGTTTTTTTATTTTCTCAAAACTATTTATGGCGTTATTAGCTTAACGATTCAACTCTTATTCTAACTATACTTCCAGTTATTACATCTAAACTTTGAATTTTTTCAACGGCAGCATCAATATATTTTTCAACAGTGCTATTAGTTAAAAGTATCAACTGAACATGCTCCTTATCTACTGCGGGCTCTTTTTGGATTATAGCCTCAATACTTATGTTTTCTTCGCTTAGTGCTTTAGTAATCTGGACTAATACACCGGGTACGTCTAGAGCGGTAATCCTCATATAACTAGCAGTTTTTACTTCACAAATAGGGAGTATTCTCGTATCTTTTAAAACATCATGCTTAAAGCCAAAATGGGGTATGCGTTGTTCTGGTTTGCACTCAATTGTTCTAGCAAGATCACAAATATCAGCGATCACTGCAGATGCGGTTGGCTCGGCTCCTGCACCAGATCCATAGTACATAGTGGCTCCTACGGCATCACCCTTAACTAGTACTGCATTCATCACCCCATCTACATTCGCTATTAGGCATTCTTCAGGAATTAATACTGGATGAACACGCAATTCTATTGCTTTATTTCTTTTTCTAGCAACGCCTAAGTGCTTAATACGATATCCAAGTTGCTCAGCATACATAACATCTTGAGGTTCAATTTTAGTAATCCCTTCAGTAAATATTTTATCAAACTTAAAAGAGTGCCCAAAAGCCAATGAAGCCATAATTACCAGCTTATGTGCTGCATCTATACCTTCTATATCGAAAGTTGGATCAGCTTCAGCATAACCAAGCTCTTGGGCTTCTTGTAAGGCATCAATGAAATTACGATTTTTATCTCTCATTTCAGTTAAAATAAAGTTGGAAGTCCCATTAATAATTCCTGCAATCCACTCAATATTATTAGCTGCTAGGCCTTCTCTAATAGCCTTTACGATAGGAATTCCGCCAGCCACAGCAGCCTCAAATGCAACAGTAACGCCTTGTTTGTTTGCCGCACAAAAAATTTCATTGCCATGTTCAGCAATTAAAGCCTTATTTGCTGTTACAACATGTTTTCCATTCTGAATAGCTCTTAAAACCAACTCTTTAGCAACCGTAGTGCCACCAATAAGTTCTACGAGAATATCAATATCTGGATTTTCGGCTACAGTAAATATATCTCTGGAGAAACTGATTCCAGTCAAATCACAATCTTCAGAGTCACGCCTAGATCCAACTTGTGATATCGAAATCTCACAACCTAATCTATCTCTTATCTCTTGAGAATTTCGATTTAGCACATTAACTGTACCGCACCCCACAGTTCCAAGACCACAAATACCAATACTGACAGATTTCAATCTATTCGCCCTAGCTTTTAAGTTAGTTTACATGCTTAAAAAAGCATGCTAATTTTAGATATATTCAGTACAACACTTTAATTATTTTGTAACAAATAATAGCTTATTCTCGATGAGAGCCTCGCAACCATAATGGCCAGTAATGTAAGTGTCAATAATGATAATAGATTTTAATTTATAACACTTAAAATATCATTCAACCCGCTTAATAAACTCCCATAATTTTGAGTAATTCTGTTGCTGGGCGATGACCCATTAATAAAGTCCCATCCTCCAATAACATTGCAGGCGTGCCTGTAATTCCAATTTTTTTTCCGAGGCCATACTGATGACTAACAGGATTATTATCGCAAATGTCTTCGCTGATGGCTTCACTATTCTTCAAAGAAGATAAAGCTTTTGTTTTTTCTTCGGCACACCAAGCAGAAGCCATTTTTTTGTAGGATTCAGATCCAATACCCGCTCTTGGAAAAGCAAGGTAACGCACTTCAATGCCACTCAAATTAAGATAAGGCAGAGTATCATTATGAAATTTACGGCAAAAATGACAATCTACGTCAGTGAAAACGTATAAAACTTTTTTAACTTCACTAGTTGAAGAAAATATTATCATGTCGTCTTTCGAAGCCGCATTGATTATATTAATTCGCATCTCTGATGTACTTGCAGATATAACAGGCACAAAACCTCTAGGTTTTGCTTGGTACATATCTCCAGCTATTAAGTATTCACCGGTTTCTCCTACGTAAAGGAACTGGTTAGAATCGACCTTAATTGAATATAGACCTGGAATCTTAGTTCTTTCGACATCGCCAAATTTTAAGTCTGGACGAGAAAGATTAAGTGTAGCTTTCATTTTTTTGATAATTTCTATCGGAATATTTTCTGCATAAACAGAGGCGGCAAAGAAAGCCGATAAAAACGCTACTAAGATAGATAGATAGATAGATTTTGAATTCATATTTTCCTCAAGCACAATTCGATACACTTAGTTTAACCTCTGGGGTGATGTTCAGTATGTAGCTCTTTCATACGACTATTAGCAACATGAGTATAAATTTGAGTAGTTGATAAGTCACTATGGCCCAGTAATAACTGGACAACTCTCAAATCAGCGCCATGGTTAAGCAGGTGGGTCGCAAAAGCATGACGTAGAGTATGTGGGGAAATTGGTTTATCTATACTTGCATCGCGTACATGTATCTTTAGTCGATGCCAAAAAGTTTGTCTCGTCATCTGCTGGGCTCTAGTACTTAAGAATAAAATATCGCTTTGTTTTCCATTCAGTAATACAGGTCTTGAGTCTTTAATATATTTTTGCAGCCAGCTCATTGCTTCATCACCCAAAGGAACAAGACGCTCCTTACTACCTTTACCAAAAACTCTCACAATCCCCTGACGCAAATTAACTTCATGTAATCTTAGGCTCACTAGTTCTGTGACTCTTAATCCAGAAGCATACAAAACTTCTAGCATTGTTCTATCCCTTAAACCTAAAGGGTCTTCAGTGTTTGGAGCAGCCAATAATGCTTCAATATCCTGCTCAGACAAGCTCTTAGGCAGTGGACGCCCTATTTTTGGATTATCAATTAATACTGTGGGATCAACTATGATAATATTTTCACG
>Ga0308007_10000250_pt1 | contig 24576 bp, 17 predicted proteins | sample Neamet71_FD_203152 | JGI IMG/M metagenome (GOLD analysis project Ga0308007, IMG submission 203152) | Marine microbial communities from water near the shore, Antarctic Ocean - #71 | ecosystem: Environmental > Aquatic > Marine > Unclassified | place: Southern Ocean | collected 2014-06-07
GCAGAGGATGGATCACCACGATGATCCGTGCCCATTTTATCTATTTCATCAAATAAAAAGAGAGGATTTTTTACCTGCACTTTAGCTAATTTTTGTATTAATTTTCCAGGTAAAGAACCGATATATGTCCGGCGATGCCCTCGTATTTCAGCTTCATCACGTACACCTCCTAATGACATACGTGCATATTTTCTTCCTGTTGCTTTAGCGACTGATTCACCGAGAGATGTTTTACCTACTCCTGGGGGTCCAACGAGACAAAGAACAGGGCCCTTAAGCGCCTTAACACGCTGTTGCACAGCCAAAAATTCAAGAATACGTTCTTTTACGTCATTTAAACCATAATGATCATCATTAAGAATACGTTCCGCCCTATTCAGATCATGGCGAACTCTTGATCGCTTTTTCCATGGCACACTAACGAGCCAATCAATATAACCTCTCAAGACGGATGCTTCTGCTGACATAGGAGACATAGCCTTAAGTTTTTTAAATTCTGCTCGAGCTTTACTGAGCGCGTTTTTTGTCATGCCTGCATTGTTAATTTTTTTATCGAGCTGTTGTAAGTCGTCATCCTCATCAGCATCACCAAGTTCTTTTTGAATAGCTTTCATCTGTTCATTCAAAAAATATTCTTTTTGGCTCTTTTCCATTTGCTTTTTTACACGCGTGCGTATTTTTTGACCTATATCGAACAACTCTATCTCTGACTCCATTAGAACTAATAAAAGCTCGAATCTATCAATCAAAGCCTCGAGTTCTAACATATTTTGTTTTTGGTCTAGCGATAAAGGTAGATGGTTAGCCAGACTGTCTGCTAGGCCCACTGCATCAGTCATAGTAGTTACAATATTAATAGTTTCAGTTGATATTTTTTTACTAAGATTGGCATACTGTTCAAACTTATCTGATGCTAACTGCATTATTGTTTCAATTTCTTGATCTACAATTTTTTCTGTTAAAAATTCCTCATAATTAGCTAAAAAATAGCCCTGAGTATCTTCTACTGAAGTGATTTTAATTCTTTTCGCCCCTTCAATAAGAACCTTAACGGTCCCATCTGGTAGCTTAAGCATTTGCGTTATAGTGGCGAGTGTACCGTAACGGTATAGGTCATCTACAGCTGGATCATCCTCTGAGGCGGTTTTTTGAGTAACTACTAATATTTTCTTATCTTTCAACATAGATGCATCTAGAGCCGCTATCGACTTATCTCGGCCAACAAATAGCGGGACAGAAACATTGGGATAAATGACTACATCGCGTAAAGGTAGTAGAGGTAGTTTGTTGGAAATACTTCGCTCTGGCATCAAAAAAAACCCTCATAAAAAGTTAAAAAATCTAATCATACCTTAGGGTATTGGGGCGCTCTAGATTAAAACAAGGTTAGCCATAATTATAAATTAAAAAAAAGGGCCTGTGAGGCCCTTTTAGAGAAAAATAAAGCTCTATTCTCTTGCTGCTACTTTGGAATCAGAATTCTCATAAACCATCAAAGGTTCGGATTCACCACGGACTACGGATGCATCAATAACAACTTTGCTGATATTTTTTTCAGTAGGGGTTTCATACATAGTATCTAATAAAATATCTTCAATAATTGAACGAAGTCCTCTTGCTCCTGTCTTGCGCTCTAGTGCTCTCTTGGCTATCTCTTCTGATGCGTCTTGTCTAATATCTAGCTCAACGCCTTCCATTTCAAACATTGCGCTATATTGCTTGATAAGAGAATTCTTTGGCTCCGTGAGTATATTTACTAGCGCGTCTAGATCTAACTCTTCTAGAGTTGCTATCACTGGCAATCTACCAACAAATTCTGGTATGAGACCATAACTTACTAAATCTTCTGGCTGTAAATCAGCTAATGTCTGGCCTATATTTTTATTGTCATCTTTAGCTTTAACTGTTGCATTAAAACCAATACCGGTATTGTCGGAACGATCTCTAATTACTTTTTCAAGACCTGAAAAAGCTCCCCCGCAAACAAATAAAATATTAGAAGTATCAACCTGAATAAATTCTTGCTGTGGATGCTTTCTTCCGCCCTGTGGTGGTATAGAAGCAACAGTTCCTTCAATTAGTTTCAGCAAGGCTTGCTGAACACCCTCACCTGAAACATCTCGTGTAATTGATGGATTATCTGATTTACGTGAAATTTTGTCGATTTCATCTAAGTAAATTATTCCACGCTGTGCTTTATCTATATCATAATCACATTTCTGAAGAAGCTTTTGAATAATATTTTCGACGTCTTCACCGACATAACCTGCCTCAGTAAGTGTTGTTGCATCGGCAATAGCAAAAGGAACATCAAGTAATCTAGCTAATGTTTCGGCTAGTAGCGTCTTACCACTTCCCGTAGGGCCTACTAACAAAATATTGCTCTTTCCAAGCTCAACATCATCAGCTTTGCTAGAATCTCTACGCTGTAGACGCTTGTAATGGTTATAAACTGCAACTGCTAGTACTTTTTTAGCTTGATCTTGTCCAATCACATATTGATTGAGTATTTCTTTTATTTCAATGGGTTTTGGTAAGCCACTCGGGGAGGACGAATCTGACTCAAGCTGCTGAACCTCTTCTAGTATAATGTCGTTACAAAGTTCTACACACTCATCACAGATAAAAACTAGCGGCCCAGCTATAAGCTTACGAACCTGATGCTGGCTTTTATTACAAAAAGAACAGTAAAGCAATTTAGTATCATCACCACCATTTTCTGTCGTTTTATCTGTCATAAATTTTCATCTCTTAGCCAATACACAAAGATCAAAAGATCTAAAAAATTTGATTATGGAGCTTTGGGTCTCTTATCTAAAACATCATCTATAAGCCCGTAAGCTTTTGATTCCTCAGCGCTCATAAAATTATCTCGCTCTGTATCGAGTTCAATTTTCTCTATTGACTGCCCTGTATGTTTAGCAAGACACTTATTGAGCCTATCTCTTATTTTAAGAATTTCTTGAGCATGAATATGAATATCAGAAGCTTGGCCATTAGTTCCGCCACTAGGCTGGTGAATCATATTACGAGAATTAGGGAGACAAAATCTTTTTCCAGGAGCGCCAGCTGCTAATAAAAAAGCGCCCATACTGGAAGCCTGACCGATACACATTGTGCTTACATCTGGACTGATAAACTGCATGGTGTCATAGATTGACATTCCAGCAGTAACTGAGCCACCGGGAGAATTTATATATAAGTGAATATCTTTCTCTGGATTTTCAGACTCTAAAAAAAGTAGCTGAGCAACGATAAGATTAGCCATATAATCTTCGACTGGACCAACTAAAAAAATAACTCTCTCTTTCAACAAACGAGAATAAATATCATAAGAGCGCTCACCACGAGCACTTTGCTCAACAACAATAGGCACTAATCCGCCCGCATTATTTACATCAAGCCCTGTCGAGGAATAATCAAATTTCATAATAGCTCACCTAAATCAACCTTGTTTGACGGCATTATAACCTATAAATTAATTATTAGCGGCAACCTGATCGGGGTCAGGGGTTACTGCTTTCTGGTAATCTAGAGGCTCATCTAAAACTTCTGCTTGCAACAAAATAAAGTCTACGACTTGATCCTGCAAAACATTCGCTTCGATACTTTTCAATAGCTCAGGGCTATCGTAATGGTATTTAATAACTTCTTCTGGCTGATCATAAGTTGCTGCTATATTTTGAATCCGACGTCTTACTTCCGCACCATCTACGTCCATTTTTTCGGATTGCACTATTTCATTTACGACTAATCCCACTATAGCTCTTCGCTTAGCTTGCTCCTCAAACATCTCATCGGGAAGCAATGAAGGGTCAAATTTATTCTCACCACTGTCACCAGCGAGTTTCTGAGACATTTGCTGTTTCAATCCAGTGATTTCAGTTGCAATTCTTGTAGAGGGCACTTCGATTTCACTATGAAGACTGAACAATTCACTCATCACACGACTTTTAGTTTTCCCCTCAAGAGCATTCTTAAGATCGCGCTGCATATTTTGTAAAATTGCGGAACGAAATACTTCCTCCCCTCCAGCTTTTAGTCCAAAAAGAGCAAAAAAATCATCATTCATTTCTGGTAATGACGGTTCTTTTAGTAAATTTAATTTGATCTTAAATTCGACTGATGCGCCTTTTAGGTCCTCAGACTGATAGTCCTTAGGAAAAGTTACAGGGAGACTTTTTTCGTCACCCGGAGACATTCCAATTATTCCATCCTCAAATCCAGCAACTGCAGTTCCGCCACCTATTTCTATAGGGTAATTCTCAGCTGAACCACCGTCAAATTCTTTGCCATCTTTAAACCCGGTATAGTCAATTGTTGCCTCATCACCAATAACTGCGGAACGAGCTACTTCTGACCAAGTTGCATGTTGTTTGCGAAGAGCCTGTATCATTACGCTAATATCATCATCCTTAACTTCAGAAGATGGCTTAAGAATTTTAATAGTCTTAAGATCAGCTAGATCGAAATCTGGGAGAACCTCAAAGGTTGCAACGAACTCAAGATCCATACCTGGTTCATCTACTTTTGATTCAATTGCTGGAGTGCTGGCAGGTGTCACTTTTTCTTGTGTTACAGCCTCATAAAAACAAGCTCTAACTGTTTCACCAACTATCTCTTGTCGAATACTTTGACCGTAACGCTGGTTAACAACATTTAAAGGGACTTTTCCTACGCGAAAACCGTCTATACGTGCAGTTTTTGCTGCTTTTGTGAGACGCTCTTTTACTTCATCTCCGATACGCTGAGCTGGAACGATAATTGTCATTTTTCGCTCAAGACTAGATGTTGTTTCGATAGAAACTTGCATGATGCCCCTCAAATATAAATTGTTTGAACAACGTTAAATGGTGCGGACGGAGAGACTCGAACTCTCACACCTTGCGGCACTGGAACCTAAATCCAGCGTGTCTACCAATTCCACCACGTCCGCTAAATATTAATAGCTAAGGAAGCTACCCCCCATATGAAGGGTGCAGATTCTGCCACAGAGGCCACATCCAATCAACAAAAAGAAGCATATTATAGGATAGAAAAGTTTAAGGTTTACTCGCAAATAGGTGAAGCTAAAAGCAATATCGATGGACAGCTTTCATGGTTCTGTATATTCACATCCTGCAGGTCTGCAGGTAAAAATAATCCACACTCTTTCTCAGCAAGTACTCCGCTGCAATCAACATTGCCCTTAATCACCAACAACAATCTATAATTATTTTCTATGGACAATCTATAAGAAGATTTTGCCATTACTGTAATCCTTGAAACTCTAAAATCCTCAAATACTGCAACTTCCTCAACAATATAGTCTGAATTTTCTTCGATCACAGTTAGAATCGGAGAGGGATCTACTAACTCATCCATAACATTAAGGGCTCTCTCCGTGTCCCAGTGATCCTGAGTTAAAGTCTTCTGGTTAAATGAAATTATTAGGCGCTCATAAACTGGGGTTTGAAACTCAACAACTCTAACGCCATGAAGAAGTCCATGAGGGGTAAGCAAGGGAATCTTAACAACATCTCCAACCTTAACAGGAAGAATAGATGTAAAATAATCCATCTTGGTGCGAAGTTCTTTTTCTTCAGATATCCAAGCCACCGGAAGTAAAGCTATCCACTTACTAATAATTTTAGTTGGCAAGGCTTCATCTAACAAAAATCCTTCTTTTTGACGATGTACATCTAATTGATTATCAATAGTTTTCCTTATTGTCCGATAAGCCCCGACTGCTTTTTTATAGGTAAGGTAAAAGTCATTTTTAGAAGAAAAAGTGCGTCTAAGCTCATCATCAAACCCATATCTAACTCCACCTATACTATTTGGCCAAGAATCTTTATTTACATCAACCACCACATAGGCTTCTCGTTTTTTTTCGTGCAATTCAAAATATAAATCGCCATACATAGGGTCTGGATGTGGGTCTAAAATCTTAAGTAAGTTTATTTGTTTTTCTCTATCTGCAGCCAAACGATTTGGAGCGGCAGATAACACCCAAGGAAGTGGCGTACTATTTGTGCCATCTGTTACGCAAGAGACGCCTCTTTCCTCAATCCCCGTATACCATATTTCCTGCCCCCACGGTTTATCTATGTATACCGTTTTAAGAATTAGAGGGGCGTCTAATAAAAGAATGGGTAGGTCATTAATACGAATAAAATTTTCAATTACATCTAAGTTATAGGACAACTCAGAAAATCCTGCACGGAGGGATTCTGTAGAGGCAGTTATCGTAAAATAAATTTTATCATCATGCCTAAAATAAATAGCCAAAAGTCCAATGGATGGGTTATTTGGCTTATAATATTGAATATAATTATATTCGACGGCTAGGCAGCGTGTATCGCCCGAAACAAAGTCACCGAAAGCAGACTTTTTGTCGCTGGCTCTTTTTGACTTAAAAATATCGTCACTTTCTTCGTTCCATAAATCAAGTAATGATTCAGGATTGTCCGACTTATGTATAACTGCCAAGGAAACCTCCTGAATCTCTATAAATAATCTTAGAAAAACTTAATTTTTTTTCGAAATCAAAAATCGCAAATACAAGCCAAAAAAATTATTTCATTTAAAATACATTTTTTAGATATGGTCGTATTACCCAAGCCCCTATAAACAAATTATAACTATTTTATCATCTCCAACTTCACGAGCTATTTAAAATTTTATAACCGCATAATTTATGAATTATAATATTTTACATTTTCTTTAGCCATTTCCCGCATTTTCAAGGTAGGCTTATATAAATTACCCAGATATATAAATTTGTCAGCTAGTTTACAGAATTTATCAAGGCCGATTTCATCCATCCATCTGAATGGCCCACCACGAAAAGTTGGAAACCCTAAACCATATATAATAGCCATATCCGCTTCTGATGGGGAACCTACAATTCCTTCCTCTAAACAGAGCGCAACTTCAATACACATGGGAATCATAAATCTATAAAAAATAGATTCATCGTTAAATTTAGTACTATTCGAGGTGCGCTGATTAGTGTGGGGCTTTAAAAGCTGGTAAACCCTATCATCTATCAGCTTTTTTGGTTTCCCTTTGGCATCATTTTCGTACATATAATACCCTTTTTGATTTTTTTGACCAAACCGATTAGATTCAAATAATAAACGGGTTGGCGAAACATCATACACATCTTTCATTCTATCTGGATAACCCGAAATAATTGATGAAAAACAACTTATAGCAGTATCTAAGCCAACTATATCCATTAAATATGCTGGCCCCATAGGCCATCCCCAGGACTCAATAACTTTATCTATCTGCTGAAAATCTGCTCCATCAACAACCATCATGTCAAAAGCAAAAATGGCAGGAAATAAAACTCTATTTACCAAGAAACCAGGACAATCATTAACAATTATAGGTTTTTTTCCCAACCTAACTGCATGAGAAGTTGCTAGCCCAATAGTTTCTTCAGAGGTCTTCTTCCCACGTATGATCTCAACTAACGGCATAGCATGAACTGGGTTAAAAAAATGCATTCCACAAAATTTATCAGGCTTATCTAAATGGCTGGCAAGATAGTCAATTGATATTGTCGAAGTATTTGAAACTAGTATTGCATCAATAGATAACTTTTTTTCAATATCAACTAAAACTACAGATTTTATTTTTTTGTTTTCGATAACGGCCTCAATAACAATATTAGTTTTTTTTATATCTCGATAACTCAAAGAAGGTGTTATTCGAGAAATTATATTTTTAGCTTCTTGTTTAGATGTACGTCCATTAAAGACTCTTTTTTCTAAAAGCTTATCTACTTCTTTCATGCCCATCGCCAAAGAATCATCACTTATATCTTTCATCAAAACAGAGAAGCCCTTCAACGAATTTTGGTAAGCTATACCACCTCCCATAATACCTGCACCTAAAACTGTGACATGCTTAACTATTTTAGAGGAGTTAGTCCCAAATTTTTTTGCGATGGAGCTTATGTGCTGATCATTAATGAATATACCTACTAGAGATCGACATTCAGACGTTTTCGCTAGCTTACAAAAGGTCTCAAACTCTAGTTTTTGAGCTCTATCACGTGACATTTTTATAGTACTAGAAATCATATCCAATGCAGCCAAAGGTGCAGGATAGTTGACCCCTATTTTTGAAGAGATAAATACTCTAGAAAACTCTATAGCTTCAGTTTCCTGGGTTTTGTTAATTGTTAATGGCGCTTGTTTTTGTTTGCGACGCTCATGATAATTTAAATTTCCATTTGCAGATGATTTTAAGGCAGCCAAAGACTCTTTCATTAGTAATTTCGGTTTTACTATAGCGTCTACTGCCCCATCTTCAAGCGCTTGAGAGGGCCTCTTGTGTTCACCAGAAACTATCCAGCTTAAAGCCTTATCCAATCCTATTAGTCGAGGCAGTCGAACTGTCCCGCCCCACCCTGGTATTATTCCAAGTTTAGTCTCTGGAAGTCCAATGGATGCTTCGCTTGACATAATACGAAAATCACAGGCGAGACATAACTCGAATCCGCCTCCTAAAGCAAAGCCATTAATTGCTGCAACTGAGGGATAGGGAAGCGATTCAATTATATTAAATGCCTTATTTGCTTTATTAAAAAATATCTCAAGCTGCTCGTTATTCTTGAATATATGGTTAAGCTCACTGATATCTGCTCCTGCAACAAATACGCTTTTAGTGCTTGTAAATACAAGACCTTTTATATGGGATTGATTTTCAGCGATCGAAAGTGCGTGTAAAAGCTCATCAATCGTTTTCTGATTAAAAACATTAACTGAGCGCTTATTTGCGTCAAAGCTTAGTTCTAAAAAGTTACTATTAATTATTGTTAACTTTAAAAAGTTACCTTGAAAGATGATCTGATGCATTATTGGCTCTCCTGAGAAACCAAAACATAATTAAAAGAATACTGCATAGATTAGTAATAAATAGATTGAATATTGCAGTATGTAATAAAGAATTTTATTTGTTTTTTTGATTTTTTTTCCGATCAGCCTAACTTTAAAAATATGTGGGAATAAGCAGTTAATTCCACCAATTTTATCACCATCCATATTTTTAGTTGTTGTTGCTGCCAAAACGATTCGTGAAAAAATTTCATTTATCCAGTCAACTAAGAAAAACTTAACAGGTCTTTTTATATCCAAAAATAACACAATTCTATTTGTATTTGTTTTGTTCTCAGCGAAATGAATAAAAGTCTCATCGAACATAACTGCCTCGCCATCTTTCCAGTAATATTTTTTTCCATCTACAGAAATAAAGCATTCTTCAGAGTTTGGTGTTATTAAACCTAAATGATAACGAAAAGATCCCGCATAAGGATCTCTATGTTTCACTAATCTTGCGCCTGGTGGAAGCATAGCAAACATGGCTCCCTTAATAGATGAAACAGAATTAATCAGGTCTACGGTTTTTGGGCAAAGCTTGTTTGCTGACTGAAGCGACGCTCCGTACCATTTTAGATAAAAGCGCTTCCATCCGGTTTTAAAGAATGAATTGAATCCTAAATCATCTTTTTCTTCTGAAGATTTTATATGAGTATCATTGTTGAGTGCGATTGCCTCATCTCTTATTATCTTCCAGTTATCTTCCAGTACTTTTAATTCAGGAAAATTATCAACGTCAATGTACACAGACTTTTTTATTGTGGAAAAAAAATAAAACAAGCAGTTTATAGGTCCAAATAAATTCGAATGATCGCTTATCTTACGAACTAATTTTTTATGCTGAACAGCACCTCTGTTTTGCACATAAAATGCACATAAAACAAAAATTAAAAGTACAAATAAACCCATAAAGAACCACCTAGTGTTAAATATGGATCAAATTTAACACAAAGGCTCATGAAAATACCGACCAATGGCAATGTATAGAAAAAAAAGGAATTAAAATTAAGCTTGCAGATATGAAAACTATATAACAAATGGGGTGGCTGACGGGGCTCGAACCCGCGACCACCGGAATCACAATCCGGGGCTCTACCAACTGAGCTACAGCCACCACTGACAAAACTGCTCGTGCTGGATGGCGCGCCCTGCAGGATTCGAACCTGCGACCTACGGCTTAGAAGGCCGTTGCTCTATCCAGCTGAGCTAAGGGCGCTCAACAACTATCCAAAAAAATGGTCGGGGATGAGGGATTCGAACCCCCGACATCCTGCTCCCAAAGCAGGCGCGCTACCAGACTGCGCTAATCCCCGACGTTATTTCTACCCTCAAATCGAGAGGTGGGCATAATACTGACGACGGACGATCTAGTCAATCAAAAGCCATTAAAAGCAAGAGGTATTAACTTCACAGAAGGTCTTCGAAATGAGAAGATAACCTTAATCTAATAACTCTAATGATTCAGGAGCTCTTAATTTCATGAAGACCCAAATACTTGATGGGAAAGCTATCGCCCTGAAAACTGAAGCGAAACTTTATGAAAGGGTCGCTCAAGTAAAAGAGGCAAGTGGGGGAAGAACTCCAATGCTTGCCACTATTCTAGTAGGCGGAGACCCTGCTTCAGCTACATATGTTCGTATGAAACAAAATGCATGCAAGCGTGTTGGAATGGACTCTATTGCAGTAGAAATGTCTGAAAGTACCACTACAAAAGTATTGCTTGAAAAAATACAGTCATTAAACACTAACCCCGCATGCCAAGGAATACTTCTCCAACATCCGGTGCCTCCACAAATTGATGAAAGAATTTGTTTTGATAGTATTGCCCTAAACAAAGATGTTGATGGAGTCACCTGTTTAGGTTTTGGACGAATGTCTATGGGTGAAAGTGCTTATGGATCTGCAACACCACAAGGAATAATGCGTCTACTGTCTGCTTATAACATAGACATTGAAAGTAGACATGTAGCAATTGTTGGGCGCAGCCCCATCCTAGGTAAACCAATGGCAATGATGATGCTCAACGCAAATGCCACTGTGACTATCTGTCATTCACGGACTAAAGATTTGCCAAAGATTATTGAAAATGCTGATATTGTTGTAGGCGCTGTAGGTAAACCTGAATTTATAAGAGCAGACTGGATCAAAGATGAAGCAGTAGTTATTGATGCTGGATATCACCCTGGTGGTATCGGTGATATTGAACTAAGTCCACTTCATGGTCGTGTTTCGGCAATAACTCCTGTACCCGGAGGAGTTGGCCCCATGACAATTAATACGCTAATTTTTCAAGCGGTAGACTCTGCAGAGAAAGGCATGCTGAAAAAAAATTAAACTGCGACTAGACCCTCCTCCAAGAGGTACCTTCACGAGAGTCTTCTAATAAAATTCCTCGAGCTAACAAATCGGCTCTTATTTGATCGGCTCTTGTGAAATCGTTGTTATTTTTTGCAGCTATTCTCTCAGAAATCAAAGTCTCTATTTTTTTAGCAGTAAGGGTTTCTGGTTCATCAATATCAATTCTACCCTGCATAAATTTCTCTGGATCATAATTTAGGATTTTTAATATTCCGCCTAGAGCCTTTAATTCAGAAATGAGCAAGGTAGCCTTAGCTGTATCAGTCGAAGTCAAAGTATTTATTTGACGGACTAACCTGTACATGACTGCTAGAGCTTCTCTAGTATTAAAATCGTCGTCCATAGCCTCAATAAATAGCTCGTAATGCTTACTATTTTTTAAATTAATAATCGAGGAAGGTTTAGTATCAGGAAATTGCCTGAGAGTTATATAAAATCTCTCAAGACCACTTTTAGCCTCAATAAGATTTTCTTCAGAGTAATTTATAGGGCTACGATAATGGCTAGAAAGCAAAAAATATCGAATAATTTCAGGATGATATTTTTTTAACACATCCTTAATTGTAAAAAAATTTCCAAGTGATTTAGACATCTTCTGGTCATCCACTCTAACGGCACCAGCATGCATCCAGAAATTGGCGTATTTTTTACCGGTGGCAGCTTCACTTTGGGCTATTTCATTCTCATGATGAGGAAATGGTAAATCAGGCCCACCACCATGTATATCAAAGGTTGCACCTAAGCAGCAAGTTGACATGGCAGAGCATTCAATATGCCATCCAGGCCTACCTGCGCCCCAGGGTGAAGCCCAACTTGCATCTTCAGTAATGACTCTTTTCCATAAAGTGAAATCGCGTTGATCTTTTTTATCTGGGTTCAAGTCAATACGGGCAGATACAAGTAAGTCCTCAGAATTACGTCCACTAAGTTTCCCGTAATCAGGAAAACTACTTACCCGATAATAAACGTCACCTTTTTTTGAAATGTATGCATGGCCCTTGGCGACCAAAGTCTCAATCATCGCGATAATTTCAATTATATGCTCAGTGACTCGCGGTTCGTTATCTGGAGGTAAAACTCCCAATAACTTTTGGTCCTGATGCATCGCGATTATCATTCGTTCAGTCAAAACGGAATAGGGCTCGCTGTTTTCATCTGCCCTGATTAAAATTTTGTCGTCAATATCTGTGATATTACGTACATATTTCAGTTTCCAGCCTTGCGATCTCAGGTACCTAGAAACTACATCAAACGAAACTAGTACTCTTGCATGCCCAATATGACACAAATCGTAAACAGTCATACCACAAACATACATGCTGATATTGCCTGCTTTAATCGGCTTAAAAACTTCTTTTTTACGAGTCAGAGTATTATATATTTGCAATGCCATAATTTAATCTATCTAGTCCATTTTGAAAAATAATTTATAGAGCACTTAAGCCTCAATAGATAACTTCTGGCCAGCTCGATCTAAGCGCAATAGTTTGATTAAAAATAATTTTTTTAGAGCTCTGATTCTGGTTATCTTTACAAAAATAACCCTCTCTTTCAAATTGATAAGTAGTACCAATCTTTATATCAGCAAGGCTAGATTCAGCTTTACAGTTTGTAATGACTCTCAATGATTCCGACTCCGTCATCTCAAGAAAATTTTTATCTTTTCCATCGGGTACAGGCTCTTTAAACAAACGATCGTATAAGTATATCTCGCAATCCACATAATTAGCAGCTGAGACCCAATGAACAACACCCTTTGGTTTAATGCCATCGGAGGGATCTTCTCCTAGTGTTTCATGCAGGAGTGATGCATTGACTTGGATAATTTCACCTTTTTCATTTTTAAGGTAATCATCGGCCTCTATAACATAGCTGTGACGTAACCTTACCCGCCTACCAGGAAAGAGTTTTTTCTTAAACTTCTTACTGTATTCTTCTTTAAAGTCACCAATATCGATATATATCTCTTTTGTAAACGGAAGCAAACGATCACCTAATTCCAATTCATGGTGACATGGTGCTTTAAGGTTCTCCAAGTGGTTGTCCGAAAGATTAGTAATAACAACTTTTAGAGGGCGCAACACAACCATTGCTCTAGGAGCATTTTTATTAAGCTCGTCACGAATAAAAAATTCGAACTGAGAAAGATCCACCAGTCCATCTGTCTTTGCCACCGCCAAACTATCACAGAAATTACGAATAGCTATAGGAGGAACGCCTCGACGCCGTAACCCAGAAATTGTGGGCATACGAGGATCATTCCAGCCATCAACATATTTAGCATCTACAAGCTGCTTAAGTTTTCTTTTACTAGTTACGCTATAGTTGAGATTAAGCCGCCCAAATTCAAACTGTCGAGGCTTATAGGGGACTGGTAGGTTATTTATAAACCAATCGTATAATGGTCTATTGGATGCAAACTCTAATGTACATATTGAATGACTGATGCCCTCTATAGCATCCTCGAGACAATGAGCGAAATCATAAGTTGGATATATATTCCATTTATCGCCTATACGATGATGAGGTATTTTTTTTATTCGATATATTGTTGGATCACGAAGATTTATATTTGGAGAGGCCATATCGATTTTAGCTCTTAAAGTCATAGAGCCTTCATCAAAATCACCATTTTTCATACCCTCAAGAAGATTCAAACTTTCGCCTATAGGTCGTTTACGAAACGGACTATTCACCCCAGGAGCCGTTAATGTGCCACGATTTTTTCTCATTTCTTCACTATTTAGTTCGCAAACATAGGCCTTGTTATCGATTACTAAATTCTTAGCCCAGACATAAAATTGTTCAAAATAGTCAGAGGCATAGCGTATATCTCCATTCCACTGAAAACCAAGCCATTTAATATCTTCAATAATTGCTTGAACATATTCATCGCTCTCTTTGTCTGGATTTGTATCATCGAATCTCAAGTGACATTTACCGCCAAATTGCTGCGCTAAACCAAAATTCAAACAAATAGATTTAGCGTGACCAATGTGAAGATACCCGTTTGGTTCTGGAGGGAATCTGGTGATAATTTTATCAACAACAGATTCCTTTAGATCACTACTCATTATCTGCTGAATAAAATTGAGCGGTTTATTATCGTCTGTCATACTGACGGCTCCAATTGATAATTGTCTATAATTAAGAAAAGTAGTTTTTTTAAGGATACTAATTATAGCCTTCAGGATGTCCTGTATAAACCATTGAAGTAAGAGTTTCGCAAGTTTTTCTATAAGGACCCATTGAATTCGAGAAAGCAGGCTATGATTAAATCAAATGCACGAGCCATTATATACCTGCAGTTATGTCTTGTTTCTTTCTTAATAGGAGACATCCTGTTGAAAATACTATTTGACAGTATTCCGACAGGACAACTTGTATGGTTTAGAACAATAGCATCAATACTTTGTTTAATAATTTTTATAGTCAGTACAGGGCGCACTAAATTACTCGCAACTAAAAATGCTGGCCAGCATGCGCTTAGGGGCCTTTTTTTTGCGATAATCAGTATAGGTTACTACCTTTCAGTTAAGCATTTTCCCTTGAGCGCAGTTGCCGCTGCACTAGCTGGCGCACCTGTTCTAATTTCTGCTATATCTCCATTTATTCTCGGAGAAAAGTCCAACACAGCACAATGGATAGCAACTCTCTCTGGTTTTGTTGGTGTATGTCTAGTATTAAAATTAGAAGTCTCTGGTTTCAGTTTTGCTTACTGGTCGCTGCTAAGCCTTCCTTTTTCTTATGCAGTGCTAATTTTATGGGGCCGAAAATTATCGAAAACTGACTCAGATTGGGCTATAAATTTTTATCAATTTATACCTTTATTGATTTTTTCTAGTTTTTGGGAACAAGATAAATGGATCAGCATAAGCACGATACAGTTCACTAATATGATGGTGTCGGGAGTCGCTGGAGCAGCAGGATTTATGTTTTTAATAGCTGCATTTAGGCTGGCTAAGCCAGTAGTAATAGCTCCTTTTGAATATAGTTATATTTTAATGGCTTTAGCAGTAGATATGATTTTTTGGCATCTTATCCCTGATACATCTATATGCATTGGAGTAACGCTAATTATATTATGTGGAATAATACAAGGGTGGCAGGCAACTCTTGACGAGTAAGGCGAGAAAATTTAAAAGTAATTATATATTTGGTATTTAGTAGATAACTTTTATAGGTTTTTTAGGTTCAATTTTGCGGCAAACCAAGTATCATAAGATTATTATTATTTTATAAAAACAACAATAGGAAAAATCAACACATGATCACCATTAACACTAATTTCGGCGACATAACAATTGAACTAAATTTCGACAAAGCTCCTTTATCTTCAGCTAATTTTCTCCAGTATTGTCGCGATGACTTTTACAATGATACTATTTTTCATAGAGTCATCGGTAATTTTATGATTCAAGGTGGTGGCTTCAACGAGAATATGAAGCAAAAGGAGACCCGCGATACTATACAAAATGAGGCTGATAACGGCCTATCAAACGATCTAGGTACACTAGCAATGGCTAGGACTAATGAACCTCATTCTGCAAGCTCTCAATTCTTTATCAACGTTACTGATAACAGCTTTTTAAACCATACAGGTAAAAATTCTCAAGGCTGGGGATATGCAGTATTTGCTAAAGTAACCGATGGTATGGATGTAGTTGATAAAATTAAAGCTGTTAAAACAGGAAATAATGGACCTCATGGTGATGTTCCATCTGAAAACGTGACTATAATTAAAATTACCATAAGTGACTCTTATGCAGATAAATAGCTCTCTTGGGCTGAAAGGGGCTTTTTTCTCTCTTAAATAGATGCAATAAACGATTGGATGAAATGTCTTCACTGCTTATCTCAGACGCACATCTCTCACCTCGCCACCCTGAAATATGTGAGGCATTTTTCAATTTTTTAGGAAGCGAGGCTATTAACTATAAGTCATTATATATTCTAGGTGACTTGTTCGAAGCCTGGATAGGAGACGATGATCAAGAGCCTCTGTCACGAAAAGTTGTGTTGCACTTAAAAAATCTTACAGACAAAGGTGTGGCTGTATACTTAATGCAAGGTAACCGAGATTTTCTATATGGCACCACATTCGCAGCGCAAACTGGCTGCAAACTTTTGCCAGACCATCATATTTTAAACTATAAAAATAAAAAAATATTATTGCTTCATGGAGATACGCTGTGTACAAGTGATAAGCAATACCAACGATTTAGACGAATAGCCAGAAGTGGACTTTTACGCTGGTTATTAATGAAGCTACCATTAAAAACTAGGCAAAAAATGGCTGAAAACTGGCGCTCAAAAAGCATGCAATTTAATGCTAATAAACCAGAAAATATAATGGATGTATCGGTTTCTGAAGTTGACCGAGTAATGAAAAAGTATAATGCAGATATTATGATCCACGGCCATACTCACAGACCCAAACGGCATCAGCACTTATACGGAGAAAGAATAGTACTTGGAGATTGGGGAGAAAATGGTTGGTTTATTCGGATTAAAGACGAGACGACTTTCGATCTAATTTCATTTAAGATATAAAATCAGATAAATGTAATTGTGAAATCAATTTGAATTAATAATCTCATCGACCAAAGACGGACCCTTGTAAATCAACCCAGTATATATCTGAACAAGATCTGCGCCATTTTCTATTTTTGTTTGAAAATCCCCAGCATCCATAACACCTCCTGAAGCGATTATGGGAAAATCCTTTCCAACTAAAGCTCTTAAAGTAATCAAAACTTTAGACGATAGCTTAAACAAGGGCTTACCGCTAATGCCCCCCTTTCCTGAAGAGTGATCATGTAGATTTGAAGTATTAGCACAGATTATTCCATCTATATTTTTTTTCAAAATGATCTCTACAAGCTGCTCAAGGTGTGCATTATCTATATTAGGAGATATTTTTAAAAAAAGCGGGACATACTTATTATTTTTTGACAGCTCAATCTGTTTTGATTTTAAACTAGATATCAAATCAGAAAAATATTCTTTATTAAAAAGATCCCTGAGGCCTTGAGTATTTGGAGAAGAAATATTAATTGCTACATAGTCAGCATAAGGAAATACTTTTTCCAAGCAGACCAAATAATCATATTTAGCTTTTTCCAAAGGTGTATCAAAATTCTTGCCTATGCTAATACCAATAGGAATAGATGACTTTCGTCGTGAAACATTTTTTACTAAATGATCGACTCCCTTATTATTAAAACCGAGACTATTTACTAAAGCTTTTTGAGAGCTTATTCTAAATAATCTAGGCTTAGGATTACCCTTTTGCGGTCTTGGAGTGACAGTCCCTATCTCCAGAAATCCAAAACCTAAAGATGCTAAAGGGTCAATATAATCTCCGTTCTTATCGAGTCCTGCGGCTAAACCCAGCTTATTAAAAAAAGTTATACCTTTCAAAGATATTTTATTTACATTATTTTTCTGTGGAATTTTGAATCCTAGGAAATGAAGGGTTTTTAGAGACAGAAGAGCTAGATCGTGAGCAATTTCTTCTGGAAACAATCTCATCATCGAAGTAAAAAAGGCTAGCAAAGATAGTATTAGTTTTGTAAGCATGCGTTCATTATATGTTCACAATCTAAAGATTAATAAGAAAAGTATCAAAATAGTCTATTTTTTATTAAAAAGGAGCCATAGATTTAAGTGGATAGGCTTTAGTTTAAACTCTAAGGGCATCCGGAATGAAAATAAAAAGTGTCATCTGGTGATTCTATTAATAAGTGTTCTTGCTTACGAATAATCTTAACGCGATCGTCGAAAGAGCTATCTTTAACTTTTCTTGCCAACTTCAGGTAGTCTTCAAAATGACGCCCCTCAGACTTAAGCAAAGATAAATAAAATTTCTTCAAATCTTCATCAAGAAAAGGGGCTAATTTACCAAATCTTTCGCAAGATCTTGCTTCAATAAAAGCACCGACAATAAGCGTATCCATCAACCTAGCAGGCTCATATGTTCTTATTTTTTTTCTCAATTCCGCTGCATATCTAGAAGCATCGATGTTAAAATACTTTATACCTCGAGCCTTCATAAGATTAATAACCTGTTCAAAATGTCTCATTTCTTCGCGAACTAGTCTGGACATTTTGCTCACTAAATCGTAATTATCTGGATAGCGATATATCAAACTAAGTGCTGTACTAGCTGCCTTTTTTTCACAATTAGCGTGATCAATTAACAGTTTTTCTTGATTTTTTAGCGCTTCAAAAACCCAGTTTTCTGGCGTTTCACAAGGTAAAAAATCTATGGCTGATTTAGTATATTCGGATGACACGAAATATCGTCCTCATTAAAATTATTTTATCCAGTCAAGATACACAAAAAATTTATGCACGTGCCCAAAAATCTTTAGCACTTTACCATTATTTCTTTAAGAAAATGCTACATTAAAGAGTATTAATAAAATAATATAAATTACTAAATTAGCATCAAGAAAAAACAGTATTGCAAATCAAAAGGTAATCTTTATAACCTTAGCGGGTAATTTATAGTAGAATATTGCCCCCAACAATATTAAGGGATCAGTTATACGCAAACTTTCAGCTGATAGGCATAAAAAAATAATAAAAATTGAGCCTCCCAAGCATCAATACAAGGATTCAAATTGTGTTAAAAACATATCGTATTCCTCCTGATGCAAATGAAGAACATTACTGAGAGAGATTTGAATGAGCTTATATTCAGAGTATATGGATGAAATCGCTACCCGTAAAAAGGATCTAGGATTAAATCCAAAGCCAATTGACAGAGCTGATTTGCTGGCAGAAATTATTGCCCAAATCAAAGATACCAGGAATGAGCAGCGTGAAAATTCCCTGAAGTTCTTCGTTTACAATGTGCTACCAGGCACAACTAGCGCTGCTAGCGTGAAAGCACAATTTTTGAAAGAAATCATTCTGGGTGAATCTGTCGTTGCAGAGATCACAGCAGAATTTGCCTTCGAGCTGCTCTCGCACATGAAAGGCGGCCCCTCTGTTGAAGTTCTGCTCAACCTTGCTCTGTCTGGTGATGCAGTCGTTGCCAAACCAGCCGCTGACGTTCTGAAAACTCAGGTATTTTTGTACGAAGCCGATACCGATCGCCTAACCGCCGCTTTTAAAGCCGGTAACGCCATCGCTAAAGAGATCCTAGAGAGCTTCGCACAAGCCGAGTTCTTTACCAAATTGCCAGAAATTGACGAGACCATTGAAATCGTCACTTATATCGCCGGCGAAGGCGACATCTCAACTGATTTGTTGTCTCCAGGTAATCAAGCGCACTCACGTGCCGACCGTGAACTACATGGCCAGTGTATGATGACTCCGGAAGCCCAGCAGGAAATCGTTGAGTTGCAGAAGAAACATCCGAACGCAAAAGTGATGCTAATCGCCGAGAAAGGTACCATGGGTGTAGGCTCTTCACGTATGTCCGGGGTCAACAACGTTGCCCTGTGGGCCGGCAAGCAAGCCAGTCCATACGTACCGTTCATTAATATCGCTCCAGTTGTTGCCGGCACCAACGGTATCTCTCCAATCTTTTTGACCACCGTTGACGTTACCGGTGGCATCGGTCTCGACCTGAAAAACTGGGTTAAAAAAGCAGACGCTGAAGGCAACACCGCTCTTGATGATAATGGTGATGCCGTGCTGGAAGAGGCTTACTCAGTGACTACCGGTACTGTACTTACTATTAACACCAAAGAGCGCAAGCTCTACAACGGCGATACAGAGCTAGCGGACGTTTCTTCTGCGTTCACACCGCAAAAGGTTGAATTCATGAAGGCTAGCGGTTCTTACGCTGTTGTCTTCGGTAAGAAGCTACAGACCATTGCAGCTGATGTTTTAGGGGTTAAACCCGCTCTAGTTTACGCACCATCGAAAGAAATTTCTATTGAAGCCCAAGGCCTGACCGCTGTTGAGAAGATCTTCAACAGGAACGCTCTGGGCGTAGCTTCTAATACCCCGCTGCACGCCGGTTCTGACGTTCGCGTTAAAGTGAACATCGTCGGCTCTCAAGACACTACTGGCCCTATGACTTGTCAGGAACTGGAAGCCATGGCCGCTTCTGTGATCTCGCCAAGTGTTGATGGTGCTTATCAATCTGGCTGTCACACCGCTTCTGTTTGGGACAGCAAGGCAAAAGCCAACATTCCTAAGCTGATGTCGTTCATGAACAATTTCGGTCTAATCACCGCGCGCGACCCTAAGGGCGCTTACCACGCTATGACCGACGTAATCCACAAGGTGTTGAACGATATCACCGTGGACGACCGTGCCATCATCATCGGTGGCGACTCACATACACGTATGTCTAAGGGCATTGCTTTCGGCGCAGATTCGGGTACCGTAGCTGTCGCACTGGCTACCGGTGAATCAGCTATGCCGATTCCTGAGTCTGTGAAGGTTACCTTCAAAGGCAATATGAAGAGCCATATGGACTTCCGCGATGTGGTGCACGCCACTCAGGCGCAGATGCTCAAGCAGTTCAACGGCGAGAACGTATTCCAGAGTCGTATCATCGAAGTACAGATCGGCACCCTACTAGCTGACCAAGCTTTCACCTTCACTGACTGGACTGCAGAGATGAAGGCAAAAGCCTCTATCTGTATCTCTAACGATGAAACCCTGATTAAGTCGCTGGAACTGGCTAAGAATCGTATCCAAATCATGATCGACAAGGGTATGGAAAACCACGTGGATATGCTGCAAGGCCTTATCGATCTGGCTGACAAGCGTATCACTGAAATTCAGTCGGGAGAGAGTCCTGCTCTGGCTCCAGATAACAATGCTAAGTACTTCGCAGAAGTGGTTGTTGATCTGGACCAAATAGACGAGCCGATGATTGCTGACCCGGACGTAAACAACGAAGACCCCTCTAAGCGTTATACTCACGATACTATTCGTCCAGTGTCTTACTACGGCGGTAAAAAAACCATTGACCTGGGCTTTGTCGGTTCTTGTATGGTACACAAAGGCGACATGCAGATCATCGCTCAGATGTTGCGCAACCTTGAAACTCAAGGCGAGATCAACTTCAAAGTACCGCTAGTTATTGCGCCACCTACTTACAACATCGTTGATGAATTGAAGGCCGAAGGCGACTGGGAGCTGCTACAGAAATACGCCGGTTTCGAATTTGACGATGCCGATCCTAAAGGCGCCGCTCGTACTCAGTACCAGAACATTATGTACTTAGAGCGTCCGGGTTGTAACCTGTGTATGGGCAACCAAGAGAAGGCCGCCAAAGGCGATACGGTACTGGCTACCTCTACTCGCCTATTCCAAGGCCGTGTGGTTGAAGATACTAACGAGAAGAAAGGTGAGTCACTGCTGGCCTCTACGCCAATGGTTGTACTGTCTAGCATCTTGGGCCGTATCCCAACCATCGAAGAGTACAAAGCCGCCGTTCAGGGCCTTAATCTGACCGACTTCGTGCCACCTTCGGCAGACCTGAGTGTTGAGCCACAAACTTTGCCAGTGAGCGTTATCGGCTAGCTTCTGATTTTTAACTGGCTCAATATATTAAGCACTTAAATATTAAAATTTACTTCTTATCTATGTTGCGTTGCTTGTTTTTTAATTCTATTTTTTTCTGCCTGCGATTAGATGTTTGTGATTCTATTGAGGAGCCAAGATGTGCCTCCCCTCTTTTTTCAGCTAGGCTGACCTGTTCTTCTCTATCTGTATAGCGCTTGATTTGCTTGCTGCTATGCTGACCGACACAATAATGGCAACTGATGCCTTTTTTGTAGTTCTTATGATTTTTTTCTTCATCTGTTATAGGCATTCGACATGCATGGCATTGGTCATAGCAGCCTTTCTCTAAATTATGATTTACAGTAACTCTATTATCAAAGACAAAACATTCGCCCCTCCAAGTAGAACTACTCTCAGGGACTTTCTCAAGATAGTTTAGAATACCGCCTTTCAAGTGAAAAACTTCTTCGAAACCCTGTTTTTTTAAGTAAGCTGTTGATTTTTCACATCTAATACCCCCAGTACAAAACATTGCAATTTTTTTTTGATTTTCTAGGTTTAAAATTTGTGGGACTTTATTGGGAAAATCACGAAAATTTTCTGTTTCAGGATTAACTGAATTTTTAAATGTGCCAATTTTAATCTCGTACTTATTTCGGGTGTCCAAGACCAGAACGTCAGGATCTTCAATCAATGTATTCCAATCACTAGGTTCAACATATGTTCCTACAAGATCATTTGGGTCTATGTCTTCAATACCCATTGTGACAATCTCTTTTCTTAACTTCACTTTTGTTCTATAAAAAGGCTGTTCATCTACATATGACTCCTTGACCTCTAAATTCGAAAAACGGATATCTTGTTTCAGCCATTTTATGACTGAGTCAACACCTTTTCTTGAGCCTGCGAATGTTCCATTAATTCCCTCAGGAGCTAGCAAAAACGTCCCTAAAATCGATTCTCTCGTCATAAGGTCATGGAGAGGTAAGCGAAATTTTTTGAAATCTGGAAATTTTGCAAAACGATACAAGGAGATAACAATCACATTCGAACGAGACTTAATCATAAATTTTCCTTATTACTAACTCAAACTTCAAATCGAGGCTATTAAGTCACGTGATTTTAAAATTAATGGTTTCTTGTATTTTAGCAACATATGAGACTTCTATAAATAGGCCTAAATACAATATCATCTATCGACAATTGTGAGATCTCAGGCTATTGTCATTCTATCAAATGCCGGGCTAGGAAAAGACAATATGGGCTTATTATTCACATTTATAATTATTTTAATAGTAGGTTTCAGATGCTGGGCTGCATTAAAAAAGCATAGCGCAAAGGAACGTAAAAAATTAGCAATAAAAAGTACTATTTATGTACTGATAACAATAATAATACTACTGGCTATATCGGGAAGAGTCTCATGGATAGTAGCTGCTGGAGCAGCCCTAATTCCTATTGTAAAAATTATTTTTATTTTTATATGGAAAAGTTTGCCGCTAATTCAAGTATGGATGAGAACTCGCGGAGCTAGAGGAAACAGAACCTCTTCTGTAGATACAAATAATAAAATCACAAAATCTGAAGCATGGGAAATACTTGATCTAGAACCAGGATCAGCCGATGAAAAAATTATTCAAAAACATAGGGAATTAATGCAGAAATTACACCCAGATCGCGGGGGGAGCAACTATATGGCGTCAAAGCTAAATCTTGCGCGTGATGTACTATTAGCAAAAAAATAATAACTATGGCTGAACTAAGCATGTAGAGCCTTCGGCAGAGGACTGAATAGGTTCAATTCCCGCCACCTCCACCAATATATTTAAATCCCAATTTATAAGGGCTTCAGGGGAACACTCCTACAAAGATTGGGAGTAGAATTGGGAGTAAGCTTCTTCCACTATGAAATACGCAATTAAGAAAGCTAACCGATGGTACTGTTGTATCGTTCCTAAAGGGCATCTGCTTGCATTTCTTCCTATTAAAATTGAGTACAGCAAGAAGCAAGAAGCTAGAAGCTAGATGCTAGCTCTGCTAGTGAAGCTGAAACTCAGGCTATCCCCTACATTAATAAATGGTTGAACGAAATAAATCGTGCTGCTGAGCAGTTTGATAAAGCTAATGCACCAACACTCAGTGCAGAAGAAATATTAAGAACTAGGCCCAAAGCTAGTGAAATATCAGCTAATAATAGTTGAAAATTATTCTACTAAAAGGGTATGAGAGGCTCATCAGATTTTAATTCTGTACTATTATCTATTCTACTCAGAGAATATTTACTGATAGCGCTTCTAGTAAAAGGAATATCTTGTAGAACCTTCATTATGTAATTCGGTAGCTCATCTTCAAATTTAACTTCAAGTATAGAATGATTATCTTTTGTTAAATTATTCTTTTCAATTTTTCCGATATTCAAAAGATCAGTATTGAAACCGTGGCTACTTAGATTAGAGTCTATCGTAATCCTAATATTGTTGAATGGGAGATAAAAAGCATATCTTTGATAAGTAACTATGGTCTTTGGTGAATAGTGAAAAATATTCATCAGCTTAGCTGCATATGCTAATGAACTGTGATTTTCAATAGACGAGTAATCTCCCTGTAAGATATCTTGAATTTCAGTATTTGTAATACTAATGGATAGTTTTTCTATCACGCTATTAAGCTTTCTTTTTATTTCAAATTTTCCGGAAGATACGTCCTGGTTATAAATCCTTAATCTATATTTTTCCCTATAAAGAATACCATCTAATTTTTGATTGAAATCTTTATCTTCAAAGCTATCAAAATATAAACTTGATATCTCATAGCCTTCTTCACCAAGATTGTTAGAATCAATAATCATTAAGCTGCCGAGTAACTG
>Ga0308007_10000251_pt1 | contig 24493 bp, 32 predicted proteins | sample Neamet71_FD_203152 | JGI IMG/M metagenome (GOLD analysis project Ga0308007, IMG submission 203152) | Marine microbial communities from water near the shore, Antarctic Ocean - #71 | ecosystem: Environmental > Aquatic > Marine > Unclassified | place: Southern Ocean | collected 2014-06-07
ACTGAGTACAACGATGATTGAATACGAGGGCAAGAAGGTAACAGCTAAAGTATACGCCAAGCATCAAGCATCAGATCATATGATGGATTTGTTTGATAAGCCTATGGACTATATGTGTCAAGGGTTTGACAAGGCGACACCAAAGGAGCAAGACGAGATACTAAAACACATCAGCTTGTTTGAGGATAGGATACATAAGCTACTGGGCGTGAAGTTTAAAAGCATAACGAGTAGCAGTAACTATGTTAAATCAATTTAAAATAGGAGGACGAAGATGAAAGTTAAAGTAAAAGAATATGTGCAAACAATATATGAATTGCCAGATGATCATTTTAATAAGTTAATAAATGATAATGGTGGAGGTTACACAATAAATGATATGTCTGATTGTGAAATTGCAGATGAGTTTATAACACATGGTCAAGAAATTTTTCAAGATAGGTCATATGACGAAGACCTTATATCTTGGGATATAAAGGACAAGATAACAGATGATATCTTGAGATACAAATAAGGAGAACGAAGATGAGTAACTTACAAAGACTAGAAAAAGAATTAGATTTTCTGGCAGAATTAAATGCCATGATTAAAATAAGATTGGACTTATGCACAGAAGAACTAAACAATATTTTTGAGGAGGACTAAGATGAATAAAGAATTCACAAGATTGTCACACAACTGTCACACAAATGACACAGTAGTATGATAAGATAAGTTTTGTAGTTAGGAGTGAGCCTTATAAAATCCAGTGCCATTAGAGTATAGGTTAGGCTAAAAGTAAATGAGAACTAAACCACCATGCACTAACTACAAATTAAATCCTAGAGTTGGTTTGGGTAAGCTACCCTTACTGTATCACTAGGCTTACGACCTGCTAGGTAGAGTAGGTATGGTTTGTCAGTTCCATATTAAAGACTGACACTTTAATTTAAAACGAGGAGGTATGATATGGATTGGGTACAACTAGCACTTGATGAAACATTCAAGGCAATAGAAGAAGAACAAGAAAGAATGGCAGGGTTACAAGATCAACACGAGGACACTGGACTGTGTACTTGTGGTGTATTGATTCCAGATTGTGATGAGGCATACGCACACATAACAGGAGGTGCATGATGAAAATTAAATCATGGAACATAGGAATTGTATGGGAAGATGGTACAGAAGAATGTATAGGAGACGTACCAGACTGGGTAGCCACAAGCGTGGATGAATTTTTAACTGAGTTAGAGGAGGAAGATGTATGATGGAACGAATAGAAAAAAGTACATGGCATTCCAGAGTTGAGGAGATTTTAGCCAGAGACTTTGGAAATGTTTACAGTAAATTGACAGAGGTAACGCAACAAATGTTGCTAGATGATACCCATGATTACGTAATAAATTGTGATGATGTAGATAGTCTATCAGAGATGGACATAAACATGCTTGTAGAAGAGTATGTGGCGTCCTGTATTGCACGTTCGTTCAAGTACTAAGGGGTAACCTACCTTGTTACTAACCCTATGCTTAGAATGGAGGAGAATTTATGATTGCAACGTTGGTTTTAGTTTTAATTACTAGAGATTTATGGAAGAAATTGTAACACGATTGTCACACGATTTGACTTTTGTTATTTTTTATGATATAATCTTATACATATTAAAACATTAATCAAATTAATAATTAATTATATTAAATATTTATATTAATATTTAACAAACTTTATAAAACTTTATAAGAGGAGAACTATACATGGAAGGATTAATATTATTGGGAGGGGTTTTGTTTCTTACATTGTCAGCGTTGCTGTATGTGTACTTGATAGAAACTAAAAGGATTCAACCACACACTAGCAGACACTACCTAAAAACAAAAGCTAAGGTTGAACACGAAGGAAACTTTTGGGATGCAGAGTCTCGAATGTTTTACAAATGGGATGAGTTAACGAAACTATCTAAAGAAAGAAAGGAGAATAAGAATGACACAGTATCTTAATGAAATTTTAACAGGTAAGGAACGGGTGAGTGAAGAAGAACTTGACAAGCTTGTTACATCTTTGTATAGGCACAAGACTAAAGACGAGGACTACTACTTGACAAGGTTTGCCAGTGGTAGAACTGTTAAAGAGTTTACAGACAAGCGTAAGAAAGATGAGGTAACCTATGGATAGGACTGAGTGTGCAGTGGTCGGGCTTTTCTTAGCGTTGTGGATGTTGATGTCATTCCAAATGCTAACAGCATCCGAAGAACCTTCAGCAAGACAACGGTATGAGGTGTGCAGAGATAAACTTTTCACACCTTATCCTTATGAAATCAATCAACAAGTATGGAGGAACTGTATCAATGGCTAATGCAAGAACTAAAACATTAAAGGCTTACATGTCTGCTACACAGGGCAAGGGCAAAAGAACAAGTCAAGGTGAGGGTAACGTTAGCACCTCCACCATGAACAAGAATAAAAAAGCTAACTACAAAAAATATAGAGGGCAAGGAAAATGAAACATAAAATAGTAACGATTAAAGCACAACAACAAGACATTGATTTTGTGATTAAAGATTTCAATGATGCTATGTGGGGAACTTCAAGTTTGTTTGAGTATGGTAGTTGTACCATGATAGAAGCTCATGCTATTCAAGATGTTCTTGAAAGAGTAAAAAGAATACTTGACTTAGAAGAGATAGGCTACTACCCTAACAACTGGCAGAGGAAAGTTAAATAGACACACTAGTTAACGTAGAAAAAACAGCCTTTAATTTTTTAAAACTGTTTACATCTTAGCATTAGTGTGGTATAATACAGCTTATGTATTCAACAGAAAGAGATCAATATAGGACAGAGATTCTAACTCGAGAAGAGTATAGAAAATTTGGGAAGTATATGCACGAGCATTACCCTAACGTTGGGCACGTGGTAGATAAATTAGATACAACCTTCAAGGTACGTATAGATAATACACCACTAACTTTTTGGGAAGACATCATACCTCATATCAGAGATGAATCTTAGGTATGTTATGGATAGCCCTCCAGTTTTAACTTAATCTATAACAGCTGACTGACCCCAGTTAGACAAGTTGCCGGTCTTGTACCTACCTACCGGCACTTAATTAATTTTTAAATAACAGTTGCAATTAGATTGTAACTGTGTTATAATGTACGAACTTAATACAACAAAGGAGAAAACTATGTATGAGTATGTAAAAGGAAAGGCGATGTGGGCGAATATCACGTCACCTAATACGAGGTTCCAACCTCACAAGTATGGTTTAACTGTGTTAACTGACACAGATACAGCGGCTAAGCTAGAAGGCATAGGGCTGAATCAAGTTAGAGACAGAGCAGGACAACCTAAGTATGATGAACCGGCTTTTACTTTTAGTAAGAGAGCCACAAAGAATGACGGTGAAGCAAACGTTGCACCTAAGTTAGTTGACATGGAAGGCGTTGCCTTAGATGTTAGCGTTGGTAATGGTTCAGAAGTAGTTGTAAAAATCAAGCCTTACAAAAATGATTACGGTCAATTTGCAGAGCTGATGGCTGTTAAAGTTGAGACTCTTATTGAGTACAGCGAAGCGGCTACTGACGATAACGAGGAATTTTAATATGGTTGTTACTATAACTAACGATGATGTTACTACAAACTTTGATATCGATATGATTACAGACGATGCAGTGAAGCAAGAAGCTACTGTTATCGTACAAAAAGTAGGTAACCTACAAGTTATTATCGAAGCGTTGGACTTTGCAAGTCGTTCTCATCGTGCTAACTTAGAAGTGTTACTGCAAGGCAGAGACGAATCAATCGTTGAGCCAGATGTTAATGACACTACAGAAGGAGACGAACAACCTGAAGAGTCTTAGTCTATAGGAGGGCTAACATGGAAGATAAAACTTGGGATAAGTTAAAGCAACCCTGTCCACTTTGCACCAGCAGTGATGCTGTAGGAATCAATCAAAATGGTTCTGCAAAGTGTTTCAGTTGTGGAGAATTTATGCCTAACTATAAACAATCATGTGAAGGAAAAGATATGACAACAACAACAACAACACAGCACAAGCAGATAGATAGTGTGGGTGAGGGTAACTTCATTGCACTAACAGACCGGCAGATATCTCAGAGCACTGCTCAGAAGTATGGAGTTAAGGCTGTTCAAGATTTGAAAGGTCAGGTAGTAAAACATTTCTATCCATATTATAATGGACATGAGTTGTCTGCTACCAAGTGTCGTAACACAGTAACTAAAGACTTCTTTGTTACAGGTACATACAACGACACCGGATTGTTTGGACAACAGCTGTTCAAGAGTGGTAAGTATGTTACCATAACCGAAGGCGAGTGTGATGCTATGGCGGCTTACGAACTACTGGGTAGTAAGTGGGCAGTCGTATCTATCAAGCGTGGTGCACAAGGTGCAGTGCGTGACATCAAGGAGAGCTTAGAATTCTTTGATGACTTTGAGAATATTATTGTAGCATTTGATAATGATAAGGCAGGTAAGGATGCGGCTGTTAAAGTTGCTAGGCTTTTCAAGCCGGGCAAAGCTAGGATACTTACTCTACCTAATGGTTTCAAAGACCCGAATGATATGCTTCGAAGTAACAAGCACAAAGACTTCGTTGAAGCTTGGTGGGCTAGTAAAGTTTACACACCTTCTGGTGTCATTAATGTTACTGAACAACGAGAAAAGTTTCACAATCGTGAGAGAAAACAAAGCGTTCCCTATCCTTATGAAGGACTAAACAAAAAGCTATATGGCTTAAGACAAGGTGAACTGGTAACTCTAACAGGTGGTACAGGTCTTGGTAAGTCTAGTGTAACTAGAGAGATAGAGCATTGGCTTGTCAAACAGACTCAAGATAACGTAGGTATCATAGCACTAGAAGAAGATTGGAGACGTACCATTGATGGTATAATATCTATCGAAGCTAATGCTAGACTGTACGTTGATGAAGAGAGAGAGAAGTTTTCGAAAGAAGAACTTGATAAGATGTTTGATATGCTGTATGATGGTGATAATAAAAACAGAGTCTGGGTTCACTCACACTTTGGCACCAACGACATTGATGATATCTTTACCAAGCTTCGCTTTATGATTATAGGATGTGACTGTAAGTGGGTGGTCATTGACCATTTACATATGCTAGTCAGTGCTGTACATGATGGAGACGAAAGACGAGCTATTGATTCTATTATGACCAGGCTTAGAAGTTTAGTTGAAGAGACAGGTGCAGGGATTATTCTTGTATCACATCTCAGAAGAGTTGATGGTAACAAAGGACACGAGAATGGAGTAGAGGTTAGCCTCTCACATCTTCGTGGCTCCAATAGTATTGGTCAGCTTTCTGATTGTGTGATTGCTTTAGAACGTAATCAACAGTCTGATGACCCTGATGAAGCAAGGACAACCAAGCTTCGTGTACTTAAATCAAGGTACACAGGTGATGTTGGACTAGCGGCTCGAGTCATCTATGATGGTGAGACAGGCAGACTAACTGAACTTACAGACGAAGACATTGAGTTTGATAACTCTAAAGATGAGGCATTTTAATTATGGATTTAGTATTTGACATAGAGACTGACGATTTAATAGCTACTAAAGTGTGGTGTATTGTTGCTCAGAATCCTGAGACAGAAGAGATATTTCAATTCACACCGGATAACTTACAAGCAGGGTATGACTTCTTAGCCACAGCCGACACATTGATCGGACATAATATCATAGGCTTTGACATTCCTTTAGTAGAGAAGTTTGGTAACGTAAATCTCAGTGGCAAAAATGTTATTGATACCTTAGTACTCTCTAGATTATTTAATCCCACTAGAGATGGTGGTCATAGTCTAGGTACTTGGGGTTACAAGCTTGGCTATCCTAAGATTGAGTTCGAAGACTACCTTAACTATTCCCCACTGATGCTTGAGTACTGCACACGTGATGTTACTTTAAACACTCGTGTCTTACAAGAGCTAAGAAAAGAATCAAAAGGTTTTACACCTGACTGTATTGCTATAGAGCAGGGAGTATCTAAGATTATGAAGCAACAAGAGACCAATGGTTTCTTATTTGATATGCCTTCAGCACTATCTTTACTTGCAGAGCTTAGAGAAAAGATGCAGATTATAGAGGACGAGGTACACAATACCTTTAAATCTAAGTGGGTAGATACTAAACTTGTTACACCTTTCATTAGGAAAGATGGCAACCTATCTAAACGTGGACTAACTGATGATGAGTATCAGCGTTGTTTAGATACAAGCAACTACCTTCCTTTCATGCGACAAACATTACAAGAGTTTAATCTTGGTAGTCGTAAACAGATTGGAGAATATCTTATTGACTTTGGTTGGAAGCCAGATAGGTTTACACCTACTGGTCAACCCATAGTAGATGAGAAAACATTATCAGCTATCACACACATACACGAAGCAAAACTTATTGCTGACTTCTTGTTAATACAGAAACGTATTGCTCAAGTAGATTCGTGGGTGGGTGCTGTTAAAGAAGACGGGCGGGTTCATGGTTTTGTTATTCCTAACGGTACAATTACCGGACGGATGGCACACAGGAATCCAAATATGGCACAGGTTCCTTCAGCACACAGCCCATACGGTAAAGAATGCCGAGCATGTTGGGTGGTAGGTGAAGGGAACGTATTACTAGGAGTAGATGCAAGTGGGTTAGAAATTAGAATGTTAGCTCACTATATGAATGACAATGAATATATCAACGAAATACTTAACGGAGACATACACTCCTCTAATCAAAAATCTGCAGGACTTGAATCAAGAAATCAGGCTAAGACATTCATCTATGCACTCATGTATGGAGCCGGAGATGAGAAGCTTGGTAACGTGGTCGGAGGAAATAAGAAAGATGGGCAAAGAGCTAGACAACATTTCTTCGATAATAAACCTGCATTTAAGTCTCTTAGAGATAGAGTTAGCAGAGCTGCAGAAAAAACTTTCCTCAAAGGATTAGATGGGAGGAAGCTTTACATACGTAACAAACATGCGGCACTCAACACTCTACTACAGGGAGCAGGTGCTATTGTTATGAAGAAAGCTTTAATTATTCTGGACGATCTACTTAAACTAAATGCTATAGACTATAAGTTTGTTGCTAACATTCACGATGAGTGGCAGATAGAAGTTAAAGAATCACAGGCAGATTTTGCAGGTGAGTTAGCAGTCAATAGTATTATACAAGCAGGAGAAGAATTTAATCTTCGTTGTCCTATGGATGGTGAATACAAAATAGGGAGGGATTGGAGTGAGACACATTAAACCAAACGACAGTAGTAGGAAAGGTGATCTAGCTGAGTACTACGCAGTAACATGGCTATGGGATAATGGCTATGAAGTTTTTAAAAACTCAGGCTGTACAGGACCAATAGATATGATAGCTGTAGATAACAAAGGAGTAGCTACTTACATTGATGTAAAGACTTTTAGAAAAAGAAATAGAAAATCAGAGGGAAAATATAACGGAAGTCTTAGTGAAGGTACAAACTTAGAACCAAGTAGAGCTAGAACAAAATTACAAAAAAAATTAGGGGTTAAACTTTTATGTTTTAATCCTAAAACAAGAAAACTAAAATTTGTGGAGCATTTAGATGACAAATAAAACAAAACCACTTGACACAACCGATCAAGATGTATATAATAAACTGTCGGCTAAGAAAAAAACAGCCGAGTCAGGACACTGGTATACCCAGACAGGTGAGCCAATGTATACTATCATTGGAGCTAACGGTAAAGAACGTAACACTACTCTTCGAGATGCTAAGAAAGATAACTTAGTACCTTCGGTCACTACTGTGTTAGGTATGATAGCCAAACCTGCATTAGAAAACTGGAAGATCAACCAAGCATTAAACTCTGCACTTACTTTAGAGAAAGAAGAAGATGAATCTCTTTCTGAGTTTGCTTACAGATGCAAACAAGATTCTAAAAGGATAGGACAGGAAGCCGCAGAACAAGGTACTAAAATACATGCTATGATTGAGCAGGGATTTGAAGGTGGTGAAACAAACAAACCTTATGAAGCTGTTAAAGCTTTCTTGGATAAACAATTTCCTAACGAGCATTGGATAGCAGAAGATTCTTTTTGTGCTGACTTAGGTTATGGTGGTAAGATAGATTTATATTCTACTACCGGTATCTTTGTTGACTTTAAAACTAAAGATAACTTAGAAGGTAAAGACCCTGCTTCATTAGTATACGATGAGCATGGTATGCAGTTGTCTGCTTATGCACAGGGTTGTGGTTACCATAACGTTGAACGTGTTTCTATTTTTATAGATAGGAAACAACACGATCTTATTGCTTGTCACATCTGGGATAGAGACTCACAAACAAAACACACAGAAATGTTTAACAGCATTTTAAACTATTGGAAACTAGTAAAGAACTATGAATCAAAAAAAATCTAGACAGTTAAGACGTAAAGCAGAAGACCTACTTATTGAGTGGTTAAGAACAATGGTTCCGGACGGAGAAGATACATCTAAGATTAATAAAAAAAATATCTCAGAATTTCTTCCTGAACAGACACATTTATTTGCTCGTAATAAATATTTACTAAGTGCTTATAGTTTACGATGGTTTTATAAACAAGTCAAACGAAATCCCAACCTAACGTTGGAGGACATCAATGTCTAGAAGAGTACCACGAAAACCAAGACCTAAGAAAACTAATGTACCAAAAGGGTATGACAGTTTATGGGAGTATGACATTCATCAAACGATTCTTAAAGATTGGAAACATCATTGGAACAAAATAGGATATGTCATACATCATAAGTATGAGCCAGACTTTGTAAAACAAATTGATTCAAAGTTTATCTTACTTGAAGCCAAGGGTAGGTTCTGGGATCATGCCGAATACAGTAAGTATATACATGTACGAACAGCTTTACCAGATACTACGGAGTTAGTCTTTTTATTTCAAAAACCTTATGCACCTATGCCGGGAGCTAAGATAAGAAAGAACGGAACTAAACGAACCCATGCTGAATGGGCAGAAACAAATAATTTTACATGGTACAGTGAAGATACTTTACCTGACAACTGGAGAACTAATGGATTATAAATTTAATGAACGAAGACATATAATTGAATTAAAAGAGTATATTGATGGTACATATGGTGAGCATTATGCTTCCGATAAGTACCAAGCAACAGATATTATTATTGATGCTGGACATGGTATGGGTTTTTGTATGGGTAATATTTTAAAGTATGCAAAACGTTACGGAAATAAAGATGGACACAACAGAAAAGACTTGCTAAAAATCTTACACTATGGTATAATAATGCTTGATATACACGATGATAGAGATAAGTTTTTTAAAACAGGAGAGAGTAAGTGGTAGAAGACAAAGTAGGTATCAAGGAATATCTTGGTATAAAAATTAATTACAGTAACGAAAGAAATTTAGATAAGTTCAGCCTTGATACACTCAAGGATAGATACTTATGGGAGAATGAAACACATGCACAAGAAGCGTTCGCAAGAGCCTCCGTCTTCGGAGCAACCTACAAAGGAGTCACCAATTTTGAGTTGGCTCAACGCCTTTATCACTACAGTTCCTCTTGTTGGTTCATGTTTAGCACTCCTATTCTTAGTAACGGGGGAACAAGTCGTGGGCTTCCTATCAGTTGTTTCCTTAATTATGTACCTGACAGCAGGGTCGGTCTATCAGATCATTATGATGAAAATATATGGTTGGCGAGTTCAGGTGGAGGTATTGGTGGATATTGGGGAGACATTAGGAGTAACGGTGTATCTACTACTCACGGCAGTAAGTCTACTGGTTCAATTCCTTTCATGCATGTAGTAGATTCTCAGATGTTAGCCTTTAATCAAGGAGTAACAAGACGAGGTTCGTATGCCGCATACATGGACATCAGCCATCCGGAGATAGAAGAGTTCATAAACATTCGAAAAGAATCAGGTGGAGATATTAACAGGAAGTGTTTGAATTTACACAACGGTATTAATATCACAAATGATTTTCTTAAAGCTGTAGAAGATGATGCAGACTGGAGATTAGTTGACCCTAAATCAAACGAAGCGGTTAAGGTTGTTAATGCTAGAGACCTATGGTGGCAGATAATTAACGCTAGAGCAGAGACAGGTGAACCGTACATGATTAACATTGATACATGTAACGAAGCTTTACCTAAAGAACAGAAAGCTTTAGGATTAAATATTAAACAAAGCAACCTATGCTCAGAGATTACACTAGCAACTAATGAAGAACGTACAGCTGTATGTTGTTTGTCTTCTGTTAATCTAGAATACTTTGATGATTGGTCAGAGAATCCAATGTTCATAGAAGATTTAATAACAATGCTCGACAATGTTTTGCAACATTACATTGACAACGCTGTCGACACAACACACTTAGGAGAATATAGTGCTAACTTTAAAAGGTTTCAAAAACATATCAAGCCGGGCAAAGAAGGGTTTACTAAATCTGCCTACTCTGCTTATCGAGAAAGGTCGCTGGGCTTGGGTGCAATGGGATTCCATTCGTATCTCCAGTCACGCAGCCTACCTTTTGAGGGTATATACGCTACGGGATTTAATCACAAAGCGTTCAAATACATTAAGAGCCAAGCTTCTAAAGCATCTGAACAACTTGCAGAAGAACGTGGTGAAGCTCCTGACATCCATGGCAGTGGGCGTAGGAATGCTCATCTCCTCGCTGTTGCTCCTAATGCCTCTTCTAGTATTATTTGTGGTGGGACATCTCCTTCTATTGAGCCATACAGGGCTAACGTATATACACACAAAACTTTATCCGGCTCCTACCAAGTAAAGAACAGACATTTAGAAAGCTTGTTAGCCACAAAGAAACTAAACAAAAATGAACTTACAGAAGTATGGAAAGATATAGCAGGACATGAAGGTTCTGTTCAACATCTTACTATACTAACTGACAAAGAAAAAGAAATATTTAAAACTGCTACTGAGTTAGATCAAGTTTGGGTTGTAGAACATGCATCTCAACGACAAGAATTTATATGTCAAGCTCAATCAGTTAACCTATTCTTTACTATACCTACAGCTACAGAAGCACAAGAAGTGCACGATGAATACATGCAGTATGTCAATGATGTACATTGGTATGCTATGCACAAGTTAAAATCTTTGTACTATTTTAGAACAAATGCTGCTCGTAACGCAGAGAATGTAAACACTAAAGTTCAACGCATCAAGTTAGATGAAGTTGAATGCATAGCGTGTGAGGGATAGTATGAACTGTTGGCATTGTAATACACAATTAATCTGGGGTGGAGATCACGACATAGAAGAAGAAGATGATGAGTACATAATGGAAACTAATTTAAGTTGTCCTAAATGTGAATCATTTGTAGTGGTATACTTACCCAAAAAATTTAACAAACTAAACGAGAAATAACATGAGCTTACTAGACACACGAGATTACTATAAACCTTTCGACAATCCTTGGATGTTCGATTACTACGTACTACAAAATCAAATGCATTGGATGCCTGAATCTGTAGCACTACACACAGATGTAAAAGATTGGCAAGAGCTATCAAAGCAAGAGAAGTATTTACTAACACAAATCTTTAGATTGTTTACTCAATCAGATGTTGATGTAGGTGCAGGATATGTAGATAGATACATGCGTATCTTTAGAAAGCCGGAAGCTAGAATGATGATGGGTTCTTTTGCAAACATGGAATCAATACATCAACATGCTTACAGCTTACTACTTGATACAGTAGGTATGCCTGAGATAGAGTACAAAGCCTTTGCTGAATACGAAGAGATGTCAGCCAAGCATGAGTATGTACACAACATCAAGACTACCAAGGCAGACAAGAAAAGCATTGCAAAAACTTTAGCAGTTTACTCAGCCTTTACAGAAGGACTACAACTCTTTAGCAGCTTTGCAATCTTGTTAAACTTCCCACGCTTTGGACGTATGAAAGGTATGGGACAGATTGTTACTTACTCTATTCGTGATGAGTCAATGCATGTCGAAGCTATGACTAAATTGTTTAGAGAGTTTATTCAAGAGAACCTTGATATATGGACAGACGATTTCAAAGCAGAAATCTACGAGATATGTAGACAGATGGTTGACCTTGAAGACAAGTTCTTAGACCTAGTGTTTGACATGGGAGACCTTGAAGGACTTACAAAGAAAGATATGTATGCTTACAATAGATACATAGCTGATAGAAGATTACTACAGCTTGGACTGAAAACAAACTATGACCAACGTGAGAATCCTCTCGGGTGGTTAGATGAAGTGATGGGTGTTGAACATCAGAACTTCTTTGAAGGTCGTGCTACTTCTTATATGAAAGCAGGACTGCGTGGTAGACAGGACAAGATTAACTTTACACCTCTGGAGAAGAAAGATGGTTAACAAAAGCGAAGCAAACCTTATAAGCTTTAAGGTATTGCTCACTAGAAAAAATGAAATCGTAACAGAATTTAGTATGTTACCTATAGATATGGTTGATGAAATCTTTCCTAAAGATGAAAGAGACTTAATCAAATCTATTCTGAAAAACGGAGAGGTTAAACTTAAAGACCTACATGCTTTCTTTCAAAGAGAAATGAACTCTTTAAAATAACAGAAGATGAATTAATCTGCTAATGGATTACCGGAGCTTTTCTTTAGCCCCTCAACAGTGTTGTTTAAGACTTTGATGTCTGCTTCAACATTAGCGATGGACTTGTAAAGCTCTGTGTTGTCCGGTATTTTCTTAACTCTAAGTTTAAGATTAACAATTTCCACATCAATCCCTACAAACCTTTTTTCAATTTCAATTACTGAAGCTCTTACAGCTCCACTGCTTTGTATTTTCTTTTCAACAACAACTAACCTGTTATAAAGTTCAGCCCCTGCCCAACCAAAACCTGTTAGTGTACTTAGTATCCCTACAAACACTGTTAATTGTCCTGTTCTTTCTTTTAACCAATCCATATTTTCTCCTTATTATTTATTGTGCCAATTTATAATGGCTTTTTTTATACTTTCTTCTGCTAGTACACTACAGTGTAACTTTATAGAAGGCAACTCTAATTCTTTAGCTATATCTTTATCTTTTATTTGACTAGCTTCTTCTACAGTTTTACCCTTTAACATATCAACAAACATTGTACTTGCTGCTATTGCCGACCCACACCCATATGTTTTAAATTTTACATCTGTTATAATGTTGTCTTTAATTTTTAATTGTAGTTTCATAACATCACCACATGCTGGAGCACCAGTTAAACCTGTTGCTACATCTGAATCTTCCGGATTGAAACGACCTACCGAATGTTTCTTAGGATTATTTAAAACACTTTCAAACCTATCAATAACTTTTTGTGAGTATGCCATTTTATAAGTTAGGTTGTAATCGTTTCATTTCAGTAAGCATGTTAATACTCTGTCCTGCCATTTGATAAAAGCCTTCGAGGTTGTCAACTAACATGTTGTTAGCGTATATACTACGAGGGTCATACCAAGTTTCTTTCTGTGGTAGTGTCACATTTCTATAACTGTTAAAGTCTGGGACAAAGCCCATGTAGGCTATGATGGTGTCTTCTGCACCGTACTCACCTGTCTCTTCTTGTTTAGTAGTCACATCATCTTGAGCATCTTGCATGTTCTGTGCTATTATCTTATCAGCTATCAGGTCTGAATCCGAAGCTGTAGTTTCTGTTGAGACTGACACATCAATTTGATTTTGTATAGTTTGTGTCGTGGTCGTATCTACAGATAGCGATGTAGAGACCGTCTCAACTTCCACAACTTCGGAAGACATGGAAGTACTGACATCAGAATTAAAACTCATGTCAAGTAATTGATTGGTTTGTACAGAAGCAGATGCAAATTGTTCTGACATACTAGGAGAACTACTCGTACTCATCCCTCCACTGGAGTTAGATGCGTTAGAATTGGAAGCTCCTGTTGTGCCGCCTGTAGCGTGAATAGATGTGCCTGACGTTGTGCCACTAACACTTGCTTGAGCTGTCCGTAGCGTAGACGAGACAACCTTTAACGCCATCTCTCGTGTCACAGAACTCTTGCCTTCTTTACTCTCTGGTATAAATTCACCGGAAGCTACTTGCTCTTCAAACTCTTCATCATTTTCTTCTACAAAGGCTTCTTCAAATACCGGTTCGTTGAATTCTTCTTCCGACTCTTCTGCAATCGCAAGAGCTTCTTCTTCGTGCCTTTCTTCATGGTGTTGTGTTTCCTCTTCAAACCATTCTTCTAGTTGTTCAATCGTTTCTAATTCTATAAATGTTTCTGGTTCTCTAAAATCTTCTACAAGAAAACTTTCCTGAAACAAAAACTCTTCTAACAGCATTTCTTCATGGTGTATAATATCTTGTTCCATATCCCATACATCCATTTGTACATCTACATCATCATATGAATCCATAGCTGTACTGTCCCACTCAACCATACCATCATCATTAAAACTTATATCTGCCCCAAACCATTCGTCTACTTGCTCTTGTCCAAACTGTTCAGTATCTAAGGCGTACCAATCAGCATCAGTAAATCCTTCACACCTATTCTCATAGCACGGGTCTGAGCTATCTAACCATTCGTCATACTCTTCATCGTACCACATATCCTCTTCGTTAAAACCATAGTCTGTTTCATGGTCATAGTAGGCTACAGAGTCTTCCGTATTATATCCTTGACATGCTGGAGAATACTGGGTATCTAATTCACATTGCCTATCATCGTAAGCGTCCCAGTAAGAAGGACACGCAGTGTTGTACAGCTGGTCCAACTCACACTGTTGTGTTTGATAAGCTGCTGCATACCCACTACATGCTGCGTTGTTTAAAGGATCGCTACAATCTATAGCGTTACCTGTGCCAGCACCGTACAAAGAACCACCGCTTTCTAATAAAGTATTTGAGTCAGTGCTATTCCATGTTCTGCTAACACAACTGCTTGAGTTAGTTGTGCCTGTAGAACATTGATCGTGAAACAGATATTGATACACTTCTGAACTACCACTACCCATTTCTCCTATAAGAACATCGTGCTTAATAACATCTAATGCACCATACCTAAACTCGAAGTTATCATTACGCCAGAGTATGACTTCAAAGCTGTTATCAGAAGCTCTGTTGTACTCTCTCATGTTATACCAACCAAAGACTGTCTTATCGTCAAAACTTTTAGCCACCATACTAGAGCCACTGTCTCTAATTAAGTCTGTCCAAAAAGGAAGTAGAGTATAAGTAAACTGATTAGCTAATGGGTCAGGTGTGTAGTCACTACAAAAAGCACCTGATGTTTTAAAATGTAAGCAACCATTGGTAGCCATTCTACCTTGAGTAAACGCTTGACCATAGAAATCAAAAGTAAAACCTAGATTAAAAGCAGATGAGACTTGGTCGTCTGATGCGTTAAGGTTAGTAGTGCCTGATTGATTGGTAAGGTTTATTAAAGCCTGATTGGCTTCATAGGTGTATGTGCTTGAGACATTAAGACTAAGCAGACACGCTACTGCGTAGCATAGAATTCTTTTTTGCATTGCTTTTTAGTTTTAGTTTTAGTTGTGTAAAGAACCTTGACTGCCCCAACAACATCTTTGTTTATCTTGTCTCTGTTAGGGTTTCTATTCTGTGTGCATTGCTGTATAAAAAGTTTCTCTTGGTCTTTAGCATCAGGTCTACGAGATGCATTTTCAGCCCAAGCTGCTGTGGCTTCTTTGCCGATTTTTCCAAAAATTGGACAAGGTGTACCTGCCATTTCCATAGCCTTAAAAACTCGAGGGTCTTGACAAAGAATACTAACAGATGCTACTTTCATGCCGGTGTCATAGAGATATTTTGAGAGCTTTAATCTTTCACAATTTTTGTCTGTAACTGTACGTCCTGTAGAGAAACCAAACACTTGCCCTTGGTAAGCACCAGACCGTCCCACGGTGCACAAATCTTGCGAGTAAGACATAATGCTAGGGGCTATCGCAGACGCTGGAGGAGCTTTACTAGTTACATTTTGATTGATGGTCTGAGTTGAGTTAGACTCGTTTATATTTTTGTTAGTATTATTAGAGTTGGAATTATTGTTGTTAGTATTTGTATTAGCGGTAGTAACATTGGACTCTGACTCAGACTTGTTAGTATTTGTATTGTTGTTTGTGTTTGTATTAGCTGATGTAGACGCACTTGTATTGTTGACATTTTGATTTACCGTAGAATTAACTGTAGAATTAGACGTTGAGGTGTTTGTATTTACAGAAGTATTATTATTGGTATTGCTATTGGTATTAGCATTTGAGCTAGTAGAATTATTCGTGTTAGTGTTCGTGGAGTTATTCGTATTTTGATTGGTGTTAGTTGATGTGTTGACATTCGTGTTTTGATTTGTGTTAGTGTTGGCATTGGTATTATTATTTGTGTTAGTATTATTATTTGTATTAGTTGTAACTGTATTATTAATTGTTGTTAAACCATTATTTTCACAATACTCTGTACCAGCAGTACAGTCACCTGTCTGATCAGCTTGTAAATTTATAGATAAAAATACTACTAATGAAACAATACTTCCTACTATAATTAATGTTCTTTTTCCTTCGTTCATTTTATTTTTCCCTGTTGACCCCTTTCATTTTCTCAAAGGTTCTAAGACCTCCAAGTCCCAACATCCCCATTAAAATACTACTTAGCTGTGAGAATTCAAACTCCGGTAGTATAACTTCTGCACCTGCCATAGTAAAAACAAACACCATGAAAGGTGAAAGTAAAAAATGGTAGAGTAAAGATACACCACACACCCAACCAACAAAAGGTCTCCAGCCACTAACAAACATAGATGTATGTGCAGCTTCAACTTTGTTTACTTCTAGTTGGGCAAGGTTTGCCTTGTGTAAAGACATCCCAAGCTCATGAGTTAATTTCTTTTGTAAGTCTTTATCAGGTATTAGCTTTCCTACTATATCGCTGATGGGTCCTATTAATTTATCTATCATAATTTTCTTCCATTAATTCTTCATAAAGTTTTCTAAAGTGTTCAAGTTCCATAAAGGCTAACCCTCGTCCTAGTTGATGCATCCTATAAATGTTGTAAGATATTTCTAATTGATCTTCAGTGTATAGTAGCATTATACTAAGTTTAAAACTAACTGTTGTAGCTCTCCGCTACGTCTACCAACTTGTTTAAACCACCTACTATCTTCCATTTGTATAGCCATCTCAGTCCAGTTGTTTTCTTTACAAGCTTTTAACATGTTACGAAACTTAGAAAGTCTTGTACCACCTAGGTTAAAACACATGTTAACTAACACACGTTGAATATCTTCTGGAAGATTATTAAAATCTACCTCACTACCAAAGACATGTACAGTTTCATAGTAATGTTTGTGAAAATCTTGTTCATAATATTTGTCTACAACTTCTTGTGATACAGGTGTACCTATTTCCCAGTCGTATTCTGCATCATTTGGTTGACATAGATGACCAACTCCTAGAGTCTTATAACCTAAACTGTCGTTATAAATCTCTAGGACTTCGCCCTCGTGTCTTTTAATTTCCCATTTGCATAAGTCTATGTTCATGTAGTCTCCTGTTTTTTATCTGCATCGTCCATTTCCATTAACATTTTTCCAGCTGCCGGAATACTGATACCATATTTTTTAGCAATCTCAATAATACGAGCATCAAAAACAACATAGTTGCGTCCTTTCTTACTCCCAGATTTTCTGCTTAGTCCATCAAGAAATTTAATTCCTTGCACACCTTCTGCTTTTAACAAATCTTCTATGTATACTTTCTTTGGGTTTATAGGTTTTGTAGCAGTAGGACTAGAAAATTTTTCAATATCAAATATACGATTCATTCCTGCAACAAACTCTCCACCAGTTATTTCTTCTAGTGCAACTCTAGCATCAGATCGAAATTGATCTAAGTCTAGCTTTCCAGCTTTATCAAGTTTTGTCCACGAAGGATACTTACCAAATTGATTAATAAATAACTCTAGTTCGGTAGGTGTTAATCTATCAAGTGCTATTTCTGCCGCATTTATAACTCCGCTTGATTGACTAGACATTTTCATATCCCAATCTAACAAATGAGTCTTAGTAGTTTTAAGGTTTACATCATATAGTTTACCTTGTTTAACAGGAAGACTAGACTTTTTAGGCTTTCCATTGTCTAGTTCTTTTAGTTGTTTTAATTTAGCTGCCGCTTGATCAAGGTATGTTTTTTCTAAACGTGCTGCTTCACTTAAAGATATTTCACTAGCTTGTCCACTTTTGTGAACTTTTTCTGCTTTGAATATAAGATCATGATATTCTTGTGCTAGTTCTCTGCTTAGTACTCGAGAACTAACTTGTTCTCTGTACATTTTTGCTATGTCTAAATTTTCAGCAAAGTATAAACCTTTACCATATCCCATTGCTCCTTCACCTGATTTTAAAAAGTCAGTTGTAAACTTTTCAAAGTCGTAAGCTGTGCCATGATGTGCTGGTATTCCAACAAAATCATCATCAGCAAGTATTCTTTTTTGCGTATACTTAAGTGGAAGCAAAGGAATTTCTTTTGGGTTTAAAGGTTCGGCTTTTGGCAGAACAGTTTCGGTTGCTTCTTTAGCACCCCTTGTTGCTCCTCTTTTAGCTAACTGTTGAAACAGTACACCACCAAAACTTTTCTGTTCACGCTGATAAGGTTCACCTGTATAAGGGTCTACCCTATCTGCTGGGTTTTCTTTCGTGTAAGGGACAAGTAAAGGACTATTTATTAAACCACCTGTTACTTTAGGAACCCTGCCACGTTTTAACATTTCTAAAGCTTCACGCCCTTTAACAGTATATTTGTCTCTTGTTTCTAATAAAGGAAGTTGTGTAAGTAAAGAAGTTAAATCTGCTAATGTTTTTTTGATTACTGTTTTATCAGCATCAGGATGCATTCTAAAAAACTCTTCTAATTCTATAGTTGTAGGAACAATAGGAATAAATGTATCTCTAGCATAATTACCATTGTTTAATTGGTTTCTTAAAATTTCAGTAAATCCTGCGTCTTTTAATACTGACTCAATTTTATCATAAGCTATAGTACCATCTGATGTAATGGTTCCTATGTTATACCTAGGAGATTGTCCACTGTCCATCTTTTTTCTATCTATCATAGCTAGTTGTCTTAAACTATCTACCATTTGTTTTGTCTCAACATACTGAGTATAGTATATTTTGTTAGCTCTTAAAAAATTATTATAAAGATCATCAACAGTAATAGGAGTTCTTGAGCTACCATAGTTGCTTGTCATAACACTTTTAGCTACTCTTTTTTCTGAATCAAAATCATAAAGTTTTTGTTTAAAAGACTTAAGTAAAGTTTTTTCTGTAACAGGTTTGTAATTAAACCCAACTGCGTTACGCCATGCCTCTAATTCTAAACTTGGTTTTACTCCATACTTATCTTCTTTAGGGTCTACGGCTCTTACAATACTTTGAACGTTGTCAATAACTGCTGGTTTGAGAGCAGTGTTCCACGCATGTGTTGCTACAGCTAGTATATTTTCAACCCGAATATCTCCAGTTGCGTTTTTTGATTTAACATATCCCGGGATATCAAACCCATCAGCATCTGTACCATCTCTGGCTATAGTATCAATTAAGACTGAGCCTAATAAATTTTCATCAAAGAAAGGTGCTGAAATAGAAACAACTGAATTTATTAAAAATTTATTAAGCACTGAGTCTAACTCTTCTTCTGCAACATTTCCAGTTGCTACCATTTTTAAAGCTAAATCTAAACTAGCGTCATTAACAGGAGCATCAGGATCAATAAACTTCATATCAACAAATAATAAATCTCCTGTGCTGCTTTGTGTATCATAAATCCAATTATCGCCATGATAATCTTTTTTCATAATATTTTTAATGTGTTCATCTTCATCACTAGACACACCTGCAAATGCCATAGCACCGGCACTAGTAATGTATCCTCCTCTTGAGCCTACAGCAATCTTTGCTCCCAATCGTTGAATTCCTCTGTTTCGAATTATTTCATTACCCGATTCATAGCCAGATTTAACTTCTTTCCACCCTTGTTTATATGTCTTGACAGTATTTCTAAATCTTTCTGCGTGAAATGAAAAGTAATTACCCCAAGGAGAATATCTTAAAGCTTTAAATCCTTCAGGAATCATATCATATGTAGGCATTACATCTCTTGTAATTTGAGCTGCTTGTTGTTCTAAAGCATCAGCCGACATATTTGGAAAAGCTTTTTTAAGTGTTGCTAATTCTTTTTCAAACACAGCTATCTTCCATATATCATCTTCTGCCACATACAGTCTTTCAATACCTTTGTATGTACCTCGTAAAGATTTACCACCTACTGAAAAATCTAAAACTTGGTTAGCATATCCAGCTGCTCCAGTCTTACTAGCACTTTGCAATAGCTGTCGAATATCACCAATCTTAGCATTTTGATTAACAATTCCAAGTCTTAAATATCTATTGTACAAATTGTCAAGAGCTTCATCTCCACCCTTTATAACGTTGTTCCAAGCAATCTCAGTTGCTTCCCAAGATGTTTTACTAAAAGGATTTAGTCCATTACTAAGCATAATAATACCACTACTTTGAAAGTTTCTTTCATGCGTAACATTATTAAGAACAGTTTTAGAACCCTGTCCAAATCCTTTTGCAGCGTATAATAATTTTACTGCTTGTGGAATTTTTGACCAGTCTGCTGCTTTGTCTATTGCTTTGCCGGGTCTTAAAAAATTGACCCACATAGAATCTGTAGTCCACTGCCCGTCTAAAGAGCCAAACTCTTTGCCTTTAATCTGTCGGTCAAATTGACCTGTAGCATTTTTAAAAAAATATTTACCTTCACCCATCCTATAGAATTTTTCAAACGTGTTTTGTTTAGCAATAAAATCTGATAAAGTATTAATCGTACTAAACACTCGATTGCCTGTGTTTGTTTCTTTACCTAAAAGATTTTCTATAGATTTATGAATTTTAAGTTTTTCTTTAAAAATAATACTAGCGTCTTTTCCGCCTTTTACAGTATTTAAAAATTGAAACATATCATCACTGTATTGAGCTTCTCTTAGTAAAATAGTAACAGAAGCCTCTGCTTGTTTTTTTAATACGTCAGAGCTTACTCCAAAATTAGAATTTCCCGGAATCTCACTTTGTTTTAAAAATTGTCTGTGTATGTAAGCTGTTGCATCATCAACATGTTGCTGTGATGGTTTGTAATTAGGGTCTTCAAACTTCTTGTAAGTTGTTCTTAAATAACTTCCTAAGTTTTCTCTGATAGCTTTTTTTAGTTCTGGGTCTATACCTTTACTTTGACCTATTAATTCTGAAAGTTCATCAATACTATCTCTAGCTTCTTTGGCTACAGACTGCATACTTTTGGGTAAATCTTTTAATGGTTTATTCCCAAATAAATAACCATCAAATAAATCTTGACTAAGTCTTTCTCGTAGTTCATCATTGTTACTAAACTTACTTCCTCGCTGTACAGCTAAAGTTTCAATTTGAGAATTAATTCTATTCATTAATTGCTCACCTTTTGCAGCCCACGCAACTTGAGCATTTTTGTTTAAGTTTAAAACTTGAAACATCTTAGGAGTTTTAGTTCCTTCTGATCTAAAGAATGCACCATACATTGTACTTAACCATCGTTGATGTTTATTATCACTAAACCTCCATAGGTCTACAACCTCATCAGTTTCAGGACCCCTTAATTCACTAGGTGTTTTGCTGACTAATGGTTTGTTTTCTGCAGATATTTGTATAACTTTTATAAGCTCTTGTTTTTCTGCAGGTGTTCCAGTCTCTTTAACACTTTTAAATTTGTTAAATAATTCTTTACCACTACGGTATATTGTTGGTCCAAATTGAATAACTCCTGTAATTCCTGCAGATATAAATAAACCATCAAATAATAACGCAGCACGATTTTCTAAATCAGTTTTATCTTTACTAGAAGATACATACTCAAGTAGAGTACTCATAGTACCTTCATTGTTGCTTGCAAAACCACCTAACCACTCACCTAAGAAAGCAGTTTGTGGGTCTAATGTTACCTGAGATACTGCTTCACCAATAGCTATTCCTTCAGCTACTTTTTTTGTTCTAATATAGTTACCCGGTAACAGACTGGATATTCTTGCATCTGGATATGCTGTTTGAAGTTTTTTTATTTTTTTAAGTTCTCTTGCTTTTTTAATAGAGTTAAACCATGTAGTTCCTGTATATAAACCTAATGCAAATTCAGTTCCTTCTTTAACAAGTGTTCCAAATATAGTTTCTGGTCTTTTAGTTTTACCAATTTTTACTCCCGGCTCGTCTTCGTACCTATCAATATTTTCTTTGCCTACGACTAATTGAGTTGCAGCAGTAGAAAAATCTGCTGCTCCTTTACGCACTGACTCAGGTATATATTGTCTTAACCCAACATCAAGTGCTAAATCCGAGAAATCCCGTATATTTGCTATAGGAGCTACAGCAACATTTTTTTTAACCGAGTCAGGGACTAAACCAAAAAGTCTTTGAAAAGCTGGTTCAAATGACTCAACAATTTTTTGACTAGTTGAATAGTTAAAGGGAGTAATTTTTTTCTGTAGCTCTGTCTGACTTAAATTATCATCAACGCTATAGTCTGTTTTAAAACTTTGAAAAGACTCATATTGATCTTTAAGTTTATCTTTACTATAAAGTTCTCGCAATAATTCATCATCATCTAAAGTAAGATATCTTGATGTAGGGTTTGCAGTGTATAAGTTAGATTTAACTAATTCTAATTTTGTTGCCATTTAATATCCTAGTTTTTTAATAGTTTATTGGTCAGGAAGCATAGCTTGTTCTAGCTCATCGTCAAAGTTTAATTCTATTTCAGGTTGGAATACACCCAGCCACTCATTCTGCTGAACGTAATTTCTAGTTATTGTTCGCATTTTTTCTGCTCTCATTATTTCTTCTACTCTTTCTAAAGAAACCTGTATACTACCATCTTCTTCTATCCTAGCCCGACGATTTTCTACTGCTGATATGCCTGTACTACTAGCAAAAAATGCATCTAATTGAGAAATAGATCGTGTTGCTGCACCTGCTGTAATCGAAGCCATGTCATTACCTTTATTTAATTTTTGAGATGTCCAATTATCTAGAATTTTTTTTCTTCTTTCTTCTATAAAAGTATCAAGGTTTTCTTGAGTTTCTTCTCCTTTACTAACTAACTCTGTCATTTGCATAATATCTAGTTGAACTGACATAAGTTGTTGAACTTCAGATTCATATTGAACTAGAGCACTATCTTGATAGCCTGATGCTTTTCTAGCAGCAGCATACTTAGAGCCGTTTCTTGAATAGTCATCTTCTCGTTTTTTCTCCCAAGCTTTATGTGCTACTTCAAACTCTGCATCAGTTTCAAAGTCACCTAGTGCTGGTCTTGTTTTAATATAGTCTTCATCATTATTTTTGTAAGCATTAAATATTGATTGTCTAGCGTTAATACCATCCATTACAACAGCTGTTTGAATAATCTCTAGGACGTCTTCTTCAGTTTTAGTCTCTGAATCTTTAAACATCTGAATTGCTTCTTTACGTGCTCCAGCAGTTGTTAATTTTTTAAACATATCATTTCGTCTGAATTGCCCTTCAGAAAATTGAGTTCCTGCTTCAAATTCTGATGGTAACATTCCTACAGAAACTTTTTGTCCTGTTTCTTCTTCATACTCTGCAGCAGTTACTCTTTTGTCTTTGTATACAAACTTGCCATCTTTAGGAGTAGCCGATTCAAGATTATAAAGATTTTTCATTTTATAGTTTTCATCAAAGTCTGATGCAAATATACTACCTAAGTTATTTCCATTATTTCTTCTTTGATTATATTTGTCAACAACAGCTTTTGTTGTAGCAACCTCATCAAGGTATTTTTGATCTCCACCAATACCTATAAAATTTAAACCTTTATGCACAAGACTTGTTTTTCCCGGAGAAGAAGCTAGTGCAGCTTTTGCTTTAAATAAATCTTTTACTGGTTTAGAATATTCTTCAAAGGTATCAATGTTTTTATCAATGTTAACATACTTTGCATCGTGTCTAGGCATTAAGAACTCATCTGTGTACCTTTGCATAGCTTGTCTTTTTTTATTATAGTTGGGTGAACTTGTATCTTCAAAGTCTAAAGGGTCAAAACCTGCAGCTTGGTTTTCTGCGTTGTTAAACCAAGACTCTGCCTCACTTTCAAAATGTTGATACGCCCCTTTAGTTTTAATAGAATCTTGTGCTTCTAAAATTTTAGCTCGTTTGTTAAACTCAGCTTGAGCTTTTGCAAGTTTTACAGTTTTGTTATCGTCTAACTCTTGTAAATTTTTTAATACGCTAGACTGTCTTTTACTTTCCCAAGCGTTAAATCCTAACATAGCTATTAATGCGTTTCTACTTTTTTTACTGTTTTTACTATTTCCAGAAAAATAACCTGCCGCTAACTCTCCCCATGATTGTCCGGGAGTTTGTTTACCTAGTAAACTT
>Ga0308007_10000253_pt1 | contig 24358 bp, 22 predicted proteins | sample Neamet71_FD_203152 | JGI IMG/M metagenome (GOLD analysis project Ga0308007, IMG submission 203152) | Marine microbial communities from water near the shore, Antarctic Ocean - #71 | ecosystem: Environmental > Aquatic > Marine > Unclassified | place: Southern Ocean | collected 2014-06-07
GCCGAAAGAGCAGACCCTGCGGCCGCGAATTATGAAAAAGAGCTTCAACAGAAAATGCAGGTTGAGGCTAGAGATCGAATAGAGCTGCTTAAGGAAAAACCAAAACAAACCAATAATGACAATGACAATGACAATGACAATGACAATGACAATGACGTTGAGGTCATTTACAGCAAATAAGATTCTAGATATTTTGAAGTAATTAATGCAAGTTATTTAACATAAACACTAAAAATAAGATGTAATCTGGTAATTAACGATATAGCTAGGCGACATATTAGGGTACAGCGAATCTGATGTACTAATTCACAGAGACAATTTAGGTCTAAATTGATTTTTGAGCTAGGTGGCAATCCAGAGATGCGTAAAAGCCGACTAAAATGCCGGCTTTGTATCTTGGGGTAATGCTATATAAAGCCCGGCCTGATTTAGCTGACCGAAAGGGCTTTTATTTTAGCATTTAAGCGACTTTTATGACGCGCTGCTTTATTTTTATGAATAATGCCTTTGTCCGCAACTCGATCTAGTATAGGTATAACTATGTCGAAAGCAGCCTTGGCAGCGGCGGCTTCGCCGGCTTCTATGGCGACGTCAGTTTTCTTAAGGTAAGTGCGAACCATGGAGCGTAGGCCACCATTGTGTCTGCGATTTTTTTCATTTTGCCGCGCTCTTTTGCGTGCTTGGGGTGAGTTAGCCACCTAGTGCTCCTTATAAGCTACATTAAGATGAAGGTCTTAATTTCAAGGCGCGAGAATATACAATGTTTGTCGGTGCTTATCAATATGAATTATGGTGAAATCTTTATTATGATGATTAAAAGTTAGTATTTCGACCATTTTTACCCTGTTTTGTATTAGATCTGTGTTAAATATAAATATAATCGTAAGCTTGCGATAAATGTAATTGTTTGAAAAATTAATTTTCACTAGAGTGACTGGAGTTTAAATTTTGAAGCACCAAGATAGACTTGATTCAGCCGAGCAAAAAAGTCTTCTAGCGGCACCAGCGGGATTATTGGGGTCTAGTGGTGTGGTGGCAAGCATGACCATGTGCTCTAGAGTTGCCGGTTTACTGAGAGATGTTGTTATAGCCAGATTTATTGGCGCAGATGCTATGGCAGATGCTTTTTTTGTGGCTTTTAAAATTCCTAATTTTTTTCGGCGCTTATTTTCTGAAGGGGCATTTTCTCAAGCATTTGTGCCTGTTTTGGCTGAGTACAGAGAGACTGGTAGTCAGGCTGCAGTAAAAGCCCTTATAGACAGTGTAGCTGGCGTTCTAGGGTCCATTTTAATAGCACTTACAGTCTTATTTGTCGTAGCCGCCCCACTAATTACTGGTATTTTTGCATTTGGTTTTTGGTTGAATGATCCAGAGAAATTTTCCGCTGCTAGCAGTATGCTAAGAATCACTTTTCCTTATTTGATGTTAATATCACTGACGGGCTTCGCTGGCGCTATTCTTAACAGCTTTAACAGGTTCGCTGTTCCTGCTATTACTCCAATTTTCCTAAATGTAACTTTAATAATTGCAGCTATTTTTGTCTCTCCCTGGTTTGATCAGCCGGTATACGCCCTCGCTTGGGGTGTTTTAACTGCAGGTGTAATTCAATTCTTATTTCAGCTACCGTTTTTAGCTAAGATCCGAATGATGCCGAGGCCGGTCGTGAAATGGGGCGATGAAGGTGTTGTAAAAATATTAAAATTGATGGCTCCAGCAATTTTTGGAGTTTCAGTAAGTCAAATAAATCTGCTACTGGATACGATGATAGCTTCGCTTCTGCCTACTGGAAGTATTTCCTGGCTTTATTACTCCGACCGTTTGGCTGAGCTTCCTTTGGGTGTCTTTGGGATTGCCATCGCTACTGTAATATTGCCGAATCTGTCTAGACAGCATATCGCTGTTAAGCTAGAAAAATTTAGTTCTATATTGGATTGGGCAATTCGCCTTGTTTTACTGGTTGCTATTCCCGCAGCTTTAGCGCTGGTGATCTTAGCGGAGCCGATTCTGGTCTCGCTATTTTATTACGGCGAAGTGATGACGCCAAGAGACATCACGATGGCTGTTTATAGCTTGCGCGCGTATTCAGTTGGCGTAGTGGCTTTTATGTTGATAAAGGTATTGGCACCTGGTTATTTTTCCCGACAGGATATGCGAACGCCAGTTCGCATAGGTGTCATAGCGCTTACAGTTAATATGGGGCTAAATGTTATTTTAGCAACACCGCTTCATTTTTACTTTGGTCTAGGTCATGTCGGGCTGGCTGCTGCAACGTCCTTAGCTGCTATATTGAACTGTGTCTTGCTGTTTCGAGGATTACGTGAAAACGGTGTCTATAAGCCGGAGTCTGGTTGGAGAAAATTTTTGCTGATGCTGCTTAATGCAAATATTGCTATGTGCGTCACTTTGTATATTTTTGTTGCTTACCAGGGATCCTGGTTAGAGTTGGTTTGGTGGGAAAGGGCTGGCTGCTTGGGTATAGTCTGCGGTGCAGGTGTAGTGGTTTATATGGCCGTTCTCTTTCTAGGCGGGTTTCGTCTTACCCACCTTAAAAATAGATAAGTTTGTATTACTGACCTTAAACCTGAGTTTAAAAATAATATAATGAAAGGCTAATCTATTTTTAATGTCTCTGGGTGGGTATAATTTTAGTTCTTTTTTCTAAATCGATGGCAAGTGACTATAGATAATAAGAAATTCATCAGGGGCTTGCATAACTTGAAGCCTGCCCAAAGTGGTTGTGTTGCAACTATTGGCTCTTTCGATGGCGTCCATCTTGGACATCAAGCTATATTGAGGCAGTTAATTGATAGGGCTGGCAAACTGAGGTTGCCATCTGTTGTAATGATATTTGAACCACAGCCACAAGAATTTTTTTCTGGCGAGCAGGCTCCGGCACGACTCATGCGATTGCGAGAAAAAGTAAAAGCTTTTATTGAGGCTGGTGTAGATAAGGTTTTTTGTCTTCAGTTTAATCGTTCTCTTCGCAGCTTATCAGCGATAGATTTTATTCAAGAAGTTCTTGTTTCAGGTCTAAAGGTTCGCTGCTTAGTGGTTGGTGATGATTTTAAGTTTGGGCACGATAGAAGTGGGAATTATAAATTACTCCAAGAAGCGGGGTTTAAAAATAACTTTGATGTTATTGACACCCTGACCCTAGAGTATGAAGGCAAGCGAATTAGTAGTACTGGTATTCGCTCAGCTTTAAAGGCATCTAATTTTATTCTGGCCCAAAAATTACTAGGGGCGCCGTTTAGAATTACAGGCTGCGTTGTTTATGGGCAAAGACTTGGGAGAGAGATTGGGATTCCTACCGCAAATGTTCAACTAAAGCGCTATAGTGCGCCACTAAGCGGTGTGTTTGTAGTGGAGGTAATATTGAATAACCGCCGCTTACAGGGTGTCGCTAATGTGGGCATCAGGCCAACTATAGGCGACCTCGTCAAACCAGTGCTTGAGGTTCATTTGTTAGATTTTAATGAAGACCTATATGGACAAAGGATCCATGTAGAATTTAAATCCAAAATTCGCAGTGAAAAAGCTTTTTCGTCTGTAGATATCATGGTGAAAGAGATTCATCATGATATTCGTATCGCTCGAAAATATTTTGCTACACAATGACAGAAGATTTTAAAAAATGATTGATTATAAATTAACTCTAAATTTACCCACCACCTCATTCCCGATGAAGGCTAATCTCTCCCAAAGAGAGCCGGAGGCATTAAAGCGCTGGCAGGAAAATAAGCTCTATGAAAATTTGCGTAAAAGGCGACAAGGTAGAGAAAAATTTATTTTGCACGATGGACCTCCTTACGCTAACGGAAAGATTCATATTGGTCATGCCGTTAATAAAATCTTGAAGGACATTGTCATTAAATCTCAAACGCTTAATGGCTATGATGCGCCATATATTCCAGGCTGGGATTGCCACGGTCTTCCTATAGAGCATGAGGTAGAAAAAAAAATTGGAAAAGCTGGAACCAAGGTCAATCATAAGGATTTTCGCGAGAAGTGCCGAGAATATGCGCAACGACAAGTAGATGGTCAGATGAAAGATTTTATTCGGCTTGGAGTTTTTGCTGAATGGAATAATCCTTACCTCACCATGGATAAAAAATATGAGGCAAACATTATACGCGCACTTGGCAAGGTGGTCGAAAACGGACATCTAATCAAAGGCTATAAGCCAGTTTATTGGAGTGTTGTAGGTGCTTCAGCCCTGGCAGAAACCGAAGTTGAGTATCAAGATAAGTTATCTTTTTCAATTGATGTCGCTTTTCCTGTTTCTGACATGAAAGCCTTTGCCCAAGCAATGCCTGGAATTAGCAGCACTGGAGATATATACGTAGTTATATGGACCACAACACCCTGGACCCTTCCGTCAAATCAGGCGGTCAGTCTAAACTCTGACGTAGATTACGTGCTGCTGTCATGTCAGCCGCTCGGTTGTCCGCCTGGTCGATATTTGGTTGCCGAAAGTCTCATCGAGTCTGCCATGTCTCGCTGGGGTGCTCAGGACTATAAAATAGAGGGTTGCGTTAAAGGCTCTCAGCTTGAATCCTTAACCTTATTCCATCCTTTTTATGATCGCCTAGTGCCTATTATTCTTGGTGATCACGTTACAACTGATGCTGGCACAGGATGTGTCCATACAGCTCCTGATCATGGAGTGGATGATTTTGTTGTTGCAGAAAAATACAATATCAGCACTCTTAATTACATTAACGATAATGGTGTATTTCGTGAAGATGTAGATTTTTTTGCCGGTGAGCACGTCTACAAGGTTGATGAGCAGGTCGTAAACTTGTTAAAAGAAAAATCTCGACTTCTATCCAATATAAAAATTACCCATAGTTATGCTCATTGCTGGCGAACCAAGACACCATTGATTTACCGCGCTACTCCGCAGTGGTTTATCAGTATGACTAAAAATAGTCTGCTAGAAAAAGCAAAAAAAGCAGTTCCATTGGTCTCTTGGTATCCAGAATGGGGTGAGGCAAGAATTAATGGAATGCTAGAAAATAGTCCAGATTGGTGTATTTCGCGTCAGCGAACATGGGGCGTTCCTATTACATTATTTGTACATAAGCTAACGGGTGAGATTCATCCTGATACAGCACGTTTGATAGAGGTCATAGCATCTTCTGTAGAAAAAAATGGAATAGATTTTTGGTATGAAATGAATACTGAAGACTTGCTTGATGAGCGAGCGAGCGAGTACGTAAAAGTGAATGATACCCTTGATGTTTGGTTTGACTCGGGTATTACACATGCTGCGGTGCTTGATAGCCGCAAAGAGTTACAGTTTCCCGCAGACCTCTATCTAGAGGGCTCCGATCAGCATAGAGGCTGGTTTCAGTCATCGCTAAAAACTGCAATAGCCATGAAAAATTCCCCCCCTTATAAGGCAGTTCTGACACATGGTTTTGTTGTTGATTCTGATGGGCGCAAGATGTCAAAGTCTATCGGTAACGTGATGTCGCCCCAGCAGGTCATGAAGGACCAGGGCGCTGATGTCCTTAGGCTTTGGGTGGCAGCTACAGATTGTAGTGGTGAAATGAATGTTTCCGATGAAATTTTAAAGCGAACGGGCGACTCATACCGAAGAATTCGCAATACAGCCCGTTTCCTTTTGTCTAATTTAAGTGACTTTAATCCCCCGAAGCATTTAATGCATATTGATGACATGCTGGAACTTGACCGCTGGGCTTTAAATTCAACCCTAAGAATACACAAAGAAATTATAGCCGCATATGATACTTATCAATTCCACCATATTTATCAGATATTACATAACTTTTGTGTCACAGATATGGGTGGTTTTTATCTGAATATTATTAAGGATCGCCAATACACCTGCCAAGAAAATTCTATCGCAAGGCGATCAGCGCAGACAGCTATATATTACATCCTAGAATTTTTTGTTCGCTGGATTGCTCCAATACTGAGCTTTACTGCAGAGGAAATCTGGACGTTTATGCCCGGTGATAGAGAAGAGTCTGTTTTCTTTACTGAATGGAAAGACCTGTCATTTGTCACTAAGGGGAAAATTACAGACAGCGACTGGGAATTGATAATAGAAGCAAGAAACGCTGTAAACAAAGTCTTAGAAGAAAAAAAGAAAGATGGCATCCAAAAGTCACTTGAGGCTGAGGTCACGGTTTATGTAGATCAAAATCTACAGAAAGCTTTGGAGAAACTTGAGGACGAGTTGAAGTTTGTATTTATCACCTCTTCAGTCAAAATAAAATTACTGAATGATGCGACAAATACTACAGACCTAGTGTTAACCGAAATGAAAGGTCTTCATGTTTATGCTATAAAAACGAAACATAGGAAATGCGAGCGTTGTTGGCATCATTGCGAGGATGTAGGGTCTCACAAGGAACATGTAGATATTTGTGGCCGCTGTTTTACTAATCTCGAAGAGCAGGGCGAGCGACGCTTATATGCCTAATGTAATTTTCATGCGGTCAGCCCCGATGATTGCTTTACTTGGATCAGCGTTATGACATGGAGTATATGGCGCTGGTACACCCTTTCAGTTTCTGTGGCGATAATCGATCAGCTTGCTAAGTATGCTGTTACTCAAAAATTTTTGTATGGAGCCCATGAAAATATCTTTCCTGGGCTTAATCTTTTGTTGGTTCATAATAGGGGTGCAGCGTTTAGCTTTCTGAGTGATGCAGGAGGTTGGCAGCGCTGGGTTTTTTTAGCGATCTCACTGGTCGCAAGTATTGTCTTGGTAGCTTGGCTGTACAGATTAAAAACGGCACAGTTTTTTTTATCACTGTCCTTAGCTTTAATTTTAGGTGGAGCTATTGGCAACTTATATGATCGAATATTTTTAGGTTATGTAGTTGATTTTGTTGATGTTTACTACAAAAATTACCACTGGCCAGTATTTAATGTTGCCGATGCAAGCATCACGTTAGGGGCGGTATTTTTACTTCTCGAGAGCTTAATGGTAAAAAAGCATAAATAGGTGATTTTATGGCTAAAGTTTCTAATATAAAGCTACTTCCTGTTGGGCCAGATACAAAAATAACATTACATTTTTCACTTTCTTTAGAGGATGGATCGCTAGTGGATTCTAACTTTGATTCAGATCCTGCTGTTTGTTTTTTTGGAGATGGTCAGCTGGTACCAGGATTCGAAGCCGCCTTGATTGGTCTAAATTCAGGTGATGAGACAACATTGACCATAAATCCTGAAGCTGGTTTTGGGCAACATAATCCAAATAATGTTCAAGAATTCCCTCGTAAGAATTTTTCTGATATTTTAGATATTGAACCTGGATTAATAATATCATTCGCTGATGCAAATGGAGCTGAGCTACCTGGAACAGTAGCAGATGTTGGTGAAAAAATAGTTGTAATAGACTTTAATCACCCTTTGGCTGGGCATGTCATTAACTTTAAAGTGAAGATTCTTTCTGTTGAGCTGGCGGTGAAAAATTGATTGATATAAGGCTGGCTAACCCAAGAGGATTCTGTGCTGGTGTAGAAAGGGCTATCGAGATCGTTACTCGGGCTTTACATATCCATGGAGCTCCAATTTATGTTCGTCACGAGGTCGTACACAATAAGTCTGTGGTCGAAATGTTGCGCGCACAAGGCGCCATTTTTGTTGATGAAGTCGCAGATATTCCAGATAATGTGATAGTGATTTTCAGTGCACATGGTGTATCTCAGACCGTAAGACAGCAGGCCGATCAAAAAAATCTTAAAATTTTTGATGCAACCTGCCCTTTGGTTACAAAAGTTCATGCGCAGGTAGCTCGATCTAGTCTTGAGGAGGCCGACTGCGTAATGATTGGACACCAGGGTCACCCCGAAGTTGAAGGCACAATGGGTCAATATTCTGGTAGTGGCCACATCTACTTAGTACAGAGCGAATCTGATGCAGCGAGCCTGCAAGTTAGTAATCCTGATAAAATAATTTACGTGACACAAACGACTTTGTCTGTAGATGACACTGAGCAAATCATAGATATATTACGGAGACGTTTTCCTGCTATAGAGGGGCCAAGAACAGATGATATATGCTATGCGACTCAAAACAGACAAGATGCCGTTAAGCAGCTCGCTCTCGAGTGTCAATTGATTATTGTTGTAGGCTCTCCTACTAGCTCTAATTCTAATCGGCTAAAAGAACTGGCTGAGCATTGCGGCGTTGAGGCGCATCTAGTGGACAACGCCAAAGATATCTGCAAAGACTGGATGCTAGGAAAAAAGATAGTTGGCGTGACAGCGGGGGCTTCAGCTCCAGAAGAGCTTGTCACAGAAGTTGTTGATGCACTGAGGTCAATTGGGGGAAGTTCCCCAGTTGAGGTTTCTGGAGTCAAAGAAAATATTAAGTTCTCAATCCCCAAAGAGCTTCGTTAATAGCTAATATTAGAGCTAGTCATAAATTGTGGGAACAGAGTCGCGTTTGTGTGTAGTTTTTTGAAAAACAGTAATGATCGCATTAATAGTTGTTGCGCTAACTGGTTTTCCTTCTAGAAAATCATCAATTTCGTCATAAGTAATTCCTAGCGCGTGCTCATCTGATTTTTGCGGGGCAAGACATTCGAGATCTGCGGTTGGTGTCTTGTTGATCAGCGCTAAAGGCGCATCTAGGAACGCAGCTATTTGCCGCACTTGTCTTTTGCTAAGCCCAAATAACGGCGCTAAGTCGCAAGCGCCGTCTCCCCATTTTGTATAAAATCCAGTGATATTTTCAGCAGAATGATCGGTCCCAATAACTAGCCCATTAAACAAACCGGCAATTTCGTACTGAGCTGTCATGCGAATCCGCGCCTTAGTATTTCCCTTGGCGAAATCTTCTTTGAAATTATGTTTATTATATGTCGTGTCGATATTTGCGGAGGCAATAATTTCTTTATGAATACTATCCACACTTGACTTGATATTAATAAGAATACTTTTGGATGGAAGAATAAATGCTAAAGATTTTTTAGCATCTGCTTCATCTGCCTGAGTTCCATATGGAAGCCTTACGGCAATAAAAAAATACTTGGGGTCAAAGTACTCTTTATTTAACTGATCTACTGCTAGTTGGGCTAGCTTTCCACACGTCGTTGAGTCAATCCCCCCACTTATACCAAGAACTAAATGCGTTAATCCTGAATGAACGAGAGTTGATTTTATGAAGCTTATTCGTCGCTCTACTTCAAATTGAGGGTTAATATTTGGAATAACCTTCATTTGTTCGCGAATTTTATCGCAGCTGAATTGGTCGCTCATTTTGAGTACTCATTTGCCTCAATGGCAGAATAATTCTTTAATCGAAAACACCAAAGGTAGCCGTGCTGATCCAAGAATTCTCATCCAGGTAACTTCCATCATCTTTATGACGCCCGTTAAAAATATGACGAGAATCAAATCCAAGTGATGGGGGTTTATCAAAAAGTCCTGCTGACAGTGTATTTGTCCAGCTTCTTGTTAGTGCTAGCGAAACATTTTGATATTGAAAGTTTCCGTTAGAGTCTAGGGCAGGATGATCAGGGTAGTTTTGTGCAAGCAACTTGGCTGCATTAATGGAATGATCGTGCATTTCCATGAGGTGGTAAGCCTGAGCCATAACCGCGAGACCATCAGGAACAGCAGGAGTCAGCTGAAAATTTTCAATGACGTAACGACCCCTGTTTGCTGCAGCAAGATATGCCCCGCGAGCAAACAGGTAGTTAGCAGCATGAATTTCATGCCGTGCAAGAATATTTCGTAAATAAATCATTCGTTTTTGAGCATCTGGAGCGTACATGCTCTCTGGAAAACGGTTGAGTAGTTCGCTGAATACGGAAAATGAATTTCGAGCTGCCCCTGGATCACGTTTTGTTTCATCTATTGGAAGAAGCTTCCCAAACATTCCATCACTCTCTACAAAAGAGCATAGTCCTTTTAAGTAATAGGCATAGTCGACATTTTGGTGTTGAGGATGCAAGCGTATGAATCTTTCTGAAACGCTTATAGCGGAGCCATATTCTCCTGATTTAAAGTGGGCATATATCAGCTCAAGTTGCGCTTGCTCTGCAAAATCTCCAAATGGAAATTGGGCCTCAAGTTCATGCAGCTTGGTAACAGCTGTATTCCAATAGCCGCCCTCAAGGTCACTCTGAATAGCTTCAAAGAAATCTTTTTCTGTATACCCGGAAGTATCAAGTCTACTTGAGGCATCAGAGATGCCATTTACTGAATTAAAGTAGGAGCATCCAGTTGCTAAAAAGCATGCACATATTAACATTGGAAACAAAAATCGCATGAGGGCCTGCATCCTGCATTAATTTAAATTAAGCTTAAAGTGTTCTTTAGGCGACGCTATGTCTGTAAGATACCGTATTTAACCACAGCCTTGGCAGTATACAAAATATCCATAACTGAGACTATATGTCAGACGCCATAAAATTAGAACAAAGTGTACCTATATCATTCCGTGGAATGCGCTTAGATCAAGCGGCATCAGAATTATTTGGTGATTTTTCAAGATCACGATTGCAAGTGTGGATAAAAAAAGGTGATTTATTGGTAAATGGAAATATATATCGGCCTAAAGATAAGCTTTTGGGCGGTGAGTTGCTTTCCGTTAGTGTGACCTTGGAGCCAGAGGGAGAGTGGAAGTCAGAGGCTATTAGTCTCGATATTGTATTTGAAGACGAAGATATAATTGCACTCAATAAGCCAGCCGGGTTAGTTGTCCATCCAGCCGCTGGTAATTATACAGGGACCTTGCTTAATGGGCTTATACACCATGCGCCCTCTATTGCAAAAATTCCTCGTGCCGGCATTGTGCATAGATTAGATAAAGACACTACTGGGCTTATGGTTGTCGCTAAAACATTAGAGGCTCATCATTCTTTAGTAAAGCAACTTCAAGCACGGACTGTATCTCGTGAATATCAGGCTGTTTCTCAAGGGGTCATGACAGGAGGGGGTACAGTTAGCAAGCCTATGGGGAGGCATCCTCAGGCTCGGACTAGGATGGCTGTTGTTAGCCATGGTGGAAAAGATGCAGTGACCCACTACAGAGTAATCAAAAGATTTACTCACCATACTCACATTAAGGTTAAGCTAGAAACTGGTCGAACCCATCAAATAAGAGTTCATATGGCAAACATTGGGTACCCATTAGTGGGTGACCCGGTATACGGTGGTCGCCTCAAATTACCCAAAGGCGCAACCTTAAGTCTACAGTCAGCTCTTAGGGGGTTTAAGCGCCAAGCGTTACATGCTGGTAAATTAGGATTAATTCATCCAACCTCTAACGAGTATATAGAGTGGCATGCTTCTGTCCCGCAGGATTTTTCTACTCTATTAGATGCTTTAAAAAACGAAGGTGATAGCGAATGATCCCAGTGGCTTTTAAGTTTTATTATTGGGCATTAAGTTGGTTTTAGCGTGGATATAATTACGCCAGATTGGCCGGCCCCAGAAAATGTAGTTGCTGCAATCACTACTAGAGAAGGTGGCGTTTCTTTAGCCCCATGGGATGCTTTTAACTTTGGTTTCAACACAAGAGATAAGCCCCTATCTATTGAAAAAAATTGGCAATTGTTATCAAAGGAGCTTAATTTACCAGCTATTCCTCAGGTTCTGAGTCAGGTGCATGGTACAGATATTGTAAGGGCGCATTCTGGGGGGGCAGTCGTAATCGGGGATGGATCATTTTCAAATTTATCCAAGACTGTTTGTGCTGTGACAACGGCAGATTGTCTGCCAATACTAGTTTGCAATATACAGGGGACATTGGTTTGTGCTTTACATGCAGGATGGCGCGGTTTATCGGCAGGGATAGTTAAAAACACAATAAGGCAACTTGGTGTCCTCCCTAGCGATTTGATGGTTTATCTTGGCCCCGCCATCAGTCAAAAAAATTTTGAAGTAGGCTTCGAAGTTAAAAATATGTTTATTAGCAGTACTAGTAAACCATGCCTCAAAGAAAAATTTAATTCATGCTTTTTAAGAATCCAAAAGAAAGAAAAAAATGAAGCTGAAAAATGGCAAGCCGATTTATATGGGCTTGCAAAAATGACTCTAAATGAAGTCGGTGTTACTAAGATTTATGGCGGTGATTTCTGCACTTATAGTGACCCTGTAAGATTTTATTCTCATCGTCGCGATGGAGAAACTGGAAGGATGGCAAGCTTAATATGGATTTCCTAAATAACAATAAAGTATTAATTTTTTTATATTGAGCTGAGAGTGCTGAGTATCATTCTTGACTAAATACTAATTACACTCTAAAGTTCGATTTTCTGTGAGAATACTCAATATTCTCACAAGCTGACTCCTTGTCAGTTTGCTAGGTGAGCGTAAACAGCGTTTGCTGGGCATCCAGAATAGATTTGTTTACCCACGAGTCTGAGGCGCTGATAATTTTTCGGTTGCTATGTTTCACTAAACATAACTGTGATGTCACAGCAGTATTCTATTCGCGTTCTCTAGTGAGCTTATTTAGAGCAGATTTACTCACATTTGAGGATTAAAAAAGTGGAACTTTTGTCTGGTGGTGAAATAGTTGTTCGTGCCCTTAAGGATGCGGGTGTAAAGTATTTATGGGGCTATCCAGGCGGCGCAGCCCTGCATATTTACGATGCATTATTTCAACAAGAAGATGTCCATCATATGCTTGTCCGGCACGAACAAGGTGCTGTTCATGCTGCTGATGGGCACTCTCGTTCTACTGGTGATGTTGGAGCAGTTCTTGTTACGTCTGGACCCGGAGCCACTAACGCTATTACTGGTATTGCCACCGCCTATATGGATTCTATTCCGATGGTTGTAATATCTGGCCAGGTACCTCGTGATAAAATTGGACAAGACGCTTTCCAGGAAACTGATATGGTTGGAATCTCCAGGCCTATAGTTAAGCATAGTTTTTTGGTCATGGATGCGTCAGAAATTGCAGTTGTTATTGCTAAAGCCTTTTATATTGCAAAAACAGGTCGACCAGGACCAGTTATTGTTGATATTCCTAAAGATGTAACAGCTCCAGACCACCGTATACCTTATGAGTACCCAGAAAAAATAAAAATACGTTCTTACCACCCAACTACCAGAGGCCATGCTGGCCAAGTCAAAAGAGCAGTAAAGACCTTATTGGCAGCTAAGCGTCCAGTTATTTATAGTGGCGGAGGGGCGGTTTTAGGTGATGCCTCCGCTGAACTAACGGAACTCACCAAGCTGTTAAATTTTCCTATAACAAACACTTTGATGGGCCTTGGTGCTTTTCCAGGAACTGATCCTCAATTTTTAGGTATGTTGGGAATGCATGGCACTGTAGAGGCGAATAATGCCATGCATGAGGCTGATGTTATTTTTGCAGTGGGTGCTCGCTTTGATGATAGGGTAACTAATACCCCAAGTAAATTCTGTCCATCCGCAAAAATAATACATATAGATGTAGACCCTACATCTATCTCTAAAACTGTAGCTATAGATATCCCGATTGTTGGTGATTGCAGTACTGTTTTAAGACAAATGACTGATGAGATCAAGGCTAGCAAAGAGACTCCAGACCAGGATGCTCTTTCTGAATGGTGGTCCAAAATAAACGAATGGAGAGAGCGCCATGGAATATACACTCAACCAAGGCATGAGCCAAGTTCTGGTAATATCATCAAGCCACAGGATGTTATAAGAAGCCTTTATAAGGTGACTAAAGGTGACGCTTTTATTACTTCAGATGTTGGCCAACATCAAATGTTCGCTGCGCAATATTACCTATTTGATAAGCCTCGTCGCTGGATTAATTCAGGCGGCCTTGGGACTATGGGATTTGGTTTACCTGCAGCTATGGGTGTTCAATTAGCTCACCCTGATGCAGTCGTAGCATGTGTTACAGGCGAAGGAAGTATACAAATGTGCATTCAAGAGCTATCCACTTGTTTGCAATATGGACTTCCAGTCAAAATTATTAGCTTGAATAATCAAGCTCTTGGTATGGTGCGTCAATGGCAGGATATGCAATATAGCGGTCGTTATTCATCTAGTCTTTATGAGGACTCCCTACCTGATTTTGTAAAGCTAGCAGAGTCATTTGGACACATAGGGATGCGCGTTTCAAATTTTGATGAACTAGATGATAAAATGTCAGAGTGTTTCGCCTTAAAAGACCGCGTAGTCTTTATGGATATAAATGTTGACCGGAATGAACATGTGTATCCAATGCTCATTGCGCCAAATGGTTCGATGAAGGATATGAAGTTGAGCAAAACGGAGCGTACTTGATGAGACGTATAATTTCAGTGTTAATGGAAAATGAGCCGGGAGCTTTATCTAGGGTGGTTGGATTATTTTCACAAAGAGGCTACAACATAGATACGCTTACAGTGGCGCCGACTAATGACCAAACTTTGTCTAGATTAACAGTTACAACCCATGGAAGTGACAGCATAATTGAGCAAATCACCAAACATTTAAATAAATTAATAGATGTGGTGAAAGTTGTTGATCTAACAGAAGGCCCTCATATTGAGCGAGAATTAATGTTGGTGAAAATTAAGGCTAATGAGGCGCAAAGAGTAGATATTAATCATTGTGTAGATGTTTTTCGTGGCCAGATAGTTGATGTGAATGTCAATACGTACACATTACAGATTGTAGGTAGCAGCGATAAACTCGATGCATTTATAGAGGCTATTAATTACGCAGACATTCTTGAATTGGTTCGCTCGGGTGTTTCTGGTCTAGCTCGTGGTGAAAAAACACTGAAGGTATAAATGATTTATAGTATGATTTTCACAACTACCCCATAAAAATATAATTAATTCTTTATAAAAAATACAGGATAAAAACATGCAAGTTTCTTATGATAAAGATTGTAATCTCTCAATTATTCAGGGTATGAAGGTTTCAATTATCGGATATGGCTCACAAGGACATGCCCACGCCTTAAACCTGAAAGACTCTGGAGTGGATGTTACAGTTGGCCTTCGTGATGGCTCAACGTCTGCCGCTAAAGCGGAGAAATCTGGACTGACTGTAAAGAATGTTCCTGAGGCTGTTTCTGGTGCTGATCTAGTAATGATCCTTACACCAGATGAATTTCAGTCGCACTTGTATAGGGATGAAATTGAGCCTAACCTCAAGAGAGGAGCTACCATGGCTTTTGCTCATGGCTTTGCGATTCATTATAACCAGGTAGTGCCACGCAAAGATCTGGATGTCATTATGATTGCACCTAAAGCACCTGGGCATACAGTGCGTAATGAGTTCACTAAAGGTGGGGGAATTCCGGATCTGGTTGCTATATATCAAGATGCCTCAGGCAAAGCAAGAGATGTTGCCATGTCTTATGCGTCTGGTATAGGTGGCGGCAGAACAGGAATTATTGAAACTACGTTTAAAGATGAAACGGAAACAGATTTATTTGGTGAGCAGGCGGTCCTTTGTGGCGGAGCAGTAGAGTTAGTGAAGGCTGGCTTTGAAACATTAGTCGAAGGCGGATATGCTCCTGAAATGGCTTACTTTGAGTGTCTGCATGAACTCAAATTAATTGTTGATTTGATGTACGAGGGCGGCATTGCCAATATGAATTATTCTATATCAAACAATGCAGAATATGGAGAGTATGTTACTGGTCCAGAAATCATTAATGACCAATCTCGTGAGGCTATGCGAAACGCTTTAAAGCGGATCCAAAATGGAGAATATGCAAAAATGTTTATCACGGAGGGAGCCATGAATTATCCTTCCATGACAGCATATCGTCGGAATAATGCAGAGCATCCTATCGAAAAAACTGGTGCCAAATTACGCTCTATGATGCCATGGATTACAGCCAATCAACTGGTTGATAAAGATAAAAACTAAGTATTCTGCAAGGCTGCGTAGTTAACCGCGCCGAAGCGCGGTTTTTTGTTTCATGCTTTAGTGTTTAATGTAATATAATTTTTTAGGGATTTAAGGCTGCTGATTAATCAGACTTAACGGCTATGCTAAAAAGATAAACTAGACTTTATTATAGTGGAAAAAAATTTATGACTGATACTGAAGGCCAAGAAAATGAATCTGGCCTTAACAAATCATCTTCGGTAGTTGGGGGCGACGAAACGCCTGTCGAGAAAATAAAGACTAGGCATAAAGGGGTTTATCTACTTCCAAATCTATTCACTACAGGAGCTATGTTCTCTGGATTTTATGCAATCCTTGCAGCAATGGATGGAAAATTCGAGGCAGCTTCAATTGCAATTTTTATCGCAATGATTTTTGATGTATTAGATGGAACTGTGGCGCGTATGACAAACACATCAAGTGAGTTTGGCCTGCAATACGACAGCCTCTCTGACATGGTCTCTTTTGGTGTAGCTCCTGCGGTGTTAGCTTTTAGCTGGATACTTAATGAAATAGGCAGGATCGGCTGGGCCGCCGCCTTTATTTACGCATCATGCGCAGCACTTAGGCTTGCTCGATTTAACACCCAGGTTGATTCAACCACAAAAGGTTACTTTATTGGGATCCCTAGCCCTGCCGCCGCTGCGCTTATAGCTTCTATGATATGGTGCAACTATGAAACTGATCCAACAAATCAATTAGCATTTCTGGTGGCAGCAGTAACAGCTTTATCTGGGTTATTGATGGTGTCTAACTTTGATTATCGTAGCTTAAAAGAGCTTGATCTTAAGGGAAGAGTTCCTTTTGTCGTCATTTTTGCTGTGGTGATGAGTCTTATTGTAATCACTATTGACCCGCCTCGAATTTTATTTATTTTTGCTCTGGTGTATAGTTTTTCAGCTCCAGTATTGTGGCTAAAGAACAAAGTGTATGGGTTAAAAGCATAATATGGAAAAAGAACAATTAATTATTTTTGATACAACTCTTCGAGATGGGGAGCAAAGTCCTGGTGCATCCATGACTAGGGATGAAAAATTGCGAATAGCCAAAGCTCTTGAAAAGCTTGGGGTTGATGTGATTGAGGCAGGTTTTGCTGTTTCAAGTCCAGGTGATTTTGCATCAGTTAAAGCTATTGCTGAGACGATTAAAGATAGTACTGTTTGTAGTCTCGCTCGCGCTAGAGAGGGTGATATTAAAAGTGCTGCAGAAGCCCTAAGGGGTGCGCATTCAGGTCGTATTCATACCTTTATTGCAACATCTCCAATTCATATGGAGCATAAACTTCATATGAGTCCGGACCAAGTTTTCGAGCAAGCTATATCCGCTGTAAAGTGTGCTCGAAATCTAATAAATGATGTAGAGTTTTCTCTAGAAGACGCTAGCCGTTCCGACTTTGACTATATGTGTCGTATTATTGAGGGGGCTATTGCTGCTGGCGCAAGAACCATAAATATCCCAGACACAGTAGGCTATGGTTTCCCAGAAGAGTATGCGGACACTATTGGTCGCTTGATCGAGACCGTTCCTAATGCAGATAAAGCAATATTTTCTGTGCACTGCCACAATGACCTTGGTTTGGCAGTATCGAATTCACTGGCAGCTGTTATGAGAGGCGCGCGTCAAATAGAGTGCACTATTAATGGTTTAGGTGAGCGCGCAGGCAACGCTGCCCTTGAAGAGATAGTGATGGCAGTAAAAACGCGAAAAGACATTTTTCCAGTAAAGACACGCATCGAAACTACTCATATCACTTCAACTTCTCGCTTGGTTTCAAGTGTCACCGGGTTTCCTGTTCAGCCCAATAAGGCAATTGTTGGCGCTAATGCTTTTGCACATGAGTCTGGAATTCACCAAGATGGGGTATTAAAATTTCGTGAAACATATGAAATCATGAGTGCTCAAGATGTAGGTCTTCAAACCAATAAAATAGTTTTAGGAAAACTTTCCGGACGCGCAGCCTTTGCAGCCCGTCTTGAAGAGCTGGGTACCCATTTTGAAAATAAGGCAGCACTTGATGAGGCGTTTGTTAAGTTTAAAGATTTAGCTGACAAAAAACGTGAAATATATGATGAAGATCTTCAGGCTCTCGTTTCAAAAATTCAGCTAGATGAGTCAAATGGAGATCAAATAATTTTAGAAGCTCTAGAGGTAATCTCAAAGACAGGGCAACCTGCTTGTGCGACCTTGTCTTTGAGGTACAAAGGTGAGCTCTATAAGTCTTCGTCTGATGGCGATGGGCCTGTCGACGCCGCATTTAAGGCTATAGAAAAATTAGCTAAAAGTGATACAGAGCTAAAACTTTATTCTGTAAATGCAGTAACTGCTGGAACGGATTCACAGGGAGAGGTAACGGTCCGACTCGGAAAAGGTGGCCGAATCGTAAATGGACTGGGTGCTGATACAGACATTATGGTCGCTAGTGTTAGGGCTTACTTGCATGCACTTAATTTGATACAAAATCCTGATCGATTGCATCCTCAGATGGATGGAGTATAGAGGCGGCTATGAACACAGAGCTACGCGATTGGTATCTTTCTAGCTTAGATGTGAGCCAATATCTGCCAAAAATAGAGCCTGCTGATGACTCGAATCACTATTCTATAAAAAACAACAAGAATGAGGGTAAGGCAGAAGAGCAGGCAGGATTAACTGGTCGAGCCCTTAATGCTAACAAGTCTCTGGAGGAAAAAAAAGCTACGATATCTTCACCGAAAGAGCCTCTAAAGAAAAATACAGCTTCAGCAGGTTTAGTCAGTTCTCTCAAGTTTAATCTTGTATGCTGGCAACCTTGTGATGAACTTCTTGTTCTTAGCGGGCTGGACTTTGGCATCAAGCCCTCTGGTGATCAGTGCTTATTGGTTGCTAATATCTGTCGCGCTATAGGTCATTTTTCTGGCGAGTTACCAGCACCATGCTTTCATAACGGGCAAGTAGAAAGGAATGGAGATGATGGCGAAGGTAGATTTGATGTTCAAAAAATTCTCTCGCCTTTTATAGGGTCCTGTATTCAGCATACCAGCGGGTTTTCACTACTAATCATGGGGGAGGCCGCGTTCAAATTATTTGCTTCTACAGAAGAATCCTACCTGGACCTAAAAGGCAAGACGATACAGGTGAAAAACGTAGCTAATACTTTTGTGCTCAACGGTCTGGAGGAAATTCTCACAGACCCTTTAGTTAAGTTAGACACTTGGCGCACCATTAAGCCCTTATTAAATAAAGCCTAAATAGCCCATAAATGCATCTATTGAATTTAAATATACGCCCTATGATACTTGCTGACATAGCTAATATCAGTAAGATTGAGGAGAAAGTTACCCCCCATCCTTGGCGTGAGAGTCAGTTTATCGATAGCTATGAGAAGCATAATTGTTTGGTTCTTGTCATGGACGATTATATTGTCGGTTATGCGATTTACAACGTTGTTGTTGGCGAGGCGGAAGTGCTTAATATTGCAATTCATCATGGGCATCAAAATAAGGGTTATGGGCGTTATCTTATACAACATTTGATTAGAATTGTTTCAGAGCGCGCACAAAGATTTTTTCTCGAGGTCCGAGTTAGTAACGCTAGCGCAATCTATTTGTACGAAGATGTTGGGTTTGTTGCGGTATGCGAAAGAAAAAATTATTACCAGAATGCATTAAGATCTGAAGATGCGCTATTAATGGCTATGGAGCTATAGCCCATTAGCAGCTAGATAAAAATGATAAATGTCGTAAAGTCTAATATGAAACAATAACAAAAGTCACTAAAAACACTGCCCAAGACTGAAGCCCATATGCACTATTTCCTTGGTAATTTGTGTATAGTTTTAAGCCTTCTTACTGAGAACCTATAAGATTTCATTAGCTGCTATACATAGCTGTTTTTGGATTAAAGGAAAAATAGAGAATGTCACTAAATTCGATTTATGAAGAGGTAAAGTTAAGGAGAACTTTTGCCATTATCTCGCACCCTGATGCTGGTAAAACTACGATCACCGAAAAATTGTTATTGTTTGGAAATATTATTCAGGTGGCCGGAACGGTGAAAAGTAAAAAAAGTGATAGGCACGCTACCTCTGACTGGATGCAGATGGAGAAAGAGCGTGGTATTTCTGTGACGTCTTCTGTCATGCAGTTCCCTTACAAGGGCTGTGTGGTTAATTTGCTTGATACCCCAGGACATGAGGACTTTTCTGAAGACACTTATCGGACACTAACAGCGGTAGACTCTGCTTTAATGGTTATTGATGGAGCGAAAGGTGTTGAGCGTCGAACAATCAAGCTGATGGATGTATGTCGATTAAGAGACACTCCGATAGTGTCTTTTATAAATAAAATGGATCGTGAAATACGTGATCCGGTTGATTTGCTTGATGAAATAGAAGCGGTATTGAAAATTATGTGCGCCCCGATGAATTGGCCTATTGGTTGCGGTAAAGACTTCAAGGGGGTGTATAACTTTCATGCAGACACAATACATGTTTTCCAGCAAGGCCAAGGGAGCATTATCCCGAAAGATGTTCAGATAGAAGGGCTCTATTCTGACAAAGCGAGCGAATTTTTTGGCTACTTAGCTGAAAATATTAGAGAAGAGATAGAGCTTGTTAGGGGGGCTACAAACACATTCGATATGGAGCTGTTCTTGAGTGGGAAGCTAACCCCAGTTTTTTTTGGCACTGCACTCTCAAATTTTGGTATACGAGAAATGCTTGATAGTTTTATAGACTTAGCGCCCCCTCCTCAATTCAGGGCATCAGTGGAAAGAAATGTATCTGCTGGTGAAAAAGAATTTTCTGGGTTCGTTTTTAAGATACAAGCAAACATGGATCCAAAGCATCGAGACCGGATGGCTTTCATGCGTATTTGCTCTGGCAGGTATACCAAAGGCATGAAAGTTCACCATGTTAGGCAAAAAAAGGATCTGCGCATCTCTGATGCCGTTGGTTTTAAGGCAGGAGAAAGAGTGTCTCTGGATGAGGCTGTTGCAGGCGATATTATTGGGCTGCATAATCATGGCTCTATTCAGATAGGCGACACATTTACCACTGGAGAGCACCTAAAATTTACAGGTATTCCATATTTTTCTCCAGAACTTTTTAGGCGTATTCGGTTGCGTGATCCATTAAAAATGAAACAATTGAGAAAAGGGATCCAGCAACTATCTGAGGAGGGTAGTACGCAGGTATTTTTTCCGCTAAATAGTAATGAAATTATTGTTGGCGCTGTAGGCCAGCTGCAATTTGATGTCGTAACATTCCGGCTTAAAGATGAATATGGCGTAGAAGCAGTTTATGAACCAATAAATATCTATACGGCTCGATGGATAGAGTCTGATGACGTCAGAAAAATTGAAGAAATAAAAAGAAAAGTGCCAGATGGTGTGGCATTAGATGGCGGCGGCCATTTAGCTTACCTTGCATCTACTAGAGTCAATCTTTCTTTGACAGAGGAAAGGTATCCAGATCTGAGATTTGCATCTACAAGAGAGCTTTGATGGGGTTTTGCTAGCAAGCAATTTTACAAGTTAATTTATGGTTAAAAATGTACTCTTTTGTGCAATTTTTAAAAAAATGGTGACCCTCTGAATTTTTTTCTGACCTTTACTGCTACTTTTATTTTTCTTCTGATTTTTCTTCTGATTTTTATTCGAACTGGTTCGCCCGTATATCGTCTAGAGAAGAAAAATGTTGTTGAGTTATTAAAGTTAGTCTTGGATGGTTCGGCCACCAATAATGACTGGGAGGTATTTCTTGGGCTACCGATTAGGCATAATGAAGTATTAGAGGCTGTTCGTTTGAGATGCCAGGCTATAAATGATGATGAGCGGGCAGATAACTCAACTTTTCTTCTCACAGAGAAGGGAGTTGAGGAAGTAAAAAAATTACTAATAGATTTACTGGGAATGAATCCATGAAAGAATACTCATCGTTTTCAAGAAGCCTCATAACTGCTGCAGCCTTTGTTGTAGTTATTTCCGGTATTAAAATGGCAGAAACATTGATAGTTCCTTTTTTGCTCTCAGTGTTTATAGCACTCATTTTTTCTCCTTTTTTGGCCTGGCTTAAAGCAAATAAGGTACCAAACACAGTATCTATTTGTTTAATTATAAGTTGCATGATCTCGATGGGCTGGATTATTGGTTTGCTAATAGGTTCCTCTCTGGAGGATTTTCAAAAAAATATGCCAATATATGAAGAAAGAATCCAAGGGATGAGTGAAGTTTTGTCGCATTGGCTGAGTGATCTCGGGTTAGCATTTAATGTAAACCAGGTAGAAAAAATCCTTAATCCTAGTGACATAATGCAAATTATGGGTAATGCATTGACTTCTTTTGGGAATGCTCTGACCAATGTCTTTATGATTTTATTGACCGTTATTTTTATTTTAGCTGAAGAGGTTGGATTTGGGGAAAAATTGCAGTCTGCAAGAAAGTGTAATGGTTCTGTTAATGAGGGATTAGCCCGTTTCCTTGATAGTATCCATAGTTACTTAAGAATTAAATCTCTTTTAAGTTTACTTACTGGGGGCTTAGTTGCAGTAACACTTTGGCTGCTGGGGGTTGATTATCCGGTTATGTGGGGGTTGGTTGCATTCTTGCTGAATTTCATCCCTACAGTTGGCTCTATTATTGCAGCCATTCCGACGATCTTGTTGGCTATGATTCAGCTGGGACCAGTGACTGCTTCCTTTGTAGCAGTGAGTTACCTTGCGATTAATATTTTTGTGGGTAACCTGCTGGAGCCAAAATTGATGGGCAGAGGTCTAAATTTGTCACCTTTAGTTGTATTTTTGTCACTGGTTTTCTGGGGATGGATCTTGGGCCCTGTTGGAATGCTTCTGTCGATACCTTTGACGATTATGTCAAAAATTGCCCTAGAGAATGATAAAAATACCCGCTGGATAGGAGTGATGCTGGGAGCCAATAACAGCCAATCGAAAACTTTACAGAATTTTTCTTCAGATCATCGCGTTGATTAAGATTTAATGGCTGCGAGGACTGCCAGCATTTTCAAAAAAGCAGGAGATTTTTTTATGAGGAGCAACTTACACTTAATTGGCCGCTCCATTTTGGGGGATTCTTTGCGTATTCTTCGCAGTCAGGGTGCTCGTCATAGGGTGATTGTAGTAGCTTAAGCATCCGACTTATTTCTGTGTAATCTTTCTCGTCTTCAGCTTTCCGAATTGCTATCTCTGCCATGTAATTCCGAAAAATATATTTAGGGTTAACACTAGCCATTTTAACAGTTCTGTCACTAGGACTTATTGTTTCAGAAGAAAGTCTTTGTTGGTATTTCTGCATCCATTGGTCTAATTGGTCTCGATGTATAAATAAATTTTCTAAAATTTTGCGCCCATCTTTAGTTTTGTTATAAAAGCAAAGTCGTCGAAAGAAAATAGTGTAGTCAATCTGGTTATCTTCTAGTATTTTTAGTAGCTCATCTATTAAGCTCTGATCATTTGTATTGGAAGTTTGCAGTCCCAATTTGAGCCTGTGCAGCTCGAGCAATGTTTGTATAAATAGTGGTTTATATTCTTTTAATACAGCTATCAGTTGCTCTGTTGGCACCAAGCTTGTCAATGCATTAGCTAATGCATTGCAATTCCATAAACCTACAGCAGGTTGTTTTTTAAAGGAATAGCGACCACTAGTATCAGAGTGGTTGCAAATAAAATCTGGATTATAGTTATCCATAAATCCGAATGGACCATAGTCCATAGTCTCTCCAATAATGGACATATTGTCAGTGTTCATAACTCCATGAGCAAAACCTACAGATTGCCATTGAGCAATCAGTTTGGCTGTTCTATGGACTGAGCACCTGAACATTTCAAGGTACTGATTAGCGCTTCCTTTTAATTCTGGAAAATGCGATTCAATCACGTGTTCAGCTAGTTTTTTAACACATGCCATTTTTTGTGTGTGATGAAAGTATTCAAAAGAGCCAAACCTTATATGGCTTCGGGCTAGTCGAATCAACATAGCGGCCTTCTCAGGCCGCTCTCTCTGAACAGTCTCTTCCCCTGAGAAAATACTGAGCGCTCGAGTTGTGCTGACTCCAAGTGCATGCATGGCTTCACTGCAAAGATATTCCCTTATTGTTGATCGCAGAACCGCTCTTCCATCACCAAAACGCGAATATGGTGTTTTCCCTGAGCCCTTCAGGTGCACGTCCCACTTCCCTGTAGGACCTTTGGCCTCACCAAGCAATAAGCCTCTTCCGTCACCTAGTTCGGGGGAGTAGCCACCAAACTGATGACCGCTATAAATCATAGCTAGTGAATCACTTCCTTGGGGGAGTGTATTCCCGCTGCACCAACCAGAAAGCCAGTTCGAAAGAATAGCTTCAGTATCTGCTTGAGTAGATATCCCAAGAAGAGCAGCAGCAGACTGGTTGATATGCACCGGAAAGGGGTTAGGTAAACCCGTAGGTGAAAGACGAGTAAAAAATTCGTCGCCCAATTTCGCAAAGCTGTTGTCAAATTTTAAAAGATCCAAGTTCACCTGCTTTTAGTTAATATATGGTTGAGTGCTAAAAAATA
>Ga0308007_10000255_pt1 | contig 24262 bp, 35 predicted proteins | sample Neamet71_FD_203152 | JGI IMG/M metagenome (GOLD analysis project Ga0308007, IMG submission 203152) | Marine microbial communities from water near the shore, Antarctic Ocean - #71 | ecosystem: Environmental > Aquatic > Marine > Unclassified | place: Southern Ocean | collected 2014-06-07
AGTTAGAATTTTTGTATTCAGCAAGTGCATCATCTTTTGGTGCACCTGTTGCTAAACAAACTAGTTTTGTAAAAGCTGATGGTCCAAAAAGCTTTTCCAAATTCATTCTGCGAAGTTTAAATGCATACGCATCTGTACTCATTGATGTAATACAATGGAACTCATATCCATGTTCTTCGTGTAGTTTCTTTACGTAATGTACGCTATCACGTAAAGCGGGTAAGAATCCCATTGCAGCACTTTCATTAAACTGTTTAACCAGCTTGTGCCCTTTGTTGTTAGATTCAACATTAAACCGTTTGGCAATATTATACTCGTAATTTGCTCCAGGTTGTTCTTGATAACCTTGTTGATCCATCCAGCATGTAAATGCATACTCCCAATTAAGAAGTACACCGTCTGCGTCTGTTAGGATGATTTTTGCTGCCTGTTTTGTCATATTTGCCTATCTTTATTTTAGTTTATAATACTATTATAACATCAATAATGATAGTTGTCAACCGACAGTATAGCCATTTTTGGATAAAACAGCCACATATTGTTGGTACATGCTTGCTCTGCCGCCGCTAGGACCCCAACAACGCTTAGTAGCTGTGTCAACATGTATGAAACTGTTGTAACATCCAATACCAGTAAAGCCAGCTTCAATTACTAGCTGGATGAATGTAATTCGACTACTAAAGTCACCTTCAGGCCAGCGTATGTCTATTGCTTGTTTAGACATATGCTTGCTTTTTTTGGCCCCACCAATTTTTGAATTATATTCTGGAGGTCTGTATGCACTATTAATACGCAACGGCCGGCCTAATGACTTAGCTAATTTTACTGCTTTATTAAATGTATCAGGTAGTACATTCATATTAACTTGTGGCTCTGGTAGTAGCCAATCTGATATTGGAGTAGTGTTATTAAACGGAGTAGTTACGGAGTCTTCTGCTCCTGAGGATTCAAAGCCTCCGCTAGTTCCGCCTGCTGGTGATCCAGGTGCTCCAATTATATCTGTTGAGCCATCAACTGGATTAGTTCCTTTTCCGCTAGCAGAATCGAATTGCTCTAATGCTTCGTTTTCGTCCGGATCAATTTCGCCTCTATTGATTTCATCCGATCTATCTGATAATATGCCTCTTGCTGCTCTGTCTGATATACCAACGGCATCCGGTAAGTCAAATACTTCTGCAATAGACCCGCCCAATGTTGGACCGCCATTAGCAAATACATTTTCTGATCCAGTACTTGACATGTTACTAGCAGTATCAAAGTCTCCTACTCTATGGATTTTTGGCATTACTGTACACTCCCTAGACTTGACCTAGCATCGTGTCCAAAGTCAGCATCATCACCGCCACCTAATTTAGATTGATAGCCTAACTGAGCACCTAATGCAAATTTTGTTACTTGTGGAACAACTCCACTCAGTCCATCATCTACACCATCAGTTGGATCTGCTTCAAAATAGTATTGACCTGCTACTCTAATTAATGTTTGTGTTGCTGTTATTTCTTGGCCCAGTGCAACTAGTATTCTATTACGTTCTGTTTGTGCAGCATTAACTACTGGTGCACCTGTTGCTGGTTCTGGCGTAGATGCTCCAGTGTATGCTGTTACTTGTGCAGCTCTTCCTACACCTTTAACTTCTCCTGTAGCAGGATTAACTAAGTCTGAATTAGCTGTAGCATTAGGTAACGCCATAGAACCTGCAGCACGTTCAGCTGGCCAACGTTTATCACCTATACTTGGATCAATTGCTGTTGGTTTAGGTGGAGCACCTTGAACAATCTTTGCAACATTTTCTTGACTAGTGCCAACTGATGTTGCTCCTGCGCCTGCATTAAGAGATGACCCTGCACCTGCTATTACTTTTTTACGTACTACTTCAGCATTTCCAGCACCGTCATTACTTAACGCAATTGCCATTAACGCTTTTTGTATATCATTCATTACAGGACTAGTTGTAACACCCTGTTCTGGATCTTCAATTGTCTTTCTTAGTAGTCTAACATCATCGCGTATACCTGTCATAGCTGTAATGATTCTATTAAGTTCTGCTGTGTAATCAGTATGTGTAAAACGAACTGCCATTATGCCACCATTATATCTTTTAAGTATGCTGGAGCAAGAGCTCTTTTTGCACCTTTGCCACCCCAGAACGAAGATGTGCTAATTTTTGTTAGTTGTCCTGCACTCTGACCTGTTAGTGCAATATCTACATGTATGCCAGTGTCGCCCATATACTTGTTACCTTGGCCAATTGCTGTAGCACCTGCGGCTTTAGCTGCCTTCATAAATGCAACCATAATAGATAAGTCATCTGAATTTCTGCTCGACAACTCTCTGCCATCAAATCCGTCTTTGTAAATTACAATGTCAGCTGCGTATCCGTTATCGTGTCTATTTGATCCTGTTCGTGTTCGCCCATCAACTCCGCCATCTTTAGCAGCCATTTGGCCTCCACTTGTAATTAATACATCGACACTTGCAGTTGATGCTCCTGCTATTAAAATGTCCATTAATGCTTGTTGTATTGGTCGATTACGTATCTTACCTTGGTTACCATATTTAACATTGCCAGTAGCTGATCCTGTTGTAGCTAGTCCTGCTGCTTCTAACTGTGCCAGCGAAGTATCATTCGTTCTTTGTGCAGTAGTAGTACCATCGTCATTTTGTACAATAACTGTACTGGCTCCGCCATAACCTGCTGGTCTTTCAGATTGGTTACTTCCTACAAAGTTACCAGATGTTCCGCCACCTTGTACAGTAGCATAGTTTTCACTAGTTGTGTCAGCAAAATTAGTTGGTCTAGCTAGTTCAGCGTTTAGTTGATCAAGAACGCCAGCGGCATCAAGATTTGCTTCTAGTGCCGCTTGTGCAGTAATGTTGCCAGCGTTAGGTGCAATAGTATCTGCATCTCTTTGATATAATCCTTTAGTTTGTGTAGTAGCCCTATCAGTTATAATACGTATGTCAGCTTGAATATCTTCAAATAAGCTAGCTATTTCACCAAAGTGTAGTTTGTATCCATCGTCAAAATGTACATGTGAATGTTCATCGGCATTAGAAGTAACTGTTGATCCCTCGTGGGCATCAACGGCAGTATGTGTCATACTGTTGCCAGGATGTCCTGAATCTGTAGTATTAGGAGTTGTAGGAGTTACGTTAATGCCAGTCATACTAGCTTACCGCGGTCGTATACTGGCTCGCTATGGAAGAGTGTGTTGCTCCTGCCATTAAAATATTTACACTGTTAATTTCAACATTGCCTAGCGTAGCAAATGTATCTCCTAATTTGCCCCAGAGCGCCTTTGTAACACCCGACTCTGCTCCTGATGTTATACCTGCAACTAATAAAGGTTTGTTAACCTTAATTCCTGCCGCTGACTCTGATACAAATTTTCCAACAATTTCAAATCCTTGAACTGTTCTAATTGTTATAATATGATTTGCTTCGACGCTTGTTTCTAATAATGCCATTTATAAACTCCACCCTGTTCCGTTAAATCCTGTATTTTCTATATATGTATTTAACTGATCGTAACCGCCTATTACTTCGCTGTTGATAATAATTTGAGGCATAGTACGAGCTGACGGAGAAATCTCCATCAACTCTTCTTTTGTAAGGTCTTCACCGAGTGTCCTAGTTGTAAAAGGAATATTCAAGCTTGTCAGCAACGCCTTTGCTTTATCGCAATACGGGCATAACGGTTTTGATAATACTTCTACAAGTGGCCTCATAATGAAAATCCTGTTAGTGAGCTTTGGTCTACGTCTTGTTTGATGCCACCAATAACATAAGATTCAACTTCTGTTTCTTGTGGTGCAACTTGTAGGCCTGAACTACTCAACCAATGTTGTGTCCACGGTAGCGGATTTTGTGTAGTTGGTTGATCAAATATAAGCGGCATACCTAATGCTTTAAGCCTGCGATTAGCAATATACTCTACATACCTATGTAGCAGTGTTTCGTTAAGTCCAATCATTGATCCATCTTTAAATAGATACTTGGCCCAATCTTTTTCTTCTGCAACACAATCACGCCACATGTCTAGTACTTCTTCTTGGCATTCTTTAGCAATTTCAACCATTTCTGGATCGTCTTTGCCTTGAGCCCAAAGTTTTAATACATGTGTGCTAAGTGCTAAGTGTTGTGATTCATCTCTAGCGATAAGACTAATAATCTTAGCACTACCTTCCATTAGCTTTAGTTCACCGAACGCAAATGTACATGCAAAGCTAACATAGAATCGTAAGCCTTCAAGAATGTTTACGTTTTGCATTGCAAGGTAAAGCTTTTTCTTAACTTCTCGCATGCTACCTTTTTTGTGATGTGTCCAGTTGTCTGCAGCTTCTGTAAATGCATCATAGTTTTTAGTTACACTTACTGCTCGTGCAATAATCTTGTCATCATCTAAGATAGTATCAAAAACTTCTGAAGGATCAGCATACACGTTCTTCATAATGTGTGTATAGCTACGTGAGTGAATTGTTTCAAAGAAGTCCCAAGTAACAATACAGCCTTCTAGTTCAGGAATTGAAACATGCGGCAAAAATGCTAGGCATGGACCACGTCCTTGGACACTGTCAAGTAGTGTTTGGTATTTTAAATTACTTGTAAAAATATGTTTTTGTTCAGGACGGAAGTTTTGAAAGTCTGCACGATCTTTCTGTAAACTTACTTCTTCAGGACGCCAAAAATAACCAAGCATTGTTTGATTTAGTTTATCAAACACAGGGTGTCTAAATGTGTCGTATCGCTGTGTGTTCATATCTTCACCAAAGAACATATTCTGTTTGGTGAAGTCTACTTTTGCTTGGTTAAAAACTGTCTTGGCCATTGCCCGCTACTCTCTCATTAGTTGTCTTACTTTTATAGTATATACTATATTTACTCTATTGTCAACCTTAAATGTTGCATGCCTCACACTCTTCTTCTGTATCGTACAACGCACTTTGCAGCTCAGGTAATGTTTCTACAACTTCATCTTCTAGTTCACTAGGGTCTGTTTTGTAATCATACGTGTTCTGATAGTAACTTGTCTTCCACCCCATTTTATATGTAGTCAACAAGTCTTTCATCATAACACTCATTGGAACTTCATTGTTAGGAAACTGCGTTGGGTTGTATGACCAATTACCGCTTATTGCTTGATCAAAGAACTTTTGCATTACTGCTACAATGTTAACATAACCTTCGTTACTAGGCATATCCCATAGCAGTGTGTATTGATTCTTTAGTTTTTGATACTGCGGAACAATCTGCTTAAGAGGCCCTTTTTTGCTTTTCTTAACGGACAAGTATCCTCTAGGTGGTTCAATTCCGTTTGTGGCGTTTGACACAACGGACGAGCTCTCTGAAGGCATCTGTGCTGACAGAGTGCTGTGCCTGAGGCCATGTTCGACGATATCATTCCGTAAACTATCCCAATCATATTTTAACTCCCCATCAACTATGTTATCTACTTCTTTTTTATAAGTGTCAATTGGCAATATGCCGTCACTGTATTTAGTACGGTGGAAGTAGTCGCAAGCGCCACGCTCTTGTGCAAGCTTGTTACTTGCTTTAAGTAAGTAATATTGAAAAGCTTCTGTTAAGTTATGTACTAGTTGCCAAGCTTCTTTGTCTTCGTACTTGACATGATTGCTAGCTAGATAATGTGCTAATCCAATATACCCAATACCTAATGAACGTCTAGCCTTTGTTGACTTTTCAGCAGCTAGGATTGGATAGTTTTGGTAATCAATAATTTCTTCTAATGCTCTAACTGCTAGCTCACATAATTCATCTAACTCGTTTAGATCTTTAAGCGTACCTACGTTAATTGCTGAAAGGATACACAAAGCAATTTCACCTTCGGCGTCATCAATGTGTTCTAATGGCTTAGTAGGTAATGTAATCTCTTGACACAAGTTGCTCATATAAACTTTATCTTTGAACGAGCTATGTGTATTACAGTGATCAACATTCATAATATAAATGCGGCCTGTTTCTGCACGTTCTTTAATTAGTGCTGAGAACAAGTCCATTGCTGATACTTTCTTTTTCTTAATACTAGTTGCACGTTCGTACTTTTCATATAGTTCTTTAAATTCATCAGCATCACCAAAATAAGCTTCGTACAAGCCCGGAACTTCGTGCGGTGAGAATAAAGTAATGTCTCCGCCGGATAACAATCTTTCATACATTGTTTTGTTTAACTGAATTGAATAGTCTAGCTTACGAACTCTATTATCCTCTGTACCTTTATTATTTTTTAGTACAAGGATGTCTTCAATCTCTTGATGCCAAAAAGGAAAATGTGTAGTAGCTGAACCACCACGTACTCCATTTTGTGTACAACAACGTACTGTGCTTTCGAACTTTTTTAGGAACGGAATGATCCCTGTATGAGCTACTTCGCCGCCTCTAATTTTTGCATTGACGCCTCTAATTCTTCCTGCGTTAATACCAATGCCTGCTCTTTGTGCAGTGTAGCGTCCAATAGCCATATCAGATGCAAAAATGCTATCAAGTGTATCAGCACTATCAACAAGGACACAAGATGCAAACTGTCTAACTGGTGTTCTAACACCTGCCATAACTGGTGTTGGGATATTAATTTTGAAAAGCGATGTTGCGTTATAGTATCTTCTAACATACTGCAAACGAGTTTCTTTAGGATACTGCGAAAATAGTGTTGCAGCAATCATCATATACATAATTTGCGGAGTTTCAAACAATTGATTGTTACTTCTGTCTTGGCATAGATACTTGTCAACTACTTGACGCATGCCAGCATAGGTAAAGACTTCGTCCCGTGTATGACAAATAAAACTATCTAGCTTTGCAATTTCTTCGTCAGTATAATAGTTTAAAAATTCAGGATCATAAACGCCACGTTCAATATTAATATCGATCATTTCTTTCAATGGTATAGCTTTAAATTCGCCAAATACTTGTTTGTTTACACTATAGCTTAATAGTCTAGCAGCAGCAGTTTGATAATTAGGAGCTTCTAATGAGATAAGATCGTTTGCACTCCGTATTAAGATTTCTTGGATTTCTTCAGTAGTCATACCATCATAAAACTGTAAGTTTGCATTCATTTCAATCTGACTTGAACTAGTACCAGCAAGGTTCTTACATGCTTCTTCTACTACAAAGTGGATTTTATCGATGTTTAAATTTTCTTTGGCGCCATCACGTTTGACGATCATAATACCGTTACTCATTTTCTCTCCTATTATTTGTAATATTTAGTGTAGGGGTAGCATTGGATACTCATGATGCGAAACAATGCTGTTTGGAATTTCATTTCTGTGGACATGCATACTCTCTTCAAAGCCTATGACACGATCTCCAACATAAAGTAAGTAATATGTTGACGACTTGTTCTGGTCGTGTGTTATATGTATCTCATAATTAACCTTGGATAAAACATCGGTTAACTGCAAGGTGTAACAAATTGCAAGAATCTTAACGAAGGGGCAATAAATATTTTCCTTAATTAGTTCCCAAGGATCAGGCCACGTACTAGATGTATATGGGTCTGTCTGTATATTAACTAAGGGAGCTTTATCAAAGAAATCTATAGCATCTTTAATCGGGTCATCTGAATCTTCAAGTGTTGATCTAAATTCAGCCCAAACTGCTAGTCTATCCTCGTAAGTTTTATCGAACATTTCCCGCCATTATGATTTAAGTTTCACCTTGTAAGTAAACACTGCGTTATCGCTACTAGTAGAGTTTAACACCATAATGGCCACTGTGTCAACCGAAGAGTTGGAATTCTCATCATAATTTTGAGCTTGGAACTTTAGATTGTATGCTAAGTTTACATCACCAATGTAATCGTACTCGTCTGTAAATGAAACAAGATTTAGTGTTGGATTAACTAACACTTCCATTTTTCCGCTTCGAGTTGCATTTACTGCACTACTCTTATAAACGTAATCAATTTCATATGCTCTTTTTTCATTAGCAGGTAATCTAAATAGTTTTGAAAATTCACCGTATTGTGTAATTGCTAAGTTGTAAGTTGTTCCAATTTCTGTTATTGAAGAACCTTCAATCTCTGGAACATACGGGATATTAACAGCGTAGGTCGGATCATACGATAGTTCTTCTGTTCTTTTAAACCAATCATTATCTGAAGAATTCTTAAAAGCTGTAAATTTAATAATAGAGTGTGCAATAGTTGCAGACGATCCCATATTATTACCACAATCATAAAACTTATTACTATTACTTTGATTGTCTGTTCCTGTAGCAATCAAGATAGCATGAGTACTAATATCATTAAATGTTGAATCTGTTATAGTATTGTTAACAGGACCTGTTAGCATGCCACTAGTACCTAAACTAGTTAAACTACCAAAGTTAACTCCTGTTTTACAAGTCTTTATGTTACAATTAGTAAACACATTGTCTTTAATATCGTAGTCAGCTGTTATTCCAATTGCAAATCCATTCATGTCAATATGGTCAAATGTATTACCTGTACAATTTACCGCTGTACTTAATGATACAAAACGAATACCATGTGTAACTCCAACTGATGCATCGCTTACCCAAGGTCCTTTTAAAACTAAGTCTTTAAATGTACTATCTCTACATGACTGTAGATTTAATGCTTCAATAGAATGACTGATTTGGATTGTAAGACCGCTTAAAATTATGTGCCTAGCTTGGTTAAGTGTTGTACTAGTAGCATCAGCAGCTGGATATCCTGGATTACTACTATCATTTACTGTTGTAAATGCAGGGCCAGCAGTGCTAGTATAATTAATAATAGTTTTGTCTGCTCCTGCTCCTATAATAGTAGCATATGGAGGAATACTTATAGTGCTTGTAATTGTATAAGTGCCTGGTTCAATGTATAATACTACTCTTGACTGCGGTGTAAGTTTTGTCGCCGCATTAAGATATAGTTGATCGAGAGCTCTTTGAAGTGCTGCTGTTTGATCTAATCCGTCTCCGTTTGCACCAAAACTTCTAATACTAATTCTATCATCTAATCTAGCTTGTAGTGTACGCTGAACAGGAGTATTAACACTTGCTCCTGACTGGTAGTTGTTGCTAGTACTAGCATATGCATATGTTTTGGCATACGCAAATAAGTCATCATGTTCAGTCAGCATTTTAGTATTGCCTACATAAGGAGCACCTTCAGAAACAGCACCATTCCCTATCCATAGTTCTTGCGTATCAGTTGCCCAGCCCAGTTCGCCACTGGCTAGTTGTGGGAGGCCCGCTCCTTGGTTCTTGCGTCCTCTACGGATTTGTATTCTTGATATGGATACTACAGCCACGATATTCTCCTGCTATTATTTTAAGTATTTATGTCTAAAGATGCTGCAATTCCATTTATCTATCCAATCCAAAATGAGTTACTAATTGATTTGCTAAACTAGCATGACCAGTATCGCTAAGATGATACACGTCATCTGATAGATGATTTGGCGTAGCAAGTGCATCATCTATTGCAGCAAAATTATCTTTATAAAACGAAGCTACATGTTCCTCTAAAAATTCTGGGCAATAATGGCCTACGTTAAGAAAATATACATTATCAAATCCGTTCTGCTTCATAAAACATTCAAACATAGAATGTTGTTGAAAAAATAGCTCTTTTTCAAATGCAGGGTTTACGTGTTTAGTGTATGCTTTAAAAAGTGTGTTATCTCTAGGTTCTTCATGCCATTTATCTACATCTATCTTATATCTAACAATACTACCATCGTTTTTACCATACTGGTCATTTATCCAACTTTTATTACTTTTGTACATCCTCACTCGATCATTATTGTAAGGTGACCAAAATTCTCTACGAGTTAATTCGGTATACTGCATAAACACTAGATCGTTTGGTGAGATAAGTTTATTTTTAACCGCATTTACAACTACTCTCCACATACGCCAATTACTTCCGCAACCTGCGGCTTGGTGTATGTAATCTAAATTAAGCTTTTCAGCTAGGTATTCTCCCCAAACTTTATCAACATTAGTATAATCGCTAACTGAACATCCTGCTACTAATAAATTACCCATGCTTCTCATAATACTGTTCGCAACGATTCCACCACTCTTGAGCCCATGCATCGAATTCATCTGGCCATACATCAAACTGTTGATACTCTCCAGCACGACTACACATAAAGATATGTCCTTCGCGTATATCTGTACCATGAACTTCGTTATGTCCTAGGGCATATGCTGTTAGCTGGAGGAAGTAATCTTCAACCCATTCAAGCTTCTTAGGCTTGTTAGTCTGTTTGAAGTCCATTATACAAGGCTGTCCTTTGTATTGACCAACTAAGTCAGTAGTGCCTGCAAAGATGCCAGGAACATAAAGCGGAACTTCACTGCCCCATATCTCATCTACATCACACATTGCTTTGTCACGAATAACTTCAGCCATGCCATGTGCTTGAATTGCATACGGATTACTGCCCGGAGTTGGCCACTCGCCAAACTCAATGTAGTCTTCAAGATACTTGTGCATACGTGTGCCTACACCAGCAGCTTCAGTAACAATCTCTTGTGCTTTCTTTTCACCCATGCGTTTCTTCCAAGCAATAAGGTGAGTCATATCTTTAGTACCGCTAAGGATAGTTGTTACACTTGCTACAGGTGGACCACCTGGTGCTGCATATCTACGTTTGCCGTCAGCTGTTTCAACACGCTTTAGTTTTTCGTACTTGTACTTCTCTATAATTAAGCTCATGTATCCTCTTTTTTATCAGTTGCTATAATACTAGGATCGTCATCCCAGTAGCTGCTAGGGTTATAATCATAGCTGTCACTCATGAAGGGACTAACACCGGAATTAGGATCATCAATACCTGTTATAGATTTAACTTCGGGTACCATTTGTAGCATAATCCCTTCTATGCCTTGTTTAAGAGTCATAGCTGACATTGCACAACCAGAGCATGCTCCACTCATTTCAAGTGTTAATGCTCCTTCTTGGTAATCTATATAATTTACTACGCCGCCGTGTCCAGCAACTGCTGGTGCTACATAGTCCTCTAATACTTGTTTGATGTTTACTACTATATCATCATAAGTTTGTTTATCAATCATTACTTTTCCTATGTATAACTTATATTATAACACCAAAGTATTAGATTGTCAAGTAGTTTTTTAAGTTAGAGTGTTTGCGTTTGATGCCATTTTTGCAACTGGATCGCCTGGCGCACCTGGATTTCCGGGTAAATCCGCAACATCATCAACTTCAGAAGTTTTAAGTTCAATCTTTTCTTTGTCAAAGTTTTTTACAATATTTTGGATTTTTGGATCGCTGTCGTATGCAGCTTTGAATACATCATAGGAGAACTGATTACGACCTGTATTCTGCATAAACTTATTAAGTTTTTCTATGCTGAGTACAGTCTTATCAGTGTCTTTTAGATGATCTAGTATTTGGAATATAGACGTACTGTCTACATTTTCTTCTATTTTAGCTTTTTTTTTGAACGTTGGATCGACTCACGCTTTTCACGCCCACCAAGGTCTTCACCACCAGCGGCTGCATCAGCTGCACCCATGCCATCATCTGGCATTCCAACTTCGCCTGGTGCTAATTCTGGATCAGCTTCACCATCAACAGTTGGTTCCATTGCTGGATCTGCGTCTGGATCCATTGCTGGATCTTCTGCACCCATAGCATCCATTGGCTCAGCTTCACCTGTTAATTGTCCAACACCGCTTGTTAGTGCAACACGAGTAGTTTCCATCACGCCGTACATTGCTTCTAGTGCAGGCTTAACTGTAGCAGTAAATGCTTCACTTGCTTCACTGCCCATTTCGTCTCTAATAGCATCAGCAAGTTCTAGCATAGATTCAGTTTGCATTTCTGCTGTGTCTTCCATCCAACCAGTAAGTCTGTCAACCATATCTTTAGCTGCCATTACTAGTTCTGCTTTATCTTCTTCGCCTTCAGTTACTTGGATAGCTTCGTCAATAGCGTCTACAATATTATCATTTCGCTCTGCAATGGCTGTATTTAATACGTCAAGGAATAACTTATTTTTTTGGTAGCCTTTGTCTTGTACTGCGTCGAACGCTTCGTTTGTTTCGGTTTGACTGAGTGCAGTTCGAATTTTATTGCGAACGTCTTGTAACTGTTCAGTTGTAAACTTATCTACATCAATTTTTGCCCCAAACTTCTTTGCTAAACTTTCGTTTAACTTCTTGGAGTTTGCGGGTCTTGTAAATTCTCTAATGTTCATTTTAGTGTTCCTTGACTATCCGTTATATGTATATTTATCATTTAGGCGTATATATACTGATCTAATTTATCTCGTATACGCTGTGCTTCTACTAAAGATATTTCCAGTCTAGTTTCTCTAGACTGTTTCGCTTGCTCACATTTACTTTTTCTTATCATATTCTTGTAGAAGACTGCATCGTTATAGTGTTTGGCTAGATTACTTTCAATATCTAGTATTTTATCTAATCGATTCTTCTTCTCTGCAAGATTCTTAGCTATAGCAACTGCTACAGATTTAAACTGTGTTCTATGTATTTGCTTGTTTGTACTACTATCATACACTAAAAATCCTACCTTGCTTTCTCTAACTACGTATTGTTTAATTCTAATACTATTTCCTTTAGCATAAGGAATAGAACTATCTTTAAGTCCTTCATTTACAATGTCTTCGAGGTCAGTTAATAGATTGTTAGAAATCATTCTTTGCCACCATTACAGAACTATTGTTTGCTATACTCTTACTTATAACGCTCTTACGTATCAGGTTGTTAATAATGACTTGATCGTGTTCTGTGAATGATGATAGTGGTAGCGGCTCATTGCCTAATGTTTCCAATAGAGATTTTTCTTCGTTCGTAACAAAGATCTTAAGATTGGAGAACAGGTCGCTTACCTTCATATGTTTTTTACAGTTACATTGTCGCCTGGCTTGATGCCGCGATCAACTGTACCTTTTGTTTTTGTGTCTAGTGTTAAGTTGCCACGTTCGTCTTTTGCAATGGCACCTGGTTTACTAGGATCTTTTGGGACTACTGTCTGGATCTTTGTTTTAGGATCAACTAAGATAGTTTCATTGTCATCGTCTTTTTCAATTTGAAGTACAGTGTCCATTTCATTTATAATATCTGACATTTTCATTATCTTTTTCCTTTTGCTCCGCGTCTCTTCTTAGGTGTAAGTCTTCTTCTTGAACCAACATTTAATCTTGTTAGCTTTTGACTTGCTGGGCTAGTACGCTTAGTTCTGTTAGCTTTAATATTTACTGTGGCGCCTTTACTGCGCCTAGTCTTTTTCATTGTATTCGAGGCTTTCATGTTCTTAGCTGCTGAACATGTCGTTGGCTTTGCAACAATACGGCCTTTACGTGACCCGCTTGTACATCTGTATTTACGCACAACCTTGTTACCAGTCTTACCGAATATGGGTGTTGCGCCTTCGTCTACACTACATTGACAAGGCTCTGCATAGCAATTGCCACACACCCATTCATCTAAAGTTAATTCTCGTAATAACATATTAACCTCTACCTCTTACTGCTAGCTTTATTCAACCGCTGTACTCTAATTGAAGCTGGATTAATACGCTTAGTTCTCTTTGCTTTTCTAGTTATTCTAGCACCAAGTCTAGCTTTCATACGTTTCATTTGCATACGCTTTTTAACGTTAGGTGGAGCAAAGCATTGCTTTAGTTGAGATACAATTCTATTCTTACGTGGGCCACCTGAGCATCTGTACTTACGTACTACTTTCTTACCAGAACGTGCCCAAGTAGGACCTTCTTCTAAGTCTTCAACGGTATCTTTAGGTGATGTGAGTTCGCGTAATAACATATAGTTATTTAGCGTGTTTTACAAGTTCATTACTAGAACTATGATTGTGGATAATAAGCCAGCTACGATTGTGCCAGCAGCGCCAATGAGGACCTTAGTCATACTCTTTTGGCCTTCAACAACATCTTTATGAATGCTGTCTACTTTTGTTTCTATCTTTGTTAAACGATTTTCTAGATTCTCATAACGCTGTTGACATAAATCAACGTGTGCTTCTAGATTTTCTTTTTCTAATTCTGTGGCAGTAGCCATCTTTAAACTCCGTGTGTTTCTTACGCTCCGTAAGATAATTAAGTAAACTGTTGTGGTTAGCCTTAATAGTGTGTTTATAGATGCCTGGTAGGTTTTTAAGCCTACATATTATTTATCCAATAGTGTGAAATTAATATTAGATATCTTGCTATTCTGGGTAGAAAAAACATTGTTTTTAAATTTAGCTGTTTCTGCTAAATCTGTAATAATTGGTATTAAATTAAAATCACTGTTTAACATGTCTACTGTTAATGATCCTTCAGCTACAATATCAAAATCAAACTGCCAAATTGTTTGTTCGCCTGTATATGTATTGCCTAACTCTTTTTCTTTAGTTGTGCCAGTAACTATTTTTGGACTATTATGGTATTCTATATTTGTTCTTAACCCTATTGTCTGTAGTACAGTTAGGAAGTTTTGTTGTTGTCTGTATCCAAATGGATCGTCAGCTCTACGGGCACCTGTTTCGGTAATATCTATTAATGTTGTTATTCTAAACGTATCCATACTGTATTTACAGTCATAAAAAAAGAGCCACTTAAAAAGTGACTCTTTAGTGTGACGCCTTGCAACATCACGGTTCTAAGGTAGTTAGAATCTTTTAGTTATTAACCGTTAGCTGGATAGATACCTAAGTCTACAACTGTTGTTGCGTTCAAGTTTGATCCAGCTGCGTTAGCTGATTCGCCTGATACTGCAATGTCATCTGCTGTTCTAATACCGGAAGTTGTCTTTAAACGAATTTCGCTTTGTAGAAAAGCTGCTAATGTTTCAGCGTTTGTGCCGTCATATGTTGTAGTTGGAAAGTCACCTTCTACCCATATATCAACTAACTGACCAGCATTTGCGCCGTCTGTTCTTACTGCTGAGTAAGCAAGGACTGTTGCTGTGCGTGAAACAGTAGAAATGATATCTTGTACTACACCATTTGGTCCTAATTCGTTTACCATTGAAATTGCATGTAATGCAATGTCAACTGTTAAGCCGTGCATTGTTTTGCCGGCCATTGATCTACCTGTATTTGCTACGGTTGGATTTGCTTTTGATACTTGTGCCATTTTATAATCTCCTATATTCTAATAGCTAAAGAAGGCCTCTCCTTCTTTGTATACTTTTATTTATCAATTAATAAGAAAAATGTTAGAATGTTAGCTCTTTTTGGCTCGTTTATGCAATGCACGTAGATTATTTACATATGCAGGACCTGCTTGCACGATATCATCTATCATTTCAATAGCTGGCATGTATGCTTGTACCATTCCACTGCTAACTGCTTGTCCATCACTTGCCTGCTGTAAGAAGCGTTTTGTAAGTGCTAAATTTTTAGAACCAACTAGATACCTATACAATGCTAAGTTCTTTGACGAGCCTGCTAAGTCAGGCTTTGATGAAGTTGGTTCCGGATCAGTAACACTAGCAACTTCCATATTTTTTATAGAAGCCCACTGCTCGAAGTCACTAATAAGATCTGAACTTCGTAGTTTAGCTCTTGCCGCAAATATTAAACGGGTAGCTACTAGACGTTTCTCTGATCTAGTTTCTTTATCCCAATTCATTATACTTCTACGAACTGCTTTGTAATCGGAGTTAGTAATCTTTAAAGCACTTTCTAGTTTTAAGAATAATGAACTGGGATTGTATTGTTTAATAGTTGTTGAGCCTGATGCTAATGCACGTATGTACCTATTAAGATCGTTAACAGGTACTCTAGTAGTAGCTTTAAGTATTTTAGCTGCTTCAGGATCTTTTAACTTAGCTTGAGCTGAGTCGCCACCTACTATAAAATATATAAAGTTATATAAGTCTGAACCCATTATGCGATAAAACTTATAAGTTTCAAATCCTATAGTAGACTTTGCATACTTTTGCACACTTTTTTGGAAGTCTGGAAAGTGACGCATAGTTTCTAGTATTAACAACGTCAAGTACAACCGCTCACAACAATCAGAATAGGTAAGTTTCTTAGAATTACCATTATCCTTAGTCATGCGTGACTCATGTAAGTCTTTAATAAATGCAAACGCCTTTGGAGCCTGTGGCATAGTATCTAAACTGTGTCCACCTTCCATAGTCGCCCATTCACTTGCTGTGTACTTTTCAGTCATTAAATTTACTGGCCTCTTGCAAAGTCTTTTGCATCGCGATCAATTTCATCATCGCTTGGAGCTACATCATCTGGCTCATCTTCTGGCTCATCATTTTGTGGCTCAGGGTCTGGAACATTAGATTTCATATCACCTTTAGCTTCTGCTTGTTGAATCATTTTCATGATTTCAGCTTTGCTTGCTCCTGAAGCTTGTTCGATGTCAGCAAACATTTTAGCTAACTTCTCTTTTGGAGTGCCTGGTCCGGCTTCTGATGGATCTTTAATACCAAAGCTAGAGCCAATGGAAGTTAGTGCTGCACCAACAGATCCCATCTTATTCATATTGCTTAGTCTTGCATCATAGGCTTTATCATCTTCACCTTTTTGCTTTTTTAAACTGCCATGTTCGCCAGTTCCTTGGCCTATTTGCTGTAAGGTACGACCATACTTTGCCATCTTCTGGGCAAAAGGCGATGCATCGTAATACCCTTCTGTAATTTCATTAACTTTCATAATACTAACTCCTATTAGTTTGGTTGCCATCTCGTACGAGGTACAAGTTTGATTTTAGATTTCTGTGCGACATAACCTTCACCACCTTTTTCACCGCCAGTGGTTGCTTTAACATCAGCATCAGCTGAGTCTAGTTGGTCTATAATATTGTCCTTAACAATCATTATTGTTTTAATAAGTCCAAATATTGCCGGTAATGCTTTTGGGTTTGTTTCGTTTATTGAAGCAAGTGTTGCTTGCTGTCCTTTACTTATCTTTGACGTAGCTAGCCAATCAAAAAATCCATTCTCAATATTCTTTAACTGTTGTGTACGTGTCATATGATTAACATATGTATAAATGATGTTAGCCGGACTGCTTAATCCTTTAGCTCCAGCAAAGAATTGATCAATTACTTGTGCGTTAGCATTAGCTTTCTTTCGAATTGCATCTGTATCTTTCGTATCAACATTAGGTTGATGTGTTACATATGTTTGTCCTAACACTACAACGTCTTGGTTATTAAAAAGACTTACATCTTTAATAGGCGTACTTTCTTTACTCCCAAAGCTATCATATGTAGTATGTGCTACGACACCAACTTGTGAGGCCGCTATGCGTTGCCCAAGTTCGCTTTTCTTAGTCACTGTGTATTTGACTTTGTTAGGAGTAAATTCTACTGCGTTATCTTTGCTAGTGTAAGACTTGCGTGGAGTATAAAGTAAGTCACCATACGCATAACCTTTAAAGCTCGGAGGTGTAGCTGCTTTCATAAGTTCAAAAACGCTTGCCATATCTCCTGCAAAGTCCTTGCGCCAGTCTTCGCCTTTACCTGTTCCTAGGATAAACTTAGATAGGTCATCGGATGTTGTTGATTTTTGTCTTCCCCATCCGTTCTTTCCTACACACACAAATGTACCATCAGGTTCACGACCCCAATAAAATGTTGGATTGCCGTCCCACTTAATAGCAACATCGCCTGAGTCACTACCCATACCATCTAAGATATCTGCAGCTTCTAATGCTCCTTTGGAACCTTTAACAGTTACTAGGTCTTCTAGGTGATTGTACTCACGTCCCTTGAATGCTTCAGTTACTATGTTAAACTCTGTATATCTCATTGTGCAAGTAATTCTTTAATTCGTCTAAGTTGTTTATCTTCTAGTGTTTCAACTGGCGTTACTGGAATCTTCTTAGATACCCATGCATTGTTCTGTTCCATGTTTGCTAGGAACTCATTTCCTTTTGAACCCATTGCTTTAACAATACTTTCAACTGATCCTAAGTCTGCTGCTTTTGCATTAGGACCTATTAATATCTTAGCAACTTCATCTAAGTTACTAGATACTAGTTCGTTAGTTGTCCTATCTACTAGTCCTTTGTAAGGGCTCCACTTGAATCCATCTGTATGTTCAGGAGTAGTCGTTGACTTAGATAGTGCAGCTATCGCCATTTGCTTATGTACACCTTTGTAGGGCGAGTTCTTTGGAATATCATGTACATGAAACTTTTGTGCAGTTTCACCGTTGTCGACAACCATAATATCAACTTGCTGTCCAGTGCCACCTATGTTAGTTTTAACGTGTACAATCTGTCCTGACTTCTTTGTTTCAAAGCCTGCGGCTTGGAATATCTTTTCTAATTCAATTTTAGCAGTTTTGACATCAGGTGATTTGAAATGCTTTAGTACTATGCCAGCGTCAACAATCATATCTAAGTCACCGCTTAGTTTGCCCGCTGTCGGTGTTGCACCTGAGCCAATAGGCAAAGCCTTTGCTCCTGTTACTTTCATAACTTTATTAATTTGCTTCATCATGTCAGGAATAATTTTCTGATCGAACTCAGCTGTACCTTGGAAGATATTACCACCTTCGTTAAGTATTGTCATTCTGCTTTCCTTCACGGATTCGTTGTATGCTTCTTCGGAACTTACGAGGATCGCCTGATTTAATACTATTAATAAATCGGCGCTCTAACTCAGATGCAGTTTCTACATCATAATGGCTGTGAACTCGACTTAACAGATTAATAGCACTTTCAATAATGTTATTAGCTGTAGAATCGATAAACAAGTCGTTGTCACGGTTACCATGGACTTGGTTTAGTTCGTCTAAAATTGATCTGGTACGTTTTTTCATATTCTCTCTCGCACTTCCTTACGTGTATTTATAAGGTTTGGAGTATAAATATTACTGTAGCGAACACTTCGGTTTGTTACCATCGTCGTAAGGAGGAAAAATGACTGGTATTCTAGATTTGCCATTGAATGAACGTGCCCTTTTGTTTGCGAGACTCTCTAAGTATGCTTATTATAACACAAAGTCTGCTACAAGTCAAGCGAAAAAGTTGGGGTTTACCACAATTAAATTTTATGATAAGGAAGGCGCCCAAGCTTATCTTTTCAAAAACAAGATCGATCTTGTAATTGCATGTCGCGGCACACAGCCAACACAGTTTAGCGATATAGAAGCAGATCTAAAAGCATATCCAGTTGTTGCTGAGACAGTGTCTAGGGTACATAATGGATTTAAAACAGAAGTTGATGACCTTTGGCCTATGATTGCTAAAGACTTACAGTTAAAGGCAAACGCCAAGAAAGCTGTTTGGTTTTGCGGTCATTCACTAGGTGCAGCTATGGCAGTTATTATGTCATCAAGGTGTACTTTATTAGATACACTTCCTAGTCCAGTCGAACTGTATACATACGGCTGTCCAAGAGTTGGGTGGGCAGGTTATTGTAAGTCTTTAGGTGTCACGCATCACCGCTGGGTAAACAATAACGATGTTGTTACTAGGGTGCCGCTGACCGTTATGGGTTATAGACATCACGGAACTGAGCATTACTTAAACACCTGGGGTAACATACGAAACGTGCATGGATGGCAAAGAACTAAAGATCGATTCCGTGGCATGTGGAAAGGTATTAAACAAGGTAAACTTGACAACTTTTCAGATCACTCAATTGATCAGTATGAGATGCACCTTAAAAAAGCAGCCAAGGGTATGGAATCTCCACAAGTTTAATTAAAAAGTGAGCTAACGCTTTCTTCATTAGTTACTCTACGGATAGCTTCACCAAACAACGTGCCAACACTTACTTCACGGACTTTCTTTAATTTAGTAATGTCCCGAGTGTTGATGCTGTCTGTGACTACAAGTTCTTCAAGTACACTCTTCTCTATACGTTTAATTGCTTCGCCTGTAAGTACTCCGTGTGTAATGTAAGCACGAACACTTAATGCACCAGCGTCCATAATAGCTTGTGCAGCTCCGCATAGAGTTCCGCCACTATCTACAATGTCATCTACTAGGATAGCATGCTTGTCTTTTACATCACCTATCAATGCCATTACTTCACTTACACCTGCTTGTGGCCTACGCTTGTCAACAACAGCAATGTCTCCGTGGAACATATCAGCAAACTTACGAGCTCTTACAGCGCCACCTGCATCTGGACTAACAAATACTGTACCTTCTGTAACATTAACATGATCTCTAATATCGTCAGCAAATACAATACGGCTTGTTAAATCGTCCACAGGAATGTCAAAGAACCCTTGTATCTGTCCTGCATGTAAATCCATTGTAAGGATCCTATCAGCACCAGCTGTAGTAATTAAATTAGCTACTAGCTTTGCTGTGATAGGTGTACGACTTGCACTCTTACGATCTTGACGAGCATACCCAAAGTAAGGAAGTACTGCTGTAATACGAGCGGCACTACTACGTTTAGCAGCATCAATCATAATAAGCATTTCCATTAAGTTATCATTTACAGGTGTTGATGTTGAGTTAATGATAAAAACGTCTTCCCCTCTAATGTTTTCTAAAAACTCTACACTAGTCTCTCCATCTGCAAATGATTCTACTTTTGCAGGAACTAATGCGGCAAAACAGTGTTGTGCAATTCTAGTGGCTAGCTCTGGATTTGCATTGCCTGTGATTATTTTCATTTTCAAGTGTTACCCTTCCTAATCTGATTATTGTATAATATAGCTTGCTCAATCAAGGTTAAGTCTATATTGTTATCGTTGGCTGTTTTTAGAATTGCTTGGGTATCTTTGGGGAAACAGTGACCTCCGAAACCTCGTTCTGACGTTACTCTGGTGTGGCTATCTCCTATGCGATTGTCTTCAGTAATCAATGATGCAACTGCTTCATAGTCAATGCCTGTTGCATTACATAAATCATATATTTGATTAAAGAACGCAACCTTAGTAGCCAGAAAACTGTTACGAAAATATTTAGCAAGTATTAGATCTTCTGGGCGGGCATACGAAACTTTAACTAGTATGTCATTACGTTGCAATGTTCTCTCCCACCAATAGAAGTTGCCCCCGCCTAACTTAATATCTATATTGTTAAGCATATCTTGGTTTGCTGTTTCAGCTCTAATATATTCTGGTGAGTAACTAATGAGGTGAGTTGGAAACTTGTGCCTAAGCTTGTTCCATCCCTCTAAGCTTATAGTACTTTTAAGTAGTACAGGAGTTTTAGGTTCAATATCAGATAGTACATCAATGACATTGGACATATCACACGAGCCGTCTGCACTTTGAGGGGTGCTAACACAAACGATAACTCCGTTTGGTTCTGTTGTGGATATTTTCTTACTTGAAATCTTTGGATCAATTACTGCAATTTGGTTACTAGTCAGCTGGAGATAAGCTTCCATAGCTTTCCCAACAAACCCGTACCCTGCTATTGTGATTCGCATGTTATTCCTAAGTTGCATTTGCTGTGTTACATAATACTATTATATACTCTATATATCTATATGTCAAGCGGAGATTAGAATCCGTTTGGTACTAATACATAGTGTATCGACAGCACAATTGCTACTGATGCACCAAGTCCAATCATCATCTTCTGAAAGTCTCGTGCCACCAAAGGAAACACACTCTTAAACTTCATCTTGCCTGTGAAGCTTGCAATAGCAAGTTCGCGTCCTGCAAGCATACCAACGAACACCCACGTAGTTGACATAGGTATATCGTTCAGCTCCTTAAAGAAGTACAAGCACAACCAATAGAACAGATCAATTAGTGTAGCACTACGCACATATCGTGTGTTGTGTTTCTCTAATACAATCTGCTGTATCTTTCCGCCACGTTCTCTGAACATAAAGAACAAGCCAATTACAAATACTGCACTAACTAAGAACATTAGGTCCATAGGCACTTGCCTTGGAAGGAACACTGCAATGTTAGCCATGTCATGTGACAACCAAGTCCACCACAAGCCGCCTGTTGCAAACCATTGTGCAATACGCCAATAGTTTTTGTGTTCTTCTTTGACTGGAGCAGTTTCGTCCATCCATCTACTTATTAAGTACCATGCAGCGTATGCGAACAGTGCCGCAATGCCGTAGCCCATTATACTTTTCATAAGCATCTTCTCTAATACAAATGTACTTGCGAACGCACTTAGTACTAAGAAGCTAGTTGATACAGGCACGCCATAACGTGTTAGTATAACAAGTACTGCCGGTGCCATGGCATGATACCATTGTACCTCTTGCCATGGAATCTTGTTTAGTCTGCCGTAACTGATGTCACCGCCGTTTACTGTCCACCCATACCACAAGGTTGCAAGTAATACTGCACTTGCCGCTCCCCATAATATTTTATAGTTGAATCTCTCATTGTTCGATGCCATCCATGTACCGAGAGTTTGTACTGAATCATTTGCTATTACTGCATAGGCAGCAAATAGGAACCCGGTTAGGCTCCATATGGTGAGTGCGTCCATTGTATTCTCCTCTGCTTGACGGCTTTACCCCGTCGCTCACGTTAAAGGTAGGCTCGACGTTGCCCACGTATTATTTATATTACAACTATGTTTAGGATTTGTCAAGTGAATATGATTTAGTTATACTAGCTATGCACACAAAGCATGACAGCCTTTACTAAAAACCATGGTTTTTTAGCTCTAAACTGTACGATTTATGAAATGCAAATGATAAATATAAGCGTTAATAGAGTTGACACAGACGCAAAGTTGTGTTATATTATACTAACAACACACAGACACATAGGATAGACTATGGGAGTTACAAAGCACTCCTAAAAACGCAATTGACGAAGTCCAAAGGGCTTTGACGCTGTGCAAAGACACAGGGTATTGCTATTCCTCAAGCATCCAAAACTATAGACAGGAGAGATCAATGAAATCATTGAGAAAAGTCCTACGGTTTGTATTTGGATCAAATCCATCCATCAAGAACCGTGAAGACTACAGAGCATGGGCTCAAATTGAGTTCAAAAAAGACTGGCAGTTTGCTTACCAGCATATGCTAGACCACGAAGGTGCTCCGCCTACTCGCAAGGATTTACATCCTTGGAACGACGGCACAACATCAAAATCAAACACAAACCTTACAGGATGGGTATAATGACCACAACACTTAGTACTTACTACTGCACAATTTGCGAAGCAGTTAAAACAATCGTAATTACAGCATTTATTAGCTTTATCGCATTTGGCGAATCAGCTGGTAGAGCAAGGGCGGCAGCACACCTTAGCCAAATGGGTATGCACAAAGAAGCTAGAGCACTTATGATGGGAGATGAGAAATGAGTACAACACTTACACGAGTTTATTGTTCATTATGTGATACAATCACAAACTTCTTCAAAGGCTTCGTAACTGAAAGCAGATTTGATTCTGGCTGGGATAACAAAGGTTATAAAGCACTAAGCAAGTTAAGCGATTACGAATTGCGTGACATTGGTATCACACGCGGTGACATCAATCACATCTGTCGTGGTGGTACGGTACATAGAGGTAACTTCTAATGAATGATTCATTTTTAGTTGCTGGTTGGAAGCGTTTTGTCAAAGCACAAGAGTACAGAGCATACTGCATGGTCATTCAACAGCTTCGCAACCAAGGGCATTTTAAAGCAGCAAGTGAAATTGCCGACCACAAACATGCGATGTATAATTCCTAGTGTGGACTTCAGAAGAATACGAGTTTGAATAATGAGTGAATATGAACACGCACAGGCAAAAGCAATTGATGGAATAGTCTGTATGATCATGGTAGGCATATATATTGTCTATCGGTCTATCGGAGTATAAACACAAATTAATCTGTCTAGGTTGACAGATTAATATAGTGGTGTTACTATATAACAGTGGTAACACCACAACACACACACGGAGAAGAAGATGAAGAACTTAGTTAATATGCTAAGAGAGTGCGATGGAGTTCTATGTGAACAAGTCATGCTTTTTGGATTAGCAATTGCTACATTTGCAGTCATGGCATTATCTATAGCACAAATTGTTTAGTTGACAATCACTAAATACTTTGCTATACTAATAGCACAACACACACATACAGATAATAAAAGGAAAATACAATGAGCGAAAAAGTAGAATCCGAACATGGGGCTGAAATTTTAAAGCAGACCCAAGCAATGGCCGAAATGGTCAAAGGCATGATGCCTAAAGTATCAACTAATCAAAATGGTTACGAGATCCGCACTAAGGTGTTGGAGATGGCGCAGACCCAAGCATGGAACGATTATCATGCTAAGTTTGCAGGTTGGTCAACATCAGTCACCTTGAACGACGACGAAGTTGTAACAACTATAGAAGCACCAAAAGTACCTGGCGCAGAAGCTGTACTAGA
>Ga0308007_10000258_pt1 | contig 24089 bp, 20 predicted proteins | sample Neamet71_FD_203152 | JGI IMG/M metagenome (GOLD analysis project Ga0308007, IMG submission 203152) | Marine microbial communities from water near the shore, Antarctic Ocean - #71 | ecosystem: Environmental > Aquatic > Marine > Unclassified | place: Southern Ocean | collected 2014-06-07
GAATACTTCCGTCCATTTGCAGGTAGTATACTAGAAGAAGATGTACACGAATGGTTCGACCTACGTGGTATGGAAAGTTCTCCTACAATGATGTATGCTGTCAACTGCCAGCCAGGCATTGAAGAAAAGATTCCTGCTATTATCCATGTTGATGGGACTTGTAGAATACAAACTGTAAGTAGAGATCAAAATCCACATTACTATGATATTATTAAAACGTTTAAAGAAAAAACAGGAATACCAATTATCTTTAATACAAGTTTTAATTTAGGTGGTGAACCGTTAGTAGAAACATTAGACGATGCTATACGTACACTATCTACAAGTGAAATAGAATATTTGTATTTGCCTGAACATAATAAACTTATTACAGTGTGGAACAACTGATAAATATAATGACAAAGGATCATTATGTTTAATATAGCAAACTACTTTAAAGAAGGTATTAAAAAAACACTGTTGGTGAGAAACAATGGTGCTACTTCTCACAACGGCCCTTGGAAGCAAGCATATACAAACACACAGGTAGAACGCTGGCACGCCGGTGAATTTAGTTCTGCTGAGTTTACCATATCAGTTGACTTTAACAATACTAACAAAGAAATTATAAAATGCATTGTTGCAGTTGGGGTTGACTATGCAAATTTAAGTGTTGTTGGTAGAAGTAACTTAGGAAATGATCTTGCAGATTTGTCAGTCACTGTTAACCAATCTTACGTAGATTTATTGATATCAGCTAAGACAGGTTACGAAGGTGCAAAGTTTATTTTTACTGCAAACTACTTTCATAACCAGAATCCGTTAACTAGTTGACATTCCTAAGTAGGCTAAATATACTATATGGAGTAACAAATGCCAACGACAGTTAATACACCTTTAAGATCCGATTACGGCTTTAAAAGCCCTAGCTTTACTGTTGATGCCGCAGGTAATATTTCTGCAACAACTTTAACACTATCAGTTAACGTAGAAGGCGAAGCCGGCGTAGCAGCAGACTTTAATTTTGTTGAAGCTGCTGGTAATTTTAGATTTAAAGACGAAACAGATAATCAGCCTACAATAACTGTTTATAGAAATCAAACTTCTACTATTGATTTAGCATTTAGTACATTAGTATTTAAAATTTTTAGTAGTGTTGCACCTGGTAATACTGTAGCGTATAGCTCCGGATTAAGGCATAGTGATAGTACTGTAGGTTCATCATCTCAAGGTAAATCTAGTGGTAGACTTACTTGGACTCTTGCATTAGGCGCACCAGATACACTATATTACGGTAATGTAGATGGATCAGTATACGGAACAATAAACGTATTAGATCAAACAAGAAATTTTAGTGAAGTATCTATTACAGACGTTACTCAAAGTACAAGCCTACTAACTGGAGCACTTAAAGTTGCAGGCGGAGTAGGAATTGTAGGAAATACAAATATAGGCGGGTCGGCAAGTATAATAGGATTATTAAGCACACCGGGCGGCATTGATGGCGACTTAACTGGATCAGTTTTTTCAGACAACAGTACACTACTAGTCGATAGTGTCAACGGAAGGATAGTCGGTCCTATAAATAACAGTACAATAGATAACACACCTATTGGCACTGCAACTCCAGCTACAGCTGCATTTACAACAGCTACAGTTAGTGGTGCAGTAGCAGGATTAACGGCTGTTCCGAACAAAAAATATGTTGATGAAACAGCAACAGCGTTTGCAATAGCATTTGGGATTTAAAAGAATATGGCAAAAACACAGATAAAAAATTACGTCTTTAAGCCAGGCATGAGTGCTGTAGGATATACATATCCTAACGCATACGCATTACTTTACGGCAATAAATTTTATATACAAAAAGAAGCCACAGCGTGGATAGCAGCACAAGTAGCTGCAGAAGCATCAGGGTTTGTAGGATATACATATAATGAATCTAAGTGTGAACGAGATGTAGGATACGTTCTTGATGCATACTTATGGGACCTTAGGTACGGAGGCAATGAAGAAACTTCTAAGATTGCAGGGTATTATTGGGAAGGTTCAGTAGCACAAGTTGATGGTGATAGACAGCCTGAAATACAAACGCATGCTAAAATAAGAGATATTATTAGAGATTATATATTTACTAATACACTCTATACTAGTCTCCAAACTGATGTAATTCAAACTACAGACACTAGCGGTGATAATGCGGAAGCTAACACGGTTGCTAGGATTAACGAACTAAGTGCAATTATTATTAATGTTATTACTCTAGGACTTGCTCAACTTCCGACACTTGTGCCAAGTGGAGTAGGTAACATTAAAGTACAAGGTCGGTGGACACTTGCAGAATTACTTCTAGTTACAAACACTACAAAAAATGAAATTATATATAACTTTCCAAATATTGAAACAGGCGGATTAGCTAAAATAAAACTTAAAGGGTATGATGCAGATTTTGCAACTTACTTACAAACTACTGATGCAGTCACACAAATATGGTTTAATTACGATACTACTAGTCATAAGAGTACTGACGACTTACAAATATTTGCAGAAAATACTGAAAACGGTAAAAGTCTTGTAACAATGAGACCATACGACTTTGGTACAGATGCTATTGAGCGTATGCGAATTGCTAATCCATTAAGCATGCTTGATGCTGACTTTGAGTACGGATTACAGCCTACTAAATGGTCAGCTATTGGTACACTAAGGGGCTATCCTAGTGTATATGAAATTCCTGCAACAAACACTGCCGTGGCAAATATTACAACAGATGCTAGTTCTGGAACAGCAGGTATTGGTGCTAGTTTAATTACAGTTACAACAGTAGTTTCACATGGATTTGAACCAGGTCAACCTATTACTATTAAAGCATTAGAAAATTCTATTCAAGGAGTTGCTCGAGCTGAAGGTTCTTTTGTTATTAATACTACTCCAACAGAAAAAAGTTTTACATATTATGCAAAGTCAAAAGTTGGCTCAAGTAACGGACAAATATTAGTTACAACATACTGCCAACTAAGAAAAGCAGCGTTTTATACAGGAGCAAGCATCGGGCAAGCTTCGTTTACTATTTCAAGTAATGGATCTTCAGGAAGCTTTACAACACAATTAGGTGTAGCAGCCGGTACTACAATTATACCCTTTGACGGACCAGCTCCGGAAACAGGTTCACCATTAGTACACGGAAGTATTCCATCTGGCTCACAAGTAACACAAATAATTGATACTAGTGCAGGCGGCGGAACATTCTTAACATTAACAACAACAGCGACAACGGCTGCAAATACTGATACGTTACAAGTTGAATCTACAACAGGATTACAAGTTAACCAAGCACTTGACAGAGGTGATGGTCAAGCAATTTATGTACAAACTGTAGGTACAGGTGGTGACGCATTAGGAGTACAGTTCAGCGGAAACTTTACGAACTCAAAAATTGGTAATATAGTAACTTATACAAATCTTGCAGGAGTTAATGTTTCTGCATTAGGTGAAAATGCTACGTTTAATATTACTCCGTCAGGAGACTCAACAAATGGATATGTATTAAGTGCTGTAGCAGCAGGTGGCAACAACTATGAACCTGGTGATGTTATTAAAGTACTAGGTAATTTATTAGGCGGATCAACTCCTGCTAATGACGCTTCTATAGCTGTTAATACAGTAAACAGTGACGGAGATATTAATGCTGCTACTATTACAGGATTATCATTCAATGGATATGCAACACTATCCAACATAGCACATACACCATTTGGAAATGCAGGTGCAGGTGCAACTTTTAATGCTTCATTTTTAAATACAACTTATACCGGAGTAGCTATTAACAATGGCGGCACAGGTTATGTAGTTGGTGATAGTATTGTGCTAGCTGGATCTACAATTTCTCCAGCTAATGGAACTGTTGCTAATAATAACTATTTAGGTGTTACTGGTATAGCAGCAGGAGGCGATGTACTATCAATAACTAATATTACGCAAGTACCTGCTAATAGATCTCCAGGAACATATACAGGTGTAGCTAGTACAGGCGGTGGCGGCTCAACTTATAATGTTGTAGTACAAGCTGGCGGTGGCCATACAAGTATGAACACTTTTGGTGCAGCTAATGCTTCAAGAACCGCAGGCACATATAGTAACGTAAATGGTACAAGTGGTGGCTCAGGAACAGTAGGTACATTTAACATACAAGTAAGTGCAATTGGAGCAGTACTAGCAGTAACAGTAGTTACTATAGGTTCAGGACATACTGCTGGCGATGTAATTACTATCGCAGATAGTGCATTAGGTAACGGCGGAGCAGCCAACTTTACTATGAATGTTAATACTATTTCAACTGCTGGTGATATTGCAAGTAATGGTATTTCTATTGCTACAGGAGGCACAGGAGTTGTTGCAGGAGCAACTATTACTATTGCTGATGCAGTACTTGGTGCAGGTGGTGGCGCAGCAGTTACGTTTGACGCACAGAGCGTTGGCGCTGCAGGCCGGATTACAAGCATATCATACACTACACCAAACGCACCACAAAGAGATCAAACATTCAATACAGTAGCATATACGTCTGACACTGTTAGCGGAAACGGCGGCGCAGACTTTACAGTTCAAATAACTGGAGCAAGTTATCAAGTAACTGGCAGTGGCGGCGTTGACTACTTAGTAGGCGAAACCTTTACTATTGCGGGCAACACTTCCGGATTTGGTGGAGCAACACCTGCTAATGATATTGTAGCTACTATTGTTAGTGTTGATGCAAGTGGCTCTATTCTAACATATACAACTGTTGGAGTTGCAATTAATGGCGCAACAGTAACAGCAGTTGGCGGATCTAACAGGCAAGGAACAGGAGCTCAATTCCAAGTTGAAATGGCTGATGGAGATTATACTGTTGATCTTTCTCAAGGTATAAGTGCCCAAGGCACAGGATATGCATCAGGCCAACAGTTAGTTATTCCTGGTACTAGTTTAAGAGGTGCTTCACCTGCTAACGATGCTACTGTAACTATTACAGAAGTAGGTACTGCATCAACTGGGCTAGTAACAAAAATAACAATTGCAGGTAGTTCAGCACAGCCTACTGGTCCGTACAACGGAGTTGCAGGAGCAAATGTTCCTAATATTGGTACTGGTGCTACGTTTAGTGTTAGAAGAAATTTAAGTTCGTATGATAATATTGTTGTATTTGCAGGTGGAGCAAACTATAAGATAGGCGATAGAATTAAAGTATTAGGTACTTTATTAGAAGGAGCTAGCCCACTAAATGATATTGAATTATATATTGATGCAATTAACGGAGCAACCGGAACAATAACAGCAGTAACAGGCACATATACAATTGCTAATCCTGGAACAAATATTGATATTATTTCAACTGTAACAATATCAGAAGCTACTACTGCATCAATAGCAATTAATCAAACAGTAAGTTATGCAGCACTAGCAACAATTAACGCACAATGGACATATGCTCACGGACTAGTTCCAGGAGATACATTTATTGTAACAATAACTAGTGACGATGGTGGGACTAATAAACATGATCTAGCTGGAGGCTCGTTCTTTATTACAGAAGTACCAACAACAAATACTATACGATATCAAGCAAGGTCAACTGGTGCTATTGATGTAAGTAGCACCCCGCTTAACGGAATTGTGTATCCAAGACCAGACAGCTTCTTTGTACACAGACCATACGATGGTGGAGTACAGCTAGGTACAGGTGGTCCGCAATACGGAGCACAAGCAATACGTCAAAGTAAAAAGTATATTAGATATCAGTCAGGTAAAGGTATTATGTATACAACTGGTGCATTGTTTGCACCAAGTTACGATCTACAAAGCGTAACAGCAGATGGTGTAGAAGTTGATGCATTAATTACTATTACTACAGATGATAACGATCACGGTTGTCAAGTAGGCGGAGTAATTAGATTGCTTGGCATTGAAACTGAAGGTTACAATAGCGGTACAGAAACATCTGTAGGATCCGAGTTTGATTATTCTGTAGTATCAATTACAGATGAAAGAACATTTAAAGTTAGATCAAAGCGTAGACTAGGTGCAACAACCGCTGTACTAGGCTTTGCAGCACAAATGAGTGTTGTTAGCTGGCATGGCGCAACAGTACGTTCAGGTATTTTTGATGATCAAAACGGTATCTTTTGGGAGTTTGATGGTACACAGATTAGTGCAGTACAGCGTACAGGTACAAAACAAATTGCAGGAACTATTTCACTAAACATAGACTCAAACTATATTACAGGTACAAATACAAGATTCACAGATCAATTAATTGCTGGCGATAGAGTTATTATTAAAGGTATGACACATGTTGTTAGTCACGTTGATAGTGATACAATAATGACAGTGACGCCTGACTGGCGCGGCGTTATTAACATCACAGGTGCAAAAGTTGCACTAGTAAGCGATAAGAAAGCAAAACAAAAAGACTTTAACTTAGATCGATTAGACGGCACTGGTCCAAGTGGCTATAAGATGGACATTGCTAAAATGCAAATGATTGGAATTCAGTATACATGGTATGGTGCTGGATTTATTGATTGGATGGCACGTGGTTCGAGCGGTAACTTTGTATTTGCACACAGAATGCGTAACTCAAACGTAAACACAGAAGCATTTATGCGTTCAGGTAACTTACCTGTACGTTATGAAGTTACTAACGAAGGTCCTCCAGGTAAGCTTAAAACTGCAATGACTGCTGCACAAACAACTATTGAATTAGTTGATAGTAGTTTCTTTCCAGATCAAGCAACTGTATATATTAATAACGAAGTTATGACATATATTACTAATAACAAAGTAACAAATACACTTAGTGGTGTACAAAGAAATGCCAATCTACTAACATTCCAAGCAGGAGCAGAACGTAGTTATACAGGCGGACCGGCGGCAACACACGTAGCTAGAACAGGTGTTATTATAATTTCACAAACAATTACTCCACTTATATCACATTGGGGTTCAGCTTTCCTAACAGATGGCGGGTTTGATGAAGATCGAGGATATATCTTTAGTTACGCTGAAACAGGGATTGCTGTTAGTACTACAAAACAAACAGCGTTTATGATGCGATTAGCGCCTAGTGTCTCAAATGCTATTACAGGTGACTTAGGCGAACGAGAACTACTTAATCGTGCTCAGTTACTTCTAATGGGTCTTGAAGTTACATCAGATTCTGGTGCTGGCGGCATTGTTATTGAAGGAGTGCTTAATCCACAAAACTATCCACTTAATCCAAGTGATGTTAACTGGACAGGACTAAGTGGTGTTGCACAAGGTGGACAACCTAGCTTTGCTCAAATTGCATCAGGTGGTGGTGTTACATGGACTGATGGTACAAGTGCTACTACAGCTGATATAACTTCTGTAGCTGCAATTTCTGCACAAGTTGATTCTGGATCGTACCAAAGTCGAAATAACGGCAGATATATCTATGTTAATCCCACTGACTACATAGCTGTCTTTGGATCGAGTGACACTTATCTAGCTGAAGGATTAGCGATTTCAGGAACTAACATTCCAGCTAACACAACTATTGAGTGGGGTTACATTAGTGATTATGACAACTACGGATACTTTAGAATTAGTAGGAGTCTAACTGGAAACATTGGTACAGGCTTAACAGATCATTTTACTTTTACTTATAACGCTGCACTTGTAAACAAAAACTACGGTTACTTTACTACATCTAGTGTAGATACATCAAATGCTATTGTTGGTACTGAAATTACTGCAATAAATGGCGGAGCTACATTTCCATCTAATACATATATTAATAATATTAATAGTATTACATGGGCCGGAAGTACATTTTATCAAATAGACTTTAACAACTCGTACACAGGAACACTAGCACTTAATACAGGTACAGTTACAGCAAGCTTTGAACAACCACCGTTTGCTCAACCAGGAGAGACTGTGTTCTCATTCATTGCTGTACCAGGCGAACGTTCAACACTAGATCTAAAAGATCTAAAGGAACTTACTAATACACCACTAGGTGGTAGAGGTACATTCCCAAATGGTCCGGATGTGTTAGCTATTAATGTATATAAAGTGGCAGGAGCAAATATTAATTCAAATATTATTATTAAGTGGGGTGAAGCTCAAGCTTAACTTTCGAGGTAATTAACAAAATCTAAAAGCGTATCAAATACTTTGGTACGCTTTTTTATTGACTTATACGTAAATCTTTTGTTAATTAATGCTTCAGTTTCTAGTCCATATCCTGTACGCACTAGTATTGGCTTTGCACCAACTTTTATAGCAGCTTTAAGATCAGATATTTTATCGCCTACGTAATATCCTTTTGAAAACTTTATGTGCGGTATTTCTTTTTCACAACGTTTGAACATGCCAGTGTTGGGCTTTGCATACAAATCATTTTTTCTACTACTAGCACTATAATATATTCCATCTATACTTTGGCATCCTTCTTCACCAAATAAATCAAACATATGTTTATGTAATGCATCAACATCATCTTCATCAAATAGACCTTTTTCAATCCCGCCCTGGTTTGTAATAATTACAACTTTATGTCCTAATTTACGTAACTTTGCAATAGCCTTTATGCTACCTTCAATTGGTTTAAAATCTTTTGATCTATAACAATATGTTCCAAGGTCCTCGTTTATTACCCCGTCGCGATCCAGTCCAATAACACACTTTGGAGCAATCCAATCTGATCCTCGATCAAAGTCATCACTCCATTGAATATCAACCATCTGCGGCTTCTTCCTCTTCTAGTACAAGAGATTGACTGTCGCCAGGAATAAGTCTAAAATTATCTTCAACAGAGTCAGCAGTACTTACTTCAGTAACAGAACTCATAGCTTCTAATGCTTCTAACTGATGCGGTTGTAAAGGAGGGTTGTGCCAAGTATCACCTTCTTTTAATTCTTTTTCAAAAATAGTTGCATCCTTTGTATCAATCCAACGCACTTTAAATCGTCCGCTATTTACAAACCAAGTTTCGTCTTTTTCGTTATGGAAGTGCATGCTAAATTTTGCACCCACTTTTTCGAATACCATAATTTTCCCACAGTATTTTTCATTAGTGGCCCAAATAAGTTCATAGCCCCAACCCTTCTTAACGTGTCCGTTTAGTCTAGTACTATCCAAAATTAATCTCCATTTTTGTATCAAATGATACGTCAAAAATATTCCAACTCATTGTTATTCTTTCAACATCGCTTTGGAACGGATAAACTTGGTGCCTTAATTGAGCATCAAACAAATATAGTTCTCCTTCGACGGGGTATATTCTATAGGCACCTGCGCCGAACTCACCATGCACCCATTCTAACATTCCTGGAGAACGTGCATTTGATTTTATTTCAAATACTTCTCTTTCTTTTGCAATTTCTTTAGGAACTTTTACCATAAGTATACCGCTAAGATCACCAGTATGAGCATGTAGTGGATTAAATTCATTTGCCTTCATATAATTAAACCATGTACCGGTGCCAGTATGGAACCGTATAGTATTGTAATCTACACATTTAATTTTTTCTAATTCTGGATCGTCTTCATCCATATAATGTATCCTGTCAGTGTCTTCAATCTTATACCATTCTTGTAAATGAGGAATAAGAATATCTACAATCTTATTTTCTAATGCTTTGTCCCCAATATCAGAGTTATTTTGATCTTTAATATTACCTGACAGGCTATCGCCTATATTCTGTCCTTTACGAGCTAACTCTGCAAAATCTTGTATAAACTTTAAATTATCTGCAGATAATTTTCCTCTATATATTCTAGGTCCAAAAGGCCTTAATACTCTGTGAGATTCTACAAACTCACCGTCATTAACTTCCGTTAGCATTGATATACTCCTTTATGCTAGTCCAATCCATATCTATAACACTATTTAATTTGTTTAAATTAGCACAAGTGTATTCTTGATATTGGTTTTTAATATTATCTGGAATAGGTATGTAGTTGATTGTAGCATTATATTTTTTAGCAATAGCTTGTGCTACAGTTTCAAAGCTTTCTGGATTGCCTGTACCAACGTTGTAAATATCACTAGCATCAACACTCAGCATTTTTTCGTGTACTTTGCATATGTCTTCTACACATATAAAATCACGTTTATAATAATCACTGTGTTCAAAAACATTAATAATACCATTTTCTTTTGCTTGTTTTGTAAATTTAGTATACGGACTCGCTTGATCACCTTTTTCATTTTCACCTGGACCATATACATTAAAATATCTAAATCCTTGCACAAGTATATTAAACTCATCCTTATGCTGTTTAATAAATCTATCAAACAAGTACTTGCTCCATGCATAAGGACTCTGTGGTAATAATGGACCGTCTTCAGTAAAATGAGTAGTAGGACCGTATACACTAGCACTAGAAGCATATTGAAAATTTACTCCATAGTTATCACATACTTGTAATAGTCGCATACTATACTCAAAATTCTGATCCATAATTTTATCTACATCAGTATATGTTGTACTACTGATTGCCCCAAGATGTATTACCCAATCATATGAACTAGGATCAGGAACAGCATTGTCCATATAATCCCATCCTTCAACAGTGTGTCCTTGACTCATTAGGTACTGACACATATTTTGTCCAATAAATCCTTTATATCCTGTAACAAGTATTTTCATTTATATTCTTCCATATCTTTTTCCCAATAGTTCCAATATTCTTTTCCTTTATCATCAATAAGTGATTGGAACCTTTCATCTTCTTTATTAGGAATATAGTTTAAATTAATTACTACTCGGCGAAGTTCATCTGTACAAGTTGCTCCACTGTGTTTTATATTTGCAGGAAAAATAACCATTCTATTTGCAACACTTTCAACTTGATCACCATCCTCAAAAATAGTATACCCGTTATTAGTATTAACATAGTAAATTGCAGTTAGTGCAAATGGCATGAACACATCATTATGCATACCGTGTACTATATGTTCTGTAGTTCTTGTTAATAAATTAGCTTTTATTCTTACTATAGATTGCGGCTGTAGAACTTCCATTAATGGATAAACAAGCTGATAATCATTTGGGCTGTCTACATAAGGACCTTCGTGTATAGTATGAAAAAACTGGAAGTCTCCTGTAGAAGTAGTGTGAGAAACGCCTTCACCAAAGTTCCATGCATATTGATTACTCATCATATGGCGTTGTACTTGCATAAACGTTTTTGCATCTAGTGCATTGTCAATAACGATTCTTTTAGTCATGTTATGTCCTTCATTTGCTGGCTTCTATAATCTGTGTTGTTGAATAACCTTCAACTGTAGGCACAAGATGCACATCAGCTAAATCGTGTCCTACAACTTGTTCTACTGTGTAATCACCGCCCTTTACAATAACGTGCGGAACTACCTCTTTAATTAATCTGTACGGAGTGTCTTCATCAAACACAATTACTTCGTCTACCCACGGTAATAATTCTAATTGCCTTTTACGGTTGTTTACATTATTGATAGGACGCTTAGGACCTTTAAACCGTCTAACACTTTCATCTGAATTTATGCCTACAATTAGTTTTCCACCAAGTGCCTTTGCCTCAGCTAGTAGCTCAAAGTGACCCGTGTGTAGTATGTCAAAGCATCCGTTAGTAAACACTATGCGTTCTTCGAGATCACTTACTGTAAGCGTGTGTGTACCTACGTGCTTAACTGCTTCTCTAGATCCTTTAATAGCAAGTTCTAAACAATGCTTATAATTGTAATTTTTAGTTAATCCATATACAAACGCTGCTAAGAAGCAATCTCCTGCACCTGTAACGTCTGATACTTCTACAGGTTCAACTAGTATGTCATACTCTACATTATCTATTGTAGCAACAACGTTATTGCCGGCATCAGTTGTAATAATGTTGCCTTGCCATTCGCCAAACTCAAAATTAGTAAATTCTTTATTGTTAGGCTTTACAAGCCATGCATCTTTATATTCACATGCATTACGCTTAGGGTCTACAATAACTCTACAACCTTGACTGTTTATATGATCAATAATTTGTTTTGAGTTATCTAATACACCTTTGTCATAGTCGCTTAGAATAACATAATCATATTGTGAGAAATCACTCTTTAGTACATTTGCTAGTACAGCATTACTATCAGCGTCTTTATCATCGTCAATGCGTGTAACGTAATGTCCGTCACAAATTACTCTAGTTTTAATGCTACTAGGTTGTTCAGTTTCAAATAGTTTTGTATTAACCCCTAGGCTAATTAAGTTTTCAAAAACAAGTCCAGCGCCGCCAATTGTCCAGACTTCTTTCTGGTACTTAACAATTGGTACAGGAGCCTCAGGACTTAAACGTTCTGAAGTTCCGTAGATATATTTGTCAACGATTACATCGCCAAGAACTAATACTTTCATAATACTATTATACTATCTTTTAGACTAGTTGTCAAGTAAATTAATTGTTTGAAATACAGTTTCTAATTTACTAAGATTAATTTTACTTTGTAGAGTGTTACGTAAGCCATGGTGCAACGGCTTTGGCCATTTGGTAAAACTACACCATGCATAGCCATCATGTTCTCTATTTAGAATTGGAATAAATTCATCTTGAACAACACAAAGATATGTGTGAAAAATAAACTTTTTATCGTTACTAAGAAAGCTTTCTAAAGGAAGTGTTTTTTTAATAGTAACACCGTCCCCTATTTCTTCCTCAATCTCACGTTTAAGTCCTTCCCACGGGGTCTCAGTACCTTCATTGGTACCGCCTACTAGTCCCCAGACATTAGACTTTTTGCCACCTGATCGATGTAAGAATAAGAATCTATTTGTAGATAAGGTATAAAATAATGCACCGCTGCATACAATACTTGCGTTCATACAAGTAATTAGCCAGCGAGTTCAATTCTCCATGCACCAACTGGATAGTCGCCGTCTATACTTAATAACCATTCGTCGTTAGCAAATCTATATTGTGTTTGCGTATTAAGATTAGTTGTATATGTAATAGCAGTAGCTGCTGAAGCATCAAATATAATGTTCCATTTTGTTCCATCCCATTCAACTATATCATTTATACTAGCTACTAGTCCAGAACCGTCTGTATTTGCCCATGCACTAGAAACTTGTGTAGCATTAACATCACCAACATCATCTAAAAGTAATAATCTAACACCTGATACTTTTATAGCTGTAGGATCATAGTTAGTAGGATCAATAATATAATCTATACTAGTTCTATTACTAATAATAGTGTCTGAAGGGAAACTATCTGTATCAAAATCAATAGCAATAGATCCTTCGTCTAATGGATTAAGTGCAAATGTTCCTGTAACAGTCTTAGAATTATCATTACTAGTAAGATATATTCTACTAACGCCAGCAGCGTATACTCCAGGTAATGCTGTAAAAATTTCTCTCCAATTTTTTACGCCGACCATTCCGTTAGCAACTAACTGTGCTGCACCTTGGTTTACATATACGCCCCATTGTGCAAAGTTAACATTAGCTGAATGTCCTCCAGCTAACGAATCAATTCTTGTACCTCTGGCATCAGTTGATGTTCCAGGATTGGAAGTATCATCGTATGCGTTAAGTTGCGGCTTTGATACTCCATCTTCAATAGTACCGTTTTCTTCATCAAACATACTTGTTATAATATTAGTTATAACACCCATTTTACGTACTTTAGTAGGTGGACTAATATAGATAGGAACAGTAAAACTTAAAGTAGCAACATCTATTTCAGTATCTATGCCAACAGGAATACTTCTACTGCTCCACTGTACATTTTCAAGATGTACAGCAGTTATACTAGTCCAGTCAACGAAATTGTCTGTAGTTTGCATTTCTAAACTAGGATTAAACAATACTAATATTTGTTCTAATAACTGTAATTTTTGATCAGTATTACTTGCCCATATGTCTGCATTAACTCTCATTAAGTATGGCGTAGGAATTAATCTCTCTACAGTATATGATTTGCCTTCTGTGTTAAGGTATTCTTTATTAACTTCGTCGTATTGACGTTCACGTATATTAACTTTTCTAGTATACGTAGCATCAGTAAGTCGATCTTTATCTAACTCTAGTCCAGTAAGATATACACTAATTCTAGGAGCACTAGGTAATTTGTTTTCAGAGTTTTCTCTAATAATGTTAGCTACTTGACGTGTTAAATCACCGTACATAACAGGAACATCTTTTGTTTGTCCGTCACCATCAATTACAGGAAAGTTACTGAGTATACGCATCATCTGCGTAGTATAACGTCTAATTTGACCATCATAAAAATGTTGCATTAGTTATCCTTTTTTGGTCTAAGTGCTTTAGATAAGCTTTGACGTTCTGGCACAGTTTCGCCACCAATTGTACTTGATTTTGTATTGTTAGTAAACGACGATTTAAGAGTTTGTTTTTCTAAAGTATTACTCAGTGTCATTCTAACATCATCGTTCTGTTTCACCCATCGTTTCCCATCATATTTAAACATTCTGTTTGGTAAAAAGTCTGTACGTAAAAAATAATCACCTAAGAAATTATCTAATGGAAACGCAATGCCAAATCCAAACGGCGCACCATTTGGAGCAACATCACCAGTACCTACTAAGTATCCTGTGTAACCTTCTCTATCAGGACGATCACTAACTTCGTCAGCTCTGGTATTAATTCCAGAAGCATCTAAATCTGTTTGATCAGCAGTTTGTAGTGCAACAGTTCCATCTGGATTCGTTGCTATATTATAATAATGACTGATATCAAAGCCACTCTTTGGAGCGTCTACTTCAGCTTGTGCAACTACTGCTCTGTTTACCTGCATTTCTTTTTCATATGTAGATAATACATCTCTTAGTGTATTACTTGAATTTTCACTTGCAGGTAAGTCAAGTATATCCTTGTATTCTTGACCGTCATATATTTGTTTAAGTTTTAGTCTATATAAATGCGGATACCAAGTTTGACTGAATCCTTCTGCAGCACGGTTTACGTCTTCTACAACATAAAATCGTTTAAGTGCAGTATTATAATCATTAAGTGCATATTCGTCTGTTAAGTGAGGCAGTTCAATAACATCGCCACTCATAACTTTTCTACCTAATGCTTTTACACTACTGTTTATATGTATGGTCATAAACAGCGTATCATTACTTAAAAATAATCCAAACTGTGATAAGTCAAAATCAATATCTTGAACATTATATACAGCTCGCATTGTATAAACATCTGGATCATACTTTCTATCTCTATTTTCTAAAAATAGTAAGTCTTGTATGTTAGTTTCTTTTACTGCATCATAATGAGGTTGATCAGCAGTAGCTTCACTAGTGTCAGGGTTTCTAGCACCTAGGTACTTGTGAATATTAATATCAGTTCCGCCAACAGTAAACATTTCCTGGATCTGTCTATCTAGGAAATGGTAATCGTTACCGCGCTCTGGTTTGTATAAACTTATTCTTGGCATATACATATTTATCGTTAAGATAAATACTATGGAGAGAGTAGAGAATGACAGACTTAGCAACAGTAAAACAAAATGTATATGATTACGTAAATACGTCTCTTGGTGGCGGAATGATTGACGTTGAATTAGATCCTATCCATTACGAAACAGCATTAGGTAAAGCTTTAAGCAAATTTAGACAAAGATCGGATAATAGCGTAGAAGAATCGTACTTATTTTTAACTACAGTTGTTGATCAGAACGAATATGTATTACCTAATGAAATAATGGAAGTCCGCAAACTATTCCGTAGAAGTATTGGCTCACGCACAGCCGGCGGTGGCGGCGGCTCATTATTTGAACCATTTAATGCTGCATATACAAATACATATTTGTTATCAGGATCAAAAATGGGCGGGCTAGCAACTTATGACATGTTTGCACAGCATCAAGAACTAGTAGGTAGAATGTTTGGATCTTTTATAGAGTTTAAATGGAATACTACTACTAAAAAATTGACACTACTACAGCGTCCTAGAGCAGAAGAATCAATACTACTTTATGCATATAACTATCGTCCAGATGAACAGTTATTAACGGACTACCTTGCAAGTCAGTGGATTAAAGACTTTACCCTTGCTAGCTGTAAATATATGCTAGGCGAAGCACGTTCAAAATTTGCTACTATAGCAGGCCCGGGAGGCGGAAGCACACTTAACGGTGATGCACTAAAAGCCGAAGCACAGTCTGAAATGGAAAAACTTGAGAACGAAGTATCTATGGCAGTAGCGGGCGGTGTAGGCTACGGCTTTACAATCGGCTAAAAAAACACTTGACAATTCACTAAAACTATCGTATAATATATAGTATACTACTAACTTAGGAGACTTTATATGATTATCGGTATCTGTGGACTTATTGGTTCTGGCAAGGGTACAGTGAGTGATCACCTTGTAGACACATACGGTTTTGAAAAAATATCATTTGCAGACAAATTAAAAGATGCTGTATCTGAGCTATTTGGATGGAATAGACAGATGCTTGAAGGAGACTCGTCTGATTCAAGAGAATGGCGAGAAGTCCAAGATGACTTTTGGACAGAAGAAACTGGTAGAATAATTACTCCTAGACTAGTACTACAAGAATTTGGCACTGACTGTATGCGAAACGGATTCTATGATGGTATATGGGTAAGCATGGTAAAACAAAGGATTATAAACAATCCCAACACAGCGTTTGTAGTACCTGATGTAAGATTCCGTAATGAACAGAATGTTATAAGAGATTTAGGCGGCGAAGTTTGGCAAGTTAAACGTGGCGCCGATCCTGAATGGTTTGGTAGTGCAATACTTGATAATCAATCAGATAACAAGTTAATGGCAGAGTATGACATCCATCCTAGTGAATGGAAATGGATTGACACTAATAATAAATTTGATTCAATATTGTACAATGACGGAACAATTGAAGATCTTAAAAGTCAGGTCGAAGATCACCTTGCTTCCAACGAACACCAGTCTTTTGCGTAATACGCTGACAGTTAGCACATATAGTTTTTAAATTAGTCGGTCTACAATTTTGTAGATCTCCGTCTATATGAAATACATCAAACTGCTCAGAATGTTTACTTTTAAAATTACACTTTTCACAGTAGTCTTTTTTTTCATAACCGTACTGTTGCCACTTAGGAACCCCGTGTCCTTCGCCATTCCGTAAACAGCGTTCACATAATCTTCTGTAATATGTTTTGCCTGCTTTCTTATAGTTAATTGCTGCAGGTCTTTGTTTACAACTACATAAAGGTCTCATACAGTATTTAGCTCACCTTTTTGGTACCTTTTCTTGGGCTCTATAACAGGTGGTTTTGTAATTTTAATATAAATACAAGTAGACGAACAAATCCAACAGGAGAATTAAAATGGCATTAACATCACCAGGCGTAGAAGTCAAAGTTATTGACGAATCATTCTACACCCCAGCAGCGGCTGGCACGGTACCAATGATTTTTGTTGCAACTGCTAGTAATAAAACAAGCAGCTCAGGAGCAGGAACAGGTATCGGAACGCTAAAAGCTAACGTGGGTAAACCTTACTTAATCACCAGTCAAAGAGAGCTTGGTGAAACATTTGGCGATCCGCTTTTCTATTCCGACGCAAACGGAAATATGATACATGGCGGCGAACTCAACGAATATGGACTACAAACAGCATACTCATTACTAGGTGTAACGAATAGAGCTTACGTAGTACGAGCAGATTTAGATTTATCTAAACTAACAGCAAGTGCATCAGCACCAGGTGGTGAGCCAGCAAACGGCGCATATTGGTTTGATACAATGAATTCACTATTTGGTATTTTAGAATGGAATTCAAAAGCTATTACACTTACAGGTGGCCAAAGCTTTTCTACTAAGACACCAACAGTAATTACAAAACTAACAGACTTAGTTGGCGGAATAGCTACAGGTGTACCAAAAGCATCCGTAGGCGCAATTGGCGAATATGCTATTGTAGCGGCTACTACTACTAACAAATTTTACTTAAAGTCAAAAGGTAATACAGGAGCTGGCATTGCAGCAGGCACATGGGTTGTTGTTGGATCAACTAACTGGCATGCTAGTCAACCAGCAGTTATTGGTACAGTATCTAATCCATCGTTAACTAATGGTAATACTATTTCAATTAACTCAAGCACAGTTACATTAGCTGGTACTACAATTACAGCATTAGCTGCAGATATTAATACAGCATCAATTAGTGGTATTACAGCAGCAGCAGTAGATGGAGTAATAGAAATTTACTCAACAGGCGCTGATGTAATTATAGCTAATGGTACAGGAACTATATTAACAGGCACAGGTATTACAGCAGCAACACATGAAGCTCCAAAGCTTACTATTGCTCCACATACTAGTGTTCCTGCTTATAAAGCTACTGATACAAGCCCAGCACCAACAGGAAGCCTTTGGATTAAAACAACTGCTCCAAATGGTGGTGCTAACTACAAGGTTAAGAAGTACTCAACTGCTACTAAACTTTGGGGAACAATTACTGCACCAGTATACAGCACAAACCAAGCAGCAATTTATGCACTTGATAAGTCAGGTGGCGGCGCAGGTATTGCATTAGGTAATTTGTATATTAATACAAATGTTGAAGAAGTTAGCCCAATTATTGCTAATAGTAAAATCTTTACTAGAGCATCAACTGGCGCAACTACAATTGCTTCAACAGTAATTACTACACAATGTACAGCAGCTTCGTATACATTTACTTTGCAAGAGACCAAAGCGGCTACTTTAGCATTAGATACTGCTAAAACTATTAGCGTAACTACAACAGCAGCTTCAAGTGATGCAGATGTAATTGCAGGAGCAATTAATGCTGCTGGCTTTACAAACGTTACAGCTATTGTTGATGCTAGTAACAAAATTCAAATTAATCACAAATTAGGTGGTGAAATTAGAATTAAAGATACAGGCGGCGTACTAGCATTAGCTGGATTTGCTGTTTATAACTTTGTTACAGGCGCAGGAACAGGTAACTTGTATACAGCACCAACAGGTGATGCTGCAAGTGATTTTGTTGCAAGTAACTGGAGAGAGTTAACTTATACTGCTTCAAAATTAGCACCAACTAGCTTAACTGAAAATGGTACACTTTGGTACAGTTCAGTAGTAGACGAAGTAGATCTTATGATCCACAATGGTACTACTTGGGTAGGTTATCACAACTACACAGCAGCTTATGCTAACTGTGATCCATTAGGACCAATTGTAGCAGCTACAGCACCGACAGTACAGTCAGACTTAACTGCACTTGTTGAAGGTGATATTTGGATTAGCACAGCTAGTGTTGAAAATTACCCAGCAATTTACAGATGGAACAATACTACTTCTAAATGGGTATTGCTTGATAAAGCAGATCAAACTACAGAAAACGGTGTACTGTTTGCGGATGCAAGATTTGGTATTACAGGTGGTTCATCCACACAAGCACCAAATTCAACTATTCCAATTATGTTAACAAGTAACTTCTTAGATCCAGATGCTCCAGATCCAGCACTATATCCAAAAGGTATGCTACTTTGGAACTTACGCAGAAGTGGGTTTAATGTTAAGAAATTTGTACGTAACTCAATTGATGTTACTGCACTTAACACTAGGCAATCAGATGCGTCAATGGCAGCTTACTATCCACACAGATGGGTAACTGACTCAGGTAATGCAGAAGATGGTTCAGGAACATTTGGACGTCATGCACAACGTAAGAGTGTTGTACAAGCGTTACAAGCACTAGTTAATAGTAACCAAGAAATACGTGATGAAGAATCACGTCAGTTTAACTTAATGGCTTGCCCAGGTTATCCTGAATTAATTGGCGAAATGATTACGCTTAACACTGATAGACGTTTAACAGCATTTGTTGTAGGCGACACACCAGCAAGATTAACACCAGATGCTACTTCACTTAATGAGTGGGCTACAAACGTTAAAGTTGCACTAGAAGATAACGATAATGGTGCAGTTAGCTTTGATGAGTATATGGGTATGTATTATCCATGGGGCTTTACAAGTGATAATAGCGGTAACAATGTTGTTGTTCCTCCAAGTCATATGGCACTACGTACTATTGTACTAAATGACCAAGTGGCATTCCCCTGGTTTGCTCCAGCAGGAACAAGAAGAGGTGGTGTTTCAAATGCTACATCAAGTGGTTACATTACTAGCGAAGGCGAATTTAAAGCAGTTGCACTAAACACTGGACAGCGTGATACATTGTACTCAAACAAGATTAATCCAATTACTTTCTTAAGTGGAGCAGGATTAGTAGTGTTTGGACAAAAGACTCGTGCTAAAAATGCAAGTGCATTAGATAGAGTAAACGTAGCAAGACTAGTTGTATACTTACGTGGACAATTAGAACTACTAGCTAAACCTTACTTGTTTGAGCCAAACGATAAGATCACACGTGATCAAATTAAAGCGGCTGCAGATCAGCTGATGTTAGAATTAGTAAGTCTAAGAGCACTTTATGACTTTGTTGCAGTGTGTGATGAAAGTAACAACACACCAGCAAGAATTGACAAAAATGAGTTGTACTTAGATATAGCTATTGAACCAGTCAAAGCAATTGAATTTATTTACATACCGCTTAGACTTAAAAACACAGGTGAAATTGCAGCATTAGGATAATATACGCATATAATGAGGGGTATTAATTTACCCCTCATAAACGTATAAATAATAATGTAATAGGAGAATAAAGAAATGCCAATCACAACTTTACAAAATATTTCGATACCTACTGAAGGCGCGAATTCTAACTCATCATTATTGATGCCTAAGTTACAATATCGCTTCCGGGTATTTTTAGATAATTTTGGCACTACTGGGGGTCCAGATGGTGTTAGAGAAATTTCAAGACAAGTACAAGATGTAACAAGACCAAATGTTAGTTTTGAACAAATGCAAATTGATTCTTATAACTCAAAAGCTTACCTAGCTGGTAAACATACGTGGGAACCAATTACGCTTACATTGCGTGAAGATGCTAACAATAATGTACAAAAGATTATTGGTCAGCAACTACAAAGACAGTTTGACTTCTTTGAACAGTCTAGTGCAGTATCAAGTGGTAGTTACAAATTCCAAACTAGAATTGAAATTCTAGATGGTGGTAATGGTGCAAACGGAGCAAATGTAATTGATAGGTTCCATTTAATTGGATGTTACATTGAATCGGCAAATTATAATACATTAGCTTATGCAACTAACGAAGCAGTGACTACGTCACTAACTATTCGTTATGATAATGCTATACAGTTTGGTGCAGATGAAGGTATTGAAGGTATTGGTGAAACAACTACTAGACCTACAGCAGCAGCATCAGGCGGAACACAAGTTTAAGTTAAGACCTAACTGATTGGCTATTTAAAGCGGAAGTAATTTAACGATTACTTTCGTTTTTTTTTATGTACGCACTTATCTATTTCGGATAAATATTAGTATGAGTTATACCGTTGATCCATATTTAAGAGACATCTCGGGCCTAGACACACACCAGCGTGACGCCCGGCATGCCCACCAATTATACACACAACATAACCTTACGTTTGCTCCGAAGGTTAAATTTCTATATCATGTAGTATTTGATCTATATGACGAAGTTGGAACATACGCTGATAATAACACTCAAAAGTTTAAAAAAGAAATTGGCGTACTAGCACAAACTGCTGACCTACCTTCTTATAGAGCATCAGTTGAAAACAAACAACAATATAATCGTAAGAAAAATATACAAACTAGATTAGACTACCAAGATTGTACATTAACATTCCTTGATGATAACTTAGGTATTACTAGAGGGTTATTGCAGGATTATTACAAGTATTACTTTGTTGACGGCAATCATAAAGACGGCGCCGGAACAGCATTAGCATACCAAACACGCGACAAATACGCTGAAGTTGTTCCTTCTTACGGTTTAAATAATAAACGAACAAATCCGTTTTTTAGGTATATAAGAATATATCAGTTAGCAAGAAGAGAATGGTTTGCTTACACATTAGTTAATCCACTAGTATCTTCTTTTGATCATGGAGGAGTTGACGCAACAACCGGTGCAGATTTTAACACTAATTCAATGACATTTAGTTATGAAAGTGTTATATATGCAAACGGAAAGATTGGCGATCGCGGTGAACCTGCAGGATTTTCAGACCCTGAAACTGCTTACGATAATGTACCAAGTCCACAAGGCAAGAATGACTTATATGAATCATCAGCAAATTATGAATCACTATCAGCCGCTCGCTTTCCTGAACTTGTGCCTCCGGATAGACAGCGTAACAATCCACGGCAGAGTAGGTCAAGCAATAATCAATCAAAGAGAGATAGTCTTTTAGGCAGAAGTAATATTAATAATGCAAATGCTCCAGGAGCAGGATTATTAGATATGTTTGGTAATGGTGCCCAAGGCGGACTTCGAGGAGTTAACATACCTCAAGCTGCAAGCTCAGAAAGTGTAGCAAGAGTAGCACAAGGTAACGATAGAATATTAGACAATGATCTTATTTTATCTTCGCTTAATTCGAACCAAAGTGCAAAGAAAAGCTTTATATCAAGAGCATTAAATAGTAATGGCATACCAGGCGAATCGTTATCATCATATAACAAAGCATCTGCTACTAAGAAAGCAGCAATCGATTCACAATTAGTTAACAAAGCATCAAATGGTGACATAAAACTAGCAAGTCAGGCTACTGATGCTATACAAGCAAATAAAGGTTCAATATTAACATAATGGCAAATTCAGATCAAAACATAGGACAAGGACAATTTAATAAAAATGATTCCGAATCTCAAAAAAGATATTTTAATAACTATTATGATGCTCCAATTAATCATACTCCAGGTGAAGTTGACGCAGTAATTGGACATTTTCGAAAAAGAGGATTTGACGAAATTGCAGCTATTAACACTGCAACAGTGTTATTACAACAAGCTGATATTGACGAAGTTCCTGTATTTGAATTGATTGATACTCTTACAGGCACAACAGATGTACAACTAAGTAATATTGTAGCTCAAATATTAAATTTAAGCAGAAGTAGAACTAGTTTGTTAGGATATAAATCTACAGATTCTGATGAGTTATTTGATCAACGAAATATTATAAATTGACATGGGACATTTTGCTCAAGGTAAATATAATCTCAAAAACCCAGGCAAATACGTAGGAACTAAAAGCCCAACATACAGGTCTGGTTGGGAATTTACTTTTATGAAATTCTGTGACGAGCATGCTGCTATATCATCGTGGGCAAGTGAAGCTGTACGCATACCTTACAGAAATCCCTTATCAGGTAAACAAACAATTTATGTGCCAGATTTTTTTATTGTGTATAACGATCAAAAAGGTAAGCAACGTGTAGAACTAATTGAAGTAAAACCTAAGAATCAAGCATTTAAAGAAAACTTAGGTAAAAGTAAATATAATCAAGCATCATGGGTAGTTAATCAAGCTAAGTGGGAAGCCGCAAGATCTTGGTGCAAACAGAAAGGTATATTATTTCGTATAGTAACTGAAGATGATATATTTCATACTGGTAATCGAAGAAAGTAGTAATGATTGATACACGCATTTATTTTAATAATCCTTATAGCAGACCAACAGCAGCCTAGTCCTATGTATTTTAGAAGCATAGATGTGTGCCAATACTACGCTCGGCGTATCCCAAATCAATATGGAAACTATGGACATAGCTCGCAAGTGCCGCCTGAACATAGAATTACTGCATATTGCAAGCCCGTAAAAGTTAATCCGCAAAATACATTAGTATATGATCATTAATTATTTGCTAAATAATAGTAGCATATAATGGAACGTGTAAATGACTAAAAAATTAGAAGACCTATTAAATTTGCCAGATTCGAAAGAAATTATTGAAACTGCAAAGTCTCAAGAATCTGAGCAAAAAACTTATGAGTTAGAGAAACAACAAGAAGCGTTTCGAGATATAGAAGAATTTGATAAGATTGCTAGTGCATTACCAGCTGTAAAAGGTTTAGGTAAAATGGCTGATGACGAGCTTAACGAAATTGCTGATAAAGCAATGACAGCATATGATGATTTAATGGATCTTGGAATGAATGTAGAAAGCCGCTACAGTAGTAGAGTTTTTGAAGTAGCAGG
>Ga0308007_10000259_pt1 | contig 24012 bp, 23 predicted proteins | sample Neamet71_FD_203152 | JGI IMG/M metagenome (GOLD analysis project Ga0308007, IMG submission 203152) | Marine microbial communities from water near the shore, Antarctic Ocean - #71 | ecosystem: Environmental > Aquatic > Marine > Unclassified | place: Southern Ocean | collected 2014-06-07
TTTACTGATTAGGGAATCTAACTATGAAAGATAAAGGAGTATAGATTACCGCTGCAGGTCAGGATATAGGCTTATCCAGTGTGACAATGTTTTTAGACGCTGGGACTGAGGTTATTGAAATTGATATAAACCTGAGTGATTTGGAAAAAATTCCTAGCGTACGAAAGCGCTTTATTTAGATGTGACCTCTAAGCCTGCTGTTACGGCTTTAGAGGATTTAATAGAAATCAACATGTATAGTTGTAAAGAACTGCTTTCTCAGGCACGAGCATTTTTGTATGATAAGGCTTACCAAATTGTGACCACAAAATCATCATATATGTACTTTAGTACGCTAATTGCTTTGCTACGTATTTGTTGATTTGTATGTATTAAAACGTATTTAAGGTGTATTAAGTATTCTTGTGCAGTTCCCTCCGGAGGCGAAGGCCGGAGGTTCGAATCCTCTAGGGCGCACCACTCCAACATTCACTTTTAAAACATTATCGACGCAACACTTCATATGCACCGAATCACGAATAATATAAGATACAAAAGCTGATGGGCAATTTAACAGTACATCCTCTTAGCATAAATTTTCCACTATAATAATTTACGCTTAATTCACACCTTTTTAAAAAAGACTCAACCTTAACTTTCTTTCTCGCTTATAGCTCTTTCTTTGATATATGAAGGTTGTAAGTGCATTTTATTTATCTGTTTGTTTCGCCTTATTGAATTTACCGCTATACTCCTTTTTAACTTTATATATTCTTTTTTGTTTGAGGACATTGATTGTGAACTTAGTTTTTCATTTGATTAATAGAAAATTTTTAAGCCTGCTAAGCGTCGCTGCTTTTTTTGTTTCTTTAAGCTCTACTGTTAGCGCTTATGGACAGAGCCCAGAAGAAATCATTCAACGCATCTCACCAATAGGTAAGGTCTGTATTGCTGGCGAAGAGTGTGAAGTAGTTGCTGCAGTTGCAAGCAGTGGTTCAGGTGGTGCACGTGATGGTGAATCAGTATATGGTACTTTTTGTATCGCATGCCATTCCATTGGTGTAGCAGGCGCCCCAAAATTTGGTAGCGCTTCAGATTGGGCACCTCGACTAGATAAGGGAATGGACACATTACTCAGTAATGCAATCAACGGTATTAACGCTATGCCAGCACGCGGAACGTGTGCTGATTGCAGTGATGACGAAATTCAAATGTCTATCGATTATATGCTCAGCAATAATAAATAGTTTTTTGCCCATAAAAATAGTGCAAAAAAAACCTCACCCAGAAATGGTTGAGGTTTTTTTATATTCTAACAACTGACCAAGTTTCTTTGATATAGAGACTCAAAGAGTTCTCGGTTAATTACAACAGAGTTGCTACTTTTTAATATCGTCAAAAAAGCTTTTAACACCATCAAACCAGCTCTTTTGTTTTGGCGAATGTGCGTAATCACCGCCATCACTATGCATGCTTTCTTCTAACTCTTTCAGCAAGTCTTTTTGATGGTCCGTTAATTTCACAGGTGTTTCGACAATAACACGACAAATCAAGTCACCTACTGCGCCACCACGAACAGGTTTTACACCCTTGCTACGTAGACGAAATAGTTTTCCTGTCTGACACTCTGACGTTACTTTAAGACGAACGCGCCCATCTAATGTTGGCACATCAATTTCGCCACCTAACGCAGCTGCCGTAAAACTGATAGGCACATCGCAATGTAAATTAGCGCCATCTCGCTCAAATATTGCATGAGCTTTAACAGAGACTTGCACAAACAAATCCCCTGCTGGTGCACCATACCCTCCTGCTTCACCTTCACCAGATAAACGAATACGATCACCTGTATCGACACCGGCTGGGATTTTAACAGAAAGCGTTTTGTACTCTTGTGTGCGCCCTTGACCATGACAACTGTTACATGGGTCAGCAATAACCTGACCATTACCATGACACTGAGGACACGTTTGTTGCACAGAAAAGAAACCCTGTGACATACGTACTTGACCAGCACCTTGGCAAGTCTGACAAGTAATGGGCTTAGTGCCTGCTTTTGCGCCAGAACCTTCACACTTCTTACAGTTAATTAATGTAGGAATGCGAATTTTTTCATCACAACCCCATACCGCTTGTTCCAAGCTTAACTCAAGGGTATAGCGCAAGTCTGAACCACGACGAGCACGACCGCCTCCGCTACTGCCGCCTTGACCACCAAAGATGTCACCAAAAACGTCACCAAAAATATCGCCAAAACCACCAGCGCCACCACCATGACCTCCGCCGCCTTGACCACTAACACCTTCGTGTCCAAAGCGATCATAAGCTTCACGCTTTTCATCCGACGATAATATTTCATACGCTTCAGCAAGTTCTTTAAACTTTTCTAAGGCTTCTGGATTATCTGGATTTTTATCTGGATGGTACTTATTAGCGAGCGAACGATATTTTTTCTTAATATCTTTTTTATCTGCGCCACGCTCCACGCCAAGCACTTCATAACAATCTCTTTTGCTCATAACAGGCTTTCCTGGGCAGTAAAAGTCAACAAAATCATACAAAAATTAAATAGCAAAACACGGTCCTAAAACCGTGTTAAGTAAACCTAGAATCAAAGCCAGTTAACTGGCCTTTTATCTATTTTATTTTTTCTCGTCTTTTACTTCTTCAAATTCCGCATCTACTGCATCATCTTGAGGTTGTGCTTCTTCTGATGTTGCTTCAGCGTCATTTGCTTGGGCGTTTTCTTCATACATTTTTTGAGCAAGTGTGCCAGATACTTGAGTTAACGCATTGGTTTTCTCTTCAATCGCATCTTTATCATTACCAGCTAACGCTTCTTCTAAATCAGCAATGGCTTTTTCAATGGCTTCTTTTTCTTCAGCTGATACTTTATCACCCGCTTCAGTCAATGTTTTACGCGTTGCATGCACCATACCATCAGCCGTATTACGAGCTTGAACAAGCTCTTCAAACTTACGGTCTTCATCGGCATTTGCTTCTGCATCTTGCACCATTTTTTCTACTTCTTCATCACTTAAGCCAGAAGAAGCTTTAATAACGATAGACTGTTCTTTACCTGTCGCTTTATCTTTTGCAGAGACACTCAATATACCGTTTGCATCAATATCAAAGCTAACTTCGATTTGAGGCACACCACGTGGAGCCGGTGGAATGTCCGCTAAATCAAAACGACCTAGAGATTTGTTCTGTGCAGCTTGCTTGCGCTCACCTTGAACTGCATGGATAGTAACCGCATTTTGGTTATCATCCGCTGTAGAGAAAATTTGCGATTTCTTAGTTGGGATCGTTGTATTCTTCTCTATAAGTGGCGTCATAACACCACCCATTGTCTCAATACCCAGAGATAGAGGCGTTACATCAAGTAATAGAACGTCTTTAACATCGCCCGCTAATACAGCACCTTGGATCGAAGCACCCATTGCAACCGCTTCATCAGGGTTTACATCTTTACGAGGCTCTTTACCAAAAAACTCTGTCACCTTAGCTTGTACTAAAGGCATACGTGTTTGACCACCAACCAAGATAACGTCATCAATACTAGACGCATCAAGATCAGCGTCTTTTAAAGCTTGACGACAAGGCTCTAAAGAGTTGATTACTAAATCTTCAACTAAAGACTCAAGCTTAGAACGAGTCAATTTCACATTTAAGTGTTTAGGACCAGACGCATCCGCCGTAATATAAGGCAAGTTAACTTCTGTTTGTGTCGCTGAAGACAATTCAACTTTCGCTTTTTCGCCGGCTTCTTTTAGACGCTGTAGCGCTAAAGGATCATTATGAAGATCAATACCAGACTGTTTTTTGAATTCGCTTGCTAGGAATTCGATAACACGCATATCGAAATCTTCACCACCAAGGAAAGTATCACCATTTGTAGACAATACTTCGAATTGTTTCTCGCCATCTACATCCGCAATTTCAATAATAGAGATATCGAAAGTACCACCACCAAGATCATAAACCGCAATAGTAGAATCGCCGGCATTTTTATCAAGACCATATGCCAATGCAGCGGCTGTTGGCTCGTTGATAATACGTTTAACATCAAGACCTGCGATTTTACCGGCATCTTTTGTTGCTTGACGCTGAGAATCATTGAAGTAAGCAGGAACAGTAATAACAGCTTCACTAACGCTTTCGCCTAGATAATCTTCTGCTGTTTTTTTCATTTTCTTCAATACTTCAGCAGAAATTTGTGGTGGTGCTTTTTGCTCACCTTTGGCTTCAACCCAGGCATCACCATTATCGGCTGCAACAATTTTGTACGGCACCATAGAGATGTCTTTTTGTACAACATCATCTTTAAACTTACGTCCAATCAGACGCTTAACAGCGAACAACGTATTAGTCGGATTCGTTACCGCTTGGCGTTTGGCTGACTGGCCGACTAATATTTCGCCATCCTCAGCAAAAGCAACAATTGATGGAGTCGTACGGTCGCCTTCTGCATTTTCAATGACACGTGCTTTGCCGTTATCTAAAACTGCAACACAAGAGTTTGTTGTTCCTAAATCGATACCAATGATTTTACCCATTGTCTTTATTCTCCAGTAAAAATTTTAAAGTATGTACTTACACTGTTTTATCATTACTTCTGTATTTGGGTACGCTTTTTATGGTTTCAAGCGTCCTCTGTCAAAAAAATGACAGTTTTTTTATGGTGCACTAGATACCACAACCATCGCTGGGCGTAATAACCGACCGTGCAAGGTATAACCTTTTTGAATCACATCCATAACGGTATTAGGTTCTAGGTCTGGATTAGGCACCATAGTTATTGCTTGATGAAATTCTGGGTTAAAAGGCTCTCCATGTGGATCAACCACTTTCACCTCAAAACGTGCCAGCGTTTCTTGTAAACCTTTAAAGGTCAATTCAACACCTTCACGCATTGCATCTTCTGCACTATCTGAAGACGCCAATGCACGCTCTAAATTATCAGCCACTGTGATGACTTCTTTGGCAAATTTTTCTAAACCAAACTTATGTGCTTTTTCAACATCCAATTCAGCTCGACGACGTACATTTTGCGCATCAGCTTGTGCACGCAGAGCGTCTTCTTTTAGTTTTGCAATTTCAGTCAGTGCATCCGTCAACTCAGAACTTTCTTCCGTTTCTGTGTCTTCTACTGTGTCTGTTTCCAGTTCACCAACCTTACTTTCAAGAACTTCTTCTTGATCTTTTACTTCACCGTTGCTCACGTTTTACTCCACATAAAGATATGAATAAATTTCTACCTCTAATTCTTCAAAGAATTAGACTTGTATATAATGTGAGCCATATATGGGGGCTTTGAATTACCTTTCAATAGGCAATTGACAATTAAATTTCATACTTTTTGCACCCTTCTTATTTACACTACAAAAATCAAACCTAAAAATACTGTACAAACACATTTATACTGTATATAAATACAGCTTTATGGTTGAGTGTGGATGTTTACCACAAGGTCCAGGAGAAGATTATGTTAACTAACATAACTATCAAAAATTTTGCAATTGTTGAAGCGCTTGAGCTTGAGCTTAAAAAGGGAATGACCGCCGTTTCAGGAGAAACCGGTGCTGGAAAATCCATTATGGTAGACGCACTGTCTCTTTGCCTAGGTGGACGCACTGATAATCGAGTAGTAAGACACGGTCAAGATAAAGCCGACATCGTTGCCACATTTGACATTCAACCTTACCCCCTCGTAACAGAATGGTTAGAAGAACACGATTTGGAAGCCGATGACAATTGTATTCTACGTCGCGTTGTCACAAAAGAAGGGAAGTCTAAAGCTTATATTAATGGACGGCCTTGCTCACTAGCTGATTTAAAATTGGTTGGTTCGCAGCTGGTTAACATTCATGGTCAGCATGAACATCAGTCTCTCTTAAAAAAACAAGCACAAAGGCAGCAGGTGGACGAATATGGAAAGCTTACAAACTTAGTTAACTCCGTTAAAGAAAGTTTTTCCAATTGGCGCAAACTAAAAGAAGATCTCGCCACACGCCAAAATCAATCACAAGATCAAGAATCTCGGATACAGCTGCTTTCCTATCAGATGCAAGAGCTTGATCAGCTTGCGTTACAAGAAAATGAAATAAATAAGCTGGAACACGAACAAGCCTTTCTTGCCAATATTGCCGAAGCACAACAAGAATCTTATCTGGCAATGCAAGTACTGTCAGATAATGAACCGGCGAACGCTCGCCATATGTTGCATCAAGCTTTGCAAGCTACCAGTAAAATACAACCAAGACCCGATTCTCTAACCACCACGATAGAACTTATCAACGTAGCCATTATACAAGTCGAAGAAGCCTGTAGTTCCTTACAATCTTATCAAGACAAACTCGAACAAGACCCAAGCCGATTAACTGAAGTAGAAAGTAGATTAAGTTTGATTTACGAAACAGCACGCAAGCACAGAGTACTTCCAAATCAACTTCTCATGTTAGCTAGCAACATCAGCGCAGAATTAGAAGAACTCACTGGCAATGGCGACAACTTAGAGCAACTAAAAGAAAAAGAAGAAGCGGCTTACCAACAACTCACCAGCCTAGCAACCACATTGACAGAAAAACGTATTGCAACAAAAGAGCAGCTCGCAAAAGAAGTGGAAGAACAAATCCATGGATTGGGTATGCCACATGCTCGTTTTCATATTGATTGCCTGCCCTTAAACCAAGTGACGGCTAATGGCTTTGAAGAAATTGAATATATGATTGCTTCTAATCCAGGCCAACCTGCTCAAGCCATTAGAAAAGTGGCTTCTGGTGGGGAACTTTCTCGTATTAGTCTAGGAATACAAGTAGTAACCGCTCACACATCAACGATCCCCACTTTAATATTTGATGAGGTTGACGTAGGTATTAGTGGCGGCACAGCCGAAGTGGTAGGACGTATGCTTAGAGCGGTTGGTTCGCAAGGACAGGTATTTTGTGTAACACACCTTGCCCAAGTCGCAGCTCAAGGACATCAGCACTTAATGGTGAGTAAACAAGTTGTAAATGAGCAAACATCATCGCAAGTACAAAGCTTACATGAAGCACAAAGAACCACTGAAATTGCTCGTTTATTAGGCGGTATAGAATTAACGGAACAAACTATTGCTCACGCTAGAGAAATGCTGAATAACGTTCAGTTACAATAGAAAAGAGCAGAATTTTATTTTATGCCTTTAAGGTCTACTACAGAGTAAGTCCTCTCATTTACATTAAATAAACAAGAGGGTTTCATTTATTAGCCCTTTGGTCGTACATACAAGGTTAAATTATGCTCTTCGATAACAAAACCATGTTCTTCTGCAATCTCTTTTTGACGCTGTTCGATTATAGGATCATAAAATTCAATAACTTTTCCTGTATCTAAACAAACCATATGATCATGATGCTCGCCTTTAGCCATTTCAAAAACAGCTGTACCTGCCTCAAAGTGATGTCGAATAACCAAACCCGCTGTTTCGAATTGAGTTAACACCCTGTAAACAGTAGCAAGCCCAACATCTTCACCTTGATTTAGCAAAGTACGGTAAACATCATCAGCGCTCATATGACGATCACCAGCAGTCTCTAATATTTGTAAAATTTTAACTCTAGGTAAAGTAACCTTGAGCCCGGCTTTTTTTAATTCTTGATTTTCGCTAGTCATAGGGAATTCTCTATTCGAACCTTAGTTATATTTACTTTATCATTACTTCATCTAAATTAGGATTAATCAAATGAATAAAATTTCTATCACATTAATAGGGTTTCTCTTTCTAACTGGCTGTGGGCTCTTACCATCCGCTTATAAAGTACCCGTTTCTCAAGGCAACGTTCTCAAAGTAGAGCAAGTCAATCAATTGCAGTTGGGGATGACAACATCGCAAGTAAAGTTTGTTGTCGGGTCTCCAGCCATACAAGACCCATTAACACCTAATACATGGATCTACAAATTTACAGTAACCAATGCAAATGCTGATACAAAAATCAGTGAATTAAAAAAATTAACGCTTAGCTTCGACAAGAATCAATTAATCGACATCAGTAAAAACTAATTTGCTTTAGTTGCTCGGTTGGCCCTTGCTTTCTTAGGGTCAACGGTCAACTCTCTGTATATTTCTATACGCTCTCCTGAACAAATTGCTTGCTCTTCTGGTTTACGTACTGCTTTACCAAAAATACCAAGTTTGGCACTCTCAACATTTAATTCAGGAAAGTAAAGCTCCATATTAGCTTGGCGAACTACATCCCTAACCGTAGTGCCTTCATCTACGTCTAAGACTATTATTTTCTGTTTTTCCGGTAATGCATATGCCACTTCAACACGTATTTTATCAACCATACATACCTCCAAAAGCCATCATTACTTACCATACACAATATTTGCGCGCTGACAAAATGAATCAACCATCAGTCCAGCTATCTGACTAAACACGCCACTAAATGCAAATTTCAGTACGCCATTCAATTCAAAGTCAATAATCAAAGAAACCTTGCAATGCCCTTCTGATAAAGGAGTAAATTCCCATACACCATGTAAGGATTTAAAAGGCCCTTTAACCAAACTCATTTCAATTTCGTTAGTCGGTGTAAGCCGATTACGCGTGGTGAACTCCTGAACCACTGGCCCTTTTTTTATTTCCAATGAGGCTACAATCTCGGTTGCAGACGAAGAAATTAAAGTAGAACGACTACAACTCGGCACAAAATCAACATACGATTCAATATCATTTACTAAATCATACATTTGCTCGTCGCTATAATTAACATATGCAGAGCGCTCGATTCTTGTCACACCCATACTATTCAACCTCACTATAAATATTACGAGGGCATACTGACAAATTTATAAAAAAGATACCACTAATAATGGCGGTTAGAAGCAATAATGCCAAGACTACATATTACGATTCGCTAAAAACAAATCTCTACACATTATAAGAAAAGCATAGGATTTCATTAAATCCAGTCGTATAATCTGCAACCATGAGCAAAGCAAAGAAAAAATCCGACACATCTGGTACCATCGCCCTCAATAAAAGAGCCCGCCATGACTTCTTTATCGAACAAAAATTCGAGGCAGGCATTTGTCTAACTGGCTGGGAAGTAAAAAGCTTACGCGCTGGTAAAGCACAACTTATTGATTCTCACGTATTCTTACGCGATGGGGAAGCATGGTTACTTAACACACTAATTACTCCATTAATGGAAGCCTCTACACACGTTGTTTGTGAACCCACCCGTAATCGCAAACTTCTATTGAATAAAAAAGAAATTGAGAAGCTCATCCAAGTCATGGAACAAAAAGGTAAAGCCTGTGTTGCTACAGCACTTTACTGGAAAGGCAACCATGTAAAAGTCGAAATCGCATTAGCAACAGGTAAAAAAGATATCGATAAACGTGATACCGAACGTGACCGCGATTGGGCAAGAGACAAAGAGCGCGTTATGAAAAGCAGCAACTTATAATCATGCCTAATAAGTAACTATTCAACATCCTCAATTCTTGTAATAAAATCTCTTATGAAAAATGAAATATAGCGGAATTGTCTAAATTCCGTTAAACTTCGCTCGTCTTTGGGGACGACATGGTTTCGACGCCGGTTACAAACCCTGAGGTGCATGTCGAGAGTGATACGCGATCTCGTTAATCCCCCGTATCAATTTTATAGTCGCAAACGACGAAAACTACGCTTTAGCAGCCTAAACCGCTGCTAGTGTGCTGCCCTCAGGTTGCTTGTAGCAAGAGACTCGGCAGTATCATAAATTACAAGATGCTAACCGATGCCCCGCCTAGGGATAAGGTTCTAAGATTAAGTAGGCTCGCTGTTAACACCCTGTCCTTCGGGCGGTTGATGGTCAAATAATAGAAGTGACTATGCATGTAGAGCCGATGGCAGCGGATTGGCGGACGCGGGTTCGATCCCCGCCGTCTCCACCACATTTAAGAACCACCTTCGGGTGGTTTTTTTTATGTCTGAAATACGTTTATGTCGAAAACCATATATCTTATTTTGCATTTTCTTCCATAATAAAATGTAACGCATATAGAGCTGTTGAAAATAAAAGGTACATTAATGTATTTTTGGTTCTATTTTATTTAAAATACACAACAAATTCACCTTAATCATGAGATAGGTCATAGATAATGAGTGCTAAAATTAAGTTCGTTTCTTTTATTGGTTCTTTGTTTGTAGGAGTAATTTTACTCACAACTCTACTCAGTTTCTTTAACTTCAAATCATCTTCTGTAGATAGCTATACAAATTCTCTACGTTCAGAATCTTTTTTAATATCTAACGCCGTTGAACAGAAAATGTCTCGTTATTTTGATGGCTTACGCTTGATGAGTAGTGGGTTAGATGTTGACGCTCAAGGTAATGTTCGTTCTGAGAGCCAATTACGAGAACAGCTTTCTTTTGTAGAAAAAGAATTAGGAATGGACGGCGCTGCATTTGGTTTGGCCAGTGGTGTTACTTATAATACCAAAGGCGTAATAGCTAAATTTAATGCCAAGTCCCTTAAGCGAGAATGGTTTACCCGTTCAATGGCAGACGAAAAAAATGTTGTGACTAACCCCTATGTTAATAATGTGGGAAAACTGGTTATGTCTTTATCTGTAGCCGTAAAAAGAAATGGAAAAGTTGTTGGCGTTTTAAATTCGAATATTGAAGTCGGTTCGATGTCTACATTCGTTAGTGAGCTTTCTAAAGGGAAAGACATTTTCGTTAACCGTAGTGATGGCTTTATTTTAGCGGCGAAAGATACCGATAATATAGGGAAAAATATTTATGAGCTGCACCCTACTTATGCAAATTATAAAAATAAGGATAAAGCAAGCCATACTTATGAGTTTGAGGGCACAAAATATTTTGTTATGAATTCTCAGTTTACCCACCTTGATTGGGTAGTTTGGTCTGCTGATTCTTGGTCACAGATCAATGCAAAATCTAATTCAAACTTATTACAAAGTTCTACTATAGCGCTTGTCCTTATCGCTATATCTTTATTCCTTACTTATTTATTAGTAAACAAACTGATGTATCTCCCTATTGGTGGTGAGCCAAAAGAGATCGAAACATTAGTTAAGAAGGTAGCACAAGGTGACCTTTCTCTTGCAGGTAAAGAGACAGGACAGGAAACAGGCATTTACGCGGCTATCTTACTCATGGTGACCAACCTTAAAGATAGTATTGAACGTATTAACCAAGCAACTGAACAACTGAACAGTTTTTCAGCTGATATGTCTGAATCATCAGCTGCTGTTAATACCAGCTCTGAACAACAAATGGTACAGCTAGAAAACACCGCGACTTCTATGAATGAGATGACAGTAACGGTCGATGAAGTAGCACGTAATGCATTACAAGCTTCAACAGCCGCGAATGAGGCAAATACTCATTCAGCAAAAGGTATTGTTATTGTTAGCGAAATGAATAACAACATTGAGGTGCTTACTGGTGGCATTGAAAAGGTTGTCGTTGTTACCAACGCCCTTGAAACAGAAACTCAAAATATCGGCAGTATTCTTGAGGTAATTAATGGGATATCAGAACAAACCAACTTGCTTGCCCTAAACGCAGCGATTGAAGCGGCACGTGCCGGCGAGCAAGGCCGTGGATTTGCAGTAGTAGCAGATGAAGTACGCAACCTTGCCAATCGCACGAAAGAAAGCACTAATGAAATTCAAGAAATGATTAATCGTCTTCAAATGGAAGCGAAAAAATCAGTTGATCTCATGAAAGTGAATGTTGATGATGCTAAAGACACTGCTGCAAAATCTGACAGTGCAAACCAAGCACTGGAGTCTATTCAAAATGCTGTCTCTTTAATTCAAGATATGAACAATCAAATAGCAACGGCGGCAGAAGAGCAAACTCACGTCGCCACCGAAATTAATTCGAATGTTATTAGTGTTAGTGATTTAGCGAAGTCAACATTCGAGCAATCAAAAGAAAACAACAATAGAGCCCGCAAGTTAACTAATATTGCGTCTTCTCTTAGAGAGTCAGTAGAAGTATTTAAATACTAACCTCATCTTGCTTTACCTTTAATTACGCCCCTTCTGATCATTTAGAAGGAGCGTAATGTATTTCTCCTTACCTTATTCCTTCTTTTCTCTCGTTCATGAAAAGCTTTAAATAAGTGAGCGGCCGAATATTAAACCCAAACACTAAAAAAGGAGAATCTTGTTAGATTCTCCTTTTTTAGTTTGATATTAAAATAACAAATCTCATCTAAATAAACTTATTTTACACTGGCCTATTTAAACAGCCTGATAAGATAAATCTTCAGTTACTTCTGCCGCAGAAACAGTCACTGCAATGGATTTGGAAGTAGGCGTAAAGCTTTGATCACCAACACTATCAAGCGGGACGAGAGGATTAGTTTCTGGATAATAAGCCCCTACATTACCTTGAGGGATATCATAAACCGCGATACGAAAATCTTTTAAATACCGTTTACTCCCATCAAGCCAATGAGACGTAATACCAACACTTTGTTCATCTTGTAACCCTAAAGATTTTACGTCTTTTTCATTCATGAAAATAACATTGCGTAGGCCTGTTACGCCCCTATATCTATCATCATATCCGTAGATAGTGGTGTTATATTGATCGTGGGATCGCATGGTTTGCATGGTAAACACAGGCTCTTTAACTTTAGCGGCGATAAGGTCAGCAATCAGTAATTTTGGCAAAATGTTCGCTGAAAAATTCGCTTTTTGATTACTGGTAGTCCAACGACGTTCTGCTGAGCTATTCCCCAGATAAAAGCCACCCGGTTGTTCAATACGCTCATTAAATTGCTCAAAACCCGGTAGTGTATCTGCAATGAAGTCGCGTATTTTATTGTTGTCTTCAGCGATATCAAGCCAATCTATTGGTTTGACTCCTAGCGTCGCATTAGCAAGAGAAGCAACAATATTTACTTCCGATTTTAGTTTATCGCTAACGGGGGGTAACACACCACCGGAGCTGTGGATCATGCTCATAGAATCTTCAACCGTAATTCGTTGTTCTCCATAAGAGGTGAGATCTATTTCGGTACGCCCTAAACAAGGCAAAATCAATGACTCTTTGCTCCCTAACGTAAGATGACTGCGATTCAATTTGGTACTCACATTAACAACAAGATCACACTGACTTAATGCTTGTGAAATTTGCTCGGTATCCGACATAGCAGCGGCAAAGTTACCTCCTAAAGCAAAAAAGGTTTTTACCTCTCCCGCTAGCATTGCTTTGGCCGCTTGTACCGCGTTATGGCCACGCTCTTTTGGCAAAGCAATATCAAAACGCTTTTCTAGTCGTTCAATCCACTCAGGTGCTGCTTTCTCATTAATGCCCATGGTCCTATCACCTTGGACATTACTATGACCACGCACAGGACAGGTACCAGCCCCTTCTTTACCCAAGTTACCTCTTAGTAGCAGTAAATTGACGAATTCTTGAATCATGACAACGGAGTGTTTATGTTGAGTAATCCCCATTGCCCAACAAAAAATCACTTTATCTGAGTCCGCATAAAGCGCAGCAATAGCTGTCATTTCATTCTGTGTTAAACCAGATTGAGACTCTATAAGTGGCCAAGGTGTCGTTTTTACTAACGCAAGATATTCGTCTAAACCCGCTGTATGTTCACTAATAAAGTCATGATCAAAAATAGCCTCACCCTTGGATTGAGCCTCAGCTTCCATGTCTATTAAGACTTTCACTACACCACGCACTAATGCCATATCGCCACCTAGCTTTGGCGTATAGTAATGACTGCTTATTTCTGTATAGCCGTTGGTTAGCATTTCAATAGGTTTTTGTGGGTGGGTAAATCGCTCTAAGCCTCTTTCTTTAAGATTGTTAAAGCTGACTATTTGAGTGCCACTTTTAGATGCATCGCGTAGTGCATCTAACATTCTAGGGTGGTTGCTACCGGGGTTTTGACCAAACACAAAAATGGCGTCCGCCTTTTGAAAATCCTCAATGGTGACAGAGCCTTTACCAATACCAATTGATTGAGTCAGAGCGACACCACTTGCCTCGTGACACATATTCGAACAATCAGGCATATTGTTAGTGCCAAAACTGCGAATAAACAGTTGATATAAATAGGCCGCTTCATTACTGGTACGACCAGAGGTATAAAATTCAGCTTGGTTGGGGTTATCTAAAGCGTTTAAGTGGCCGGCAATTAAATCAAAAGCCTCATCCCAGTCAATAGCGTGGTATTTATCATCGACTGCGCTGTAACGCATTGGTTCGGTCAATCGACCTTGGTATTCAAGAAAATAGTTTGATTGAGTTTGTAAGTAACTCACTGTGTGCTGCGCAAAAAAAGCCGCATCGGTTTTACGAGATGTTGCTTCCCAATTAACCGCTTTAGCACCATTTTCACAAAAATTAACGGCGCCTGCTTCTTTAGTATCACCCCATGCACAGCCAGGGCAATCAAAGCCTTTATGTTGATTGGTGCTTAACAAGCTACGAATGTTTTTAAGTGCGTTTTCACTTTTAAATAAGTTTTTAGTGGTGCTGATAACAGCCCCCCAACCACCCGCTGCTTTCGTATAGGTTTGTACTTTTTTTATTGTCATTTGGATCACCATTAAGTCACATTAGCGTCAATTTCTCTTATTACTAAATTCAAGGTTCAAGTACTGTCTTGTTTTACAAAAACGTAAAACCTAATCAAAGCCTCAATAGATAAAAGGAACTCTTTACCAAATATTCACTCTATACTGATGAAACCCGACCATATGAGAAATCAATTCATGCTTAAAATACTATTGCCATTATTCGTCATGTTATCGCTTGTTTTACAATCAACGTCATTGTTAGCAGCACCTAAAAAAGACCTAGACCCAGATTGGGACCATTTCTCTGTAGAACAAAAAATATCGGTTGACCATCAAGCGTGGCAAGTTTTTCTTGATACATATTTGCATACTGATACAACACAACAGACTTTCCTTGCCTATGGAAACGTTAACAAAGAAGGTAAAGAAAATCTGGATCGTTACTTATCTTACCTAACTGAGCTTAATCCACCTAGTCTCACAAAAGAACAACAAATGCCCTATTGGATTAATCTATATAACGCAAAAACAGTACAATTAATATTAGATCACTATCCTACTAAAAGCATTACTAAACTCGGTAAACGTTGGTTAGGTTTTGGTCCATGGGACGACAAAATTCTAACAATAAATGATAGAGAACTTTCTCTCAATGATGTTGAGCATAGAATTTTACGACCTATCTATAATGACCCCAGAATTCACTACGTGGTTAATTGTGCATCCTTTAGTTGCCCCAATTTAGCGGCTCAAGCATTTACCTTAGACAATACTCAACTCTTATTAGAGCAATCAGCAAAAGACTATATTAATCATTCTCGTGGAGTAATGCTGAAAGATAGCGGTTCAAAATTAATGTTATCTAGTATCTATGATTGGTATCTAGTGGACTTTGGTAATAACGACACAGAATTACTTGATCATCTAAAACAATACGCCAATCCTGAATTAGCGGCACAACTAAACACATTTTCTGGTTCAATCTCTTATGATTATGATTGGTCACTGAATGAGCATGAATAATAGAATGACTTTTTTCAAAAATGCATTTACTTTTGGCTTTCTAAATCGTAGATGCACCCTCATTTCATTGCTCATAATAAGCTTGCCATTATTTTTTATTAATATGGTGAATGCCACTATTTTTGAAATAGAAGAGTCACCATTAGCCCCTCAACGAGAATTATCTTTACCTTTAGTGCAAGCAGGAAATTTGAGCGTGGCCAATACAACGCTTAAGTCATATGAAGGCAAAGTAATATTATTGGATTTTTGGGCTTCTTGGTGCGGACCATGCCGAGAGTCATTTCCTTGGATGAATAAAATACAAGCAAAATACAAACAACAAGATTTAGTTATTGTTGCCATTAATCTCGATGTTAATTCAGAATCAGCTTATGATTTTTTAAAAGCAATTCCAGCCGAGTTTGATATTTTGTTAGACTCGAACGCTAGTTTACAAGAATCTTTTAACGTAATTGGTATGCCGACCAGCTTTTTGCTTGATCGTAAGGGTCGAATTCGCGCACAGCACATCGGCTTCCACTTAAGTAAAACAGACTCATACGAAACAGATATCAAAACGTTGCTCGATGAAAAAGAATTGGTTAATTAATTTAAGAAAAATCATTTAAAAACAACATGTTGCTGACTGGTTGTTTTTTGCTCACTTTCATTCATAATAAATGTGTTAGTAATGAGGTGGTTATATGAATATTAACTCTCCAACGAACTTACCCTACACTCAAAACGAAAGTGCTCTTAAGACACGTCCAGTCGATATTGCCAATCTAAATACTCGATCACGAGAGCATGATCAAACAAGCCTTTCTGAACAAGCTAGAATGTTGCAACAAAGAGAGCAACACAATAAAGCAGCTATAGTGAATTCACTTAATGATGGTCAACAAAAAGACCAAGAAGAAACCCCAACCGATGAAAGCATCCGAGTGTCATCAACCACTGGTAGACAAATGACAGCGGGTAATTTCACTAAAACAGAAGCGGTCGATCTCTATCGCTCTATCCAAAATTTACTTTAGGAAAATGTAACTCAAACGTTTTTATCTACGTATTAAGATGAAATCCCGTGTTTATATTTCCTTTAATCTCTTCTTTATTTCCCCTACTTTCACGTCAGTTATAAAAAATATCCTTTTCCATATCTTCAAAAAATACATCTCGCACTAATTTTGAGCCACTAAAATCACCATTCTTGGCGCTGTTGCGTTTATTTGGTGCGTAAAAAGATTTGAAGACCTATCTTAGGGCAAATATAAAAGGCTCTTATAGTATTCACTGAGTAAAAGAGTGATGCATATAGGTGGCACACATATTGTATGTACTCTCAAACCTGCTACACAAATACAAACACTTTAATTATTAAGGGAGACTGTAGGTATGAAGCTTATCACTGCCATCATCAAACCATTTAAACTGGATGATGTTCGAGAAGCACTTTCTGAAATCGGGGTACAAGGTATCACCGTAACAGAAGTAAAAGGTTTCGGACGTCAGAAGGGTCACACTGAACTCTATCGTGGCGCAGAATATGTTGTCGACTTTCTGCCTAAAGTAAAGATTGAGCTTGCTATCGCAGAAGCTATGACAGATCAAGTTGTGGAAGCTATTTCAACTTCAGCAAATACTGGAAAAATAGGCGATGGTAAAATTTTCATCGTTAATCTAGAACAAGCAGTCCGTATTCGTACTGGCGAAACTGGAGAAGATGCGGTTTAAAACACCGTCTAAATCTTTCTTTTATCCAGCCTTTAGGGGGGCAACATGCAAGATCAAATTTTTCATTTACAATATGCAATGGATACCTTTTACTTCTTGGTATGCGGTGCGCTAGTTATGTGGATGGCCGCTGGCTTCGCTATGTTAGAAGCAGGCCTTGTACGTTCTAAAAACACAACAGAAATTCTAACTAAGAACGTCGCACTATATGCGATCTCGTGCATTATGTACTTAGTTTGCGGTTACGCAATTATGTACGGTGGTGATATTTTCCTAAGCGGTATTGGCTTAGATGGTGCTACAGATGCTGATGCTTTAGTTAGCAAGGTTCTTACTGAATCCGCAGAAGCAGGCTTTGATGGCGGCTCAGTCTATTCAAACGCGTCTGACTTCTTCTTCCAAGTCGTCTTTGTTGCAACCGCGATGTCTATTGTTTCTGGCGCAGTTGCAGAACGAATGAAGCTTTGGGCTTTCTTATTGTTCGCCGTTGTTATGACGGGGCTAATTTATCCTTTAGAAGGATCTTGGACTTGGGGTGGAGCTGACGTATTCGGTATGTTCAACCTAGGCGAGATCGGTTTTAGTGACTTCGCCGGCTCTGGTATTGTTCACATGGCAGGTGCTGCTGCGGCTCTTGCTGGTGTACTCGTTCTTGGTGCACGTAAAGGTAAGTACGGCCCTAATGGTGAAGTACGTGCCATTCCGGGTGCCAACCTTCCTTTAGCAACTCTTGGTACATTCATCCTTTGGATGGGTTGGTTCGGTTTCAATGGTGGTTCTGTATTAAAACTGGGTGATATTGCCAGTTCCAATGCGGTTGCCGTTGTTTTCCTAAATACCAACACAGCCGCCGCAGGTGGTGCTATTGCGGCCATGATTCTAGCGCGTATCTTATTCGGTAAAGCTGACCTTACTATGCTATTAAACGGCGCTCTAGCTGGCTTAGTGGCAATTACAGCAGGACCTGATACGCCTACTGCCTTAGGCGCAACACTAATCGGTGCTGTAGGTGGTTTAATCGTTGTTCTTTCAATTCTTACGTTAGACAAGCTAAAAATTGATGATCCCGTCGGTGCTATCTCTGTACACGGTACAGCGGGTATCTGGGGCTTGCTTGCCGTGCCTCTTACTAATGATGGTGCAACTTTTTACGCTCAGATCATAGGTGCCTTGACTATCTTCGTATGGGTATTTTTTGCCAGCCTAGTGACTTGGCTCGTTATTAAAGCGGTTATCGGTGTACGTGTTACCGAAGAAGAAGAATACGAAGGCGTTGATATGTCTGAATGTGGCATGGAAGCGTATCCTGAGTTTTCTAAAAGCTAATATTCCTTACTCATTGAGTTAGTTAAATGCTTTTTCAAAGCCCTCATTTTTATGAGGGCTTTTTTTATTTCTCCTAAATTTTCCTAATTTCTCTTAAATCCTACTAATAAGTGCAGGAACAATTGCTTAAATCGTTAGCATCCATAAAATACGCTTCTATCTTTTACATTATCAACAACAGGAAGGTGTGTTATGGCCAAGGTAAAAACAGCATTTGTCTGCAATGAATGCGGTGCTGACTACGTAAAATGGCAAGGCCAATGCCAAGCATGCAGCGCTTGGAACTCACTTTCTGAAATAAAACTCACCTCAGGCAAAACCTCTGCCCGAGTGGCGGCAACTCAAGATGCTCGCTTTGGTTACGCCGGCGCAATGGATGGAGTCCAAGATCTATCTGACGTTGATCTAACCGATGTTCCCCGCTTCAGCTCTGGTGCTTATGAATTCGATCGCGTACTAGGTGGCGGATTAGTACCCGGTGGTGTGGTATTGATTGGCGGACACCCCGGTGCTGGGAAAAGCACCTTGTTACTGCAAACCATGTGCTATTTAGCTCAACAACAAGTTGCTCTTTATGTAACGGGCGAGGAGTCTCTGCAACAAGTGGCCATGCGAGCTCAACGCTTAAGCTTACCCACAAAAAACTTAAAGATGCTTTCAGAAACTAATGTTGAAAGCATTATTACCATCGCTCAACAAGTTAACCCTAAAGTGATTGTTATTGATTCCATACAGGTCATGCATCTTGATGGAATAGAGTCAGCGCCCGGCAGTGTTTCGCAAGTCAGAGAAAGCGCAGCGGTATTAACTCGCTTTGCCAAACAAACACAAACTGCCGTTTTACTTGTCGGGCATGTAACAAAAGACGGTACGTTGGCGGGACCTAAAGTGCTCGAACACATGGTTGACTGCTCTGTGTTATTAGAAGGCGCTGAAGATTCACGCTTTCGTACATTAAGAGGTATGAAAAATCGCTTTGGTGCTATTAATGAACTGGGCGTATTTGCCATGTTAGAAAGTGGATTAAAAGAAGTTAAAAATCCCAGTTCTATTTTTTTGAATCGTAATCAACACCCAGCAGCGGGTAGTCTCGTTATGGTTGTCTGGGAAGGGACTCGCCCCTTGTTAGTCGAATTACAAGCCTTAGTGGATGATTCTCCTTTTAGTAATCCTAAGCGTGTCACCGTCGGTTTTGACCATAACCGCTTAGCCATGCTGCTTGCCGTCTTACATAAACATGGAGGATTGTTAACCTCCGATCAAGATGTGTACTTGAATGTTGTTGGTGGTGTTAGAGTGCTAGAAACAAGCGGTGACTTAGCGGCTATTGCGGCGGTTGTATCAAGCTTTAGAGACAGGGCTCTGCCTCATGACTTGGTCGTGTTGGGAGAAGTAGGACTTTCAGGTGAAATTCGCCCTGTGCCATCAGGTCAAGAAAGAATTAGTGAAGCGGCCAAACACGGTTTTAAAAAAGCCATTGTGCCTAAAGGCAACTGCCCTAAAAAACAAATTGAAGGGATGGAAGTCATTGGTGTTGAGAGCTTATCGCAAGCATTAGACGCTATTTTTGATAATTAGGAAGGATTGGTCTTTGAGGTGACTTTTTAGAGCTATTCTTTAGCACTGTTCTTCAGGGTTGTTTTTCAGAATTGCTCTTCAGAACTATCACTCGCTAAATGTTTATCGTCAGCGTGATCAAAGTGATAAAGAGAAGGTTGAATATCGCCTTCTTTAAGGCCGTAAGGTAGTTCAACGCTAGATAAAGATAATGCGGCTATTCTTGCTTCTCGGGCTTTATTCAGTTTTTGCCAACGCCCTTTACAAAGTTGGATCGTTTTTCGTTTTTCTATTTCGTCCATCTGATGCCAATGAAACCGCTCTTCTCGACTACGTAAACACCCTATGCAAAAACCTTTTTTACTATTCGTACAGATACCACGACAAGGGCTTTCAACATGAAACAACTCAATTTGTTCCATTTTTAATTGATCCGTTTTGGTGGTTATATAGTCAATAACAAAATACTGTTATTCTGTATCAATCCGATAATCGAAAATCTCTTCTGGTGTCATAAAGTACACACGATTTGCTGGAGCCGCTTCCAGTGAAAACCAATAAAAATCTTCAGGCACACCCATTTCTAAAAAAAAGTTTACATAAGTAGCATGGATAGGGTCGGAACGACTCAAATCTTTAGGGTCTAAACCCAATCCATCTAACCAAGAGTGAACCCCCACACCAGCACCTGGGCCGATACTACGTTTGACTCCACCAAGAAAGAGGTCAACACCTCCAGAAAGGACATAACCCGTACGAGCAATATGAGTATTCAGGCCTAAACGACGAATCAAGCGTGCTGCATTCATTGTTGCATCTTGGTCAACAGAGCCGGGGATATCGACCAGCACTAAGGTATGTACATTGGGATTTTGACGAATAACGTTACTAAACTTTTCAGGCAGACTTGAATTGAGGATACCAGAAATAAAGGCTTCATCTTTTTCAACCCAAATCATTAACGCTTGGTCAGCACTTTGCTCAGAGAAATCATGACCCAATGAGGCACAAGAGATTAAAACCAGACTTATAACTAAAAGGCTTATCTTCTTCATTGTAATAGCAACCAAATTTGTCTTCATTTAATCAGCCGTATATGTCTATTTCCCTTATACGTTAAGAATATAGCGCATTTTGGATGATAAATTAAACATCCATTCACATAATTTGATACATGAATTATGTGAATGGATGTTTAAAGTGCTTATTCAGCGATAGGAGCTAACTCAGAGGTAACCTCTACTTCACTATGTAAAGTACGATGCACGGGGCATTTATCAGCAATTTCTAATAGACGCTGCCTTTGTGCATTATCTAATTTTCCTCGAAAGTAAATAGTCCGTTGGAAACGATCCACTCGACCTGTTGATGTCTCACATTGCTCACAGTCTTGTGCATGTATTTTCTCATGAACAACACTTACGGTAATATCTTCAACAGGAAGGCTTTTACGAGACGCATACATTTTTAGCGTCATGGTTGTACAACTCGCTAAAGCCGCCGCTAATAAGCCATAAGGGGATGGGCCTTGATCTGTACCACCTGGAACAGATTTTGGTTCATCTGCAATAAGATTATGCTGATTAACTTTAATGTCTGTTTTAAAGCTGTCAATTGCTGTGCGTGCTACGACAACACCTTCTATTAATTTAATCGTTCCTGAGTGTGATGTTTTTTCAAGTTCGCCACCAATATAACGATGCGCCCAACTCGCTATTGTCTCACCAACATAAAGTGAATCCTTGGAGTTAGACATAAGATGATCGGCAGTATCAAGACTAATAAAGCTTTTGGGGTGAGAAGCATGACGATAAAGCTCAGCCGCATTATCAACGGAAACAACAGTATCGATCGGGGAATGGAAAATGAGTAACGCTTTTTTCATGGAGCCGATAGAGCTTGGTGACTGATGATGCTCTAAATCATCCAAAAATTGTTTTCGCATTTTAAAGCCACGACCGCCGATAGTGACATTTGCTTCTCCCGACGTTTCTAACTCTTCTTTACTGCCACTCAGTAAATGCGAAACATGTGCAGCATAAGATGGCGAGCCAATTGTTACGACAGCCGCCGCCGAATCAATCCTCGTTGCGGCTTGTAGGATTGCAGTACCACCAAGAGAGTGACCAATCAATAATTTTGGTGCAGCATATTTTTCCGCTAGAAAATCGGCGGCAGACAATAAGTCTTCAACATTAGAAGAGAAATTGGTGTCAGCAAAGTCACCATCACTTTGTCCTAAGCCGGTAAAATCAAATCGCAATGTAGCAATGCCGACTTTTGCTAGAGATTGACTAATATTCGTCACCGCTTTGAGGTTTTTTGTACAGGTAAAACAGTGGGCAAAAAGTGCAAAGGCTTTTATATTAGCATCAGGAATATCTATTAAGCCTGCTAATGTATGACCATCTTTATTGGTGAAGGTTATCTTTTCTGTTTTCATCTATACGCCTCTAAGGAAGTTCCAAAAAAGTATATTAAGTTTAGACAAGTAAAATAAAAACTTACTCTCACTGTTTCTATTGTCGTCCTCTGATCCCAAATACGCTAATTAGTTTAGTTATCTCGTTAATAAAAAAATAAAAATACGATAGACTGCATCCAGAAAATTTATTTCCGTAAGTAGTGGCTGTCAATGCCGCAATTAACTGCATAGAGACAACAATGACAAAATCGACATTATATTGGGTTATGGCACTGATTGCGGGCATTTTGTTAGCTTTAATGATCAATATAAACAGCGCACTTTCGACGGTTAGTTCACCGCTTTTTGCCTCTTGGGCCGCTCATGGTATTGGTGCCTTTTTCGCTTTTTTACTGCTTGGTTCTACTCTTAGTATTTTTAAGAAAAAAGAAAAAAGAGCTAATACAAACATAGCATTAAAAGCACCTTTTTGGTCCTATCTTGGAGGAATACCGGGCGCCTTTACTGTTGTTTTAGCGGCCATCACCGTTAACTCAAGCATAGGATTATCCGGCACACTAGCACTGGGGTTAATTGGCCAGATTATTTTTAGTCTTATTTGCGATCATTTTGGGTTATTTGGAGCCCTTAAAAAACGTTTTGTTTTACGAGATTTACTGATGGTCACATCGATTGTACTTGGCAGCTTCCTACTTATTTTCTTTAAGGCTTAAACTATGCTCAGTTTTATTCTTCTCGCCATGTTTAATGGTGTATTGATTGGCTTTAGTCGCTCCTTTAATGGGCGCCTCAGTATGTCATATGGCCCTTTTCAAGCTTCTTTTTGCAATCATATTATTGGTTTTTTATTCTTAGCCATATTGCTTTATTTGTTCACTGAACTGACCTTGTCATCCATCAGCATCCAGATATCAGCCGTACCCATTAGCCTTTATATAGGCGGTATTATTGGCGCGTTTTATGTGGCTATCAATAGTTTAGTTTTAACAAAAATAGGCGTCGTTAAATCTGCTTTATTAGTGATTAGTGCCCAAATGATTACCGGTGTAGTAATTGATTATATTCAACGCAACACTCAAGGATCTCTTTTAGATGCGGCCGCTCAGTTACTTGGCATTATTTTAATTGTTATTGGTATTTATTTATCAAAAGCCCCTAAAGAATAAGGGGTTTCACGCGTTAGATTACATCGCTAATCCATTCAAATCTCTGAACCTCTTTACCCTCCACTTGCACTGTTTCAAAAAACATCGACAGCGGTCTTACCCACCAAGAAAAGTCATCATATCGTGCCTGATAAACCACCATAGTTTCACGGGTTTCACTGTGCAGCACTGTTTTATCAATAAGGTACTCTTGACCTTTATAATGACGATATAAACCGGGTTTAATCTCTTTCACTCTGCATCCTTCTCTTCTTATACATA
>Ga0308007_10000271_pt1 | contig 23687 bp, 22 predicted proteins | sample Neamet71_FD_203152 | JGI IMG/M metagenome (GOLD analysis project Ga0308007, IMG submission 203152) | Marine microbial communities from water near the shore, Antarctic Ocean - #71 | ecosystem: Environmental > Aquatic > Marine > Unclassified | place: Southern Ocean | collected 2014-06-07
CTATCCTTAGAACAGGATAATAGAATAAAAAAAACAAATAGAGTTAGTCTTTGCATAACTTGTTATTAAAAAATATAATTTACATATAAAATATTAAATCATATAAAAACTAAACTTACCATATTACCACTATAAGTTAAAGTAGCTGCATTGTATTGTTACTATATTTTTGGAGTAGTATTTCTGTCATTTAATGCACAAATAAAGACAAGTCTTCAACCTCATCTACTTCCTGTTTCAACTCTTCACAAGATTATTCAAACTGAAAGTAAACACTCTAAGCGCTTTTATTATATGCATACCAGCATGATACTCTAACTAGCTGTATTTTTTGAGTGATGAGCTGGTCAGAGGCTATATACCCATTTCACCAACACATCCCCAAAAGGAAAATAGATTTATTTTGAAGAGGTGGGGTGTTGAAATGAGAGTTTTAGGTTGGATTTTTTAGGGTTTTACTTCAAATGCCTACAAGTTATTGCAAGATTTGTTGCCAATATGTTGCCATAAATGAATAAAAAAATCCGCAACATCATGTTAAACAATTTGTTACGGATTCTTAGGGTACCTTGGGTGGGAATCGAACCCACACTTCCGAAAAAACTGGATTTTGAATCCAGCGCGTCTACCAATTCCGCCACCAAGGCAGGGTAGCAAAATTAATGAAATAAATGAAGTTTCGTTCTAAATTATTAAAGAATAAGCTTTAATGACTTAAATTTATTTCTAAATTTGCAAACCTGAAAAATAGGAAACTTTGGAAACTCAAGTAAAAATATTTAGTTGTACTCAATCTAAGGAATTATCAAAAGTCATTTCTGAACATTTTGGTCAAGAATTAGGAAACGTTAATTTTTCCCATTACAGTGATGGGGAATTTCAACCCTCTTTTGAGGAGTCTGTTCGTGGCGCGAGGATCTTTATCATTGGCTCTACCCATCCTTCTTCAGACAATCTCATGGAAATGCTCCTGATGTTAGACGCAGCCAAAAGAGCTTCTGCAAGGCACATTACTGCCGTAATACCATATTTCGGATGGGCGCGTCAAGATAGAAAAGACAAACCTAGGGTTCCGATCGGAGCAAAGTTGATCGCCAAGTTATTAGAGGCTGCAGGTGCAACCCGCATAATGACCATGGACCTTCATGCTGATCAGATTCAAGGGTTTTTTGAAAAACCTGTAGATCATTTATTTGCTTCTTCAATTTTCATACCTCAACTGAAAAAAATGGAGTTGGACAACCTTACGGTTGCTTCACCAGACATGGGAGGTTCGAAAAGAGCTTATGCTTATTCAAAATTCTTAGCCTCTGACGTTGTCATCTGTTACAAACAAAGGGCAAAAGCCAATATCATTTCACACATGGAATTGATAGGTGATGTAACTGGAAAAAATGTTGTACTCGTAGATGACATGGTTGACACCGCAGGAACGCTTACAAAAGCAGCTGATTTGATGGTGGAAAGAGGAGCGGTTTCAGTGAGAGCAATTTGTACGCATGCACTCCTTTCGGGTGATGCTTACGAAAAAATTGAAAATTCAAAGTTGGAAGAACTTATTGTTACAGATTCTATTCCTCCAAAAAAAGAAAGTAAAAAAGTAAAAGTATTGAGTTGTGCGAAACTTTTCGCTGAAATAATGTACAACGTGCATCACAACAAATCAATAAGTGAAAAATATATAATTTAATTTTTAATCAATAACTATAATGAAATCTATTACAATCAACGGATCTAAAAGAGAAAGCGTAGGCAAAAAAGCTACAAAAGCCTTACGTAATGCTGAGATGGTTCCTTGCGTGATTTATGGAGGGGGAGAACCACTTCATTTTTCTGCAAAAGAACTTGATTTCAGTAAATTAGTTTATACGCCCAATGCACACACAGTTTTACTCGTTTTGGATAATGACACCAAAATAAATGCGATCCTACAGGACATTCAATTTCATCCTGTTTCTGACAAAATTCTTCATGTTGACTTTTATCAATTATTTGATGATAAAGAAATCTCCATGAATATTCCATTGAACTTTAAAGGTGCTGCACCCGGGGTTCTTATTAGTGGTGGAGTTTTGAGCTTAAACAAGAGAAAGTTAAGAGTTCGTTCGTTACCAGCAAATCTTCCGGATTTTATTACAGTTGATATTTCTAAGCTAGAACTAGGGAACAAGATTACTTCTTCCGAACTTCAAGATGACGCTTTCACAATTCTTCACCCTGACAATATGGTTGTATGCCAGGTAAGGACTTCTCGTGCTTCTGTTAAATCAGAAGATGAAGAAGCCGCTGAAGCTGCTGAAGCCGCTTCTGAAGGTTCTACAGAAGGAAGTGGAGAAGCTCCTACTGCGGAATAAATTAAAATTGTTTTCAATTAAAGAAAAAGCATCTCATATATTGGGATGCTTTTTTTAATTTTATAGCATGTTATATAAATGGTTCTTTAGGAAATCAAAACCTGTTGATATGAATAAGTATTTAATTGTGGGGTTAGGGAACATTGGAAGTGAGTACGACAACACCCGTCACAACATAGGTTTCAAGGTTATTGATGAATTAAGCGATCAATTTGAGGTTGAAATGACCGAAGCCAAACTCGGTCAAAAAGGGAGTAAGAACCATAAAGGCAGAAAATTAATTTTTTTAAAGCCTTCTACATTTATGAATCGAAGCGGAAAAGCCGTTAGATATTGGGCGCTTAAAGAAAATATTCCTCTGGAGAATATATTAATCATTACAGATGACTTGCACCTACCCATCGGAAATTTAAGACTCAAAGGCAAGGGAAGTGACGGAGGACACAATGGTCTCAAAGATATCCAAACTCATTTAAATACGCCAGTTTATGCGAGGTTACGTTTCGGAATAAAAAGTGAAAAATCAACCTTCAATCAGATCGATTTTGTTTTAGGAAAATTTTCGCCTGAAGAAATAACTTCCGTCGCTCCGTCTATTAAAAGGTGTATTGAGATTATTTTTTTCTTTTCGTTCGCTGGACTCGAAAATACAATGAGCAACTTTAATGGAAAAAAAGATTAAGGTTCAGTCTGAAAAACATTTATTTGAGAATTAGATCCGTTCTTAATCTGATCTCGAGTATAGATTTTCCAATAATAATAAGTGTCACTTTCTAGCGCAATACTTACAAAGGGATTGGTCAACCTACTGCTATTTAAAGTTAAACTTTCTGGAGTTTCCCCTAAATAAAAGTCATAGGACGCGATGTCCCCATCCAAGTCTAGTCCTTCCCATCTAAAAGTAAATTCACCATTCTCAAGACTTACTTGTTCGTTAATATTAGGACTAATCAATTTAGCAGGAAAAGGGAGATGAGATTCCTCTTGAATTCCCTCAAGATAAAAAGACCAGACTTCACTTTTAGCTACTTTCTCGATGCGTTCAGATTTTGATATCACCCACCAAGAATAAGGTCGGCCTCTTTTTAAAACTGTACTTTCAGAGACTCGAAATGTTACCTCTACGGTCTCACTTCCTGTGGTCAAATCCTGAATAACAAGTTGATAGGAATTAGAATTTAAAGCCAACTGCCAGTCAAAAGTCACTTGACTCTGAGCATCGTTAATTGGCAATGCAGTCGTGCAAGAGTTGTTGTTTTTAGGCCCTATCAAAACAACCGCTTCAGGAGGAGGAATTACTTCTTTCTTGCAACCCAAGATTAAAATTAATAACAGAAAAAAGGTTTTTAAATTCACAGCTTTAACAATTTTAAATTTTCGGAAGCACTCCCTTTTTTGATCACAATGAAATAAAGTCCTGATGCTTGACCGTCCAGAGGAATTTGATAAGCCCGCTCCCATTCAGAAAGTTGCAAATCAGTTTCATTAAGCAAAGTTCCGTCCGTTTTATAAAGTATTATTTTCACCTGATTTTCTTTTCCGCCCACCAAAACATTTACAAAATCTCTTGCAGGATTTGGATATAGACTGGATTGATCAGAGATATATACCTCTCGCTTAATACTTCCTTGACAAGATAAATCAGTAGTAACTTCGATCAAAGACAGCCCCTCTTGTAGAGAAAAGTCATGTCGGCCAGAACTCAATGAATATAGTTGATTATTGATTTTAAGGTTATATTTTGAAGCACCTTCTAATATGACACTAACGGATTTCTTAGCTGGGTTTAACTTGGTCTGAACGCTAAGTGGGTCGGGTGCTTTTATTGTCGTAATAAAACATCTCTCAAAATTAGGATCTTCAATTGCTGTTATGCAAACACTATAATCTCCGACAGGAATATTTCCGATCATGATTTCATTTTGAGCGCTGAAAGAAGATTCAGCCTTTTGACCATTAGATCCAATGAAGCTCAAATTATAACTAAACTGGGCTGTTGCATTAATGGTTATTTCTCCGTTTCTTTTTCCAATACAAGTCACATCTTTTTTAGAAATCGTAAAGTTTCCTTGAGAGTTTATATCGCATATGTCGCCAATCCCATTTCCATCACTATCCAATTGATCTGTGTTAGCAATATTGGGACAATTGTCATCGATGTCTGCAATCATATCAAGATCAGAATCGGACAACACCTCTCCTTTATAACAAGCCGCTATGGAAAATTCTTTGAGAAAACCCGAAACCCCTTCAAAGTTATCTTCAATAATCAATCGCCACCTTCCGTTTAGATTCTTACCCCTCAAAGACGAAAGACTTTCAAAAGGTCTATAGGAGCCGGTAAATGGAGGGATTGCAAAAACAATAGGATCTTCAGCTTCTTGATCAAAAACGGTATTGGTGTAATCCTTTAATTTGTCACCTAAATTTTGAGACAGTTTTATTAGTTTATTATCAGGGGTTAAAAGATTAATCGAAATATCTCCAATATAAGTGTGATCTATTGAAACATGAACATTTAAATCCTCAATTATGGCCATATCAGTAATATTAAGATCAACATTCGTTACTCCACTTAAATTATTAGAATCTTTAATTCTTTGGGGGAGATTATCAGCAGTATAAGTGTTACAATTGACAATAATTGTGCTGAACTTATTTGTTGTGAAATTACTTTCCTCACAGGGATTAATTGATTTTACCCTCCAATAAAAATCTGTTGCAAAATCCAAATCGTTTAAAGTAAAACTTGTAAACGATGTGTTTTTAGTTAAGATTATATCTTCAAAATCTTCACTTTTGGATAGTTCAAGCCTATAAGAATTAACATTGATGTCTTTTGCCCAACTTAAAACAATTGTTCTACTAATCTGGGTTGTTTGATCTGACGGGAGCAATAATTGAACTGGATCAATACTGTCATTTCTAATCATTAATTCCAAAGGAATGGTTCTCGAAGCGCTTGTGCTAACTGCTAACAGGTTCAATATAAAATCTTGAGAATTAATGACATTAAGCCCAGACAACTTAATGCTTCCGGTGCTTCCATTTTTTGAAATATTTGTTGGATTTAATCGAGCCATAACACCAGGCGGAAGGTTTTCAATACTTAAGCTCACTGACTCATTAAACCCTGAAAAGTTTCTGTATTCATAATTATAAGTCACATTATCTTGATTACAAACCTCATGAGAATAGGTGTCTAAAGAAATTACGAAAGGCATTTCTTTAATTTCAATATCTTGAGTGTTGACGGTGAAATAAATTGAATTATTAGGGATAATTTTAATTCTAGCCTGATTGGTCGTTACTGTATCTGGAACGATGATGTGAGCGATTCCATCATTTAGCGTACCCGAAGCTAACGCAGTGGGAAAAGTTTGACCGCCATCTGTTGACAAAAGAATGTTTACAGTTTGAGTATTAATCGGAACTATATCAGTGTTTGCAACCTCCCATGCTATTTGTTCCCTTGCACCAGCCTCCCATATTACTCTATTTTCATTTTGAGAGTTGATCACGAAAGGTCCCGCAGCTGCATTTACGGTGAGCACCCGAGCATCAAAACTTACCTGTCCCTGCTGACCAAATGTTTGGCGATAGCTGTCTCTAACACTAAGCCCCCAGCTCAGTCTTCTTTCTACATTTGAAACTGTTTCCCACGCTTGGTTTACTCTGGGATTGGTTTGGGTAAGGTTGCCAGTCAAAACAGACTCCATTCTTGGTATTGTTCTTATTGGGCTAAGACTAGGAGGTAAAGAACGTGCCTGAGGTCCAATAGGCCTGTTTGGCCCAAAGTTGTCATGACTTACTTGACCTTTGTCTAATTGCTCCCAACAATAATGAATTGGAGCTCCTTCTGGATCTTCAGCAATGGCAATCAATTCATAAGCTGTTCCGCTGGGTATTGTCAAATTTGGTCCAGCCTCAATTACAGGAGCTTGATTTTCATTTATTGAAGAAGTAAAACAAGTATTAGACTCAATATAGCTTAATACGTCTTGGATACTGTAATAATGAAAATACGGATCACTGTGACGAACAACATCATCTGGCCCAGTAATCCCCGCATAACCCATGATGGTAGTTCCACTTCCCGGCTCTGCACTATTACTTCCATTTTCGTAGGCGTAGGAATAAGTATGAAAAGCTCCAAATTGATGCCCTATTTCATGAGCAACAAAATCTATATCAAAATAATCGTTCATAAAAGGGTCAGAATTAGAACCTTGAAAAGGGTGGGATGAAAAAGCGCTTCCTTTTTTACCTTCTTGGCAAACATTTCCAACTGATCCGGCGTCACCGTTGCCACTTCCTGAAAAAGCAAAGAGATGTCCTAAATCATAATTTTCGGAACCTAAAACCTCGTCTAGCGTGGATTGTAACTGACTGCTTATATTACTCGTGTAGGGATCAGTATCAGAGTCTGGATAAATCAAACTAACATCAGAAACCAATTCTAAATGAATTCCAAAATCATTTTCAAAAACTTCATTTACTCTATGAATAGTGCTTATTACCGCAGCGAAGGCATCTTCTTCATTTGTCCCATTTTCAGGATCATCATCCCCCCAAAACTTAGTATATCCTCCTGAACCTGAAATTGCAATTCTAAATGTTTTTAAATCAGAAGCTATTTTTGATCGCTCTCCCAAAGTATTAGCTGTTTTAACTTCACTTGCAGTATTCTCAATTTCACTTGATGTCTTACAACTGAATGATACAGAATTTCTTTGAGAACGAGGATAAGAAAAATAAGTGTTTTCTGTTTTCCTTAAAGGCTGAATAAAATGATGCTTTCCGTCAGGGAGCATGATCCATGCATTTAATCCCAAAGCTGAAAAGGAAACCCTAGCCTTAACATTGGGACGAGATTTACTACTGCCAACAAAAGTCTTAATATTAAGATGTTTACTTTGAAGTTTAGGGGAAAGCACAGGAGAATTTAATAAAACAAACTCCTCCTCAATTCCATTTTCATTGGGAAGCATCAGTAAGGTCTTAGGTGAGTGTGTTGTCGTTTTTTTGGATTTTGAGCTAGAAATTTCAGTTTTCAATTGCTGATGGTCAAATTTAAAAAACCTCCAATTATCTTCTTTTACTTCAAGCGTTTTATTAATTTCCTCAGCAGATGCCTTGGTCCAATACTTTTGGGCGTTAACAGATACTCCACAGATAACAAAAAATATAAAGTAGGAAAGCCAAGTTATACAGGAGTTGAATTTATTTTTTTTAATGCTTCTATTTTTAATTATTGCTTTAAAAGTTTCTGCAATTTAACCGTACTTTTGTTTATTGACAAAATTATTAATGCAAGTAGTTCAAAACACCGGAAACTATTCCGCTCAAAACGCCTCAATTCTAACCATTGGAACCTTCGATGGCGTTCATATCGGTCATCAAAAGATAATCAATGATTTGGTAAAAGTTGCAAAAAAAAATAATTTATGTTCAATTGTGCTTACTTTTTTCCCACATCCACGGATGGTTCTTCAAAAAGACAATGACTTAAAGATGATTGACACCATTGAAGAGAAACAGCGATTTTTAGAAAAAATGGGAGTTGACGTACTCATTGTTCATCATTTTTCAAAAGCTTTTTCTCGATTAACAGCTCTAGAGTTCACCCGAGACCTTCTTGTAAATCAATTAAAAATCTCTCAATTGGTCATTGGATACGATCATAGATTTGGAAGAAACAGAGAAGCAACTATTGATGATTTAAAGTCTTTTGGTTTGGATTATAATTTCACTGTAAATGAGATTCCTTCTCAAGACATCGAGTCGATTGCTGTTAGCTCAACTAAAATAAGAAATGCTCTTAACAAAGGTGATTTAAAAGTCGCCAATCAATTTTTAGGACGACCATTTGGTTTAACAGGAACAGTGGTTAAGGGAGATGGGATTGGAAAAAAATTAGGGTTTCCAACCGCCAACATTCAAGTTAAAGAAGATTACAAACTACGGCCTAAAAACGGTGTTTACCTTGTAAGAAGCAAACTAAAAGGAATCGAGTTTTTCGGGATGATGAACATCGGAATGCGTCCAACGGTATCGGGAAAAACGACACAAACCGAAATCCATTTTTTAAATTTAGACCAAAACTTGTATGATCAAAAAATCACTCTTGAAGTTTTAGAAAAAATACGAGAAGAAGTTAAATTCAACTCCATAGAAGAGTTGAGAGATCAATTAAAAAAAGATCGCATCAATTGTGAGAAAATCATTGCCGAATACACCTAAAAAATGAGAAAATCAAAACCATTCTTATACCTTTGTAATACTAAAAATTAAGTCATGTTACCGCTCATCTACATTCGAGAAAATCAGAAGGCCATAAAACAAGGTCTTGCGAAAAGAAACTTTGCTCAACCAGAACTCATCGTCAAGATCATTGAATTAGATCAATTGCGAAGGAACTTACAAGCTGAGTTAGATGAAGTTTTGGCGAAAAGCAATAAGCTGGCTAAAGAAATTGGGGCATTATTTAAGACTGGAAAGGCAGAAGAAGCCAACTTCTTAAAAAAGGAAACTAAAGCACTCAAGCAGCTTTCAAAAAATCTACAAGAAGAACTTCAAGAGGCTGAAAAAGTTTTAATGGAAGTGCGAACTCAAATTCCTAATATCCCACATGAAAGTGTTACTAGCGGAAATTCTGAAGAAGATAACGAAGAAATATTTCAATCGGGAACAATCCCTGAATTAGGGGAATCTGCACTCCCCCACTGGGAGTTGGCCACGAAATATGACATTATAAATTTCGAATTAGGAAATAAAATAACGGGGGCCGGATTTCCAGTTTACAAAGGAAAAGGTGCCCGACTACAACGCGCTTTAATTCAATATTTTTTAGATAAAAATACGGGTGCTGGCTACACAGAATACCAAGTACCGCATTTGGTAAATGAAGCTTCAGGTTTTGGAACGGGTCAATTACCGGATAAAGAAGGTCAGATGTATCATGTACAAAATGATGGACTTTATTTAATTCCGACTGCCGAAGTTCCTTTGACCAATATGTTTAGAGATCAGCTACTTAATGTTGGGGACTTGCCCATTTGCTTGACAGGATACACCCCTTGTTTTAGAAGAGAAGCAGGAAGTTATGGCGCTCACGTGAGAGGACTCAATAGGCTTCATCAATTTGATAAAGTAGAAATTGTTCGACTTGAAGAACCTAAAAACTCAATGGCGGCGTTGGATAAAATGGTGGAACATGTAAAGGATATATTAGAAGAACTAGAACTTCCTTACAGGGTTTTAAGACTTTGTGGAGGTGATCTTAGTTTCACTGCCTCACTAACTTATGATTTTGAAATCTATTCGGCTGCTCAAAAAAAATGGCTAGAAATAAGCTCAATATCAACTTTCAAAGGCTTCCAAGCAGAACGGTTGCAATTGAGATATAGAGATAAAAAAGGCAAAAAACAATCCGTTCACACCTTAAATGGAAGTGCGTTAGCGCTGCCAAGAGTTGTCGCTGGATTATTAGAAAACTTTCAAACAAAAGATGGAATTCGAATTCCAAAAGCACTTGTTCCTTACACTGGTTTTGATCTCATTAATTAAATCATGATTCTTTATAATTTTACCAGCCAAGTAGAACCAGAAATTGAAAATCAATGGTTGGAATGGCTCCATGAAAAACACCTCCCAAAAATCATGGCTACTGGTGTTTTTTTTTCAGCAATGGCATTAAGGGTTAACAATGGATTTAAAGCGGTAGAAACAGCCTATGCTGTTCAATATTCCGCTAATAATCCTGAAGATATTGATCGTTTTTTGAAAGAAAACAAACTAAAATTACAATCTCTAAAATTATTTGGAGAAAATGTATTACAATTTTGCAACCAACTTGAAGTTCTAAGTCAACATTCATGAAAGACGTATTTGCAAAAAAAAAAATAGGACAGCATTTTTTAACCGATTTAAATATCGCTCAAAAAATAGTGGATCAATTAGATTTTTCCAGCTATGATAAGGTTTTAGAGATTGGCCCAGGGATGGGAGTTTTGACCCAATTTTTAAATTTAAAAAAAGTTACTTTAGATCTCATTGAAATTGATCAAGAGTCCATAATCTATCTTAATGAAAAATTTCCTGAGCTTAAAAATCACATTCACCTTGGTGATATTTTAAAAATAGATTTAACCACTATATTTCCATCAGGTGATTTTGCAATCATTGGAAACTTTCCCTACAACATTTCCAGTCAGATTTTGTTTAAAACCTTAGAAAACAGACTTCGTATTCCTTTTTTTTGTGGAATGTTTCAAAAAGAAGTAGCGCTCAGAATTTGCGGAAATCCTGGAAATAAAACTTATGGAATTCTTTCTGTTTTAAGTCAAGTCTACTACGAAACAAACTATCTTTTTGATGTTCCCCCCAATGTGTTTTCGCCCCCGCCTAAAGTGAATTCGGCGGTAATTGCATTGAGACGAAAAGAAAATTTAATCATTGATTTTAATGAAAAACTATTATTTAGAGTGGTTAAAACAGGTTTTCAACAACGCAGGAAAACACTACGAAATAGTCTAAAAAATCTCGATATTCCTAAAAATATTTTAGAAGATAGTATCTTTGACCTTAGACCCGAAAGGTTATCTAGTGGTCAGTTTATCGAATTGACAAAATTAATAGGAAATGCAAAGGTTTGAAATCGACAAAACGGTAATTGATTCTATTCGAGAACTCATTGAAAAGAATGCTGATGCGAAGATGCGTGTAAAACTCAAAGACCTTCATTATGCCGATATTGCCGAAATAATTTACGAGCTTTCTACTGACCAAGGGATCTATCTTATCAAGCTTTTGGATAGTGAAAAAACAGCAGAAGCCCTTGCTGAAGTTGATGAAGATACTCGAGAGCGAATTCTTGAAAAACTATCCGCCAAGGAAATTGCGGAGGAAATATCAGAGTTAGATTCGGATGATGCAGCAGATTTAATTGCAGAATTATCAGAAGAACGCCAAGAGCGGGTGATGTCGGAAATTAGTGATCTCAGTCATGTGGATGATATCCGAGAGTTACTTACTTATGATGAAAATACTGCCGGAGGGCTTATGGCAAAAGAAATGGTGGTTGTTCAAGAGGGACTAAGTGTGTTGAAGTGTCTCAACGCCATGCGAGCGCAAGCCGAAGAAGTCACACGGGTTCACTCCATCTATGTTGTGGATAAAAAGAGCAGACTCAAAGGCAGACTCTCTCTAAAGGATTTAATTACGGCCAATTCCAAAGCCATTGTAAAAGACGTTTACATCCCAAACGTAGATTTCGTCACAGTGGGTGTCTCTGGTGAGGAAGTGGCTAAAATCATGTCTAAATATGACCTGGAAGCCATTCCGGTTGTCAATGATAAAAAAGTATTATTGGGTAGAATTACCATTGATGATATTATTGATTTAATAAAAGAAGAGGCAGAAAAAGATTATCAATTGGCCGCCGGTATTTCCAATGATGTAGAAGCCGATGATACCATATTTCAACTTACAAGAGCAAGACTTCCTTGGCTTTTTCTGGGATTACTAGGAGGCTTGGGAAGTGTTTTTATTTTAAAAGATTTTGAAGCCGTAATGGAAAATCCGGAATTGCGGAATCTGTTTTTCTACACCCCTCTAATTGCTGCAATGGCAGGAAATGTTGGCGTACAATCTTCTGCAATTATAGTTCAAGGTCTCGCCAATGACGTTGTTAGAGGATCCTTGTTGTCCTTGCTCATCAAAGAAGTTAGTCTAAGCCTAATCAATGGGTTTACTTTGGCGATTATCCTAATCATCTTTGGACTCATCATCAATCAAGACATTAGCATCAGCCTAACCATCGCTGGTTCCATGATGGGCGTCATTATCATTGCCGCACTAATTGGCACGTTTGTTCCGATTTTTTTAAACAAAAAGGGGATTGATCCGGCCATTGCAACTGGTCCATTCATAACCACTTGTAATGATATTTTTGGTATTTTCTTGTTTTTCTATATCGCCAAAATATTTTTAGGCTTTTAAATAAAATCCAATATGAAAGTCTTACACGTCGACGAAAATCATCCTGCCCTTATCGAAGGTTTAAAAAATTTAGGCTTTCAAAATGACTTGGCCTATAAGGATCCTTTGGAATCAATACTCGCAAGAATCGATCAATATGACGGCTTAATCATTCGAAGTAGATTTCCTATAAACGAGGCTTTTTTGTTAAATGCCAAAAAGCTGAAATTCATAGGACGCGTAGGGGCAGGGCTGGAAAATATCGATATTGATGCTGCTAAAAAATACAACATTCATTTGGTTAATTCTCCAGAAGGAAATCGAAATGCAGTGGGAGAACACACCTTGGGAATGTTATTGAACTTATTTAATAAACTCCTCCCCGCCCATCAATCTGTTCAAAGCGGGAAATGGGAAAGAGAGCAACACCGTGGGGAAGAGTTATCAGGAAAAACCATTGGCATCATTGGTTATGGAAATATGGGGAAAAGCTTTTCAAAAAAACTTTTAGGATTTGATGTTAGTGTTCTTTGCTATGACATTCTGGCCAATGTTGGTGATGAAAACGCCCGACAGATTGCTCTGGAGGACATCCAAGAAAAATGTCAGATAATCAGTCTTCACACGCCCGAAACTCCATTGACTCAAAACATAATCGATGTTGCCTTTATTGATAAAATGAAAAATCCATTTTGGTTGTTAAATACCGCAAGAGGATCTGCAGTTGCATCTGAGGCACTTGTGTACGGACTAAAAACTGGGAAGATTTTAGGTGCAGGATTAGACGTCTTGGCCTATGAAAGTAAATCATTTTCTACCGTTTTCAAAAACGATAAATTGCCCGATGCTTTGGCTTATTTGATTGCTGCAAAAAATATAATTCTCAGTCCACACGTTGCCGGATGGACTGTTGAAAGTCATTTACTGCTTGCCACAACAATTGTTGAGAAAATTAAAAAAATCAATTTCTAATTTTTCTTCTTAATTATCCTTAATTACAAACTGAGCGGTTTTTAATGTACGCTGTTCTAACAACACTTTTGCATCTCTATTTTTAATGAAATTAATTGCGGGTTTATCGAAATGTCTAATGGTGTAAAGAGAAACCTCATCAACTACCTTCACTTTAAATTTTGAAGCCAAAGCCTCTACCAATCCCTCCAACTTATCATATTTATTATAAAAGCATATCGAAAAACTAATCGCGGAATTTTGAATCATCTCTACCCGCATTTGAAATTTATGTAAAAGAGCAAATATTTCACTAATATTTTCTTCCACAATAAAAGAAAAGTCCAAGGATGAAAGTTTCAAAAGGGTTTGATCTTTCTTCAATATGAAGCAGGGAACCAATGGCTCTAAAGTTTTACCTTTAGATACTGAAGTTCCATCAGCTACTGGATTTCCAAATGACTTAACAAACAAAGGGATTTCTTTTCGCTGAAGGGGCTGAAGCGTTTTGGGATGGATAACAGAAGCTCCATAATAAGCCAATTCAATCGCTTCACGATAAGAAATTTGGCGTAACAATTGGGTATCTTTAAACACCCGAGGATCAGCATTTAAGACCCCGGGGACATCTTTCCAAATGGTAACCGATTCCACATCAAGTGCATAAGCAAAAATTGCAGCACTATAGTCAGAGCCTTCTCGTCCCAAGGTGGTCGTAAGTCCCTCAGAATCACTTCCAATAAAACCTTGAGAAATTAAGGTTGAATTGCCGTAGGCAGCTTTTAAAATTAATTTTTGAGTTGCCTCCCAATCCAGATTAGCATCTCGATAATAGTTGTCAGTTTTTATCGATTTTCTAGCATCTAACCAGCGGTTTTCAATCCCTTGAAAAGTCATATAATTGCTGATAATCGTCGTAGAAACCAATTCTCCTAAGCTAACGACTTGATCATAAATTAAACTGTAATCTTTAGAATTATTATTATTTAAAAAAACAATAGTCTCCTCGAATAATTGGTTAATATTTTCTTTGGTTTGGGCTGAATCCTGTTCAAAAAGCTCGGCAATAATTTGATAGTGATTTTGTTTTATCTTCTCAAGATCTTTAAGATATCGTCCGGTTCCGTCAAAATAGTTCTTCACTACTTCCTCTAAAGCATTCGTGGTTTTTCCCATTGCAGAAACCACAATCAAGGTTTCTGAAAAGCCTGTGTGTTTTAAAACACTTAAAATATTAATTACTCCAGAAGCATCTTTTACAGAGGCGCCACCAAATTTGAATACTCTCATTTATTTTCTAATATATAGTTCTTAATGCTTGATCGATCCATCTGGACAATATTCCAATCTGACAATACTTTTGCTCCGCTTTTCTCATAAAATTGAATTGCAGTGGTATTCCAGTCGAGCAAAACCCACTCAACCCGATCGACACCAAGGGAATCAGCATGAGAAAGAAAAGCTTTATAAAGTTTTGTGCCAATTCCTTTTCCTTTCATTTTTTCGGTCACAATAAGGTCTTCCAGGTGAAGCGTAGCTCCTTTCCAAGTAGAATATCGCGGATAAAAAAGTGCAATTCCGATTATTTTATTTTTGAAGACTGCCACAAAACAGCTGAACAAAGGGTTGGGACCAAACCCATCCTCTTCAATGTTTTTTTTATCTAAAATTAAAGCACCTGGTTCTTGTTCAAAAGTTGCCAACTCTTGAATTAGTGCTAAAATTTGGTCAGCATCAGCCTTTTCTGCTTTTCTGATTTCTACGTCCATAACAAATAAAGTGCAAATGTAATTATCGCAAAAAGGTAATTTACATTTTGTTATATTTTATCACATTTTAACACTTTAATGTAAAAAACATAAAAAGTCTTATAATTTTAAGACAACCAGCCAATGACTTTTTCAAAAAACAGTTTTGGCTGCTCGGCGTGGAGCCAATGCCCTGCGTCAGGAATTCCAATAATTTCAGATTGGGGGAAATGTTCCAAAATCAGTTCTCCATCGATTGCTTCTTTTACATAATTAGAGTTTTCTCCAATTATGAATAAGGTCGGTTTAGAATAATTAGCTTCAGGATCGAGGGCAGCTCCCAATTGTTCTCCACAATTTTTTAAAACGGCTACATTCATCCTAAATCCTAATTTATCCGGAGTAATCCAATATAAATTTTTTAACAAAAATTGACGTGTAGGCCAATCATAAATATATTTTTTTAATTCGGAATCTACTGTTTTTCTAGTTTTAACAATATCAAAATTGATAGTGCTCAAACCCTCTAAGATTATTTGGTGATGGGGTTTGTAATATTTTGGGGCAATATCTGCGACGATTAGTTTCTCTACTATTTCAGGGTGGGCTGCTGCAAAATTCATGACTGTTTTTCCACCCATAGAATGCCCTAACAAAATCACTGATTTCAAATTGTTATGTTGGATGTAATTGAATAAATCCACCGTAAGTCCTCTGTAAGAAAACTGATCGCTCCAAAAGCTCCTGCCATGATTTCTTTGGTCAATCAAATGAACCCGATAGCCTTTTACCACAAAGTTTTTCGCTTGGATTTTCCAATTATCGCCCATCCCCAAAAATCCGTGTAAAATAAGTAATTCTTTTCCTGAGTCTCCTATAATGTTTGAGTGTAAAAGACTCATTTAACTAGTTTTTGAAGGTACATCGGAATGACATTCTCAAAGCCCAAATACAAGGATTCACTTACCAGGGCGTGTCCAATGGAAACCTCTAAAAGTTCGGGTATCTTTCTTGAGAAAAAAGCTATATTTTCTAGACTTAAGTCATGTCCAGCATTGATTCCTATGTCCAAATCATTGGCACAAATTGCAGCACTCAAATAGGGAGCAATCGCATGGTCTGCGTTTTTAAGATAATGTTCTGCAAAAAACTCTGTATAAAGCTCTATCCGATCGGCTCCTGTTTTTTCAGCCCCTTTTACCATCTCTTCGACAGGATCAACAAAAATCGAAGTTCTTATCCCCAAACTTTTAAATTCTTGAATTACTTCACCTAAAAAATCTTCATGTCTTATTGTGTCCCAACCCGCGTTTGAGGTGATCGCATCCTCTCCATCTGGAACTAATGTAACCTGAGTAGGTTTAATTTGCTTGACAAGTTCAATGAATTTTGGGTTTGGATTTCCTTCAATATTAAATTCTGTATAAATAACTTCGGGAAGCGCTATCGCATCCGCATAACGAATGTGGCGCTCGTCTGGTCTTGGATGAATCGTGATTCCTTGTGCTCCATACGCTTGAAGGTCCGCCGCAACTTTAAGTAAATCGGGAACATTGCCTCCTCTTGAATTCCTAAGAGTTGCAATTTTATTAATATTTACGCTTAATTTGGCCATTACTATTACAATAAGTGACAAAATTACAAACTTATGATGGCTTGATCTAAATTTTAATAATCAAAAGATCTACCAAATAAAGTTTTGTAATTTTACATTGAAAAATCATACAAATGAAAATTGCAATCTATTGTGCATTTGACACCCCCGCTACCGTAGAGTACGCTAAAGCGACCATTGCATATCTTGAAAAGGAGGGACACCATCTTAGTTTGGATAAAAGATTAATCAACCATCTTACGGAAAAACCGAAAACACTCGATGCCTTTAATCCTGAAGCGACCATCGATTCAAAAATCGACTTTTTGTTTTCTATCGGAGGTGACGGCACCTTGCTTCGCTCCATTACTTTTGTAAAAGACAGTCAAATTCCTATTTTAGGAATCAACACAGGTCGTTTAGGTTTTCTGACCAGTCTTCAAAAGGAATCTTTAAATGAAGGACTTAATAAATTTTTTCGGAAAAAATACAAATTGGTTCAACGCTCTTTATTGTCACTCCAACTTTCTTCTTCGGTAGATTCGATTCAAGAGTTTCCCTATGCCCTCAATGAAGTGACTATCAATCGAAAGAATACCACTTCAATGTTAAACATTGAGACTCAAATTGATGGTGAATACCTAACAAGCTACTGGGCTGACGGGCTGATTATTGCTACGCCAACTGGATCTACTGGTTACTCTCTAAGTAGTGGCGGACCAATCCTAACCCCTCAAACCAAAGCCTTTGTACTGAATCCCATCGCCCCGCACAACATCAACGTGAGACCTTTGATTGTTCCACAAGAAGCCGTTATTAAACTAGAAGTTGATGGTAGAGGAAATAACCACTTACTGTCTTTGGATTCTCGGATTGTTACGGTCAATAATGGAACTACCATCGAACTAAAAAAAGCTCCTTTTTCAATATTTACTGTCGAACTTGAGGGGGATAATTATTTCAAAACCTTAAGAGACAAACTATTTTGGGGTTATGACACCCGAAATAGGCAATAAATCTTCCTTTTATTAGTTTAAGTAAGAACATTAAGAACCCTAAAAAAAAGGGCTCAATGGGCTTTTTACTTTAAAACTTAATGAAAAGATTATTTCTTTTTCTTATCGCTATTAACATACAATTGAATTCCTATTCTCAGTTTCATGAATTGGGCGTATTCATTGGTGGTGCTAATTATATTGGTGATGTAGGGGCTAGTTATTATGTATACCCAGAGAATGTAGCCCTTGGATTGATCTACAAGTGGAACATGACGACGCGCTATTCATTAAGGGCAAGTGCCCTATTTACTGAAATAAAAAAAAGCGATTACAATCCTGCTGATACAAACCGTTTTAGGCGAAAATATCAATTTAACAATCCCATCCAAGAACTTTCAGTAGGAATTGAAATCAATTTTGTTGATTTTAATTTACACGGCAGCGATAGGGAATTTGCTCACTATCTCTACTTAGGAGTAAGTTATTTTCAACACGACCTGTTTTATCTCGACCCCACTAAACTTGAGCCAGAAGAATATGACACCACGAGTAATTTTGCCCTTCCAATAATCGTTGGCGTGAAGACCAATCTAAATACAAAAACGGTGGTCGGGTTCGAAATTGGAGCAAGAGCTACATTTACGGACAATATTGATGGAAGTAACCCTATTGGTCCCTTCAAAAACTCAACCGCATTAAAATTTGGAAATTTAAACAATAATGACTGGTATGTTTTCACAGGTTTAACAATTTCATTTACCTTTGGTGAGCTGCCGTGTTATTGTAAAGAATAATAATGAGGGAATACAAAAATGAAATACCGCAACACCTTGCCATCATAATGGATGGAAACGGTCGTTGGGCAAAAAATAAAGGTAAAAATCGCCTCTTTGGTCATACAAAGGGTGTTAAAGCTGTTCAAGAAGTTGTCGAGGAGTGCGCTGCCCTTAAAATAAAACACCTCACACTTTATGCTTTTTCTACTGAAAACTGGAATCGTCCTGAAGAGGAAATTGGAGTACTGATGAAGTTATTACTTAATTCCCTGAAAAATGAATTTGAGAAACTACTAAAAAACAGAATAAAGTTAAACATCATTGGTAATACCAAACAGCTCCCTTTAACAGTTCAAAAAGAACTTGGGTATGTAGTTAAACAAACTGAGAATAATTCCGAAATGACATTAACTTTGGCACTTAGTTATGGAGGCCGCGAGGAAATCGAGCAAGCAATTAAACAACTGGCCGTCAAAGTTAAAAATAATATTATTTGTCCCGAAAAAATTGACCAATTCATTATTAATGAGCATCTTTATACCCGCGGTTTACCCGATGTAGATTTACTAATTAGAACCAGTGGTGAAAAAAGAATTAGTAATTTTCTTTTATGGCAAATAGCATACGCTGAATTGTATTTTTCAAAAGTACTTTGGCCTGATTTTAGAAAAAAACATTTACACAAAGCAATAATAAATTACCAAAAACGAGAGCGTAGATTTGGAAAAACAAGTGAGCAACTTCTTCAATAGGTCTTTTATCCGAGTAGATTTATTTCTAATTTTCATATTGTCTTTGAACTTTTCATTAATTCAAGCACAACACCTTAGTGACTTTGTAAAAGGCAAAACCTATGTCATTGACACCATAACAGTTAAAGGACTAAAAACCTTCAGCAACCAAACGGTTGTTTCCTATAGTGGACTCAGAAATGGACAAAAAGTAAGCATTCCTGGTGACAAGATCAGTGAAGTGATCAGTAAGCTTTGGGGGCTCCAATTGTTTAGCGATATTAATTTTTACATTACCAAAGTAGATGGTGATGGCGTCAGTTTGGAGATTGAAATCGATGAACTCCCTACTTTAACCGATGTGAAAATAAACGGAATAAAAAAGGGGAAAATCGAAACCATTATTGATGAAACTGAATTGACCAAAGGAAAAAAACTATCTGAAAGTTTTTTGACCAATACACGAAACTATATTATAAATAAATATAAAAAAGAAGGTTTTTTAAACACCAAAGTTGCCTTGAACATCATCCCTGATACTACTGAAAAAAATGCTAGAAAAATGGTGGTTAATATAGACCGTGGAAAGCGCATAAAAATTAAAGAAATCAATTTTAATGGGAATGAGGTTTTTAGTGATAAAAAACTTAAAAGCAAACTAAAAAAAACTAAATCAAAATTTCTACTTCGTTTTTGGAAGAAATCAAAATATATTGAGGAAGAGTTCATGGGCGACAAAGAAAATCTCATGGACTTCTTCAAAGAAAAGGGATATAGAGATGCACGTATTATTAAAGATACTCTGATTTTAAATGAAGACAACACTCTGAGCATCAATTTTGATGTCGACGAAGGAAATCGTTATTATTTTGGTGATATTTCTTTCTTAGGAAATTCGATTTACAACAACTATCAATTGTCCCAAGTTCTGGGTATTGCGAAAGGAGAACCTTACGATGGTGTTTTACTCAAAAAACGTATTGCAGACGAAAAGCCAGATGCAAACGATCTGACAAACCTATACCAAAACAATGGTTATTTATTTTCAAACATTAATGCCGTCGAGGTAAGTGCTGAAAATGACACTATTAACTTTGAAATTCGTGTAACGGAAGGAAAGCTAGCCAGTTTCAACAAAATATCTGTAGTTGGAAACACCAAAACCAATGATCATGTTATTTATAGAGAATTAAGAACCAAACCAGGGGAACTATACAGTAAAGATCAAGTGGTAAGAACGGTTCGAGAGATTGGTCAACTTGGCTTTTTTGATGCTGAAGCCATCAATCCTGATTTTAAGAACGTTAATCCTGACGCAGGAACTGTTGATATAGAATATGGTTTGACAGAATCCGGTGCAAGTCAAATTGAACTACAAGGAGGTTATGGAGGCGGAGGGTTCATTGGAACCTTGGGGCTTTCCTTTAACAACTTCTCGATGAAAAATATTTTTGATTTGGATTCTTACAAACCACTTCCCATGGGAGACGGTCAGACTTTAAGTCTGCGACTACAAGCAAGTCAATTTTATAGAACTTACAGCTTTAGCTTTGCCGAACCTTGGTTAGGCGGTCGTCAACCTGTTCAATTCTCTACTTCTTTGTCTCACACGGTTCAATATCGTTATGATTATTTTACTGGTAGGGCTGACAAGAGTCAATCTTTTCAAATTAGCGGAATTACTTTAGGACTCGCCAGAAGGCTTAAAATTCCCGATGATTACTTTACCTTATCACAGTCTATCGGTTATCAATACTACAACTTAAACAATTATTTTACAGGGCTGTTTACCTTTGGAAATGGCGTCGCAAACAATCTTGCCTACACCATCGCTTTATCGAGAGACAACACCTACACAAATCCTGTTTTTCCAATGGGAGGATCAAGCTTTAGTATTAGTGGGAAATTCACACTCCCTTATTCGCTGATAAATGGTGTTGACTTTGGCGATCTTGAAAACCAAAGATCATTTCAAAATGTTAATGGAAGCCCTGATGTTGCGAAGATAGATCAAGAAAGATTTAAATGGTTAGAATATTATAAAGTGAAATTCTCTGGAACTTGGTACACCCGTATTATTGATAAATTAGTTTTAAAAACTCAAACCGACTTCGGATTTATAGGGGCTTACAATTTGGACAGAGGAAATATTCCATTTGAAAGATTTTATTTAGGAGGAGATGGAATGCAGAATTATTCATTAGACGGTCGTGAAACAATCGCTCTTAGAGGATACAAAAATCAGTCTTTATCAAGTCAAAACGGTTCCATAATTTACAACAAGTTTTCGATAGAATTGAGATACCCCATAACGCTTAAGCCAAGCGCTTCTATTTACGCTTTATCTTTCGTAGAATCTGGAAATGGTTACGACACTTTTAAATCGTTTAATCCTTTTAACTCCAAGCGATCTGCAGGAATGGGCGTAAGAATTTTCATGCCTGCATTTGGATTGTTGGGAATTGATTTCGGTTATGGTTTTGACAATCCAGCCTTTGGGTCAACAACGCCGAACGGGTGGGAAACCCATTTTATTATTGGACAACAATTTTAAAATTAATCTTAGCACTCCGTTTCTAAAATAATTTAAGTTTTTATTCGTTCTCAAATTAGACACGGATTAAGAATCATCATTATGAAAAAATTTACGTTAATCGCCTTACTGTTTTGTATTATCTCTCTAACCACAAATGCACAAAGAGGCATTCGCATTGGATATTTAGACATGAATGTTATTCTCGGAAAAAACAAAGAATTTAAGACAGCGAATTTACTCCTTGAGGAAAAAATTGGACTTTGGAAAAAAGAAATAGAGTTGAAAAAAATTGAGCTCCAACAAATGCAAGATCAGTTTGCTGTTGAAAAAATTCTATTAACTCCTGAATTGATATCTGATCGGGAATTAGAAATTAAAGATTTTGCAGGGGATATTGTATTTCTTCAAGAAAAACGTTTTGGCCCAAACGGCGATATGATGATTCAAAAAAACAAACTACTTAAACCTATACAAGATCAAGTACTTAGCATTGTACAAGACATCGCAAAAGAACGTAAATATGATTTTATTTTTGATCGATCTTCCGATATAATTATGTTATATTCGGCAAAAAATTACGATATTAGCAACCTGGTTCTGAGAAGAATTCAATTACAGGAAAGAATTAAAAGCAGAAAAGAAAAGTTGAATCTGCAAAAAAAATTAACTAACGGAATATAAATTATAATTTAAACTACTGATAATGAAAAAATTAACACTGATTTTCGCTGCCTTAACTTTATTGATTGCTCCTATTACTCTTGCAAATGCACAAACAAAAGTTGCTCACATTGAATTTCAAAAATTAATTAGTGAGATGCCAGAAGTTGTTTCGGCACAGAAAGAGTTGAAAAAACTCGAGGAATCTTACACTACCGAAATGGAAAACACTTACAAAGAGTTCCAAACTAAAGCACAAACATATGCAGCTGATGCTGCCAATCAGACTGAAATTACAAATCAGGCGCGTCAGAAGGAATTGGAAACAATGCAACAAAACATACAACAATATCAGCAAACTGTTTCTCAGGAATTACAAAAAAAATCAGTTGAAATGATGCGTCCCTTACTTGATAAGGCTAAAGCATCCATCGATAAAATATCTGCTGAGCTAGGATTCGAATTCGTTTTGGATTCAAGTACTGGTGGTAGTGTTTTGTCTGCAAAAGGAAAAGACTTGATGGCTGAAGTGAAAAAAGACTTAGGTTTTTAATCACTTTACAACTATCATAAAAAACTCCCTTATTTCAAAGGGAGTTTTTTATGATTTAATCCTCCTTAAACCAAGAAGAATAGGTAATATAATTCGCTGAAATCCTTTCAATTTCTCCCTTTTGTAATTCGGGATCGACGTCTTTTATTTTCTTTGCGGGAACGCCTGCATAAACAGTTCCAGGGGGAATAATCGTGTTTTTCGGCAAAACACTTCCAGCAGCAATGATACTATTCGATCCGATGACACAATCATCCATAATGATACTTCCCATACCAATCAATACTTGATCTTCTATGGTACAGCCATGCACAATGGCATTATGACCTATCGAAACATCATTACCGATCTTAGTGACAGAACGCTCGAAGGTTCCATGAATGACAGCACCATCTTGAATGTTAACTCGATCTCCCACGTGAATGCAATTGACATCCCCTCTTACAACCGCTTGAAACCAAACGGAACATTGATTGCCCATAATCACGTCACCTATCAAAGTAGCATTTTCAGCAATGAAACAATCATCACCATATTTTGGAGTAAACCCCCGAACTGATTTTATCAACATAAATCCTTTATTTTTTGTCTAAATTATAAAATTGAATTTTAAGATAAAAAGGGAGTCAAATATCCTGTGCTCTTTCACTACATTTGTACAAAATAATGAGATGGAAAAGTATACGATAGTTGGAGATTGTAAAAAAGGGGCTGCAATAGCAAGGTTTAAAATAAAACCCGAAAGCGATGTGTTGATTTCAAAGACTTTTAGCAATATTGATCAGGCCGCGGATGCACCTTTGGT
>Ga0308007_10000272_pt1 | contig 23614 bp, 27 predicted proteins | sample Neamet71_FD_203152 | JGI IMG/M metagenome (GOLD analysis project Ga0308007, IMG submission 203152) | Marine microbial communities from water near the shore, Antarctic Ocean - #71 | ecosystem: Environmental > Aquatic > Marine > Unclassified | place: Southern Ocean | collected 2014-06-07
ACTACTATCCAGAAAGCGAAGTTGACTATTACAAGGAAGTAGAATATATAGATTATAAATTTAATTACTGCAAGGAAGAGTTTATACACACTGATAATACTGAATGGAGTACTGGCGTGTATCGCGACGCCCAGCAAGTTGTTGTTCCTGCTAGTGGTATGTTGTACTTAAATTTAATTGAAGAAGGAAATGTTGTATTTTATGACTACAATCAAAAGGCTTTAGATTATTGGAAGGAACACTGTCCAAGAAAAGCCAGTATAACATATAAATTTGTTAAAACAGATTTACTTAATGATTTTAATCTAATAGATTCTATAGATCCTAAACTAAACACTTTTGTAAATTTATCTAATATATTTTGTTACGAAGGAACTGCTTCAAAGTATTCATTAAAGCATAGATTGCTTGCACAAGAAAATTTAGTAAATTTATTATCAAAACGTATTAAAAATCTACGAATAAACTTTGCACACAGAGCAAATCCTGATGTTTTAAAGATAGCAACTTGGCACTAAAGTAAATGTGCTAACTCTGGAAATACTTGTGCTGCATTTAGTCCGCGAATAGCATCAAGTTTATTTACATATTCTTTGAAACCTGATAACAAATGACTATTGTCTTTACTATCCATATGCTTTAACAATCCTTCCCACTGTCGCCAGCCTTTAGGATTATGTATCCAAAATTCATCTTCTTGTGTATAGTTATCCCATAACCATGTTTTAAGTTCTGCAAAACGCTCACGTACATCTTGCTTGTCTGCTTCAGGCAAGATTGTAATGTTAAGGAATGTAGGTATGTGTACTAAATGTGCATTAACTAATCCGCCGCCCATTGTTACTCCATTTATTAATCCAACATTCATTTTCTTAAAATTGCTGTTTACTTTCCACTTTATAAAGTCTGGTATATGTTTGATGTTGAATATTTGTACTGCTGTTGCCATACTAACATGTATGTTATCAGGAGTATTGTCTAACATATGCAAAGTGCGCTCTACTTCTGAAAACTTTCCAGGGAAGCGTATATAATCGTCACGTTCAAAACTTGCATCAACACTAACTGCAAACTTAACTTTACGGAACTTGCTCCACAACTCAATTAGCTCGTTATCTACAAGAAGTCCATTTGAATTATAGCGTAATAACACTTTGTCTTGATAACCTTGTCTAACAATTTCTTGAATGAACATTTTATGTTCTTTAATCATTAAAGGTTCGCCGCCGGCAAAGTAGACTTGTTTTAGATTAGGTATTTGTGCATACAACTCTTTCCAGAATGATTCTTTTTCGTGCCACTTGTTATTAAATTCTTTCTTATCCCATGTCATCTGTTTCTTTACAGATTCATCTTCTAACTGCGGAACGAGTTTCTGCCAGTCTGCAACCCACTTGCTTGAATCATGCGGACTGCACATTACACATTTAATATTACAAGTATGTCCTAAACGCAAATCTAGGTATTGCAAGCGTTCAGGCACAGTGCCATCTTCTTCTGTTTGACGTATTAATTCTTCAGCGTCAACACCTTCGTCATTTAACCAAGTATAAGTTTCCCAGATACGTTTACTAACAATACCTTGTGATTCTTCGTCAAAGCATCCTGTACAACTTGCTGGTATTTCACCGGCGAGCATAGTAGTACGGACATTTTTCATAAAGTCGCTGTTCCATGCTTCCATAGGAGTAACTTTTCCAAAGTTAGCATGACTTCCGTCTTTGTTTTTAATTAATCCAACAGTGTGATTTTCTCCTGCACCGCTTGCATTTGCAGTACAGCATAATCTCATATCGCCATTAGGACGAGTTGCTAAGTGTATCCACGGTAGTACACAAAACGTGCAACTTGATTTAGTTTCTAATTCGCGTTGAAACTTCCCTAAAATTGTATCTTCTTTATCGTACCAATACTTAGACATATGTTTTCCTGTTATCGTGTACTTATCAACAGAGCTCGACGTATGTGCATCAGTTTGGCAATGAGATTGAAAGACTAGCAACTAAATATTGTTAATGAAGCATTTAGGTAATATAGAAAATAACAACTGGATTACCCAAGTTGTAGAGCAAGTAATGTCTAAAGAAGGTATATTACGTCCTAAGCAAGGCGGAGTTCCAGAAGGTGCCAAAGGCAAAAGCGAGTGGCAGAAAGCAATTGATGCAGGATACGATCCTACTGCTGTGTACTTTCAAATGTTTACTACAGACAATTTACAAATAGACGTTCCAGATATTTCAACGTGTGGTAGACAGCAACACTGGTGGATTACTAAGATGCTGCCTGGTAACTTTATGCCAATGCACGTAGATCCTCATACTGTGCAACAACAAAATGCAGATAGATTTTGGATACCATTACAAGACTGGCAACCTGGACACATTTTTATGTACGAAGACTATGTTACAACTGACTACAAAAAAGGTGATATATTTCAATACACAAATAGTGCTGCGTTACATGGTGCAGCTAACATAGGATCTACTCCAAGAGTAGTATTACAGGTTACATTACATGAATAAAAAAATAGTAATAGTCGGTGGTGGCACAGCAGGGTGGATGACTGCTGCTTATCTTGCAAAGTACCACGGCAGTGAAAATGTTACAGTTGTAGAGTCTGCTACTATTCCAAAGATCGGAATTGGTGAAAGTGTTACTCCGCACGTTCGAGATTTCTTTGAAGAGATTGACATGGACGAAACCGACTGGATGAAAGAAACAGGTGCTATTCACAAGTATGCAAATAAGTTTGTTGACTGGTGCGGTGCAGATGACGAGTCGTATTTTAGTTTTAATTACACTACTCCTGCAAAACACCTGTACAAGGATATATCTAAAAATGTATCCAGCAACGATTTTAGTGAAAATACTACACAAGCAAGAACTATAGATATTTTATCTCACTTCTTGCATAATAATACGTATGACAGATTTGATCAATACTTTTGCCCACAGTTTCATTATATGGAAAATAATGTTTCTCCATATAATAACAATACTGCTGTGTTAAATCAAGCACACAGTTATGCCCATCATATTAACGCAGAGCTTATAGGCACTTATATTAAAACTAAAGTTGCTCCTAATATTACTAATATAATTGCCAATGTTATTAAAGTAAATGTACACGAAGAAGACATTAGTTCAATCGAATTAGACAATGGATCTATAATAACTGCTGACTGGTTTATCGACTGTACCGGGTTTAGTAAAGTATTAGTTAATGCACTAGACTGGAAAACAAAAACATACGATCATCCAATAGATAGTGCCTGGGTGTGCCAAACCGATTATAGCAATCCTGAATCCGAGATGGTAAACTATACACAAAGTATTGCAGAGCCATACGGATGGCGTTTTAATATAGGACTATATCATCGTGCCGGGAACGGCTACTGTTTTAGTTCACAACATGTTAGTGACGAGGATGCTAAAGAGCATTTTCTAAAACAAATTAAGACTCCTAAAAACGAACCAAGATTAATTAAATGGAAGCCTGAGAGATTAGAAACGTTTGCTAACGGAAACTGTGTAGCTGTTGGCCTAACGTGTGGATTTGTCGAGCCACTTGAAGCAAATGCGCTATACACCATAGTTACTAGTATTAGAAGATTGAACGAAGTATTAAATCTAGCAAATTATGATTCGTATAATGAAAAAATGGCATGTACTATTGACGACATTGCTGATTTTATTTTAGTACACTATACGCTTAGTCCTAGAACAGATACTAAATTTTGGACAGACATGCAGGTAATGGGAAAAGCAAACGATCATGCATCTTTAGTTATAGACAAAATTTATAACAAACGTAATAGTATGCTTGGGGCTATTACAGGATATACTATGTTTCCTGATTATATGTGGGCACAACTTGCAGCTCACTGGAATATAGATTTCGACATTCGGAATAAATCTAGCGATGCAGATAAAATATTAGCAAAGATGCATTTTGATTTTAATAATAATAAACACAAGTATATTTCATCATTAGGCGAAAACAACTACGCATGGCTTAAGAGTAATATCTTTGGAAATGTACCTAGCAAAAAATGGAAAGCCAGTAGTGAGTAGCGTCGAACAAGGTATTTCTGAATGGATTGATAAGATTTCAGAAACACGTTCTGAATTAGGCAATATGCCAGTTTGTCCTTTTGCTAAAAACGCAAAATATAAAATAATAGAATTAGCAGACGAAGAAACATTAAATCCAGACTTTAGTACAGTTGAAGTAATACTTTACATAGTAAATAGCAGTTATAGCTTTGAGCAAGTAGAAAACATATCATCAGAGTATAATAAAATATTTCCTAATCTGGTATTCCTTCCTGACAGTAAACACAGGTATTCACATATCAACGGAGTACAGTCTAACAACGATAAGTACAATTTAATACTATGTCAAGAACGAAGCGAGTTACAGGCTGCAAGAGATCGGCTTTCCCAAACAACATATTATACGCACTGGGATGAAAGATATTTGAAGGAGATTTTAGACCAATGACAGACAATATATACCACCGCTATGTAAGCTTACCGTTTGAATATCCTAAACCAGAAATCTTTAACGAAGGTTCGAAAAATTATACAGCACTAATAGAAGACAAATATATTCATCCTCCTTTTAAAGAATGGATAGAAAGTTTTGGACTAACTATATCAAATGTATTAGAAGGATTTTATACTCCTCCAAACGGCGGAAGAGTTCCTTTACATTCAGACACATCTTCTATGCCTGGCGATAATGATTGTTGTAAATTAAACTTTACATGGGGATCACCAGATAGTACAACCCAATGGTATAAAATTAAAAATGACTCTAAAATAAAAAAGCATTACTTAGACGAAGCAGACGCTAACCAAAAATTTTACGAAGCAGGCATTGAACCTGATTTAGATATAACTTATGTATTATTTGCCGATCACGAAGATGCAGATATAGTTCACGAAGTTGTTATAGACCGGCCTAGCTTACTTAACATTAGCCAATTACATTCTACATGGAACCCGTCGCCTACTGAACATCGCTGGTCATTGTGCTTTACACTTCTAGAAAATAAAAAACCATTAACATTTAAAAGAGCATTAGAAATATTCGAAACTTACACGGAGAAATCATGAAATATACAGGCCTATTACCAGAAGTACAACCAGACAATGAAGAAGTAGAACTGCCGTTACCATATTGGAAATTTGGTGAAATACGAGACGGAAGAAAAGTAATTGATCCAATTTTGCAATTCGGCTGCTACGTCTTAGGGTATCATAACCAAGAAATTATTGATTATGTATACGACACTATGAAAAATAACAAACCAGAAATAGGCGAACATTTTATGCCTAAAACTGATACGTTGCGCTTAAATCATATTAGTTTTCAACTTGCTGAAAGAGTACGTGAAATTTCAGGAATGAATCCTTTTTACGCTCTTAGTGGGTCTGATGCTAATGAAGGAGCAGTTAAACTTGCATGTGCGTACCAGTTCCAAAAAGGAAATTACCATAAAAAAACTATTGTAGGATTTTTAGAAAGTTACCACGGCAGTACAAATTTTACTCAAAGTATCGGACACGATAATTTTATGGATGCACCGTTTTATACACTAGATCCAAATCCATCAGTAAAGCGCATACCTAGAGATGCTAGTAAGTTTGACGAAGTTGATTGGGATTCTGTAGCAGCAGTAGTTATTGAAACTTGTGCATATGGCAATGTTATGATTCCGCCTTCAGCAGAATTTTGGGCAAGCTTAGATAACATACGAACCAAGCACGATGTAGTAATAATTATTGATGATATCTTTATGGGCGGTGGCAAGTCTGGAACTTACATTGGTTGGGAAAATATGAACATACGTCCTGATATTTCAACAATGGGTAAAGCAATTACTGGAGGATTTTTTCCGCTAAGTATGGTACTTTACAATGACAGAATTAAAAATACATTACCTAAGAACTTTAATTGGGAACACGGGTTTACATATTGTTTTAGTCTGCCCGGAGTAGCTGCTGCTGTAAAATACTTAGACATATTAGAAAGAGACAACTTATTAGACAATCATGATAGCATAGTAGAACGTGCTACAACAATATTTGAAGCTGCTGGATTCGAAGTATTTTATAGATTTGGATTGCACTTTCGGATTAGAAGACAACGTGACTATGGGTTAGAAAAATACTTTTATATTGTGCCAATTGCCGCAGATGATGAATATTTTGAAGCATTAGAGGAGAACCTACAATGGTTTACACAGAATACGACCCACTAGAAGAAGTTATTGTTGCAGACTCATATGTAGGCGGCGACTTAGATCATTTATTTCCAAATGAAAACTTATCGCAGTTTAATCAAATACTAGATGAAACAAAAGAAGACTTTGACAAATTAGCAGACTTTTTAAAAGCAGGCAGCGTTACAGTTAAAAGACCAGACGTATATCATTATGATGGACATATTGCAATGCCGGGGTTTGATGTAAAGTTTCCAATGGGACCAACAGTTCCTAGAGACCAATACAAAGTAGCAGGTAAGACTATTGTGCAAACATATACTAGTTTAACTGATCGATATTTTGACGGACTAAGTTACTATAATATATTTTCGGATATGTTTGACGAAGGTTATAACTGGATTAGCCAAGCAGCTCCTCCATTAGTTCCTGTTACACCAAGTGACATATGGTATATGCCAGGACAAGACCCCGAAACTAACATTTATCATAGTAAATTAAAAGACAGAGTACTATTCCACACAGCAACTATGTTTCCAGTAGGTGATAAAATTATTACTGCTGCTGATGGACCAGGTAATACAAAAGGTTACAAATGGCTTAAACGCAATTTACCCGAATTTGAATTTATAGAAAACATAGGCGGTCATTCTGAAAACTATGGTCACATTGATCACGGATTTCTTATGATCGACGATGAAACAATTATACATGCTGGGATAGATTGGGTTCCTGTGGCATTGCGCCATCTAAAATTAATCGATGCTGAAGAATTTGTTCCTGTTCCTAAAACAAAAGAATATAAAACAAACTTTATTAATAAAGGTGGCAGATACGAATTAGACTGGGTCGAAAATTATTTAGGCAACTGGACAGGTTATAATCAAGACTGTTGCTTTGACCTTAACGTACTAGTTGTGGACAGAAACAATCTTATTTTTGGACGAGAAGTGCCAGATTTATTTAAATTCTTAAAAACACACGGAATTGATTGCCACGTATGCGACCAACGGCACATGCTGTTTTGGGAAGGCGGCATTCATTGCAGTACATTAGATACTAAAAGGCGCGGTTCTAAAAGATCAATCATTTAGTATGGAACAATTAACTGTACAAGATATTATTAAGCAAGCTGGTGGGATAGAGTTAATCAATAACACCGGTATTGCTAGTAATAACAAGTACATGGTCCATGCCGAAGACACTATCGAAGAACAACTAAGATGGGCACATGCATTAAAGTTAAACCAGTTACAGCCTGTAGACATACTAGAAATTGGCACTGGTGCAGGGTTCTTTCCGTTTATAAGTAAAGCATACGGACATAATGTAGATTCGTGTGATGATCGACATCCAGATAGCTGGTGGGAAGATGGCTATCAATTATTAAACGTAGATCCGAAGAATTATTTTATATACAAAAATACAAGTGTTGGCGATACTTTTGGTCAAAAGTTTGATATGATAGTTAGTTTTCGTAGCACGATAGGCACTACTACATATGTTGATCCACCGGATAGTGGTGTAGATGTTTGGAGCGTCGATGAATGGAAATTCTTCTTTAAAGACTGTTGTAAAAATTTATTAAAGACAGACAACAGTTTTATGTATTTTCAATGTAACAAAGGCTGTAACTTGCCGCCATATAATATGGATCCTAATCAAGTTAGCGACTGGGGATCTAAAGAACTTGGTGAATTTTTCTTACCATATCAAAACAATGATATTGCAGAAGCGCACCATTTTTACATTACAAAGGAACAGATTGATACCTTATGAAAATATTAGAACACAAGCACTTAATTATTCGGGCAGAAGTTTCAAACCCGCCAACTGACGAAGCATGGTTACATAATTGGCTTAACACATTAGTTGAAAAAATTGGAATGAAAGTTTGCCGAGGGCCTATTACTGCATATGTAGATATGCCAGGAAACGAAGGATTAACTGGAGTAGTTGTAATAGAAACTAGTCACATTGCAATACATGTCTGGGACGCTGTAAATCCTGCACTTGTACAACTTGATGTTTATACATGTAGTACACTAGACAAAGATATTATTTTTGCAGAGTTAGAACAGTGGAACCCTACTAAAGTAGAATATAAATATTTAGACAGAGAATTTGGACTGAAAGAAGTTAAGTAATATGATACTATCAATATTTGGATCACCGGTTATTGTATTGCAAAACAATAAAGATTTATTTACAGATGAACTTTATAATATTGCAATAGAAAAACTTATGCTTCCTCAAAATAAAAATGTTAATCATCCTTATGCTAGAGGAGGAAAGATTTGTAGTACAGATTTAGATCTTACATCGTTTGATGATTTTGCTAATTTTTTAGATAGATTAAAACAAATAGGTGAACAATATAGTAACTTATTTTCTAATAAATTTAACCTAAAGTTTAACAACATGTGGATTAACTTAACACACCAAGGATGCGAAACTAAAAATCACTGGGATCGATATAGCATGGATGATGAAAAAAGTTTAATATTTCTTTTTTATCCCAAGGCTCCAGTTGGAGGATCGAATCTAGTATTCATACATAATAGCGAATACGGAAAATGGCCGTCAGATTATCAAGATATAGACAGTGTCAAACTTGCTATCGAAGAAGGCGATATTGTAATTATGGACAATACTACTCTACATGCTGTAGATAAACATAGCGTTGCCGCGCCGCGTATGTGTTTTGCTACAGAGTTTGATCTTATATTATGAGAATAGTAGCATTTGGATGTAGTTATACGTATGGACACGGGTTACCTGATTGTCTAGACAATGACGGACATCCTGGCACTAATGATAGTAAATTAGCATTTCCTGCATTAGTAGCAAAAAAGTTAGAATGCGAATATGTTAATTTAGGAAAATCTGGTAGTAGTAATAAAGAAATTTGGAATGATATTTTAAATTTTAATTTTAAGGAAGGCGATATTGCCTTAGTTACTTGGACATATTACAGTAGATTTTGTATTATTAAGTCTAACAGAACAAAAAGAATTAATCCCTGGAATGAACAAGATAAACCGTTCTATATGAATTATAGTAATAGAAATGATCTGTTGTTGGACTTTTATACTAGGTTAAATCATGTTAATACATATTTACAAAATAAAGATATTAAAAGTCTCAATTACGTTATAGAAAACAACAAAGAGAAATCTCCAGAATGGAATACTGTAGATATATTAGGATTGTTTGAAAAAATAGACGAAGCAGCAGACAAGTGCCATCCTGGCGAACATTCACATATAGTCTTTGCCGACGAAATCCATAATCATATTATTAGATAAACAATTAAAATAGTCATAAAACTCTGCATCCTGTTGCAACCAATATTTAATTGCAAGCTGACTATCATTATCTAACTGCTCAACACTATCTTTAAAATACTGCGATTGCGTTAAAATAGCCTGGTCAATATCTTCCCAACTAGTTTGTTGGTTAGCTTGGTCATTTAAAGTCTCTACTAACTTCCATGCTGCTTGTAAATTAATCATAATAAATTTACTTTAATTTTTTTATCAGTACCGATAAAGTCGTGTCCTGTATTATAGTTACTAGGGCAAAATTTGCACTGCGGTATAGGATTAATTAACTCGTCCACAAACTTTGCAACATCGTCATCGTGCGACATTGGTTGATATGCATGTGCTAACTCTTTATCCGCAATTGCAACATTAAATTGATCTAAAAAGTCTGGTAGTACACTTACTAATGGACATTTGTATAATTTGCCCTTGTTCATTTGATGACAAGTTTTAAATCCACAATTTTTATGTGAAGCATCTGGATCACTATCGTACTTCATAGTTAGCTGATTGTTAACTAAGTCTACAGCACTGGATCTAAATGTTTGCGTCCAATCAAGTATTACTTCAACTCCGTTGTTATCAATAAATATCCTAGATACCCTACGGACAGGCGCTTCGCCAGTATCAGATACAATTACGTCGAGGAATGTTTTAATAAAGTCTAAAAAACTATCATATAGTTTTATATCATGGCATGTTATCCAAAGCGTACTATTGTTCCTTGCTAAAATGTTATAAACATCATCTGTTATTTTATCAAGGGCCGTTCCGTTAGTAGCAATTTGCAACTGAGACTTCGGCCATAAATTAGATGTACCTTCGAGCCATTTGTAAAAATCAGGATTAAGTGTAGGTTCTCCGCCGATAAGTTGTATTATGTCAATGTCAATTTGTTTGCTTAATAGTTCGTACTCATCTTTATAGTCGTCCCAACGCTGGTGTCCTTTGAAAGCATAATTATTAAAACTCTGACAGTGTGTACAACTATAGTTACATACATTTGTAATGTTTAATTCTGAATATTGTAAAGTAGGCTTCATTTCTTTTTTCCAATAATCATATAGCGTGTATACTTAGGAGTTTCAAATTCACCTCGCCATAGCGGTTTAATTTTACTCATACGCATAAAGTCATCCGCGTGTGTTGCACAACGTATATGTTCGGGCAAGTCAAAATAGTTATTACTCTGTATTACAAATACTGCATCGTCTGGTTGATTACTTAACCACTGTTCGTATTGTTCTTGCGTAACGTGTTCACAGCTTGTGTTAATAATAATATTTGCAGGAGATGCGTAGTCACACATATCTGCTGTTACTGCGGTAAACCGTCCTTCTATTTCCTGACGCTTGTTTACGGTACACGCTGTTTCTTCACATGCAGGGTCTATATCTACACTTGTAATGTGCCTAATGGACATATCACTATTAAATAGTAGGTTTGATAGTACTCCGTTCCAGCCACCAAAAATTACTATATTAGATTTACTATAATGCGCTTTATACACTTTAGTTAATTGTTCAATAAGCCAAACTTTACTGTTGACTTGTCCTTTCCAAAAGCTTTCTAATGTACGATAGCGATCTTCACTATTACGAATAGCATCCATCCAGAATAACACATCTTGTATTTCAACTTTCATACTTTACCTTTGGTATCTTGCTGTCAGCACTGCTTACACAAGTAGGAGTAATACACTTACGCGGTGCTTTAAATAGCTCAAAGCCGCCGTCTAACGTGCCTAAGGGTTGATCGTGACAACTGTAGCTGCGCTTAACTTCATTCTCTCGTATGACACATCCTTGGTATCCTGCATTACAACTCCAGCCTTTGAACTTATTGAATCCAAACGCATTAAATCGTTCAGCTTGGTCTACGTAGTACTTATTTCCTGCTTTGTCTTGTAATTCTACTTGTAACAACGGTATTATTTTTTTGAATTCGTCTGGGATTCGTTGGGGGAATCCTGTTTGCAACAAGTCGAGTTGTTCTTCAGTATACCCGGATACCACACGGGAGGCGGTAGGATCGGATTGGGGCTTGACAGTGACATTAATACCTCTGGCGGCAAATCGCTGTAGGCGCTCGTAAAGCTCTTCAAACATTTCTGGAACCATAACTTGATTAATCGTAATATATACATTATTATTCATTAATTGAAGACACTTATCTCCAAACTCCTGTTCATTTGCAAACTCTGCGTGATAGCTTGCAGTAATACTCCTACGTTGCAGACTGCTTGTAGTTTCTAACCATTTGCTCCACCACTTGCTTCCCGGGCTTAGATTAGTCGTCATGTGGATACTCTGGTACTCAGGAGCTGTATCACTACAGTAATGGTCTATAACCTTCCCAAAGTATTTATATGCAGTGGGCTCGCCGCCGCTAAAGCTAAAGTGGAAGTCAGTAAATCCATTTGCACGGGCTTGTAACTTAATATTATCAATTGTATCGGTGTATACTGCTAAATCTTGGTGGTCAGGCGTACTACTTCTAGCATAAGGCCAACAATAGCTACAATTGTAATTACAAAATCTAGCAAGGATCCATGACACAGTAAACAGGTTAGTGTTTAGCAAAGTCTTCTGGCCAAAACTTGTTATGTCGTCAAATGGTATGTTTTGAAAGTTACTCATGTTCTACTATCGTATAACGCTTTAGAGCATACTTTAACACAAGTTAGGCATTTATTCTTTCCTTGCCAAAAGTCTGGCATTTTTTTAAATAAATTTTCGTTAGTGTTTAAGACATCATCGTGGCAGTTAGGCACGCCTACAGTTTTTAATATAGTCTTTGTGTTGTCTACACTTAAATTTCTAAGATAGTGAATTGGTAATTTTTCTTCCACTGGTTGTTCAATATATTCACCGCCTATCCAACAGCAGGGAAATATATTACCATAAGGATCTACATAAACACCTTTCTCAGTTACGCATTTAGGCGCAATTATTGCTGATTCGACTGCTGCGTTACGTACCGACGGGTCTACAAGTGCATTTAAACTATTATTAGGAGTTTTTTTAAACCTTTCTGTTTGTGCAGGTGCAATAGTGTATTCTACATTACCATTATTATCGTGTACTTCAAACTCTTTCATTTCGTAAAATCGTGTAGTACTTACAAAGTTTACTTCTTGTACACCTAATGATAGTAGATAACTTTCTAATTCATCTACTTCGTGTTCGTTGTGTTCAAACACTAAGCTATCAACACGGGCAATGCCTCCTGCATCGCAGAATGCTCTTAAGTTTTCGATTACCTTATCAAATTTTGTATTCTTACGGTATAATTCGTGTTTGCCTTTAAACCCATCAACAGCAAACGCAACATCAATATTATGCTGTGCTAGTTTTGCCCACCATGTAGGATTACGCATACCGCCGTTAGTATGTATTCCTAGCCGAACTGTAGGATTACATTCACGTACATAAGAATATATTTCTAAGCAGTCTTTTGCAAATGCTGGATCGCCATAATTACCACAACTGTAAAAGTTATTCAACTGCGCTAAAAACTGTTTAGGGAACCAATCTTTAAATTGTGCAATACTTATATCGCCATTACGAATAAACGGTCGAGTGGCTCCGCCGTGACTGTTTCTGGCACACATTGGGCACTGTGCTTGGCATTTATCAGTTAGTTCAATGTGTACTGTTTTAATGTCACTTACAAGTTGCATCAAACCTCTCCTGTAACCATTCAAAGTTATTTATAAGGCTAATATCGCTAGCCATAATAGATAACCCAAACTCCCTGCCAGCAATAGCACCAGCAATAGCGAAACTACCACAGCGTCTCTCACTGCCTTTTGTACACCAAGACATAAGTCTATCTTCGGTTTCTTCATTATTTTGCCTCGTAATTGTTTTACTACTTAACTTAACACATTCCCTGAATGCACTGCGCCATGTACTAAATGCATCAATGTTAAATGCTGTAATGTTTGCAGTTTCTTCTACAGCAATAAATTTTGAACTAATACTTGTAGACATGTCAGTTTTACTTATATCCATATCGATTGTCATCTGACGGGGAAATAACTTTACTCCTCCGTAGCCGTACACTAAATCATTAATTGGATTAATACTACGCCATACATGTACATGGTCCAACTGATGGGACGGAACAACATGATTAAAGTTAAAATCATCTAAGATTATTGCATCGGCGTCTACAATCCAAAACATCTTAGTAAAGCATTTCTTTGCTGCTTTAATATGTGCTTGGTGTATTCCTTTAACACCATGCACCCGTTTGGCCATAGGAAATCTAGCCTTAAGGGCAGCATAATTGGCATCTGCACTAGATTCATCATAACTTATGAATACAATATCATACATTAAAACTCATACCCGTATAATTCAATATCTTCTTTAAAATATTTTTCAATAATGTTCCTAGTTGTTGGTGTATAATGCTGTTTATAATCAATTACAAAATCGTCTACATCTAACGATATGTCAGATTCAAAATAATGTTGCAATAATTTAAAGTCTTCATTTAAATTCTCTACCCGAAGTATATAGTCAGCTTGATTATTATCGTAACTAAGCCATGTTGATTGCTGAGTAGTAGGATGCGTCTTAGCATCAATCATCTCACACTGTTCTATACTATTTAAATATGCGTCAAACGAGCTAAAGTCTATATTTTTAAAATGCTTCGAAACTTCAGCAACTCCTGGATATCCTTCCGGAGGGTCTATTGTCATATTATATGCCCAAAGTGCTCTAGCCCATGGATTTGTTACAGCACCAACAACTTTAACTCCAGGATACATTTCATTAACGTCTTTAAGTGTTAATCTGTCTTCCTCAATTTCAAAATCGCGGATGAATCTAAATATTGCATTAGTATCTTTTTCAGCCCATTTGTATATGTCCCAATATTTTAGTGGAGTACGTATTGGTAATATAACTGTAAAAAAAGAACTATCAGTGTTATAATTCATGTATTATCTTATCCATCATGGCTTTAGACCTCGAGCTATAATAATTATACATTCTTTCTTTGCAAAAGTCAATGTTTTTTTCAAAACGATGTTTGTTTTTAACCCAAAGGTCTTTGGTATAGGCAGTATCAGTTAATAATGTAATGTTGTCTATGATTGCAGCTTCTAATCGTTCAGCAGGGTCGCTTATATTATCGTAACTATGATCGACTACATCATCAAACATATCTAATCCCATTTCTCTCAAGAACTTTACACTGTGTTTGCTACATATTAATATTGGAAAACATGCACCGTAAATGCTGTTTAATGTTTTTTCAGTAAGATTAAAGCACTCTTCTGTGAAACTAGTTTCACTTACAATTTCAACAAATGTTTGTTTGTAATATTCAGCTAAACAGTTTTTAAAATTTTCTGGGTTATTGTTATGCGTCTTGTAGATTTTGAAATCATCATTAATGTTAGTTCCTTGGGTTTGTACTTTTATACTACCTTCTTCATAATATTCAGATACGTCCCAGTCAATATTTTTAACTATTTTAGTTATTGATTCTTTAAACATGCAAGATATTAACCCAGTATACTGTATATCAAGTTCGTAAAGTAAAGACACTAACATTGCCCTATGATTTCTAGGCTGTCTGTTTAAACTTAAATAACAGTAATTACTATCTAAATTTTTATCTAGTATAGGATCTAATGTTTGATATTCTCTTTGATGATTTGTTATATCTCCTCCCCATGGAATTATACTAACATTAGGGTTTTTAATATAAGCGTCAAGTCCTTCTACTGATGTTAGTAGAATAAATGTTTTATCACTATATTCATTAAATAGATTAATAAGATATTCAGCTATGTCAGGTACAGTGTCGTTGTTAGTAAAGTTAATAGAAGTCAAATGATCTTTTAATCCAATAACAACTAAATCTGATTTTATATTGTCAACTAGTTGCTTTCTATAATTAGACGATGTATAACATTCCCATTTACCACTTTCGTTCAACTCTTTATGTTCGTAATATAGACTGAGAGAAGATGCCCAAATATAAATTTTGTCATGTGGAATCTGTATTTTTGCACTTAAACTAACAAATGCTCTAAAAGTAAATTGATCTCCTGGAGGGCGTTTTATTACACTCATAACATACTTCTAAAAGTATTATAAGGAAATTCTACTTCTATTCCGTCAACAGTATTACTCGTATTGCGTTTATTAAATTCTTCCATATACGAAACTAAAGATTTATCAGGCAATCCTGATCCCCATCCTGATTGTTTTTTGCGTATCCTTGTTCCAAAGAGTTTATTACTATTAAGATATTTTAGTTTATGAAGCCTAGCGTTATTAAAAGGTGGAGTTATTAATTTATGTTTTTTCCATTTGTGTAAATTTAGATCTAAGAATGCTGCCGTTAGCTCTGGAGAATAATCATACCAACTAGAAATAAGAGGTCTATTAATTGTGTTGCCGTGGACTGCTGTAGAAAAGTGCTTTTCATATATAACTATATTAAATTGTGTCTTACTAACCTGTCTAAAATTATCTGCATTAATACCATCGCATATTATCGGTATGTTATCAAGACTTTCTATAATCTTGGGCATAACCATATAACCAGCAGAGGCAAAGTATCCTCGATTCCACATGTCGTGTGCATCATTTTCTAAAAACGTTTTTAAATTGCAATCTATAATAGTAGGAGTGACATTGTAAATTTGACAAGTTTTAAGTGCTTCGTGAAAATCAACTGCATTAATATCATCGTTGTATTTTGCAATGAAAACGTTTATAGGAATTTTTGCTTCTACGTAACTACGAAGTACTAGTTCACTATCTAAGCCGCCCGACAATAGTAAGTCAAGCGGCTCATTAAATGCATCCTTAACTGCGTGTGCATTAAGTAATAACTCTTCGTGATAAGACTTAACTGGCCTAGAAATAGTTTTCTTAATACGTAGTTTCCACCATTCGCTCGCATCTGTTGTTCTAGTTTTTGCAACTCCTAGACGGTCATAATGATAACTGAGCCAATCATTTTTCCAATACATTGGTTGTATCTTCTCCAATAAATTTGTAAGTTGTATCTTTTACATGGATCCAATTTTTGTCTAAACTTAAATCTAGATACTTGTTACTTTCTAAAGTTTTAACACACATAGTATCTGTTAGAATGTTAACTCCATGAATTTTACTTAACGACATATATCCTAAGGGTCTGTCTTTAACACAAATTTCCCATGCTGCGCCAAATACATATATATTTTTTATTTTTGGATTTGCTTTAAGATAATATTCTAATTCCCATCTCTGTAACATAGATATTTGGAATTTTGTTTTATTATAATATCTTAATATATCACGATGTGTATGCTCTATTGGCGGTTGCTCTTCTAAACTCTTTAATAGTAATATTTTCAATAGTTTATCTAGTTGAGATTGATATAATTCAAAGATATCAGGCGGCACATGTGAGGAATTAAAAAATTTATGATAATTATCATTCCAAATATTTTGTGCCGCCTGGTCAATAGGACAAGAGTAAGACGATAGTACTACAGTATCAATACAAGCTTTATCTATAAAAGATAATATATTATGTCTTATATCTTTAGAAGATATTGATTGCAGTGGGTTAGTAGGTCTATTCCAGCAATCTATAAGTATAGCAAGGCTGTCACTCTTTGATATCATCTACGTCTAATACTTGCTTACCAAATGATGCAATATTCCAAAGTCTTTCATGTGACCAGTATATAAACATGTTAACAATTGTTGCTACACCTAAGAACGAAAGTCCTACTTTCCAACTTCCTGTTAATACCCACGGCATCCAAAAGTTGTTAAAAGTAATAATAACTCTCCACGATAAGTCTTTACTAATGCTTCTATACCATTTTTCATTATAAGTTGAGCCTTTTTGTTCTCTGCTCCACTGTATCTTGTTCCATACTCTTTCATGAACCCAATATAGGACTATGTTTACAGCAGCGCCTAAGCTTGCCATTTGGATACCAAATGCTAAACTTCCCGTTACTATTAGTCCGTTAATAATTTGTACAAGTGTTATTATTATTCGCCACGACACAGACTTGCCAATGGTACGTTTGTGTGCTTCATTAAATTTAATCATAGACTATCCTTTTTATATAATAGTACTTATATGCGCAGTTAATGATTAAAGGTAGTTATGGTTTATAGTTTGTAGAACTTAGAAAGGTGTGCCGACATGCCCCAATTAATGCTATCTTTAAGCATGTGTTTTGAATCAGTATTTTGTCCTAGATATTGTATAGTTTCCAAATAATTCATTCTTGTACGATTATCTGCTGTTTTCCAAAACCAATCATCCATTGGACGTTTGATGTGAGTATTAGGCTTTTCCGTTTGGAATGCCTCACAAAATTCTCTAGGATATATTGCGTCATGTATAATATCTCTATATTCGCTTATGTGTGTCGTTAATGATTGTTCAGCCATATGTGTAATTGCAGGATTTGATTCGTAGAGGGCTTTTATTAATTGCGATTGCTTAACTACTATTTCAGGAAAGTCCGGTGTCCAATAGAAAAATTCAGTAGTTACTTGATCATTAACTGTGCTTGAGCCAAAATCAACAGGACTCATAACATGATACGCAGAGTTATCTTGGAAGTATGCATAGTAGTCTTTGCCTTCTTTATATACCAAGGGTTTGTCAATACCCATAATATAGCATGTAGACAATCCAGTATCTTGCTGTCTAAGAAAATGTGCATCATTTTGTTGACATATTTGCCTTAGAATTCCTGATATACCAAGAGTTAATCCTAACGGCACATGCTCATACCAGTTATCTTTTTTACTTAATAACTCTAAGCCTGTTTTTGCAAAGTCTTTTACTGTAATTTTAGTCCTAGGATCTAACGAGTTTTTAACTTTATCCAAATGCGCGGTTGCAGCAAACTTAATTTCGCTAAGAAAATTTCCACTTGAATAATCTTTATTATTAACTTTCTTTTCGTAAGGTTCCGGGAACCACATTAATATTTCATCTATAAAAATATTGTTGTCTATAAAAGCATGTAGTACAGTTGTACTATCTGCTCCGCCACTATAGTATAAAGTTAAGTAATCATACTTATTACGTAATTGAATAGCACGGGCTTTGTACAACTCCATTAAAGGAACATTAACAGGAACTGACCAGTCGATGTTTCCGTAGACACTATCATTAAATATCCAAGAAACATTGTGTCCACTTTTTTTGCTTTCTAAAAGTGCATGAGTCTTGTTATGAAACTTTTTTTGTCCTACCAAGTAGTAACCTAATCTATCTAACATTTCTAGTATTCCCGTAATGAATTACTGTACACTTTGGATTAACATATGAGCGCCATGGATCAACTACTATACTACCATCAGGTATATCGCAATACAATTTGTCTGCACTAGTTTTACCGGTATACTTGTATGTGGTACTTGCACTGTGTGCTAATAAAAATACACAAGGTACTGGTGTATTAAACTCGTCGCCTGTTAGTGGATCTACATACACAGGTTCAAATTGTTGCTCTTCGCAGTAATGACCAATTAGTAAACTGTAACTACCATCACAGTATCCTACATTTGGCTTGTATGCTTTGCCATGAATAACAATTATCATATTATGTTCTTTAGCATGTTTCACTAATTCTAGTGCAATGTTCTTTGCTTGTATTTCTCTAGCGTTCATGATGCTGTCAAATAAATCGTATCCTAAATTTAACTCTTCGGCCATATAGCGTAGTGCAATATTATCACGTGGATGACATCCGCCACCATCGCCCATACCAGCTTTCATATACTGTGGTCCCATGATACGCATAGTTGACTTAGCTAACGCATCTGTAACTACGTCAACATTAATGTTTCCTTGTTTTTGGGCTACGTCTTGTATCATATTAGCAAGTCCAATCTTAGTGCTAATAAATGTGTTATAAAATACTTTGATACACTCGCACTCGTCCCAAGTACCAATCTCGTAGCGTGGATTGTTTTCCATTATAGTTTTATAAAAGGCTACAAGTTGTTTTGCATCTCCTGTAGCACTACCGTCTTCAGTGCCAATCATTACCATCTCTGGATTAACCATATCCCATGCTACACTGCCCATTGCAATCAAGTAAGGATTGTATACAAAGCGTGTGTTAGGAACAAGGTCAACAAACTGCTTGCGTGTTGTGCCGGGCAATACTGTACTAATAAGCACAAGCAATTGATCTTGTGTCATGTGCTTGTTTGCTTCTACTAGTACATCCTTTACAATATCGTAATTAAAGTCTTTTGGTGCTAAATGTGCAGTTGGTTCTCTGCCATCGTAGTCTGGATCGTGTGGAGTAGGCACTGCAACAAATACAATGTCTCTGCCTTCTACTGTATCTTTAATTGTAGGCAGCATTGTTACTTGGTGGCTAGTACACTTTGCAATATCGTAGCCTGTAACATTATGTTGTTTACTAGAAATTGCTTCTGCACATGGCATGCCTAACTTACCTGTGCCAATAAATCCTATTTTCATTCTATGTTCCTTCCCAGTTGTACACTCTAAAAAAATCATCTATCTCGTTAAAAGATGTTAATACTCCATTAAGTGATTTTTTCTTTATATCATCAGTTATACGGTTTTGTAGACCTTTGTATTTTAGTATAGTTTCATTTTTAATTTCCATACCCATATGTTTAAGTGTTAACTGAGAGTGAGTTAAATGTGTTTGTATATCTGGATGATTATCTATTACTGTTTTATCAAACCCAGTTTTATTGATACGTCCATCGTCGAAAACAATTCTTGGATCTGGCATACTATTTAAATAATAATCGTATTCTTGAAAATTATAATTAGGCGAAGACGGATCCTCTTGAAAGGCGGCACCTTCATAATCAGTCATATAACTTTGAAACGGAATATTAAACATTTTGTTTGAAGATATTATTGCTGTACAATTTTTTACAATATCATTATTTTCCGTCCAATATTTTTTTAGCCATTTTTTACCAAAGAATTTATAATCATTGAATATATTGCCGCCAAGATGCCAAAATCCGTCGGACATAACTCTATCCTCTCTATGAAAACTACTCCAGCAAACTAAGATTAAGTCATTTTCAGTAAAATTATTTTTTAAATCACATTCTAACATACGAGTTGCTATACCAACATTGCCCATACCTGCCATGCCCCAGTTTTCATATGGAATATCTAAGTCGTATGCAATTATATCTGCCCAAGTAGGCCACAAAAATGAAGTAAAACTACACCCAAAAGTAAATAGTCGTGTATATTTCAAAAATAGCTCCTTTAGTTATGTACATACTTTACTATTTATCTGAAAAAACAGACATTTTACGAAGTTCTGGATAATCTTCTGTTTCCAAAAAAGGTAAAATTATTTCTTCTACAAGTATTTTATAATGCTTAGGACCCGGGTGAACTCCATCAAGATGCATAGGCGCACTCTCTGTTGTATGTTTTTGTGCAAATTCCATCATACCGTTAATTGGTAAAAAACGTGTAAAATCTATCTGCTCATACAAGTGAGAAATTCTTAAACTAGGATTTTTATCTAATACGTCAGAAGTCATTGTAGTCATAAAATATTTTATATTATGTTTTTCTAAAAACCATTGTACCCTTAAAACATTTTCTAGCGTATAAATTGAACCTTGATCTTTTGAGTGCCATTTCTTAAAATAATCACGTCCTAGTTTCCAATTAACATGGCCTGCTATAACCCAATTTTTATCATCGTCAATAAACCCAGTTGGGTTTTCCATCCAGCCATCCCAATTAGTAGCTTTATTTTTATCAAACATTCCAGCATCTCTAGCTAAATTGTGTTTAGCAAATTGGCTGTCATCAAACAAAAAATCCATTCTATCAGGACCCGACCACTGTACTCCAACTAAGATATCTTTTGCCGGAACACCATCTTTTAGTTTTTTGGAAACTTCGTAAATAATTCCTCTACTAATTAAACCATTTCCTTGACTTGCTAGACCTTTAGATATAAGATTATAACTATCGAGAGATTCTACTAGATGTTTAGGCCAACTTTTAAAGTGACTAGAATGTATTTCACTAAAACTACATCCACTTGTAATTAAATATTTGCTCATCCTAACCTCTTAAATAAAATGTTCTTTGTTATTGGCTGTTCTAGAAGCTGTTCTTGTAGGTCAAGTATGTGTACTTGGTTAAACATTAAAGTAGGTAGCATACGTTCGTATAGATTTTGTAATTCCTCTATACTCATATTACCTATCCAGTTAATTAGGTCTAGTATTTTTTCAATACGCTTATGATGACATTCTTCTTCATCATAACTCTCGTCCCAATAATCGCCAAATGTTTGGAATCCCCATTTATGCATAAATTCTAAGTTGCCAGGTGGGCCTACCATTATAAAAGGTTTACAGTTTATTATAGGATTCATAATCTTTTCTGTAAGTAATCCGGTTGCTTGTGCAAATCTAGGTTCAGTTATAATAGCACAAAAGCACTCGTTATAATAGCTTTTAGGAGTTGTATCTATATGCATCTCAGATGGTTCATCATTAATATCTAATGCATTAGTTAATGTTATACCCATAGTAGCAGGTGCTACTAAATCTAACTGTTGAGCTCCATCAAGTATACTAGATTTATAATTTGGCAGCTCATCTAAATTAAACCAAATATTATTTTTTAACATTGTTTGACTTGAACTATAAATCCAACTTAAATTGATATCCGAAACATCAAACTTTCCCATAAGGTAACTTGCAATTAAATGCTTGTGAGAGGCATATTTCCAATTTCCGCACCAAAATTTCTTTACTATATTTGAAACTTCAGCAATTTGAATATCTACTTTCATTGTTGCAAGATGGTGCCAGTCAACAGGTGAACAGTATAATTTAAGTTCCGGGTATAATAATCCAAAATAATCGTTAACTTTATAATCAGGAGTATATACACTTACATTTGTTAGTCCGTTCCTTTCAGCAAACTTTGAAATACTATCTAATTCTTTTGCTCGTATATTATCTATATCAGATATTTCATAATTAGTATATAATGCTTCTTTGTTAACATCATTTATATTATATGTACTCAGCGGTTCTAATAGATAAATCTTAAGACCTTTTTTATTCATTTTATTCTTTGGCTTAATATCTAATATAGTGCTTGGCATTTCAAGATAATCTATCTTACCCATACCCATATATACAGCGTACGGATTTGAAATATCTTTAAAGAATGTGTTACCTAACTGTAGAAACATACTGTCCCAATCTTCTTGTAAGGCAGACTTTCGAGTTAAAGGAAACCAACTTGGACCTAACGGGTAGTTACTATACAATCCTGTATTATTGGGATTTAATATATTATGCTGATCTAATAAATTATGATGATGTGAATATCTCATATGCTAGCTTTCCAATTATTAAAGTATGGGCTTAGTTCAGGAAAAGTAGTATGAAAATCTAAGCCACGCCGTTTATCATATTCTTCAAAAAACTTAACAAAGTTTTGTTGTGCATCAATTTTTTCTTGTGCAGGCAATTGTTGTTTCATAAAATCTAAGCTTCTTTCAAAACGTTGTATTTGATGCGGTTTAAATCCTACCCATCGACTTTCTCTATGCTTGTCTGTATTAGATTTCATAAACTCTAAACACTCATCTCCGTAATGCCAAAATTCTTTTGGCAATACTCTTAAACTTTGCCACGCTGGATAATGTAGTGCAGGAGTATCTACAAATACTCTATGGCAACCATAGAAGTTAAGTTTTCCATCATCTTTAGCTACTGTGCTTTTAACATTATGTATACGTTGTAATTCTAATATACCTTCCATTAAACGCTTAATACTCGGCATACTTAACATATTTAATGTCACAATAAATGTAACTAGCCCGTCTTTGGTTCTAGTAAGATAATTGTTTACATTATTCCATAGTAGATTAAAGTCTAGAGGATCACGCATGTATTCAGCTTGTTCGCCCCATCCGTCAACACTAACATACAGCCTAAAGCTTTCTAATTTTTTTTCCTCGTCAATAAAGCTAACAGTATCGACAAACCTATTCCAATTCTTTTG